>Ga0078972_1000093_pt1 | contig 345531 bp, 323 predicted proteins | sample YelNatPaOPGAMG01_FD_67568 | JGI IMG/M metagenome (GOLD analysis project Ga0078972, IMG submission 67568) | Hot spring thermophilic microbial communities from Obsidian Pool, Yellowstone National Park, USA - OP-RAMG-01 (SPADES assembly) (version 2) | ecosystem: Environmental > Aquatic > Thermal...
GTTATGTGCCCCAACCGGGAATCAAGGTAACGTTATCAGATACAAGCGCGCTCTTGTTTCTTGATGGACGCAAGAAGGGTTTCAAAACCGATGATGAATTTCGTAACAAAAGAGGTGTTCCCAAGTTATTTGAGATTGGCTTTGACCAAAGGTCAACGCTACCCATGAGTGAATTTCCACGGCTAATACGACAGGTCTATGAGTTTGCAGCGGTCAACTGGCGCGGCTTCAACGCCCAGTCCATACCGGCAACTCTGAACTATTCTAGTTTAATTGCCAGATTGATTGCCGAAATTGGCGCCGATAATTGGAGCCAAACTGTTGGCAAAATCGGACTATTGGCAGACAAGGCATGGTTCCTCTAAATCTGTATCAGTACAGTGATGAAATTAAGCGTGCCTTGTTAGCACGCAAAAGCGAACTGGAGCAAGAATGGGATCCGTTCATTGCTTCCTGGCTTGCCTATGCCTTGACGCGTGAGCAAGCTTCTCGGTCACTGCCCCTTCAAGATTTACTTCAGCGGCTGGATGCCTGGTCTCATGAAGAGGATGCCTGGCATTCGCAGCGCAACATCGGTCCGTTGCTTTTCCTTGCCTGGTTACACAAACAGCAAAACCTTCCTGTGAACGAAGCGTATGCAGAAAAAGCTCTGCAAATGCTTGAAGCCATAAATCCTGAGAACAGGTTTTCACCTTTCCGTTTTCCAGAACAGGTTTTCCTCATTGCTTTGGGAGTCTCTGCCATAGAGCAAGAGAATCAAAAGGGGCATTTGAGCAATCTCATCTTTTCGCAAATAAAAGGAACCCTTGCGCGGCAGATTTTGTTGGTTGCAGCGCTCAAAGAATTGGGTAGAGACTATTTGCTCTCTCTGGCAGAACCTAAGGACATCACCGACATTATTGCTGTTCTGTGGTGGGCGGAAAGAGAAAACCGTACTGATAAAGGTCAGTACTGGTCACAATTTGCTAGCAATGTGGACACTATTTCGCTTTACAGAGCAGATGAGTTTGATACAAGACACATTCTCTCGGAGTGGGAATTGGCCTTACTTTTTGAAGCGCTGGTTCAAGAAACTGCTAATCCTGATCCAAACATGCTATTTGACTACTATCCCCTACATCCACGAATCAGGCAGATTACCGAAAGTGATTTCAAGCGAAGAAATTACTTCGGAGCTGTATTCGAGGCGTGTAAGGCCTTCAACGATTTTCTAAGAAGCCATGCTAATTCCCAATCTAGCGAAGTAGCATTAGTGAGAGAAGTTTTAGGAGAACCAGATGCCAGAAATCAAAACTTGAGACCACTGATCAATCTTAACCCATTGGACCCAGCCTCGACAGACTATAATTCTCAGCAAAATGAACAAAGAGGATACAGTCATATCGGTGTTGGAATTTTTATGGCTTTTCGCCATCCGAAAGGGCATGAGCCTAGAGATAAGCAATGGGTAGGCGTTGATGCCTACGAAGCTCTTGATCAACTGGTGACAATTAGTGCAGTGATGAAACGCATAGAAAAGGCCATTTCTCAAAAACCGTAGAATACTGTTCCGCGTGCTGAAGAAGAAAGAAATCCGTCAATGCGGCGAAAACCGCACGCGGCGGCTGGTGCTGGAGGCGTGGGAAAACATTTCATCCGTAGGGGCGGGAAATTTCTCGCCTCTACGGGATTTCGTCTGCTTGGGCGCTTCGAATGGATGGGCGCAGGAAGCGGCGCCGGAAGGACTATCCCCTACCCCGCAGGACGTCGTCGCTTACAACCCGGATGAGTATGGTAGATATCGAAGTGCCAGGAAGTACCCATGGCAATCAATTTGTGTGACCGAACATCGCACTTGGCGATGTATAACAGCGCCGGGATAGCAAGCGGCGCGTCAGGAGGGACGTAGCATGTTTCGCTGTGTAGAGTTACCAGGCGAAGTGCTCGGAGAGCTATACCTGCACAGGATGCCGGGGCGGTATGAGCCTTTCGAGCAGGCTGTTGAAGAGGTGCGGAAACTCCGCATCGGACGGGTCATCAGGCTGGCGCCCCTGGATGAGGTCAGGCAAAAGTCGCCGAAGTATTTTGCGGCTATCCAGGAAGGGAAGCTCCCCTGGGTGGACGAAGGGGTGGATGTGGAGGACTACGGGGTGCCAGAAGATCGAGAGGCGTTCCTTAAGAAGGCGAGGTCGGTGGCGGACAGCTTGCGCAAGGGAGAGCGGGTGCTGGTCCACTGCGGTGCAGGAATAGGGCGTACCGGGGTATTCGCCATCTGCGTGCTGATGGCCCTGGGCTTGCCGCAAGGAGAGGCGGACGGGCGCGTGCGAGGAGCGTGCTCGGGGCCTGAGGGGGAAAAGCAGAGGCAGTTCCTGGAGTGGGCGGAGGAGCGGTTACGGGCTCCGGGCTAGGCTGGCGCAGACCAAGGCTGAGCCGGAGGGGCGCTGTTCGGGAGGTAAGTCGTATGAGCACCGTTTTCGAGCTGCACCGGCGGGGGCTGGAGGACTATCAGGACTTCGTCTGGTCCTTCGTCCACATCTACGATGACCGGCTGCAGGAATTCGTGCAGCGGGCGCCGGAAAGGGAAGCAGGTTCCTCGGTCATGCGTTCGTTTGAACAAGCAGCCTGGGCCCCTCGCGTGGCACCGCTAGGCTATCTCCTTTCAACAAGGACAGAATATGCATATTTTGTCCTTGTTATCAGGACACAAATGAGGTAATCTATATTGTATGGCGTTACATCCGGTGCTGCAAGAAAAGCTCGTCGCAGGTCTCGAGCCGATAAGGCTCGAAGGCCTGACCCCACGGGATGCACAGCTTCCCGCGATCAAGAACAAGGTCCACACCGTGCTCGGCATGCGGCGGGTCGGTAAGACCACCTTTCTGCGCCAGGTGCAGCAGACCCAACAACAGGCTCTTGCTCCCGAACGTGCGGTGTACGTGAGCTTCGACGACGACCGCTTGGCGGACCTGCCCCTTGCCCAGCTCGACGCGCTCCTCGAAGAGTACTACCGCATGTTCCCCCGGTTCCGCGGCCGCGAGCCGGTGTGGTGGTTCTTCGACGAGATCCAGGTGATCTCGGGCTGGGAACGATTCGTCCGGCGCCTAATGGATACCGAGAAGGCCACCGTGGTGGTTTCCGGTTCCTCGGCACGCCTGTTGTCCCGCGAGGTCCACACCTCGTTGCGCGGACGTGGGTTCGAGACGATCCTCCGCCCGTTCAGCTTTCGCGAGTTCCTCCGCCACCGCCACGAGGAGCCGGCCAAGCCAGTTGGCCGCCTGAGTGCCGCTGAGCGCTCGCTGGTCGAAAAGCGTCTGCGAGAGTATCTGGAAGTGGGCGGGTTCCCCGAAGCCCAGGGGCTAGAGGCGCGCCTACGCATCCAGTTGCTCCAGAATTATGTGGACACATTGCTCTTGCGCGACGTGGTGGAACGCTACCAGGTGAGTCAGGTCGCCGCCCTGCGCTGGATCGCCCGGATGTGTCTGCGCAACCCGGCTGCGCTGCTCAGTGCGCACGCCCTCTACCGCGACCTCAAATCCCAGGGGTTTGCCGTGTCCAAGGACACCGTGCATGCTTTGCTCGGGCATCTGGTGGATGCCTTCTTGCTAACCCTGGTGCCGCTGGCGACGGACTCCGAGCGGCGGCGCAACGCCAACCCACGTAAGGTCTACCTGGTAGACCCGGGGTTCATTGGCGCCTTCGACGTCAGCGGCCGTACCAATCTCGGTCGTGCGCTGGAAACCGCGGTGTTGAACGCACTGGCATGCCAAAGGGCCGAGGTGGGGTACGTGAAAACTGATGAAGGATTCGAGGTGGATTTTCTTGCCCGCATCCCCGGCGAGCCGGAACGCTTGATCCAAGTGTGCGCGGACCCGACGCCGCCACAGGTCCTCGCGCGCGAACTGCGCGCGCTCGATTCGGCTGCTCAGGTGTATCCTCACGCCGAGCGGATCTTGATCGTGTTGACGCAGGACCAAGCGGCCCAGATTGACGTTCGCGGCGTCCGTGTGTGCACGGCCCATAAATGGCTATTGGGAGAGGAAGCATGAAGACGATTTTCGATCTACACGCGTCTGCGCTCACCGACTACCGGGATTTCGTCCGCTCGTTTTTTCTCATTGCCGACGAGCGGGCAAGGGCGTTTGTAGACCAGGCGCTCGAAGAGGAAGGCCACCTTTGGCCTGAGCCGCTGGTCCAGTTGAGCCCGACGTATGCACCGGGGCTGAGCGTGGACGACCTGGCCCGCCAGGGGGTCATCGCTCACGAGACGGCTCAGATCTTCTGTAGGCCAGATGGGAACCCAATCCGCCTCTATCGCCATCAGGAGGAAGCTATTCGCAAGGCACTGTCAGGCGAAAGTTTCGTGAGCTTTGGGGTCAGGTCTTGCAATATAATATAAAAGGGTTTTATGCTCAGATGCGAAGATATTTAGGACAATTCTTTTGGCATCATTTATCATATTGGTCCGGAAAGTAGGTTTAACCTCGGCCGATTAATTCAATGAATATTTGGATGAAGATATTTTGGGGGCCGAAGCAGGGTTGTCTAAAGGGATAAAGAAGGCTGTATCTTTGACTCTATCAAAAAATGAAATAAATGGATTAATGTGATATTGCAAGACCTGACCCCATTTGCCTGCGGGGGGCGGGCCGAGCCGTTTTCCCGTTACAGCATCGCGGCCAGGTCTTTGATCAATTTTTCGCTGTCCTTCCAACCCAAACAGGGGTCGGTGATGGATTTTCCGTAGACCGTCCCCGGAGGCGGTTGGGCCCCTTCCTCGATGAAGCTTTCGATCATCAGCCCCCGAACCATGTCCTTGATAAGGTGCGAGTGTTTGCGGCTGTGCAGGACCTCCTTGGCGATCCGGGGCTGTTCGGCGAATTTTTTGTTGGAATTGGCGTGATTGGTGTCGACGATGATCGTCGGATTGGCCAGGCCCCTTTTTTGATAGGCCCGGGCAAAGGCGTTGAGGTCCTCGTAATGGTAATTGGGCACGGCCGTTTTGTAGTGATCCACCGCCCCCCGAAGTACGGCATGGGCCAGGGGATTGCCTGAGGTCTTCACTTCCCAGCCGTTGTAGCTGAAGACATGAGCGGCCTGGGCGGCCTGGATGGAATTCAGGGTCACTTCCAGATCGCCCGAAGTGGGGTTCTTCATCCCCACCGGCACATCCAATCCGCTGCAGGTCAGGCGATGGGCCTGGTTTTCCACGGATCGGGCCCCTACGGCCACATAACTCAAGAGGTCCTCCAGATAGGGGTAATTCTGGGGGTAGAGCATCTCGTCGGCGGCCGTGAGGCCTGATTCGGCCAGGGCGCGCAGGTGGAGGCGGCGGATGGCCCGGATGCCTTCGGCGATGTTGGGGGCCTGTTGCGGGTCGGGTTGGTGGACCAGTCCTTTATAGCCCATGCCGTCGGTGCGGGGTTTGTTGGTGTAGATACGGGGGATGATCAGGATCTTGTCCCGCACCGCTTCCTGAACCCGGGCCAAGCGGGTGATGTAGTCGCAGACGGCCTTTTCATCGTGGGCCGAACAGGGCCCGATGATCAAAAGGAAGAGGTCGCTTTTGCGGGTGAAGACGGCCTGGATGTCCCGGTCCCGTTCTTCTTTCAACCTGGCCAGGTCCCGGGGAAGGGGCATGGCCTGTCGGATCTCCTCGGGGTCGTCGATTTTCCTCACATATTGAAAAGCCATGGCTGAACTACTCCTCCTTCATCCGAACCGCAGGGAAAAGCCCCGCTTGTTCTATACGTTTTCGGAGCCCTTCATCGTCCCGGCGCCGGATCCATTTCTTCAACTCCCGAAGGCTTTCTTGATAATTTTCGAAGACGTCCTCGACAAAAGGATTATGGGTGATGATCTGGGCGTACAATCCGGCGTTGGGGCCGAAGATCTTTTTCATCCATTCCACCTTGGCCTCGAAGGCCGGCGTGGCCACGGGCAAAAGTTCCGCAAGTTGGAAACCGGAGCGTTTGAGGGCCAACCCCATGGCGATGGTATTGAGGTGATTCAAGACCTGGACCTGGGCCATCCACTCGTCGTGTTTCTCGGGGGTGGTTTCGATGATGCGGGCCCGACCTTTTCGAAAGAGGTCGAGGACAAAGGGCAACCACTTTCGGGAGCGGGCCGGACAGACGACCACATTGTGTCCGGCCAGGGTCTTGGCCTCCGGACCGAAGAGGGGATGAAGGCCGATGACCTCGCAGGAGGAGGCGCGGAGCATGGCCCGCACCGGTTCGGCCTTGAGGGAGGTGAAGTCCGTCAACAGGGCTTCTTCAGGCATCAACGGCCCTATTTGTTCGATAACCGAGAGGGTGGCGGCGATGGGGACGCTGACGATGACGACGGGACACTCCCGGGCCATGGTCGGCAGGTCCGGACCAGAACGGCGGCCGCTGACCCAGACCTCGAGGCCTTCTTTCTGAAAGTATTGGGCGAACCAGCGGCCGATGCCCCCGGTGCCGCCGATGATGCCGATCTTGATCTTCTTCATGATACGATCGCTTTCTGTCTCAAGAGGTGGTCGGCCAGGACAATGGCCACCATGGCCTCACAGACCGGGATGATGCGGGGGATGACCGAGACATCGTGACGGCCTTTGATGGCTAATTCCCTCGGCCGTCCGGCCAGGTCCACCGTCTGTTGGGGTTTACGGATGGAGGGGATGGGTTTGCAGGCGGCGCGGAGGATCAGCTCTTCTCCGTTGGTGATCCCGGCCAGGATACCCCCGGCCTGATTGGAGGCGAACCCTTGGGGAGTAATGGGGTCGTTGCACTCGGAACCGGTCATGCGGGCCGCCTGAAAACCGGCTCCCACTTCCACCCCTTTGACCGTGCCGATGCCCATCAAGGCCTTGGCCAGGTCGGCGTCCATCTTGTCGAAGACGGGTTCTCCCAATCCGGCCGGACAACCCCGAACCCGGATCTCGACGATCCCGCCCAGGGTGTCTCCCGCCTGGGCCGCCTCGGTCAACCGCCTTTCCATGGCCTCGGCCGCCTCCGGGTCGGGGCAGTAAAGGGGGTTTTGGGTGACCATGTCCAGGTTCAGCCTTTCGGCCCGGATCCCTCCCAATTCAAGGGTGTAGGCGATGACCTCGATCCCTTCCCGGGCCAGGACCTTTTTGGCGACGGCGCCGGCGGCCACCCGGGCCGCCGTTTCCCGACCCGAAGACCTCCCGCCGCCGCGGTGGTCGCGGATGCCGTATTTTTTGTAATAGGTCAGGTCGCCGTGGCCGGGGCGAAAGACTTCCCTCAAGGCCTCATAGGCCGAGGGATCGGCGTCGGAATTGCGGATGACCAGGGCGATGGGGGTGCCTGTGGTCTTGCCTTCGAAGAGGCCGGAGAGGATCTCCACCCGGTCCGATTCTTTCCGCGAAGAGGCGCTTTGGACCCGGCCCGGTCTTCTCCGGTCAAGGTCCTTTTGGATGTCCTCCTCGCTCAAGGGGATCAAGGGGGGGCAACCCTCGACCACGGCCCCGATGGCCGGACCGTGCGATTCCCCCCAGGTGGTGACCCTAAAGATCAGACCCAAACTATTGCCGGACATAATGCCTTCCTTTGAGCGGATTTTTTTTCGTATCTCGTTCAGGGTTTATTGGGTTACTTGGGTTACTTGGGTTCATTGGGTTCATTGGGTTCATTGGGTTGCTTGGGTTACTTGGGTTTACTCTGAACTCTGAACTAAAAACCGTGAAGCGTATCTCGTGAAGCGTATCTCGTTCAAGGTTTATTGGGTTCATTGGGTTCATTGGGTTCATTGGGTTTACTCTGAACTCTGAACTCCGAACTCTTGATGCTGGATGCTGGATGCTGGATACTGGATACTGGATACTGGATCCTCGATCCTCGATCCTTTATCCTTTATTCTTTATCCTGCATTTCGAACTTTGAACTTAACAAACCCAAAACGAGGAACGCTTCACGTTTTTTACGAGAGCATGCAATTCCTCCACCACCTCTTCAAGGGATTTTCCTTCCGTGTCGAGGACGGTATGGGCCGTTTCCTCATAAATGGGCGTGCGTTCGGCCAGGATGGTTTTGGTTTCCTTTTCCCAATCCCAATCCGAAAGGGCCGGACGATTGTTTTTGCTTGTGGGATCGGATTCCATCCGTTTAAGGAGCGTGGGCACCTCGGCCTTGAGCCAGACGACCATCCCCTTTTCCCTGATCAGGGCCCGGTTCTCCGGATCCAGGACCGCGCCGCCGCCCAGGGAGACCACCCCCGGTTTCTGACGGAAGATTTCCTGGACCGTGGTCTTTTCCAAGGCGCGAAAGGCCTCCCAGCCCGACGCCTCGACGAATTCGCCGATGGTCCGACCCAAAAGCCTGACGATCCATTGGTCCGAGTCGTAAAAAGGGAGCCCCATTTTTCGGGCCAGACCCTTTCCGGCCGCGGTCTTTCCGCTCCCTCGGAAGCCGATGAGGACGATGGGTTTCATGAGTCCGGATACAGCCTTTCCAAGGTCTCCCAAAAATCGGGAAAGGACTTGGCCACGCATTGGGGGTTCTTGATTTTCATGCCCGGGGCGACCAATCCCAGAACGGCGAAGCTCATGGCCATACGGTGATCGTTATAGGTTTCGATCTCCGCCCCTTTGGGCCGCCCCCCTTCGATGATCAGGCCGTCGGCCGTCTCTTCGGCCTTGACGCCGGTGCGGTTCAACTCCCGGGCAATGGCCTGGAGGCGATTGCTTTCCTTGATCCTCAAATGGGCCACGTGGGTGATGATCGTCCGGTCGGGACGGCAGGCGGCCAATACGGCCAAAGAGGGGACCATATCGGGCATGTTCCCGAAATCGAAGACCATCTCCCCGCCGACCAAGGGCCCGCCGGTCACCTCCACCCAATCCGATCCCCGGACCACGGCGGCGCCGGTCCTGATCAAGGCCTGCAGAAAACCGATGTCTCCCTGTAAGGTCCTTAAATGCACGGGTTCCACCCGGACCGTTCCTTGGGTCAAGGCCGCGGCCAGGAAGAAGTAGGAGGCGCTGGAGACATCCCCTTCAATGAGCTGGATACGGCCTTGATAACCCTGCCCATGGCGGACAACGAAGTGCAAGGGTTCGGGTCTTTCCACTTCCGCCCCAAATTGTTTCATAAGGGCGCAGGTCATCTCGATGTAGGGCAAGGAGGGGACGGTCCCTTCCAGGCGGAGGGACAGGTCCTTCCGCCCTAATGGGGCGGCGATCAAGAGGGAAGAGACATATTGACTGCTGTCCAAATCGCGGAGGGTTACGGCCCCGCCCGGAAACCCTTCGGCCTGAACGATCACCGGAGGATACCCTTCCCGGTCCCGCCCCTTGGCCCTGACCCCTAAGGCCTGTAAGGCCTGGAGGAGGGGGGCCACCGGTCTTTCCAAAAGGCGGGGTGTTCCGGTCAAAAGATAGTTTCCCTCTCCCAGGGAGACCAAGGTGGTCAAAAGGCGCATGGCCGTGCCGTTATTGCCCAAATAGATCTCTTTCCCGGGGTTTCGGAGCCGTCCGCCCGTGCCCCGGATGGTCATCCGGCCGTCATGGGGGGTGATTTCCGCCCCCAGAAGGTTTAAGGCATCGGCCAATAAGGCTGTGTCCTCGGCCCACAAGGGACCGAGGAGTTGGGATTCCCCTTCGGCCAAGGCGGCGAGGATCATGGCCCGTTGGGTCTGGCTCTTGGAACCCGGGAGGATGATCCGGGCCTTGGGCGAGGAAAGGGGTCTGATGGTTTTGATGTCTTGGGACATGGTCGTTGCCCGTATTTACAAGGTTTGATCTTCCTCCCGAGGGGGGTTCATCTCCTCCAGGGATAAGAGGTGATTTCTGACCACTTCGCCCATGAAAGGGCGCGGGGGTTCCATGCCGGTCCAGATCTTCAGTTGTTCCGCCCCCTGATGGACGAACATGCCCAGCCCGTCTATGGTCCGACAGCCGGATTCCTCGGCCTCCCGGAGGAGGCGGGTCTTCAAGGGGTTGTAAATGATGTCCACCACCCAGGGGAATCGGCGAAGAAGCTCCTTGGGAAAGGGGGAGGCTTCCCTTTGGGGCGACATCCCCACCGGGGTGGTGTTGACCAGGACCTCCGCCTCGATTTCTGTTATTTGAGACCAGGGGAAAAAAGGACATCCAAATGCTTGGGCCAAGGCCTGGGCCTTTTCCGGCGTCCGATTCAGGATGAAGGGCCGACCCCCTTCCTGGATCAGGCCGAAGACCGCCGCCCTGGCCGCGCCCCCGGCGCCGATGACGGCGAACCGCTTCCCCTGGATGTCCAGGTGTTCCTTTAAGGACAAGACGAAACCCAACCAATCGGTATTGTACCCTTTGAGGACCCCTTGGTCGTTCCAAACGGTATTGACCGCCCCCATCTGCCGGGCCTTTTCATCCGTTTCATCCAGGTAGGGGAGGATCGAGCTCTTGAAGGGCAAGGTGATGCTGACTCCTGCGATGTTCAGCCCCCGAATCCCTTCCACGGCCTTTTGGAGATCCGTTACGCAAAAAGGGACATAGCGGGCCGGGATGCCCATGCGGTCCAGGGCGGCCAGGTGCATCAAGGGGGAGAGGCTGTGGGCGATGGGGTTGCCGAAGACGGCGAAGATTTTCAGTTCCTTTGACTTCATTGATTCCCCTTGCGGGTTCCGGTTACTTTGGTCCCGACGATTTTTTCCGTCTCATTAATTATCGATCCGGTGGGGTTGCATCTTCTTCCGTCCGTGACTTCAGTGCTGGTCTTTTCTTCGGACTTATCCACGGGGGACCTTTGCCCCCTCCTCATTCTCGTCCGTTAAAAAACAACGGACGAGCTGCGGTTTCCCCCATGGATAAGCCCGGAAAAGACGGCGCCCTAAAGTCAATGACTCCATAAGATACAACCCCACCGGGTGCGGCGGATGAATATCTTATTCTTGCGATCCTTACTAACCTCTTACGATCCTCCACAACTTTTTCATCTCCGACAGGGTCAGTTGACCCGGGGCCGTTTCCCGCCCTTTGGCCGGGGAGACATAGGTCAGATAAGAACCGAGCAAAGGGGCCAGGATGCGGCTGATCTTCCCTTCCGGCCCCATGCAGAAGGCGATGATCTCCCCCCCTTTTCTTCGGACATAGGGGATCAGGGCGAGGACCCGGAGATTGTCCTCCGCCTCCTTGGCGAAGGTAACGATCTTGACGATATCCGCGCCGGCCTTTCGGCCTTGCGCCCAACGCCTGCGCAGTTCCTCGGGCGGAGGAGTGCCGTCGAAGTCATGATGGGAGAGGATCAAGCGGGTTCGGCCGGATCGGTCCTTGATCACCTTTTGGAGGTCCTTCCTCAAGGAAGGGTCGGTCCTGATTTCCAGGTCGACATAATCCGTTCCCAGGGAAACGGCCTGTTGGAGCAGACCCACCCGGTCCTTTTCCGGACCCGGGAATCGGCCCCCTTCCTCCCGTAAGCGGTTGGTGACGATCACTTCCCCTTTGGGGACGGGGAGCAACCGCTCGGTCTTGACTTTGGGGATACCGTCAAGTCGCAGCTCGACCAGGCCGGTTCGCCGGATCCCTTCGGTCAAAAGGCGCCGGGCCTCGGCCGTGGACGAGGCGAAAACGGAGATACAGCATTTCATGCCGATTCCCCCTGGGGATAGGATCCCAAGACCTTCAAGTAACGGGCGGTCCGGTCCAGCTTTTTCAGACACCTGGCCGCCCCTTCCTCTTCCTGGTGACCGGCGAAGTCCACAAAAAAGAGGTATTCCCAGGGACGATCCGGCCAAGGATAGGACTCGATGCGCAAAAGGTTCAGGCCTTCTTCGGCAAAGGGCTCGAGGGCGTGGAGCAGGGCCCCGGGGAGGTGCGGGGTGCCGAAGAGGATGGAGGTCTTGTCCTTCCCGGTGGGATGACTATGTCTTTTCCCCAGAACGAGAAAACGGGTGGTGTTCAAGGGATGGTCTTCGATCCGGTCGGCCAAGACCTGGAGGCCGTACCACTGGGCGGCCTCCAGGCTGCCCACGGCCGCACCTTCTTGGTCCTCCAAGACCTTTTGGGCCGCTTCGGCCGTGTTTTCCGTCTTGATCCACGGTCGGCGGGGGAGGTGTTTCTCCAACCAGCCTTGACATTGGGCCAGGGCCTGGGGATGGGAATAGATCCGCTTGACCTTTTCCAGCCGATCCTGCCGGGAGAGGAGGTAGTGGGAGACCTTTAAATAAATCTCGGCCCGGATGGTCAACGGCGTCGAGATCAACCGGTCCAAGGTCGGCTTTACCGATCCTTCCCCCGAGTTCTCGATGGGTACCACCCCGTAGGCGCACCTTTCCCGTTCGACCTCTTCGAAGACGCCGGCGATGGTCGGTTGCGGAACGAGGTGGGCCGACCTCCCGAAGTGGGCCAGGGCGGCCAAGTGGGTGAAGGAGGCCTCCGGGCCGAAATAGGCCGCACTCACCGGCCCTTGTAAGGCCCGGCAGGCGGAGATGATTTCCCGATAGATGTCTTTCAGGGCCTTTTCCGAGAGGGGACCGCGGTTGACCCCTTCCAGATAGGCATAGACCCGGCTCTCCCGCGCAGGGTCATAGATCTCCCGTCCTTTGTGGTTTTTCACCTGCCCCACGGCCAGGGAGAGTTCGGCCCGTTCGTTCAAGAGGCGGACGATTTCCTCGTCCTTTTGCCGGATGGCTTGACGCAGTCCTTCAAGGTCGTGTGGGTTCATGTCTTCAGGTCCTCGATGGTCTCCCGAAGGGTTCCTTCGGGGATGTCGGCCGAGACGAAGGGGAGGCCGATCTTCTTGATCAAGACGAAGGGGAGTTTCGCCCCTTCCTTTTTTTTGTCTTTGGTCAGGCGGGAGAGGAGGGCCTCGGTCTTCAGCCCTTTGGGGATGCGCCAGGGCAGGCCGTAAGAACGGATCAAGGCCTCGATCCTTCCTTGTTCCTTGGCCGAAAGATGCCCCAATTTATGAGAAAGGGTGGAGGCGAAGACCATGCCGATCCCCACGGCCTGGCCGTGGGACAGGGTGTAACCGGATTCGGCCTCCAGGGCGTGGCCGAGGGTATGCCCGAAATTGAGGATGCGCCGGAGGCCGCTTTCCTTTTCGTCCATCTCCACGATCCTTTTTTTGATCCGGCAACACCTTCCGATGAGTTTTTCCAAGACCTTTGGGTCCCGGTTTTTCACGGCCTCTCCTTCCTGTTCCAGGACGGTCAGGATCTGCGGTTCCTCGATGATGCCGTATTTGATGACTTCGGCCAGGCCGTTCAGGACCTCCTTTTCCTCCAAGGTCTTAAGGAAATCCAAGTCGATGAACACGGCTTGGGGCTGGTAAAAAGTCCCCAAAAGGTTCTTCCCCTGGGGCAGGTCGATTCCGGTCTTGCCGCCGATGCTGCTGTCCACCTGGGCCATGAGGGTGGTAGGGATCTGGAAATAAGGCAGGCCGCGCATGTAGATGGAGGCGAGAAAACCGGTCAGGTCTCCGGTCACCCCGCCGCCCAAAGCGATGAGGGCCGTGTGTCGGTCGGCGCCCAAGTCGGTCAACTGCTCCACCAAGGACAAAAGGGTTTTCATGGTCTTGGACTTTTCCCCTTCGGGGAACTCGAGGCCTTCTACGGGGAGGTTCATCTTGCGCAAGGTCGTAAGGACTCGGCTGCCGTGGAGGCGATAGACCTTGGAATCGCTGATCAGGATATAACGGTTTATCCAATCCCCCTTATGGAGGATGAGGCCGACCCGATCGAGGATGTCCGATCCGATGTAGATGCGGTAGCCGGTGGGACGGGTGGCATCCAGTTGGACGTTGATTCGGTTCATGACTTCAGCACCTCTCCCTTGCGGATCAGGCCCTGCATGAGCCGCAAATCCTCCATCATCTGATAAAACTTTTCCGGTTTCAAAGATTGGGACCCGTCGCAGAGGGCCTTTTCCGGTTGGGGATGGACCTCGACCAAAAGCCCGTCCGCCCCCACGGCCAGGGCGGCCTTGGCCAGGGGCAGGACATACTTCCAGTGGCCGGTGGCGTGGCTGGGATCGACGATCACCGGTAAATGGGACAATTCCTTGAGGACCGGCACGGCGCTTAAGTCCAAGGTGTTGCGCGTGGCCGTTTCAAAGGTGCGGATCCCCCGCTCGCAGAGGATGACCTGATCATTGCCGGCGGATAAAATGTATTCGGCCGACATGAGCAATTCTTCAATGGTGGTCATCATCCCCCGCTTGAGCAGGACCGGCTTGCGGCACTGGCCCACCCGCTTGAGGAGGGGGAAGTTTTGGACATTACGGGTGCCGATTTGGAGGATATCGGCGTGCTCCTCCACCAGCTCCACCTCGGTGGTGTTCATGACTTCGGTGATCACGGGGAGCTCCATCTTGTCCCGGACCTTTTTCAGGAGTTTCAATCCTTCTTCTTCCAGCCCCTGAAAGCTGTACGGGGAGGTCCGGGGTTTGTAGGCCCCGCCCCGGAGGATGTGCCCCCCTCCTTTCTTGACCACATAGGCGCTTTCCATGAGCTGTTCCTCGCTTTCGATGGAACAAGGCCCGGCCATGACCACGAAATCCGGTCCGCCGATCTCCACCTCACCCACCCGGACGACGGTATCACCGGGTTTGGCCTCCCGGCTGGCCAGTTTGTAGGGTTTGAGGATGCGCACCGCCTTTTCCACGCCGGGCAGGTGTTCAACCGACTTCAATTGGTCCTTGCCCCTGTCGTCCCCGACGACGCCGATGATGGTCCGTTCCACCCCGCGGGAGGGATGGGTCCGATACCCCACCGACTCGATCCATTGGATGACCTTGTCGATTTCTTCATCCGTGGAGTTTTTCTTCATGACGATGACCATGACCCGCTCCTTTCCGTTGCGCCTTCCGGCCGCCTTGGCCGAAGGGTTTGATTAAAAGGGTCAAAAAAAAAGGCCATGGGGAGCTTTTTTCCGTCTCCCCATGGCCTTTTGTTCTTGCTGTTACTTGGTGTTACATCCTCCTGGGCGATGGGCAGACCGGTTTGCCGTAATAATAAAAGTAAAAGCCGTACCAAAAGTTGTGGGTAAACCGGTCGGTGTCTTTTCTCATCTTGCCAGGCTCAAATTTATTCATAAAAAAGTGAGACCATTTTAGAAAAAATGGAGGGCCTTGTCAAGGGGAAAAACTTCTCCCCTTGACAAGGGTTGAATTTGGGTCAGGGCCTCCCGTTTTTGAACCAAAGGGGGTGGGACCAGATCTGACCTTCCCGCCATTTGATGTACATGGCGTTGTTCCAGCCCTGGACGTTTTTTCCGTAGACCCGAATGGCCATGGGATACCAAAGGAAGACATCCTCATAATTATCGTAAATGACCTTTTCCAGTTCTTGATAGATCTTGGCCCGCTTGGCCTCGTTCATCTCCTTCCGCCCGGCTTCGATCAAGGCTATGGCCTTGGGGTTGTTGCTGCGGCCGTAGTTGAACCCTCCGTCGGGATGATAGAGGCCGGTGGCCAGGACGTCCGGATCGTAGATCCAGGACCAACCGCCGCCGGCGAAGTCGTAATCCACCTTTCGCAATTTCTCGGCGATGGCCGCCGGGTCGAGGATTTCCACTTTCCAGGTGACGCCCACCTGGGCCAGCATGGCCTTGACCGCTTCGGCCAGGGTCTGGGAAGTGGCCGTGTTGGCCATATAACCCCGAATGGTCAGCCCGTTTTTATAGCCGGCTTCGGCCAGGAGTTTCTTGGAGAGGGCCGGGTCGTATTTCACCGGCTTCAATTGGGGATTGTGGCACCAATGGTCGTCGGGGAACATGGCGCTGGCCGGGCGGCCGAGGCCGAAATCCACCCCGGCGATCAAGGCCTTGCGGTCCAGGGCGTGGGAGATGGCCTTCCGCACCCGAATGTCCTTACAGGGGCCGGAGGTGGTGTTGAAGCGCAAGGCGACCAGGTGGTTGACCGGATAGATGTAGATCTGCACGTTTTTGTCGTTCTTGACCATGGGATATTGGGAGGGTTCCAGCATCATGAAATGGAGCTTCCCGGCCTTCAGGTTGGCCAGGCTGACCGAAGGATCGGGGATGACATTGACCCGGACCCCGTCCAAATAAGGCATGTCCGGGATGCCGATGAATTGGGCGAACCACCAGTTGGGGTTTCGCTTCAACTTGACATAATTGCCGGGGCTGCCTTCTTCGAACATAAAGGGTCCGGAACCCACGGGATGGGTGTCGAATTCCTTGGCCCCGGCGGCCAGTTCGGCGGCCTTCTTGTATTTTTCTTCCAGTTCGGCCAAGGCTTTTTGGGCCTTTTCCAGTTTTTCCTTGGCCTGAGCGGCCGATTCCCCGCTACCGGAGGCCTCTTTTTCGAGTTGTTTTACCTTTTCCTTTTCCCTTTCCACCTGGCGGGCCAATTTCTTGGCTTCCCTTAAGGCCACATCGCCCTTAAGGGCCTTGGCCGACAGGACCATGCCCGGCACGCTGGCCATGGTCCCCAGGAAACTCCCCCAAGGTCTTTTAAAGCGCCATTTCACCGTGTAGGCGTCCAACACTTCGATGGATTGGAGGGGTTCCAATAAGGAACGGCTCCAGGCCCCGTTGGCCGGATCGAGGATCCATTCCATCTGGTATTTGAGGCTCTCGGCGTTGAAGTCGGAACCGTCATGAAACTTAACCCCCCGCCGGAGCTTCATGATGCAGGTCAGGTCGTCGGGGAAGGTCCACGATTCGGCCAGCCAGGGGATGGTGGAGCGGTAGCTCCCGTCGGTGTAGATGAGTTTGTCGAAGATGAGGGCCATGGTCTGCCAATCATTGACCGGATAATGGTTGGGATTCATCAAGCCGATATATTGGGGCCAAGAGACTTGCAGGACCCCGCCGCGGACCGGTTTGGTGGGCCAATATTTGGGGCCCCAGTCCAAACCGAGCTTTTGGGCCCATTCCTTGCCGGTGATCGGTTTGTCTTTGGGTTGGGCGCCTTCGGTCGGGGCACCCCAGACCAGGAGCGTCGTTAAGAGAAGAACGATGCCTCCCAAAAATCGGATTTTGCCTCGGTTCATCATTGGGTTCTCCTTTCCGTCTTTTCTAATTCCACTGAATGGAAACGGACCCTTCTCCCTTCCGCCCGGGGGTATTCGGCCTGTCCAGGAACGGGGAAAGGTCTTCTTTTTCACCGTTTTTTGATCCCTAAGATAGCGCGGGCTTCATCCGGGGTGGCCGGGGTCCGGCCCAGGCACTCGGCGATCTTGACCGCTACCTCTACTTGTTCATAGCTACCTTTGGCCAGCTCCCCGTTGGGCAAGCGGATGTTGTCCTCCAGGCCGACCCGCATGTGTCCGCCGAGGAGGCAAGACTGGGTGACGGCCCGGTACTGTTCGACGGCCACGCCGCAGGTGGTGAAGACCGATCCCGGGGGCAGGGCGTGCATCATGGTGACGAAGGCGTCGGCCCGGAAGGCCGCGCCGCCGGCCACCCCCCAGACGAAATTGAAGACCATGGGCTGGGAAAAGAAGCCCTGCTTGGCGATGAGCAGGGCGTTGTCGATCCCGCTTAGATCGTAGACCTCGATTTCCGGTTTGATCCCGTTTTCCTCCATGGCCCGGCCGAAGTCCTGGAGCATGGTGAAGGTGTTTTCAAAGACGCTGTCCATGAGGATCCGACCGGTCTTCCGGTCGAAGAAACTGAAGTTCATGCTGTTGGTGTTGAGGGAGGCCATCTCCGGCTTGACATAAAGGGCTTGTTCCAACCTCCTTTCCTTGGTCGTGTCCCAGGCCATGCCCGTACTCAGGTTGACGATTATATCCGGTGTCTTTTCCCGGATGGCCTCGTAAACGGCCTTGACCCGTTCGAGGTCATGGGTGGGGACCCCGTCGTCCCGACGGGGATGGACATGGACAATGGCCGCCCCGGCCTGCCGGCAGCGGTGGGCCTCCTCGGCGAATTCCTTGAGGGTGTAAGGGACATGGGGGTTCTGATGTTTGAAGGTCCCCGCCCCGGCCAAGGCGGCGGTGATGATCACTTTTTCCGGCAAGGGTTGCATACCGGTCCCTCCTTTCTGAAAGGGCTTGACGAAAGACCCGGGAAAAATTAAAATGCATACGATCCGAATCAGATTGTATGCCAATTGTATACAATCAAGGAAGGGACGAAGTCAAGGGAAAAAACCCCCTTTCCCTCACCGGAAGGGACGGCCGAGAAAGGGCGGTCATCTCTCCCACGGTTGATAGGGAAATACAAAAAGGGGGCGCCTTCGGTTTTTTGCGGCGGATAAGAAAGGCCGAAATGACGAAAAAAAATGCCCAGGCGACCAGTTTGGTGGAAGTGGCCCGGAAGGCGGTGGAAGAGCTGCTCCTGAGCGGGCGTTTGCGTCCGGATCAGCGCCTGGTGGAGGCGGAATTGGCCGAACAAATCGGCATCAGTCGGACGCCGGTGCGGGAGGCCCTAAGGCAGTTGGAGGCCAAGGGGCTGATCCACAAGCGCCATGCCGTGGGTTATGTCGTCGCCTGTCCTTCTCTGGAGGAGATCCGGAATACCTTTGAAGTGCGGTTGCCTTTGGAAAAAACGGCCGTCCGCCTGGCCTGCGAGAACGCCACTTCCGCCCATATCGCCCGAGCTTCGGACATTTTGGCCAAATACGACGCGGAGCTGGCCGAACCCAAAAAGGGGGCGGTCCCTCTGGATCGGCGCATCAATACCGAGACCGACTGGAACGGGTTGTTCCATCTGGAGCTGTATCGGGCGGCGGGCAACCCCCTTCTGACCCAATACATTTTGAACTTGCGCGACCTCGACCGCCTGCGCCGGGTCTCTTTGACCTTCACCCTGGAGGACTTCAAGCGTTTCCAGGACCAACACCACCGGATCCTGAAGGCGGTCAAAGACCGGGACAAGGGTCGAGCGGAAAGGGAGGTCCAAAGACACTTGGAGACCCTCTATGCCTACTATTTGAAAACGGCCACGACCTATTCCCTTCGGGTCTGAGGCCAGGCCGAGGGGATCTCCCTCTCCTTTTATTTTTTCACTTCCCCGCGAATGCCGATCACCTTTTCTTCCAGGGGGATCTTTTTTCCCGAGGCCTCCAAGGCCTTCTTGACGATAAAGGGCAGTCCGGAGCAGCAGGGCACCTCCATGACCACGGTGGTGATCTTCCGGACCCCGGCCTTCTTGAAGATCTCGGTGAACTTTTCGATATACTCCTGGATGTCGTCGAACTTGGGGCAGCCCATCATGACCACCTTCCCCTTCAGGAAATCCCGGTGGAAGTGGGGATAGGCCAAAGGGGTGCAGTCGGCCACGACCAAAAGGTCGGCCCCTTGGAGAAAAGGGGCGTTGGGCGGGACCAAGCGGATCTGAACCGGCCAATGACCGAGGCTCGACCCTTCTTCGGTTTGGGCCCTGGGCCGATTGGCCGTTTCGCAGGGATCGGCCGCGGCGAACGTTTGCAGCCGGGTGGAGGGGCATCCACAGGCCAAGGTGGTCGCCTCTTCGGCCGTTGTTTCCTTTCCCTTCAGATATTCCTCCACAGCCGCTTCGTCAAAATCCTCGGCCTCCCGCTCGACGATCCGCAAGGCGCCATTGGGACATTCACCCAAACAGGCCCCCAGGCCGTCACAGAATTTTTCCGCCGCCAAACGGGCCTTGCCGTCTATGATTTGTATGGCCCCTTCGGCGCAGGAAGGGACACACAACCCGCAGCCGTCGCAGCGATTCTCGTCGATTTCAATGATCTTCCGTAAGGTCTTCATCCTATCCTCCTTGTTCTCCCATGGCCGCCTAAGGGATTCGGCGGTCTAAGGTTCGGTTTTGCCGAGCAACACCTCCCGGGCCAGGCGACGGCCGCTTTCGGTCAAAAGAACCCCCTCCAAACCCTCGACTAGTCTATTCGGGTCGGTTTGTCCCGCCTTCACGGCTTCTTCCCCTTTAACGATTTGATCCGCATCAAAGACGACTTTCTCATTGACCGATTCCATCTCTTCCGGGCGACGGCGGCGGGCGACGATTTCGCTTACTTCCCGAATCAATTCCTCGCGGGCCCCCAACCCTTTTAAGATCTCCTGGGCCTTGGTGGCACCCGAGCTTTGCTGGGGGTCGGTCCGGGGTTCCTCCGCTTCGGCGGCGCCCAGATCAAGAAGATAGGCCGCGGGGAGGATGACGGCCAGGTTCCCTTTTTCGGCCTTGCCGATCCGTTCGGCGTAACGGGCCGCCTTGGTGGCCCGGCCGATGCGACGGAAGTCCTTGCCGAAAAATTTTTTCACTTCCACGGCCACGCGGTCCTTTAACAAATCGTCCCGGCCGGCGATAAGTTCGGGCGGCAGATCCCCCAGGCATTGTTCGGCGTATTGGCAATAGGAGGCACAGCCGAAATCCATTTGAGGATTGAGGATGCGTCGGCCGCAGTTCTTGCATTTCCGCGTGGTGTCGTCCTTGAAAAACTCCAGGGGCTCCCCGCAATGGGGGCAACGGGTTTCAAAGATGGCCCCCGGTTTCCAATAGCGGCTGTCTTGCCCGGGACATTTCATGGTTTCCTCCTTTTTCCGGCCTTCCTTCCGTTTCGGCCGAGGGGGGCCAAAGGGGCACCCGCCCCCTTGGCCCTCACCCTTCGGATCTTCATCCCAAAATCGCCTTCAAGTCCTCTTCCGGCGTGGTGATGGGCATGATGTTGAAGTTCTTGACCAAGACCTCCAGGACATTGGGGGTGATGAAGGCCGGAAGAGACGGACCCAACCGGATGTTTTTGATCCCCAGATGGAGGAGGGTCAATAAAATGGCCACGGCCTTTTGTTCATACCAGGACAGGATCATGGACAAGGGCAGGTCGTTGACCCCGATCTGGAAGGCCTTGGCCAAGGCCACGGCGATCTGAATCGCCGAATAGGCGTCATTGCATTGACCGATGTCCAACAGCCGGGGGATACCGCCGATATCCCCCAGATCCTTGTCGAAAAAGCGGAACTTGCCGCAGGCCAGGGTCAGGACCACGCAGTCCTTGGGGACCAACTCCACGAATCGGGTGTAATAATTGCGCCCCGGTTTGGCGCCGTCGCAGCCGGCCACCAGGAAGAAGTGGCGGATCTTTTTGTCCTTGACGGCTTCGATGATCCGGTCGGCCACCCCCAAGACGGCGTTATGTCCGAAGCCCACGGTGACCTCCCCGCGGTCGATGTCTTCGGGAAAACCGGGCATGGCCAGGGCCTTTTCGATCAACGGGGTGAAGTCCTTGTCGGCGATGTGGACCACCCCCGGCCAACCCACCAAACCGGTGGTGAACAGGTTGCCCTGGTAGGATTCCTTGGGCTTCTGGATACAGTTGGTGGTCATCAAAATGGCCCCGGGGAATTGGGGAAACTCTTTGCCTTGATTGAACCAGGCCGTTCCGAAATGGCCGTAAAAATGGGGGTACTTTTTCAGACCGGGATAACCGTGGGTGGGGAGCATCTCTCCGTGGGTATAGACATAGATGCCTTTGCCTTGGCTTTGTTTGAGGACCTCTTCCAGATCCTTTAAATCATGCCCCGAAACCAAGATGGCCTTCCCCTTTTTCGCCCCCAAGGGGACTTTGGTGGGGACCGGATGACCGTAGGCGCCGGTATTGGCGGCGTCCAATAGTTCCATGGTGCGCAGGTTGATTTCCCCGCACTTCAAAACCAAGGCGATCCAATCGTTAAGGGTCAGATTTTTGTTCAAAGGTGCGGCCAGTCCTTCTTGAATAAAGGCATAGACGGCGTCGTCTTCCTGCCCCAATAGGTGGGCATGATCGGCATAGGCGCAAACGCCTTTGATGCCGTAGGTCAGGGTCCATTGCAGGCCATGGATGTCCTTGTCCAGAGAGGGATCGGAGTGGATGCCCACCCCTTCCCCTTGACGGACCATCCCTTCCCGGGTGGGTTCTAAGACCAAGGCCGCCGGCCCGTTGTCAAAGTCCGCCTTTCCCCCGGCAACCCTTACTTTTTCTTTCAGACCTTCCCTGTGCCTGACGGTTTTCCTTAGTAATTCCACAAACCTGTCCGGATCGAAATCCACATTGGTCAGGGTGGAGAAGGCGGCCTCGCAGATGAAGACATCCACCTCCCGGTCCTTTACCCCCACCTTTCTTCCTTCCAGGGCCACCTGGGAAAGGCCGCGTAAGGCGTAAATCAACAGATCTTGAAGGGCCGCCACATCCGGCTGTTTGCCGCAGACCCCGATGGTGGTGCACCCTTCCCCCTTGGCCGTCTGTTCGCACTGATAACAAAACATTTTTTCTCCCTCCTTGATTAGGTTTGATGGAAACGATTTGTGCCTGCGGAAGACCTCGTTTTCCCCGATAATATAATCCTTGATCCCGCCCCCATCCTTGACTTAAATCAAGATATATTTTTTTTAATTTTTTTCCCCGGAAGGAAGAAATTCGAACCGGAGAGTACATGGTCCTTAAAGGCTTGGGGGTTACGGCAAAGGAGGAATACGGTTCAGGCTCCCGTCAGGGCCGAGGGCCTGACGGGAGCGGTTCAAAGATGGAACGGGTTTTTGGTGGCCGGGGGTCTATTTTTCGCTTTGACGATTTAGGATAACTAACGATCGGTCCTCTTTTTATGGGGGGTCACTCGTTAAAAGGTGCCAGCCCTTTCCCCTGTAAGACCCCCCCGTCGACGACGATCTCGGCGCCGGTGGTATAGCTGGAGGCGTCGGAGGCCAGATAAATGGCGGCGCCGACGATTTCATCGGGTTCCCCGATGCGGCCCAAGGGCGTCAGTTTGGCCATGGCCGCCTTTTGTTTCTCGGCCTCTTCCGGGGGGAGATGGAACCAGTGGGAGTTGAGCATCTTGGTGCTGATGGGACCGGGGGCGATGGTGTTGACCCGGATGTGGTAGGGGGCCAGTTCCAAAGCGAAGGCGCGGGTGATCATGCGCACACCGGCCTTGGAGATGCTGTAAATGCTGACCAGGGGTTCGGGGATGAAACCGTCCACGGAAGCGATGTTGATGATGCTTCCGCCGCCCTGGTCCTTCATGATCCGGGCCACGGCCTGGCTGGTGAAATACAGGCCTTTCATGTTCAGGTTCATCACCGTGTCCCAGAGGCGCTCGTCCGATTCCAGGACGCTGCCCATGGCCGGGCTGGCCCCGGCGTTGTTGACCAGGATGTCGATCCGGCCGAAGCGGTCCATGACCGTGTCCACCATCTGTCGGATTTGATCCATTTTCCCCAAATGGGCCTGGATGGGCACCGCCTCCCCTCCGAAGGCCTGGATCTCGGAGGCGGTTTCTTCCAGGTCGTTGATCTTGCGGCTGGTGACGGCCACCTTGGCCCCGGCCCGGGCCAGTCCCAAGGCGATGGCCTTGCCGATGCCCCGGCTGCCGCCGGTGACCACGGCCGTCTTGCCTTTTAAAGAAAATTGCTCGAGTTCGAACATAAAAGAACCTCCTTTTGACGGAAATTAGGTTTATTTTACCTTCGAAAATCAAAATGGCAAGAGAATTAACGACCAAAAATCAGACAACCCCTTGCCCTTCATTATCCTTGACCGAAAGGTTCATCTTTTCTATACTCCGACCATTCATAACCCAAGGAGGTTTCGAGCTATGGATTGTAAGGTGGAAGGAAAAGTGGCCCTGGTCACCGGCGGCAGCCGGGGCATCGGCAAGGCCATCGCCTTGGGCCTGGCCGAATCCGGCGCCGACATCGCCATCGCCGGGAGAAAGCTTCCCGACTTGGAAACGGCCGCCGAAGAGATCCGAAAAAAAGGGAAAAAGTGCCTGGCCGTGGCCGCCCATATAGGCCGCACGGAGGACCGTGCTCAATTGATCCAAAAGGTGGTGGAGGAATATGGGAGGATCGACATCCTGGTCAACAACGCCGCCACCAACCCGACCATGGAGTCGGCCTTGGATATTGAAGAACGGGCTTGGGACGCCATCATGAATCTGAATCTGAAAGGGCTTTTTTTCTTGAGCCAGGCCGCGGCCCGGGTGATGAAGGAAAAGGGAGGAGGGACCATCATCCATATCGCCTCCATCGCCGGCATATCCCCGGATATCCTGCCCGTCTATTCCATCAGCAAGGCCGGGGTGATCATGGCCACCAAGGTCATGGCCCAACAATGGGCCCCCTACGGCATTCGGGTGAACGCCGTGGCCCCGGGGATGACCCGCACCGGCTTCAGCCAACCCCTGTGGGGAAATCCGGAGCTCCTCAAGGTGATCACCTCCCGGACCCCTCTGGGGCGGATCGCCGAGCCGGAGGAGATCGTCGGGGCGGTGATCTATCTGGCTTCGGAGGCCGCCAGTTACGTCACCGGCCATGTTTTGGTCGTGGACGGGGGATCAACGATTTGACCGGTCGCTTTTGGCCGGGGTTTTGCGTGGGGTGGGTTTTTCCGCCCCGTGCTCGTCGGACCCCAAGGCCAAACGGATGTGATAGACCTTTTCTCCGTCCCGGGGGATCATCCCTTGAATAAGCAAATCGGCCAGGGGCTCGGAAAGGTCGATGAGCCGTTCCGGTTTGCCGAGGAGGATCTTGCGGATGACCAAATGTTCGATGGTCCCGAGGATGGATGCCCGGACGAGATAGGGGTCCAGGTCCTTTCTGAATTCCCCCTTGGCTATACCTTCTTCGATCACACGGAGGATGAGGCGGCTCATTTCCTGGACATCCTGGTAGGCGGGCATTTCCAGGAATTTTCGATTTTGTTTGAGAATCAGCATGGTTACCGCCGCATGATCGGGGTGGCTGTCGTAGAACCAAAAATACCTTTTGATGATGCAGCGGATCTTGTCCACGTTCCGGGGCAGGAATTCCAGGATGGCTTCGATCTCTTCCAGTTGTTTGCGGGTGGTCTTTCCCGGGATGGAAAAGAGGAGTTCTTCTTTGGAGGAGAAATATTCGTAAATGGTGGCGTCGGAAACCTTCGCCTCCCGGGAGACGTCGGATATGGTGGCGTCATGAAAGCCCTTGCGGGCGAAGATCTTTTCCGCCGCCCTAAGGATTTGCTCCTTACGCATCTCGGATTTAGAAGAAGAGGCCATGGGTACGCTCCTTATTTTTATAAACTCTTTGAAACATGGGGCCGAAGAAGTCAAGAAAAAAACCTCGGCCCGGACCCAAACCCTCGGAAAGTGAGCGTCAGGCTTGACAAACCCCCCTGGGGTAATTACATTAACCAAGAAAATTTAACCACCTAATTTCAATAAGTAAAACGATTCCAATGACTATTGTATTAAGCGCCAGAAACCGGGCGGTGTTGAACGCCATCGTCCAGGATTATATCGAAACCGCCGAACCGGTCGGTTCAAAGGCGATTTCGAAGAAAAGGGGCATCCATTTGAGCCCGGCCACGATCCGGAACATCATGGCCGATTTGGAGGAAATCGGGTTGATCACCCAGCCCCATATCTCCGCCGGCAGGGTGCCCACGGAAAAAGGCCTGCGTTTTTATGTGAATTCCATCTTGGAGATCCGTCCCCTGGCCGAATCGGAAAAAAGAAGGATTAACAGTTACTTGCGTGAAAGCAGCCAGGAGGTGGACGAATTGCTCAAGACCACTTCCAAGATGCTGGCGGTGATCACCGAGCAGGCCGCTGTGGTCTCCCGGCCCAAGTCCTCGGCCGCGGTGTTCAAGCATATCGAATTCATCAAACTCCGGGACCACTTGATCCTGACCGTCCTGGTGACCCAGTCGGGATTGGTCCAGAATAAGGTCATTGAAATCGAGGAGGTCCTCTCCCAGGCGGAATTGGATCATTTGACCCAATATCTGAACGAACTCTTAAGCGACCTGACCCTGGACCAGCTCAAGGAAAAGGTCCTCCAGGAAATGAAGAAAGACAAGGAAGATTTCGACGCCCTGGTGGCCAAGGCCCTGGAGATTTCCCAAAAGGCCTTGCCCGCCGAGACGGAAGGAGAGGTGTACATCGAGGGTCAGACCAATCTGATGCGCTATCCGGAGTTCAGTCATATCGAGAAACTGAGGAAACTTTTTAAGGCCTTCGAGGAAAAGAGCATCCTCCTCCGCCTCTTGGAAAGGAGCATCCAATCCAGCGGCATCCAGATCTTCATCGGTTCGGAGAGCCAGATCAACGAGATGGAAGGATGCAGCGTCATTACCGCCCCCTATACGCAGGGAGACCATCCCGTCGGGACCTTAGGGGTCATTGGTCCCACCCGGATGAATTACAATCGGGTCATCCCTGTAGTGGATTATACGGCCAAGGTGGTCAGCCGCATCCTGGAAAAGAAAATCTGAACCTAAGCAAAAATAAAGGACAAGAGAGGTAAGCCCCCTTGACGAAAATAAAAGTGACGGAAGAACACCCCAATCCCCCCTCCGAAGAAAAGCTAGAGGAGCAAAAGGGAGAGGCCCCCGCCGGGTCGGAACAGGAAAGCCAGCCGGATTGGGAAGCCCAACTCAAGAAAAAAGAAGAGGAGAACAAGGAGTTGTACGACCGCTGGCTGAGGCTTTCCGCTGAATTGGAAAATTACAAGAAGCGGATGGAGAAGGAAAAAAGCGAACTCTATAAGTTCGCCAACGAGAACATCATCAAGGACCTTTTGCCGGTGGTGGACAACTTGGAAAGGGCCTTGGCCCACGGCAAAGAAACGGAAAACGCCCAAGCCCTCCTGGAAGGGGTGGAGTTGACCCACAAGGCCTTGATGACCGTCCTGGAAAAATACGGCCTGACCCGGGTAGAGGCCTTGGGAGAGACCTTTGATCCCAAAAGTCACGAGGCGGTGATGGTTCAAGAGGACCCGAACCGGCCGGAAGGGGAGGTCATCGGGCAGATGCAGATCGGCTACCGTCTGCACAACCGACTGATCCGCCCGGCTATGGTGGTGGTCTCCAAGAAACCGGAGGCGGATAGGGCATCGGATGGGGAATCGTAAAAGCGGCTTTTCATGCCTTACGGCAATCATTCAGGTAGCAGCGGTGAAGGGAAAGGCCCAAGGTCTTCGGCCCCTTCCCGTCTAAAGATACAAGGACAAGGAGGAAATTATGGGTAAAGTCATCGGCATTGATTTAGGAACGACCAATTCCTGTGTGGCCATCATGGAAGGAGGGGAACCGAAGGTCATCCCCAATGTGGAAGGCAGCCGTACCACCCCTTCGGTGGTTTCCATAACGGAAAACGGTGAAAGGTTGGTGGGCCAGGTGGCCAAAAGGCAGGCCATTACCAACCCGGCCAATACGGTCTATGCCGTCAAACGGCTCATCGGGCGCAAATATGATTCCAAGGAGGTCCAGGACGACATCAAGATCCTGCCTTATAAGATCGTCAGGGCCCCCAACGGGGACGCCCATATCGAGATCCGCGGGCGGCAATACAGTCCGGCCGAAATCTCTTCCATGATCCTGACCAAGATGAAGCAGACGGCCGAGGAGTACTTAGGGGAAAAGGTCACCGAGGCCGTCATCACCGTTCCGGCCTATTTCAACGACAGCCAGCGCCAGGCCACCAAAGACGCCGGCCGCATCGCCGGATTGAATGTCTTAAGGATCATCAACGAACCGACGGCCGCGGCCCTGGCCTACGGGTTGGACAAGAAAAAGGATGAAAAGATCGCCGTCTTCGATCTGGGCGGAGGGACCTTCGACATCTCCATCCTGGAAATCGGGGACGGGGTCTTCGAGGTCAAGTCCACCAACGGGGACACCCACCTGGGCGGGGAGGACTTCGACCTGCGCATCATCGATTATCTGGCCAACGAGTTCCGCAAGGACCAGGGGATCGACCTGCGCAACGACAAGATGGCCCTGCAACGCCTCAAGGAGGCGGCGGAAAAGGCCAAGATGGAACTGTCCACCTCCCTGGAGACGGATATCAATCTGCCCTTCATCACCGCCGACGCCAGCGGTCCCAAGCACTTGAACATGAAATTGACCCGGGCCAAGCTGGAGGCGCTGGTGGAGGACCTCATCGAAAAGGTGGTCCCCCCCTGTAAGACGGCCATGAAGGACGCCGGGCTGACCCCCGACCAGATCCACGAGGTCATTTTGGTGGGGGGAATGACCCGTATGCCCAAGGTCCAGCAAAAGGTCAAGGAGATCTTCGGCAAGGAACCCCATAAGGGGGTGAATCCCGACGAGGTGGTGGCCATCGGGGCGGCCATCCAGGGCGGGGTCTTGAAAGGGGATGTCAAGGATGTTCTGCTCCTGGATGTGACCCCCCTCTCCTTGGGGATCGAGACCCTGGGCGGGGTCTTTACCAAATTGATTGAGAAAAACACGACCATCCCCACCCGGAAGAGCCAGATCTTTTCCACGGCCGCCGACAACCAACCGGCCGTTTCCATCCATGTCCTTCAAGGGGAACGGGAGATGGCCGCGGACAACAAGACCCTGGGACGGTTTGAACTGACCGGGATACCCCCGGCCCCGAGGGGCGTGCCTCAGATCGAGGTCACCTTCGACATCGACGCCAACGGCATCGTCCATGTGTCGGCCAAAGACCTGGGGACGGGTAAGGAACAGTCCATCAAGATCACGGCCTCCAGCGGTCTGACCGAGGAGGAGATCAAGAGGCTGATCAAAGACGCCGAGCTCCATGCCGAAGAGGACCGGAAAAAGAAGGAACTGGCCGAGGCCAGGAACCATGCCGACACCTTAATCTATACCACGGAAAAGACGATGAAAGAATTGGGGGACAAGGTGGATGGCTCCCTGAAGTCGGACATCGATGCCGCCATCGAACGCCTGAAGAAGGCCATGGAAGGCAACGACGCCGCGGAAATCCGACGTCTCAGTGACGAGCTGACCCAGACCTCCCATAAGTTGGCGGAAAAGATGTACTCCCAGGCCAGTCAACAGGCGGCCGGGGCCGGGGCCCAGGCCGGGGCCGGCGGTGGAGGCAAAAAGGCCGACGACGATGTGGTCGACGCCGACTTCGAAGAAGTAAAATAAGGGCGGGAAATCTCCTAAACGCCTTTCCTTCAGGCCGAAGCCTGAGACCCTGAAAGGGCCTTAGGCTTCGGCCTTTTGGTTTTTAGAGAAAAGCCCCGAATCATCCCTGGGGATCGGCCCAGGCCCCCTTGAATTCCTCGAGGATCCGCCGAGCCTCGTCCAACCGATCCTCGGAGACCATGACCGTCCCCCAGCCTTTTTGACTGACGAAGAGGCCGTCATAGGCCGTGTCCTTATACTCCCGGATCAGAAAAGGGATCTCGGCCTTGTCCAGGGCGTCGGTCAAGAGGTCGGCCTGGAAGCGATTGTCCAAAGTGGTCAGTTTGGTCCAGTTCATAAGGACACCCTCGGCAAGAAAGTCGTTTACCTCCCCCATCCGTTTTTCGAAAGGGGCCCAAGGGTCAAGGTTTTTACTCCGCCGCCGACCCTCTTGGAGATGATCCCTAAATTTAAAAGGTTCCCCCTTGGAGGGCCACATCCACCAAGGTCGGTTGATCTGAAGAAAGGGCTTCCTTGAGCACTGTTTTTAATTCCTTGGGATCCTCCACCTGAAAGGCGCGAAGGCCGAATCCTTTGGCCAGGGAAGCGCAGTCCAAGGGGTGATCTTTAAAGTCCATACCCGGATAGACACTTTGCCGGTCCTCAAGTCCCTGGCCGGGAAGATAATAGTGTTTCATGTAATATTTCAGGATCCGATAGCTGCGGTTGTTGCAGATGATGTAGGTCACCGGGATGCGGTAGGTGGCGGCCGTCCACAAACCCTGGATGCCGTAGAGGGCCGACCCCTCTCCGATGACGGCCACAACCGGCCGGTCCGGAAAGGCGAGTTTGATACCCAGGGCCCCGCCGATTCCCCAGCCCAAGGCCCCGCCCCTGAGACTGAAATAGCCTTCCGGTTCGGAAAAATTCATCATCCGGAACATGGGCCCGGTGGAGGTGATGGCCTCACCGGCGATGACCGTCTTCGGGGGCAAAACCTCGCGCAGTTCCAGAAACAATCGGGCGGGGTCCATGGGCGGATCGTCCCCAGCGGAACGGATCTTTTCTTCATAGGCCCTTTGCTGGTTCACCTTCTCTGACCGGAGCCTTTCTATCTTCTCTAAGGCTTCTTTTCGCTGCTCCTCGGTCAACCGTTCCTTCAGGGAACGATCCAAGGCTTCCAGTCCGATGCGGATGTCCCCCCAGATCCCGACCTGGATCGGGTAATTCTTTTCCAATTCCCAGGGGTTGATGTCCAGATGGAGGACGGCGGTCCCTTCCTTGGGTTTTAAAGGACGATAAACGAAGGGCTGAAACAGGGGACCGCCGACGACCAAGAGGACATCGTAACGGGAGAGGATCTCTTGGGCCTTGGGGCCATCCGGGTCGAAGGTGCCCCGGTATAAGGGGTGATTCATGGGAAAATTGACTTCAGAGAATGAAAGGGACCGGACCTCGGCCCCCAGGGTTTCGGCGAGGAGCACCGCTTTGCCTACCGCCTGACTTTGGGCCACGCCGTCCCCGACCAGGATCAGGGGATGTCGGGCTTCGGCCAGGATCTCGACCGCTTCGGCTACGGCTTGGGGATCGGGGGAAAGGCGGGGATAGATGGGACTCGGAGGAAGGGGCTCGGCCTCTTCCGTTTCATCCAGGACATCCATGGGCAAGGACAGGAAGACCGGCCCTCTGGGCGGCGTGGCGGCTATCCGGAAGGCCCTGCGCAAGGCCAGGATCAAGTCCGCCCCGCGACGGACCTCGGCGCTCCATTTGGTGAAGGGACGGCAAAGGGAAACCATGTCGCTATAGAGCAACGGTTCCCGGAGTTGGATCCTTGTATCCGACTGCCCGGCGGTGACCACTAAAGGCGTGCCTCCGCGAAAGGCGTCATAGAGCATAGCCAGCCCGTTGGCCAATCCTCCGGTGACATGGAGATTGACCAGGGCCGGTCGTCTCGCGGCCCGGGCATAACCGTCGGCCATGGCCACGGCGTTGTTCTCCTGCAGACTCAAGAGATAGACGATCTGGGGGTAATCTTGGAGGGCGTCTAAAAAGGGCAGCTCCGTGGTCCCGGGATTGCCGAAGATGTAACGGACGCCTTGGCGGACCAAAAACTCCATCAATGCGTAACGGGCCTTGGTTTTCATGGGCTCCCTCGTTGGTTAAGCGGGTGTAGGTACTCTTTTTCTTGGAAAGCGATCTTTTCTCCTGAGGAGGCCGATAGTATACACGACTACCCTTTCTAAGTCCATTTATCTCTAACCTTTTCTTGACTATCCCAAGACAAATAGGGCATATTGAGGGTTATGCAGTTAGGGATCATTGGACTACCGCAAACGGGAAAGACCACCCTCTTTCAGGCCTTGGCCGGACGGCAGAAGGCCGTTTCCGTCTATTCTTCAGGCCCCTTTGAGGTCCACACGGCCGTGGTCCCTGTACCGGACCCCCGCCTGGACCGGCTGGCGGCCATCTTCCGTCCCCGGAAGACCGTCTATGCCCAGGTCACCTTCGCCGATATCGCCGGCCTGGATAAAGGGATGATCCAAAAAGGACTCCCCGGCCCTTTTGTCAACCTCCTGGGACAGATGGACGCCTTTGTCCATGTCCTCCGGGCCTTCGAAAACCCGACCGTGCCTTTGCACCGGGGGTCGATCTCTCCTTTGCGGGATCTGATGCTCTTGGACAATGAATTTCTCCTTCAGGACCTGACCACGGTGGAAAGGCGCTATGAAAGGCTCTTGGAGGGGATGAAGAAAGGGGCCGTGGATCGGGAAAAGGCCTTGAAGGACAAACAGCTCTTTGAGATCCTCAAGGCCGCCCTGGAAGAGGAAAGGCCCCTTCGGGACCTGGATTTGGGGCCTGAAGAACAGAAGGCCCTGAAAGGGTTCGGCCTAATGACCTTAAAACCCGTGCTGGTCATCGTCAATACGGGAGACGGCGGGCAGGCGGAGGAAGTCCCTTATCCTCACCGGTTAAGCGCCGTTCTCTATCTGTCGGCCCGTTTGGAAAAAGAGATCGCCGAGTTGGGGGAAGAGGACGCCCCTTTGTTCATGGAAGAATACGGGATCCAGGCCTTGAGCCGAGACCGGGTCTTGAGGACCTCCTATGACCTGTTGGGCCTGCAATCCTTTTTCACCGTCGGCGAGGATGAAGTCCGGGCCTGGACCTTGCGGAGAGGGGGAACGGCGTTGGAGGCGGCCGCCGCCATTCATTCCGATCTGGCCAAAGGATTCATTCGGGCCGAAGTGGCGGCTTTTGAAGACCTCGTGTCCTTGGGGGGGTGGAACGCGGTCAAGCAAAAAGGCCTGCTGCGATTGGAAGGGAAGGACTACCCGGTCCAAGACGGGGAGATCGTCCACATCCGCCACAGTTCCTGAGGAAAAGGCGCGAAGAACGGAGGGTGACATGGGCATCCCGGGCAATCTTTTGACCACGGCCATGGCCGTTATGCCCCATCGTGATGTGGAACGGGCCTTGGCCTTGGCCCTGTCTTTGGACATCCCTTTTTGGCCCCAACTTCCCCACCTCAATTATTACGAAGACATGTATGTCCAGGCCTCGGAACATTTTCCCGGCATCCTCCTTGACCTGGAAAAACGGACCTTGCGTTTTTCCCACGAGCGCTTTGCCCTGGAGTTGGAGGAGGCCCTGGGGCGCTTTGACGACCCGGCATTCTTCGATATCAGTGCCACCTATTCCCAGGTCTATCCCCGTTTTCTGGAATTGGACCTTTCCGACCGACCGGCCATTCGGGGGCAACTGGAAGGACCCATCAGCTTCGGCTTCAACGTCCGGGACGAGGAAGATCGGCCGATCCTTTTCGATGACACGGTCAGGCCTTTTCTCTTGGAATTCATGGCCAAGAGGGTCAATGTCCAAGGGGCCCGCCTCAAGGAAAAAAACCCCAACGCCTTCATGTTTGTGGATGAACCGGGCCTGCAATTCCTCTTCAGCGCCATGTCCGGATACGGGGACCAAAAGGCCCGGGAGGATCTGGAATTCTTCTTTTCCCTGATCGAGCGTCCGCGGGGGGTGCACCTGTGCGGCAATCCCGACTGGGATTTTTTGTTGCATTTGGATTTGGACATCCTCTCCCTGGACATCTATACCAACGGCGAGGTCTTCGCCTCTTACCATCGTTCGATCCTTCGTTTTCTGGAGCGGGGAGGGGTCCTTTCCTGGGGGATCGTCCCCACCAACTTCGAACCCTTCGGAAGGGAAGGTCTCGATTCTCTGGAAAGAAGACTGCTCGGCCATTGGGAGACCCTCTTCGCCAAAGGGTTGGATCCGGCCTTTTTATTCTCCCGCAGTCTCCTTTCCCCGGCCACCTGTTGCCTGATCAATCCCGACAGGGAAAAGACGGTGGAAGAGGCCTTTGGCCGGGTCCGCGATCTTTCCCTTAGACTCCGGGAGCGTTTTCAGCTACAATAATTCGATGATGGATTCCCAGTCTTACGAAAAGACCATCGAAGCCCTGACCTTGATCAGCCGGGCCATCACCTCCGATCAATACTTGGAGGACATCCTCCGCCTCATCGTCCTGGTTACGGCCGAGGTGATGAATTCCCAAGTCTGTTCCTTGTGGCTTTTGGATGAAAAGACCCAGTCCCTGACCATCCGGGCCACCCAGAGCATCAACAAGGAATACCTGAAAAAAAGGTCGTTGAAGGTGGGGGAGGGGGTGGTGGGGCATGTGGCCCGCCACAACAAGCCCTATCTTTGCGAAAATGTCCTGGAAGACCCGCTCTTCAAGGAAAAGACCCTGGCCCGGAAGATGGGGCTCGTCTCCCTGATGAGCGTTCCCATGAGCGTACGGGAACGGGTGATCGGGGTCATCAATTGCTACACCTCGGTTCCCCACCGCTTCACCGAAACGGAGCAGAACCTCTTCACCACCCTGGCCAATCAGGCGGCCTTGGCCATCTTTAATACGGAGTTGATGGTCCAGTCCCAGGTCATTCGGGAGGAATTGGAGACGAGAAAAAAGGTGGAAAAGGCCAAGGACATCCTCATCCGCAGGCGGAAGATGAGCGGAGAAGAGGCCTACCGCTGGATCCAAAAGCGGGCGATGGATACCCGAAAATCCATGGGGGAAGTGGCCGAGGCGGTCATCCTGTCCGATGAAATATGAAATAGGGGGTCCTTTCCCTCCTGGAGCCCCCTTTGTCCCTTCCAAAGGCCCGTCCCTTGACCCTCCCTTTCCCCCGAGCCGCGCCCAAGAAAGGCGGCAGGCCTATTTAACGGTCTTCCTTCAGGGAAGGATTTTCTCCTCCGGCCTTTTCCGGTCCTATCGGGCGGGGCGGGTCTTGGAGGTCTTTTGCCCTTCCCCCTTTTTTCGGCTCAGACTCCTATACAGGTCAAAGGCCTCTTGGGGTTTCATCCGTTCATGGACCACGGCCCGGATGGCCTGGATCATGGCCGCCGGGTGTTCGGACTGAAAGATGTTGCGCCCCATGTCCACTCCGGCCGCCCCTTCCTCCACGGCCCGGTAAGCCATGGTCAGGGCCTCCAATTCCGGTATCTTTTTCCCGCCGGCCATGACGATGGGCACCGGACAAGAGGCCGTGACCGTCTCGAAGCCCTTTTCCACATAATAGGTCTTGATGTAGTGGGCCCCCAATTCGGCGCAGATCCGGGTGGCCAGGCGGAAGTAGCGGGCGTCCCGGTTCATGTCCTTGCCTACGGCGGTAACGGCCAAGGTGGGGATGCCGTAGCGGGTCCCTAAATCGACCGTCCGGGTCATATTGATGATGGATTGCCGCTCGTACTCGCCGCCGATGAAGACCTGGACGGCCATGGCGCAGACATTCAGCCGGATGGCGTCTTCGATGTCCACGGCGATTTCTTCATTGCTCAGTTCCTTGAGGATGCTTGTTCCTCCCGAAACCCTCAGGACAATGGAGGGGGAAAGGGTGGGAGGAATGAGGGAACGCAGGACCCCCCGGGTGAGCATCAAGGTGTCGGCGTAGGGGGCGATGGGCAAGATGTTCAAATCGATGCGTTCCAGACCGGTGGTGGGTCCTTGAAAATAGCCGTGGTCAATGGCCAACATCACCGTCCGGCCTGTTTGGGGATGGAAGATGCGGGCCAACCGGTTTTGCATCCCCCAATCCACATGGTTTAAGCCCTTCAAAAAAAAGGCTTCGCTCCGCTGAGGGATCTCCGGGCGATAACGTTTTCCTTCCTGAAGATCTTCTATGTCGGGCATACTAAGTTCCTCCTTGGCCCAGAGGGCTTTGTTTTTCGGTGCAGGCTGATCTCCCGCGTCGGGTAGCTCATGGGGAGTATAAAGAAAGCGCCGGATCCGGTCAAGGGAGAAGGCCTTTTAGCGTTGCGGTTCGATGATGACCTTAAGGCAGTCCCGACCTTCGACCACCCTTTGAAACCCTTTGACCGTATCGGCCAGACCGAAGCGGTGGGTGATCAGCCGATCCACGTCCAGAAAACCGGTCATAAGGAGGCGTAAGGCCTGCCAATGGTCCGCCGGACTTCCGGCATAGGAAGTAGTCAAGGTAATATCGTTTCGAAAAAAAAGATCGTTGATCGAAAGGGGGATGGTCACCCCTTGATCGGTGGGGGCGAAAAACAAAACCGTGCCCCCCCGTTCCACCAAGGTCAAGGCCTGCCTCTGAACCTGTTCGGCGCCGCTGGCGGTGATGACCAGATCGGCCAGACGGCCTTCGTTTTCTTTCCGGAGCAGGTCCGGCGTCAGTTCCTGGGGCGACACGGCCAGATCGGCCCCCATCGCTTCGGCCGCCCGGAGGCGGAAGGGGTGGATGTCCGTGGCGATGATCTTTCCCGCCCCCAGGGCCCGGGCCAGACGGATGTGCAGCAGGCCGGCGATGCCGCTGCCCAGGACGGCCACGGTTTGACCGGGGGTCAGACCGGCGATCCTCTGTCCCCTCAAGACACAGGCCAAGGGCTCGATAAAGGTGGCCGCTTCATAAGAGAGGCCGTCGGGGAGGAGATAAATCCCTCGGTCCGTGTTGATCGGTGGCAGGAGGACGAATTCAGAGAACCCGCCGGGATAAAAGTTGGTGGTCCGCAAGGTGTCGCAGGCCGTGGGGTGCCCGTTCAGGCAATAGTAGCAGGTATTGCAGGGCACATGATGGGAGGCGGCCACCCGGTCGCCGACGCGGTATCGGGTCACCCGTTCCCCGACCTCGACGATCTCTCCGGCCACTTCATGCCCCAGGACCAGGGGGGCCTTGTGGATACGGTACCATTCCAGGACATCGCTGCCGCAGATGCCGCTGGCCTCGACGCGGATGAGGACCTCATCCGGTCCGACCTTGGGCTTGGGCATCTCTTCCAAGCGGATGTCCCGATTGTTGTAATACATGGCTACGCGCATGGAAGTCCTTCCGCTTTACCTTTTTTACCCGCTCAAGGCGAGACGTTCAAGAGAAAGGCCTTGGGATAGACGATTATAGGTCTATTCCGTCTCCGGGGCAAGAAAAACAAAGAGAACCCCGGTGCCTTCCCTGAAAAGGCACCGGTCCACCTCCCATTATCCATTTGACAAATCCCCCCCCTTTTAATACCGTTAAGGGTTACGGCCGCCGCTATCGGTGCCGTAAGACCAAAAGCCGTGAGGATGGCCTATGCCCGAACGCCTGGAAATCATGCTCAAGCCGGAGATCCGGGATCCGGAAGGGGAGACCCTACGGAGAAAGGCCCGGGAATATTTGGGGATAAAGTTGGAAGAGGTCCGGACCATCCAGGTCTTGATCTTGGACACCTCCCTGAGGCGGGAGCAACTGGAAGCCGTCCGTCAGGAGATCTTCACCAACCCTGTGACTCAGATCTCCTCGTTTGAGCCTTTGGCCCGGGACTTCGACTGGATAATCTGGGTCGGTTTTTTACCCGGCGTCAGGGACAACGCCGGCAGCACGGCCGTCGAGGCCATCGAGGCCTTCTTGGACCTTACCTTACCGGCTGGAGAGGGGGTCTATACTTCCAAACAGTATGGCATCAAGGCCCGGCGTCTGAAGCGGGAGGGGGTGGAGAGGATCGCCCGGGAGCTTCTGGCCAATGACCTGATCCAGCAGTGGCGGGTCATTCACCGCTCCGAGTGGGACCCCCGGGTGGGGATCGGCACCCCCATCCCCAAGGTCCGCCTGGCCCATCGGCCGACCGTCTCCCTCATCCCCGTCGATTCCCTGGAGGAATTGGCCTGGTTGAACCGGGAACGGTCCTGGGCCTTGCCCAAGGGGGATATGGCCGTCATCCGCGACTATTTCTTGAGGCCGGAGGTCTTGGAGGCGCGAAAGGCCGTGGGGCTATCCTTGCCTACCGATGTGGAACTGGAATACATCTCCCAAGCCCGCAGCGACCATTGCAACCATAACACCTTCCGCGGCCTTTTTCATTATCACGATTTTTCCACCGGGGAACGGCGGACCGTGGACAACCTCTTCAAGACCTGCATCGAGGCCCCGACCCTTAAGATCCAACAGGAAAAGGACTGGGTGGTTTCCGTCCTCTGGGACAACGCCGGGGTGGCCCGGTTCGATGAGGACCATTATTATTGCATCACCGCCGAAACCCACAACAGTCCCTCCAATATGGAACCATACGGCGGGGCCATCACCGGCATCGTCGGTGTTTACCGCGACCCTATGGGCACGGGCAAAGGCGCCCGTCTGGTCATGGGCAGTTACGGCTATTGCGTCGGTCCGCGGGACTATGCCGGACCCCTGCGTCCTAAACTCCACCCCCGTCGTCTCTTGGACGGCATCGTCGAAGGGGTGCGGGACGGCGGGAACAAGAGCGGCATCCCCACCCTTTTCGGCCAGGTCTTTTTCCATCCCCAGTATATCGGCAAATGCCTGGTCTTTGTCGGGGCCGTGGGTTTCATGCCGGCCCGGATCGGGGAAGAGCCGGTTGAGGTCAAGTGCCCTCGCCCCGGAGACCTGATCGTCATGTGCGGGGGCCGGGTAGGCAAGGACGGGATCCATGGAGTGACCGCCTCCTCCGAGGTCTACAGCGCCGAAACCCCGGCCGGCCATGTCCAGATCGGCGACCCCTATACCCAGAAAAAGATGCACGATTTCCTCCTGGAGGCCCGGGATGAAGGGCTCATCACCTACATCACCGACAACGGCGGCGGCGGGCTTTCTTCTTCCGTGGGGGAATCGGCCCGTTTGAGCAACGGCTGTGAGGTCCATTTGGACCGGGTACCCCTGAAATACGAGGGATTGGATCAGTGGGAGATCTGGGTCTCCGAGTCCCAGGAACGAATGACCGTGGGCATCCAACCCGAATCCTGGGAACGCTTCCAGGAGCTGGCCCGTAAACACAATGTCGAATGCACGGCCATCGGCCGTTACACCGATACGGGGAAGGTCCACTTATTGTACGAAGGCCGGACCTGCGCCTATGTGGACCTGGATTTTCTGAAATCCGACTTTCCCCAGTGGACCTTCGAGGCCGAATGGCGGGATCCCGCATCCCGCGGTCTCTATGAACCGGTGATCCGAGAGCCGGAGGATTACCCGGCCCTATTGAAGGCCATGCTCTCCCGCCCCAATATCGCCTCCAAGAACTGGATCGTCCGGCAATACGACCACGAAGTCCAAGGGGGCAGCGTTCTCAAGCCCTTGATCGGCCGCTATCGGGACATCCCCGGCGACGCCGTGGTCTTCCGGCCTCATTTGCCTTCCCTTCGCGGCCTGGCCTTTACCCAGGCCCTGCAACCCACCTACGGTTTGATCGACACCTATCACATGACGGCGGCCACCATTGACGAGGCCCTGCGCAGGCTCTTGGCCGTGGGGGCCGATCCGGAGCGGGTCGGCGGCGTGGACAATTTCTGTTGGCCCAGTGTCCAATACGATCCCCAAGAGAATCCCGACGGCAAATACAAGGCCGCCCAATTGGTCCGGGCCAACTGGGCCCTGCGCGACATTTGTCTGGCCTTCGGCATCCCTTTGCTCTCCGGAAAAGACAGTATGTATGTGGACGGTTACATCAACGGCCCCTTTGGAGAGGCCCACCGTATCTCCGGATTGCCCACCCTCCAATTCACCGCCACGGGCATCGTCGACGATGTCCGCCGCTGTGTCTCGGCGGACTTCAAGCTCCCCGGGGACTTGATCTACCTGTTAGGGGAGACACGGGATGAATTGGGGGGATCGGAATATTACGATCTCTTCGACAAGGTCGGTTTAAACGTGCCTCGCTTACGGGTGGAACCGGAAAAACGCCATTATCCCGCCTTGCACCGGGCCATCCAGGAAGGGTGGATCAACGCCGCCCACGGGATCTATCGGGGGGGATTGGGGGTCCACCTGACGCTGATGGCCTTGGCCGGCGATCGGGGGGCGGAAATCGATCTCGCCCGGGTCCCGGCCGATGGGGCCTTACGGCCGGACAAGCTCCTTTTTTCCGAATCGTGCGGCCGCTTCCTCCTGGCCGTCAACCCGGAAAAAAGGAAGGCCTTTGAAAAGGCCATGGCCGGTTGCCGTCTGGCCTATGTGGGCAAGGTCCGTCGGGATGCGACCTTGATCATAAAAACCGGAAAACGGGTATTGGTGAGGAGTGGATTGAAATCCCTGCGGAAGGCCTATCACCAACCCTTCGGAGGTCTCATATGAAGCAAAGGCCGCGCGCCCTGGTTTTGACCGGATACGGGCTGAATTGCGATTGGGAAACCCAGTACGCCTTGACCCTGGCCGGCTTTGACGCCCGTCGGGTCCATATCAGCGAGCTGATCCATCCCCCGGCCGGACGACCGCCGGTTTCTTTGCAAGACTTCCATCTCTTCGCCTTTGACGGCGGCTTCAGCTGGGGGGACGATCACGGGGCGGGCGTCCTTTTGGCTACGCGTTTGAAATACCGACTTCGGGAAGAATTGGAGACCTTCATCTGCGAGGGAAAGCTGATCATCGGTATCTGCAACGGCTTCCAGGCCATGGTGCATATGGGCCTTTTACCGGGTTTCGACGGGAGATACGACCGTCGCCAAGTGGCCCTTTTAGCCAACGATTGCGGCAACTTCCGGGACGATTGGGTCAGACTGAAGGCCGACCCCGGATCGCCCTGCGTCTTCACCCGCGGGTTGGACCTCATCGATCTGCCGGTTCGACACGGGGAAGGGAAATTTTATGCGCCGCCCCAGGTCCTTAAGCGACTCCAGGAGGGACGGCAGATCGCCTTGACCTATACCCTGCCTTCCGGGGAGCCGGCCCAGGGGCGGTTCCCGGACAACCCCAACGGATCCTTGCTCGACATCGCCGGTATCTGCGATCCCACGGGACGGATCTTCGGCCTCATGCCCCATCCCGAGGCCTTTCACCACTTCACCCAACACCCCCAATGGACCTTGTGGAAGGCCATGCGGGAGCGGGAGGGCCGGGCTTGGGAAACGGAGGAAGGGGAGGGCCTCCAGATCTTTAAAAACGCCTACGCTTATCTTTCGGAGACCCTGAATTAGGGCGGGACTAAGGAACGGCCTTGGCGGAAGAAATCCTGGAAGTGGTGGACGAAGCCAATCGGGTAATCGGGCGGGCGACCCGGAGGGAGATCCATGAAAAGGGCCTAAGGCACCGGTCGGTCCACGTCCTGGTCTTCAATCCCCGAGGCGACCTCTACCTCCAAAAACGGTCTCCCACCAAGGATCAACATCCCGACCATTGGGACACCTCGGCCGCCGGTCACTCCGCCCCGGGAGAAACCCCCTTGGCGGCCGCCCAAAGAGAACTGGAGGAAGAGCTGGGCCTGACGGCCGATTTGGTCCATGTCCTCGATTGTCCGGCCTGCCCGGAGACGGGTTGGGAGTTTGTCTCCCTCTTCGCCGCCCGGACCGACCGGTCCATCACCTTCAACCGGGAAGAGATCAGCGACGGCGGTTTTTTCTCCCCCCAACAAGTGACCCGCCTTTTGGCCGATGAAAAGGAAAAGGTAACGCCGGGGTTTCGTCTGCTTTATGACCGTTTTCAACGGCTCCCTCACCCTTTCCTCAAGGGGCGGCCCTAAGAGGGTCTATTCCTCCCCCTCGTTCTTGATCGTGGTTTCCATCCGGATGCCGTATTTCTCTATTTTGGACTGGAGGGTCGGTCGGGAAAGACCCAAGATCTTGGCCGCCCGGCTGCGGTTGCCTTGGGTGAGCTCAAGGGCCTCGCTGATGATGGCGCTGGCCGCCTGATCCAAAAGGAGGTCGAACTTTTCCGGACGAGGTTCGTTGAGCAGGGCCTGGCGGGCCCAGCGGCGGATGGAGAAGTCGGCGGGAGGCCCTTCATCCGGGGCCGTCGTTTCCCCTTTGAAGATTTGCGAGAGGTCTTCGGGCCGGATAGGATAGCCGCGGCTGAAGATCAGGGCCTTTTGGATGGTGTTGCTCAATTCCCGGACATTGCCCGGCCAATGGTATTTCTTGAGCATGGCCCGGGCCTCGTCGGTCATTCCCGGGTTTTCCATGTCCATGGCCCGGGCGTGGCGTTCGAGGAAATAATCGGCCAGACGGGAGACATCTTCGAGGCGTTCACGCAACGGCGGCAGCCACAGGGTGACCACCTTGAGGCGGTAATACAGGTCTTCGCGGAATTTCCCTTCGGCCAGGCCGGCCTCCAAGTCCCGGTTGGTGGCGGCGATGATCCGGACATTCACCGGAATGGGTTCCCGGCCGCCCAGGCGTTCGATGCTTTTTTCCTGGAGGAGGCGGAGGATCTTGGCCTGGATGCTTAAAGGCATGTCGCCGATCTCGTCTAAAAAGACGGTTCCGCCGTCGGCCTGCTCGATGCGGCCGATGCGCCGGGCCACTGCACCGGTAAAGGCCCCTTTCTCGTAACCGAACAATTCGCTTTCCAACAAGGTCTCGGGGATGGCCACACAATTGATGACCAGGAAGGGTTTATGGGCGCGTTGGCTGTGCTGATAAATGGCCCGGGCCACCAGTTCCTTGCCTGTGCCGGATTCGCCGCGGATGAGGACCGTCGCCTCCGTCGGGGCCACCCTCCCGATGGCCTTATAGATCTCCTGCATGGGTTTACTTTGGCCGATGATGATCTCGTCGGCCTTCTGGCGGGTGAGAATGTCCAGACCCACCTGGGAGCGCATGAACCTCCCGGCCTCCAGGGCCTGGCGGATCAATAGGAGGAGTTCCGGGATGTCGAAGGGTTTCAAGACATAGTCGAAGGCCCCCAGTTTGGTGGCTTCGATGGCCGTTTCCGTGGTCCCGAAGGCGGTCATGATGATCACCGGGAGTTTGGGGTCGATTGCTTTTATGGCCGATAAGGTCTCCAGACCGCTCAGGCCCGGCAGGCGGACATCCAAAAGGACCAAATCGGCGGTGACCGACTTAAGGATCTCCAGGCCGGCTTCGCCGCTGCCGGCGGTCATGATCTCATGACCTTCTTCGCTTAAGAGTTTTTCAAAACTCTCTCGGATCTGATAATCGTCGTCAATGATGAGGATAACGCCCATGACAGCTCTTTAATCGGCTCATAATCGTTCGTTGTTTTTCTCGTCTTTAATCCGAATCCTTGTCGATCCAGGTTATTTGCGAATTTGTTTGGGGGAGTCTTCTTCCGGATAAGGGAGGGTGATGACGAAGGTCGTCCCCTCTCCTTCACGGGACTCCACCTCGAGGGTCCCTCCGTGGTCCTGGATGATCCGGGAGGCGATACTTAAGCCCAGCCCCGTCCCCTCTTCCTTGGTGCTGAAAAAGGGTTGAAAGATCTTTTCTTGGAGGTCCTTGGGTATGCCCGGGCCGTCGTCACTGAAGAGGAGGACGGCCTGTTTCCTCCCCTGGGCGTCCTCCGCCACCTTTTCGGTGATCCGGATCTTCCCGCCCTTGACCATGACTTCGCAGGCGTTGACCAGGAGGTTGACCATGACTTCCTTCAACTGATCGGGATCGGCGGAAAGTTCGGGCAAGGGGCCCTCGCGGACCACTTCCACCGCCACATGGGCGGATTCGAGGCGGGGTTTCAAAAGACGCAGGGAAAGGTCCACCACCTCCGAGGGACTGACTTTCTGCATGACCAACTTGGGGGGACGGGAGAATTCCAAAAAATTGCGGACGATGGCTTCGATATGGCTGATCTCGGTGGAGATGACCTCCAGGTCTTCCTTTTGGGCGGGGGACAGGTGGGGATGGCGCCCCATGGAAAAGAGTCGGATCTTCACCGAGGTCAGGGGGTTGCGGATGCTGTGGGCCACACCCGCGGCCAGCTTGCCCACCAAGGCCCATTTTTCCGATTGCAGCATTTGTTCTTGGCTGCGGGCCAATCGGTTCTGGGTCTGGTCCATGTCTTCCATCAGGCGGTGTACGCGGCTGCTGAGGGCCCGGACTTCATCGGTAATCGGGACGGAAGGGGCCGAAGGCCGGGCGGCCTCGGCCAGGCGGCGGATCGGTTCCAGGATCTGACGAAAAAGGATATAGGCCAATAAAATCCCCATCAAGGAGGCGAAGATCACCGCCGCCAAGGCGGCCGTGCCCAAATGGCGGGAGCGGCTTTCGATATCCTGCCGGGCCTGCAGGATGTTCTCTTTATGGATGTCCTTATAGGTCTCGCAAAGGGCGACGATGGATAGGAACTGGGGCCGGATCTGGTGGTGCAGTTGTTGTCCCTCCTCCTTTCGGCCTTGTTGATAGAAGGCGAGGACTCTGGATCGATCGTTTCGATACCGGATATATTCCGCCTCGATCCTGCCCAACAGTTTCCAGGCCTTGTCCTCCCGAACCGTTTCTTTGGCTTGTCTCAACTTTTTTTCAAAGATTTTTTCCTGAAAGGAGAGTTGGCGTAACCAATCGGGGTGGCCGTCCTGGAAGTAATAGGTGGTGTAGCCCTTTTGCATGACCAGGGCCGTCTCCATTTCTTCGGCGATTTGGAAGGATTGGAGATCCTGTTCGACGACCGAGGAAAAAAGGGTCCCGATACGATGGGTGTACCAGATGGTGATCACCCCTCCGGAGACGGTGGTGATGAGTAAGGCCAAGAGCAAGAGGATGACGCGGGTCCTGAGGGTTAAGGATTGGATCATAACCTATTCTTCATGAACGGACAAAAGGCCGGATGCTGATCAGGGGCCTTTCGTTCACCTTTGCTGAAGTCCGCCTAAGGGGTGGAGTTTGCCGGCCGCCTTTTCCCGATACATGCGCTTGTCCGCTTCGGCGATCAACTGTTCGATATCCAAAAGATTTTGAGAATCGGAACGGACGACCCCGACCGATAAAGAAAGGACATAAGGGAGTTCTTTTTTTTCGTTGAACTTTTTCAGATGACTCTTCAGACGCTGGTGGATCTCCTCTTCGCTCGCTTTGTCCTTTCCTTCCAAGGCGAGGACGACGAATTCGTCCCCGCCGAGGCGGGCGATGATGTCCGGGCTGCGGAAGGTATCTTGGAGGACTTTGGACGCCGCGGCCAAGGCCCGATCCCCTTCTTGGTGGCCGTAAGCGTCGTTGATGTTCTTCAAATCATCCAGATCGGCGTAGAGGAGAAAGACCCCCTGTTTTATCCTTTTGGCCGTTTTCAGCTCCTGTTCGGCTAGGGTCAAGAACCCGCGACGATTATAAAGGCCGGTCAGTTCGTCCCGGAGACCGAGGTCGCGCAGTTTTTCCTCCAGACGCTTCCGGTCGGTGATGTCCTGGAGAAGGGTCAGGAGCCGGACAGGCTTTCCTTGCTCGTCGTAGAGGTAGTAGCCCCGGTCCCGGATCCAGATATAATGACCCTCTTTGTGGCGGAAGCGGTACTCGATGTCAACGGGTCTGTTTTCCTTCTCGGCCCTTTCGAAATGCCTGAGGGTGGCCCGGCGGTCATCCGGGTGGAGCATTCGGATCCATTGGCCGGCCCGGCCGGTCATTTCCGAGGGGTGATAGCCGAGGACCTTTTCCAGACTCCCTCCCCAAAGGAGGGTGCCCGTTTGCGGATCGTATTCGTTGACCACTTGACCCGATGAGGCCACGATTAATTCATAGCGCTTCTTCCATTGGGCCAGCTCTTCTTCCGTCTTTTTGCGTGAGGTGACGTCCCGGACGATCCCTCGAAAGCCTATGGGACGTCCTTTTTCGTCTCGAACCAGGGAAATCGAGGTCTCCAGAAACTTGCGAGTCCCGTCGGGAAGGGTGATCTCCCGTTCCAGGCGATGCCTGGGAAGGCCGGTTCGATAGACGGTGTTGAAGATCTCGTAGGTCTTTTTGACATCATGGCCGCCGATGTGTTGGTAGTTGACGCCGATGATGTCTTCCTTGGACAGACCAAAAAGATCGGCATAGGCCTGGTTGCAAAAAAGGAAGGTCCCCCTCAGATCCACTTCATAGTAGCCGTCGTCCAGGGTTTCCAGAATTTCCCGGGCCTTTTCATCCAAAAACGGCCCCCTTAGTTTCTTGTTCCCATTGTCGGGCAGGCCGGCCGCGGCCGCTCCATTCCGGGGCCGTTTCTCTCGGTTTTCTTTCCGATCCCTCATGGAACTCTCCCCCTTCCGAGTTCTTCGGCGACGGGCGCCCCTCCTGTTCCCGGGCCAAAGGGTATCAGAAAGTAAAAAAATAGCCAAGGGAATTCTCTTGCCCCATTTTTTTTCTTGACAAGGACGGGAAAAATCTTTACTTACCGGTAGGTAATTTTTTGCCCAAGAGAGGACACCTTTAGTTGGAGATATTGGAGACGGTAAGCAGGGTGCGATCCCGTAGAACCTCCCCGGCGAATACGGCCGACCAGGCGGTGCGGGATCGTCTCTTGGCCGGGGCCTTGCACCTTTTTTCCCGCAAAGGCTATGCGGCCACCACGGTCCGGGAGATCGTCGAGGCCGCCGGGGTGACCAAGCCGGCCCTCTATTATTACTTCGAAAACAAGGAAGGGATCTTCCAGGCCTTGATGCAAGAGGCCTGGCGCCGTTTCGACGCCCTTCTGGAAGAGACCCGGCAGGAGGGCGGCACGGTCAGAGAAAGGATCCTTCGCCTGGCCGAGCGCCTCTATTCCCTGTTCCTGGAACGGATCGAGATCGCCCGCATCGCCTTGTCCGTCCATTACGGACCGTTCCAAGGGAGACCGGTCTTCGATATCGAGTCCTCCCATCAGAAGATTCGGTCCCTGATCGGGGACCTGGTTCGGGAAGGAATCCGCTCAGGGGAATTTCAAAAGAAAAAGGCCGGCGACATCACCTGGGCCATCCTCGGGATCATTCATATGGCCGTAGAGACCCAACTGTGGCATCCGGATCAGGCCATCGGCGGGCGGGGATTGGGTCGCATCCTGAACTTGGTTTTCGAAGGGATTTCCGCGAAGGAGAGGAAAGGGGAATGAAGCACAACAACAAAAGGGGATGGAAGATCGGGATCGTCACGGCCCTCTTGGCCGTAGGCGTTTGGGGGTGTTCCTCTCACCAGGAAGAGGCCAAAACCGCCAAAGAGGCCAAGGCCCTTCCGCCCGTGGCCGTCGAGGTCGTTCCGGTCCGAGCCGGGGAAATGGAGGAGGCCGTAGAAGTGGTCGGGACCCTGACCCCCCGCTACGAGGCCAGGCTCCGCTCGGAATATGCAGGGATCGTCAGCGATGTCTTCGTGGATGAATGGGTTCGGGTAAAGAAGGGCACCCCCTTGGCCCGGTTGGACACCCGGGAAATCGAGGTGATCGTCCAAAAGGCCCAGGCGGCGGTGGAGGGGGCCAAGGCCCAGGTCCTCCAGGCCGAAGTGGGTACGGCCCGGGCCGAACGGGAATGGACCCGGGCCCAAAACCTGCGGGAGGCGGGACTGATCACCCAGCAGATGTTCGATGAGGTCAAGACCGAGAAGGCGGCCTCCCAGGCCCGGCTGGCCGCGGCCCGGGCCCAGCTCTTGGCTGCCGAGAAGGATCTGGCCCAGGCCCGGACCCGTTTGGCCAAGGCGGTGATCCGCTCGCCCATGGACGGTGTGGTGGCGGCCAAGAACATCAATGTCGGGGATCTGGTGGGGGAGCCCGGTGCGCAGCGGATCCTGTTTCAGATTGTGGACAACCGCTTCTTGGAACTTACCGCTTCCGTCCCCTCCCAACAACTCCAGCGCCTGAAGACCGGGCAGACCCTGGTCTTTTCCACCGATGCCTTTCCCGGACAGGCCTTTGAGGGCCGGGTCCAGTATATCAATCCCACGGTCAGCGAGGCCGACCGTTCGGTGAAGATCCTGGCCGAGATCCCCAACCCGAAAGAAAGGTTAAAACCCGGATTGTTCGTCAAAGGGCGGATCATCACCGCCACCCGCCGGGGGGTGATCCAAATCCCCCGTTCGGCCCTGCAATCCTGGGAGATGGAAGGGAAAACGGCCGAGGTCTATGTGGTCGAAGGCAACCGGGCCCAACGGAGGGGGGTGCGCACCGGGAGCACGAGCGGCGAGATGATCGAGATCGTCTCCGGTCTCAAAGAAGGGGAGACGGTGGTCACCCGGGGGGCGTTTAATTTGAAAAACGGCGATCCGGTCAAGGTGGTGCAGACGAACGGAGGGAAGTAGGCCATGTTTATTTCCGATCTGTCCATCAAACGGCCGGTCTTCGCCACGATGATGATGCTCGCCCTGGTCATCCTGGGGATCTTTTCCTACCGGCGTTTGGCCATCGACATGTATCCGGATGTGGAGATCCCGGTCCTTTCCATCGTCACGGTTTATCCCGGGGCCTCGCCGGAGACGGTGGAACGGGAAGTGACCAAACGGATCGAAGAGGTGGTCAACCGCATTCCCGGGGCCAAACATGTCATCTCCGTCTCCAGGGAGAGCGTCTCCCAGGTGGTGGTGGAATTTCACCTGGAGGTCAAGATCAACGAGGCCTCCCAGGACGCCCGGGCCAAGATCAACACCATCCGCCGGGAACTGCCCCAAGACATCGAGGAACCGGTGATTCAGAAGATCGACGTGGGGTCCGTGCCCATCATCTCCCTGGCCGTCCGTTCCGAGAAACTCTCCCCCCGGGAGTTGACCACCTTGGTGGACAAGAAGGTCAAAAAGCGTTTCGAGAACATCTCCGGCGTGGGCAAGGTGGATATGATCGGGACCTCCAAGCGGGAGGTGAATGTCTGGATCGACCCCATTCGGCTCCAGGCCTTGAACATGGGGGTGGATGAGGTCATCGGCGGACTCCAGTCGGAAAACGTCAATATCCCCTTGGGACGGTTGAATCGGGACGGATCGGAATTCACCCTGCGCCTGGCCGGAAAACCGGCCGAGGTCGAGCAGTTCAAGGCCATGGTCATCGGCCAGCGCAACGGCCGGCCCGTTCTTTTGGGCGAAGTGGCCGAAGTCAGGGACGGCATGGAGGAACAGCGCACCCTGGCCCTGATCAACGGTGTCCCCGCCGTAGCCCTGAACATCCTCAAACAGACCAAGGCCAATACGGTGGAGGTGGCCGACCGGATCAAGACGACTGTGGCCCAGGTGCAGAAAGAACTGCCGGCCGGGACGGTCATCGACATCGTTCAAGATTCATCGGTCTTCATCCGCGATTCGGTCAGGGACGTCAACGAGACCTTGATCCTCGGGGGGATCCTGACCGTGTTGATCGTCTTTTGTTTCCTCAATTCCTGGCGGTCCACGGTGATCACCGGTTTGACCCTGCCCATCTCGGTCATTTCTTCTTTCATCATCATGAACTTCCTGGGCATGACCATCAATGTCATGACCATGATGGCCCTCTCCCTGGCAATCGGTCTGCTCATTGACGACGCCATCGTCGTCCGGGAAAACATCGTCCGCCACCTGGAAAAAGGGGAAGACCACTTCACCGCCGCCCGGGAAGGGACGAGTGAGATCGGCCTGGCCGTTTTGGCCACCTCTTTGTCCATCTTGGCCGTCTTCGTTCCCGTGGCCTTTATGCGGGGGATTGTCGGCCGTTTTTTCTTCCAGTTCGGTATGACCGTGGCCTTCGCCGTCATGGTTTCCCTCTTCGTCTCCTTCACCTTGGATCCCATGCTCTCTTCCCGCTGGACCGATCCGGACATCCATCGTCGGGGAAGAAGGAACTGGCTCTACCGCGGTCTGGATCAGTTCAACCGCGGTTTCGAGTGGACGGCCGATCGGTATAAGTTGGTGGTGGCTTGGGCCTTGGACCGGCGCAAGACCATGATGACCATCACCATCCTGAGTTTCCTGGCCGGGTTGGCCCTCTTTTCCCGCCTGCCCGGGGAATTTTTCCCCGACTTCGACGCCGGAGAATTTTTGGTCAATTTCAAGACCGCTCCGGAGGCCTCGATCCAGGAAAGCCGGGACCGCTTGGAAAAGGTTTTAACTTTGTTGAGGTCCTTTCCGGAGGTCCGACACACCTACGCCACCATCGGCGCCGGAGACACCGGAACGGTGCGGGATGTCCGCATTTATGTCAAGCTGAAGGATAAGGGGGCACGAAAGCGCAGTCAGAAAGAGATCCAGGAAGAGGTCCGACGACGCTGTCAGGAGATCGCCGGGATCCAGCCTTCCATCCAGCGGGCCCAGGGGATGGACACGCGCAAGCCCCTGATCGTCAGCATCCGCGGGGATGACATCGCCCTGCTCAAAAAGTACGCCGCCCGGTTGAAGGCCAAGATGTTGGATATCAAGGGGATCGTCGACCTGGATGTCACCCTGGAGCATGACATCCCCGAATACCGGCTCACGCTCAATCGGGAAAAGGCCGTGGACAGTGGGGTCATGAGCGCTCATCTCGTCCGGACCCTGAGCGCCTTGGTGGGGGGCCGGGCCGTCTCCACCTACGAGGATCAGGACGGCGATGCGGTCAATCTTCGGGTGCGGCTTCCTCAGGAATTACGTCAGGATCCGGAACAGGTCGGGCGTCTCCGGATGACCGTCCAATCCTTCGGCCAACCGCCAGCCCTGGTCCCCTTGTCGGAACTGGTGAAATATGAAAGGGGCTCGACGCCCTCGGAAATCACCCGTACCGACCTGAGCCGGGAAGTGACCCTGTCGGCCAACCTGGATAATCTGCCCATCGGTGAGGCCATGAGCCGGATCCGGGAGGCTGCGAAGGATCTTGATCTCCCGCCGGGCTACCGGGTGGTTTTCGGTGGGGAAGGGGAGGCCATGGTCGAATCCTTCGGCTATTTGGGTGAGGCCTTGATCCTGGCCGTCCTCATGGTCTATCTCATCTTGGCTTCCCAGTTCGAGTCCTTTATCGATCCCTTGGCCATTATGCTTTCCCTGCCCTTGTCTTTGGTGGGTATGGCCGGGATGCTCACCTTGACCGGCGACACCCAGAACATGATGTCCTTTATCGGTCTGATCCTGCTCATGGGACTGGTGACCAAAAACGCCATCCTCTTGGTGGATTACACCAAGGTACTCCGTTCCCGAGGAATGGAACGGCGGGAGGCCCTTATCCTGGCCGGTCGGACCCGCTTGCGTCCGATCATGATGACCACCTTCGCCATGATCTTCGGTATGCTCCCTCTGGCCCTGGCCCTGGGAAGCGGCGGGGAGATGCGGGCCCCCATGGCCCGGGCGGTGATCGGCGGCCTGGTCACTTCCACCTTCTTGACCCTGCTGGTGGTCCCGGTGGTCTATTCCCTCTTGGATGATTTCAGTCAGTGGGTTCGCAGCAAATTAGAGAAGAGAAGAAGGAGGCCCATTCATGACGATGCGGTCTAAAGCTTTATGGGTTATTGTCTTGACCGGACTATTTTTGTCCTCGGGGACCCCGGTTTCGGCCCGGCAGAGCGAACCCCGGAAGGAAAAGCTGGTCTTGACCCTGGAACAGGCCTTGTCCCTGGCCATGGAAAGGAACAAGGACATCCAGAAGGCCAAGGAATACCGGAATCAGGTAGAGGGCCGCTATGTGGAAGAGCGGGCCGCGGCCCTGCCTCAGTTCGTCCTTCAGGGCGTTTACAGCCGTTCGCGGGATGAAAGCCTGAAGGTCTTCGGACGGGCTTATCCTTTGGAACAGGAAGTCCTTTCCGGAGGCATCCGTGTCTCCCAGGTCCTCTATTCCTTCGGGCAGGTGGGCGCGGCCATTCGGGCGGCCAAGGTGGGGATCCAAACCGCCGACGACCAACTGGCCCTATACCAACAGGCGGCCTTGAAGGATGTCTCGGCGGCCTTTTATGACGCCCTCCTCTCCAAAGAATTATATCAATTGGCCCGGCAAAATTTGGAGCAACGGATCCGGCATCAGGAGGAGGCCAAAAAGAAATACGCCGCCGGAACGGCCACGGAATACGATGTCTTGGCCGCCGAGGTGGCCGTGGAGAACGCCCGACCCGAGGTCATCCGCGGGGAAAACCTGGTTCGAATCACCCGGGACCGTTTGCGTTTCCTTTTGGGTTTGGAAGAGCGGGACATTGAAGTCGAAGGCACTTTGACGACCGGACCGGCCCCCGTGCCTTCCTTGGAGGAATGTCTGGCCCAGGCCTGGAAAAATCGGCCGGAATTGTCCGATCTGAAACACCGGATCGGGATAGCCGAAGAATTGGTGAAGATCTACCGGGCCATGGATAAACCCCGTTTGGATTTCAAGGCCGGGTACGGATGGACCAGCCTGGACATCCTGACCGTAAAGGGAGAAGGGACCACTTGGTCGGCCGGGGTGTATCTGACTTTCCCCTTTTTCGACGGCCTGCGCACCCGGGGCAAGGTGGCCCAAGCCCAAAGCGAAGTGAATACGCTGAAGATCGAGGAGGCCAAGCTCATGGACGCCATCCTTCTTCAGACCCAAGAGGCCTTGAACGCCGTGCGGGAGGCGGAAGAGATCGTCAAGGGCCTGTCGGGAACCGTGGCCCAGGCCAAAAAGCTTTTGGCCATGGCCGAAAAAGGGTACGAGTTCGGGGTCAAGACCAAGTTGGATGTGGACGACGCCGAACTGAACCTCATGTTGGCCCAGACCAATCTGGCCAAGGCCCGCCGGGACTACCTGGCGGCCCGGACCAATCTGCTGTGGGTCATGGGCGTCATTCGGCCGCCGGCCGAAGTCTCCTCCGTAAACGCCCCCAAGATGCCATAGTCGTATGTTAGGCCGCCCTTTTCCACTTGACAAATATCGGTATTTTTAATACGTTATATCAAAACAATAAAGGAAAGCGAGACGGTATGTATCAAGTGGAAGTGGACCCGGAAAAATGTGTGGGCGATGCGGCGTGCGTGGAGGTCTGTCCCGTGGACGTCTTTGAACTTGAAGACGGCAGGGCCCACCCGGTTAATGCCGACGAATGTTTGGGTTGTCAAAGTTGCATAGAGGTTTGCGAGTTCGAGGCGGTCACGGTCAAGGAAGTCTGAAAACAAAAAGGTCCGCCTTCATCGGTAAGGCGGACCTTTTTCGTTTATCGTTATTCCGTTACTTTTGGGCCACTACGTGACACTGGGCGCAGAGGGTCGGGCCGGTCTTTTTGCCCTCATTCTTCAATTTGGTGTGGCAGTCCTTGCAGTTTTTGTGATAGGCATTTTGTAAAGAAAGGACCTTGCCCTGATCGGCGGCCTTGTGGCACTCGCTGCATTTCTGGACCTTCTGCCCTTCCTTCCAGGTGTTTTTCCCGTCCTTGTAAAGGTGATGGCACTCGGTGCAGGCGATTTTATGGTCTTTGACGTGTTTCTGGTGGGTGAATTCCACCGGGGGTTTGGTCCGTTTTCCGTCCTTGAAGAAGGATTTGTCGTTGTCGATCTTAAACACCGCTTGAGGCTGATCGGCGGCGTAGACCCAGGCCATCAGACCCAGGGAGACCAAAAAGGCGGCGGTGATGGTCAAAACGGCCCATCCGTTTTTCATGCTCTTTCACCTCCTTTGCCGTAAATATTTCCTTTATTTTTCAAGGCTAAATCCGATCGTCTTTGAGTAAGACACCTATATCCAAAACCCCAAGCCAAGTCAAGAAAAAGTTGACAAGTCCCCTCCTCTCTGCTACAAATTTTCTACCCGTATCGGATGGGTTGGACACCGGAACAAAGGAGGGGGTTAACATTTCATCGGCAACAGGCACCCACACCATTTGGAGCATCCTTCCTTGGGACGTGCCCTGGGATGCGGGCCATGTCGTCTTTTTAGGTCTCACCTATCTGGTCCTGATGGTCATCGGGGGGACGTTGACCCTGGCCGCCTTCAGGACCTGGAAGGCCTTGCGGAAAAAGGCGTCCTGATCCCGGTGTTCAGAAAAGACGCCGTCATTTTTTACAGGTCCTGTCCGGGGCCGCTAAAGATTGGAGATCCCATGTTCGGTATAGGGACGCAGGAACTGCTGGTCATCTTGATCATCGCCCTGTTTATTTTCGGGGCCAAGAAACTGCCGGAGATCGGCAAGGGCTTGGGGAAAAGCATCCGGGAGTTCAAAAGCTCCCTCAGCGGAGAAGACGAAAAAGAGGATCCCGCCAGGCCGAAAGAGATCGACAAGGGAAAAGAAAAGGATTCCTGAAAAAGACCCCTTCTTTCTTTATCCCACGGTTTGTTTTGACCTCTCCCATAATGCTTCCCAGGCTTCTTCGGACAAGGTGGACGGTGGGTTTTCGGCGGAGGACGTCTGTTCGGTCATCCAGCGGAAGCGCTTGAGGAACTTCTGGATGGTCCGGCCCAGGGCGTTTTCGGCCGGGATCTTAAGGAAGCGGCCCAGATTGACCAGGGTGAAGAGCAGGTCCCCCAGTTCTTCGCGGGCCGAGGCCGGATTTCCCTGTTCAATGGCCTCCTCCAATTCCTTTAGTTCCTCTCGAACTTTATTTAGAACTCCTTGGGTATCAGGCCAATCGAAGCCCATTCCGGCGGCCCTTTGGGAAATACGATGGGCCTTGAGCAGGGCCGGCAGGTCTTTGGGGATGGAGTCGAAGGGGTCTTTCCCCTTTTTTTCTTCGGCCTTGATCGCCTGCCAACCCCGAACCACTTCCTCGGAATTTTCCCAGCGTTGGTCTCCGAAGACATGGGGGTGGCGGCGGATCATCTTCTGCAATACCTGTTCGATGACCTGATCCAGGTCGAAAAGCCCTTGCTCTTCGTGCACCCGGCAGAGAAAGAGGATCTGAAAGAGGAGATCCCCCAATTCTTCCCGGATTTCCTCCACCTCCCCCCGGTCCAGGGCCTCGGCCAGCTCGTAGGCCTCTTCCAAGAGATAGATTTTCAGGCTTTCGGGGGTCTGCCTGCGGTCCCAGGGACAACCGTCCTCGGCCCTCAGGCGTCTGATCAAGGCCTTCAAATCTTCTATGTCGGGCTTTCGTTTAGGGGGTGAATCCATCGCCAGGGACCCGTTGCCATTTCCGAATGTCCCGTTTCTTGCCTTCCCAAAAGTCCTGAAGGTCCTTTTTCTTGTTCATGAAGTCGTTCTTGATTTTGGAAGGGATGAAGGTGGTGAGCTTGCCGGTGACCTTCAGGATGGCCGGGAAAAAACGGGAATTTTCGACGAGGAAGCCGGTCTTGGGATAGAACACGGTCAAGATGGTGACCATGACGAAAAGGATCACCGCCGCCTTGACCAGGCCGAACAGCCCGCCCAGGGCGCGGTCCAACCAGCCCAACAGGGTCAGATGAACGGCCTTTCTGGCCAGGATGGAGAGAAAATTAAAAAAGAGAACGGCGGTGAAAAAGAGAAAGACGAAACAGAAAAAGGCCAGGACGGTCTGGTGCCGCGGAAGGAGCGGAGCGGCCAGCCCGGCCAGTTCCCGATAATAAAACGAGGCGATGACAAAACTGAAAATCACCCCCAACAGGGTAGCCGCCCCTTGAACGATGCCCCGGAAAAAGCCGCGGACGATCAGAAGACCGGAAAGGATCAGGATGGCCACATCCAACACATTCATAACTTCCTGTTAACAGAGGGGGGGGAATTAGTCAAGCCCTATTGAAGGAATCCCCTCCCGGCCGGTCTAAAAAAATCCCTTTACCTGAAATTTATGCTATAATAACCCTATCCGTGAGGCAAGGGCGAGCCTTCCGATAAGGGAAACCCTCCCCGGGTCCGGAAGGTGGGGAAGGATGGGTGAGGTCACCGAAGAGAAAGGAACACACCAGGCATTGCAGTTGGAAGAAAAGGAAAACCCGATCTCGGAGCGGATCAGTTTCGAGAACAATCAATTGGCCCAGGCCCTTTTCGGAGAACACAACCAGCATGTCCGGCTGATCGAACAACGACTGGGCCTGAGGATCTCCACCAAGGGCAACACCCTCCAGATCCGCGGGGAAGGGCCGGAGGTTTTTCAGGCCCGCCGATTGTTTCAGGAACTGTACGGCCTGGTGAAGAAGGGCCATCCCCTTTACGATCACGACATCGAGTTCGCCATCCGCTTCTTAAGGGAAAATCCCGAGGCCGGATTGCAGGAGGTCTTTCTTGACGCCGTCTATGTCACCTCTCAAAAGAGGGTGATCACTCCCAAGACCCGGAACCAAAGGGAATATATCGAGGCCATCCGTAAATACGATATCGTCTTCGGCATCGGACCGGCGGGGACGGGCAAGACCTATTTGGCCATGTCCATGGCCGTTTCGGCCTTGTTGAAAAACGAGGTGATCCGCATCGTCCTGGCCCGACCGGCGGTGGAGGCCGGTGAGAAACTGGGATTTTTACCCGGTGATCTTTATGAAAAGGTCAATCCCTATCTTCGACCCCTTTATGACGCCCTCCACGACATGATGAATTTCGAGAAGGCCAATAAGTTGTTGCAACGGGGGGTCATTGAGGTGGCCCCTCTGGCCTTCATGCGCGGCCGGACCCTGAACGATTCCTTCGTCATCCTCGATGAGGCCCAGAATACGACGACGGAACAAATGAAGATGTTTTTGACCCGTCTGGGTTTCAGTTCCAAGGCCGTCATCACCGGAGATGTGACCCAGACCGATCTCCCGGAAGGGAAGGTCTCCGGTCTGGTCGAGGCCCGCGACCTCCTGGAAGGGGTGGAAGGGATCGCCTTCGTCTATTTCGGCAAAGAAGACGTCATCCGCCATCCCTTGGTCCAGAAGATCATCGAGGCCTACGAAGGCTTGGAAAGTCGCCGCAAAGGGGCCAACGGCCGACCCGCCTCCTCCTGATTCCATGGAAAAAACAGAGAAAGATTCCCGGAAAAAAGGCCCGCGTTTCTCCCGCACCGGAGATCGGCGAAGGCCGTCCTTTCAAGAGGTGCTGAAGCAAGCCGGGGCATGGTCCTTGGCCTTGTTTCAGGAAAAGGCCGTCCTCCTTCTTTTTTTCGGCCTTTTCGTCGTTTGGGTCCATGCGCCCTCGCTGTTTTTGCCCGCCCCGGATTTCCGTTTGGGAGAGATCTCCCGGCATAACCTCAAGGCCTCCAAGGATATGTTCCTGGAAGATGAGGCCATGACGGAAAAGAAGCGGCAAGAGGCCGCCCAGGGGGTGCTGACGGTCTATGACTTCGACGAGAAGATCAATCTGGAACTGCAGAAAAAGATCCGCAGCGGTTTTCTGGCCATGCGGGAGGCCTTAAAAAAGGAAGGTCCTCTTGCGGGGGTCAAGGCGGTCGAAGCCAGGAGGCGGTTGGAGCGGATCTGGGGCGTAGAGGTCTCCTCGGCCGAGTTCTCCTTCCTCGCCAACCAGAGGTTTTCCGAAGCCGTGGAAGACACCTTGATCCAACTGGTCCAGTCGGTCATGGCCGTGGGGGTGGTCCAGAACAAATTGGATCTCATGGGGGAGGAAGGCAAGGGGATCGTCGTCCGTAAGCCCGCCTCCCAAATAGAATTCCGCGTCCAGGAAGTGGAGCGGTTTCCCGACCTGAATGATGCCAGGGATCGCCTGGAAAAACGGTCGGTCTATCTGGTGCCGGCCAAGAACAAGGAGTTCCGTCCCCTAGCCGTCGCTTTGGCCCAGAAACTGATCGTCCCCAATCTTTCCCCCAACAAGAGCGAAACCGAGGAACGGATTCGGAAGGCGGTCCGGGAGGTCCGGCCGGTCCTTTTTCGGATCAACAAAGGGGAATGGTTGATCCGGACCGGCGAAAGGGTCACCGAAGATCATTTGCTCAAGATCCGGATGGAACTGGGGCAAAGAAAAGGGCTGCCGGTCCTGTGGACCTCCTTGGGTTGGGCCCTGCTCTGGGGGTTGTTGCTTTTCATGGTCTATTACACCGCCCAAAAAGGAAAGATGGGGTGGGCCAAGGCCGCATCCAAACTCCAAGATCTGGTTTTTCTTGCTATTTTATTGGCCCTTTCCATCTTGGGCATCCGGACGGCCGATCTTTTGGCCCAAACCCAAGGCGGGAGTTCCTCTTGGCTTTCGGATCAGGTTTTTCTTTTCGCCTTGCCCATAGCCGCCGGCCCGATGATGATCAGTCTGGTCCTGAACCCCTCGGTCGCCTTTGTCTTTGCCTTGGTGCAATCCTTTTCCGTTCTAACCTTTTGGGTGGGATCCCAGGAAGCGGTGTTTTATTTCGCCCTGGCCGGGTTGTGGGCCTCTTTGGCCCGTGTCTTCTGTCATAACCGGTGGGATCTCTTTCGCATGGGTTCTTACCTGGGACTGATCCAGACAACCGTGGTCTTGATTTTTCAACTCCTCCAAGGCCGGCTGATCCATTGGGAGACACCGGCCTTGCTTTTGTCGGCCTTCGGCGGAGGAATCTTGGCCGGGATCATCGTCACCGGCTTCAGTCCCTTGATCGAAAGGATCTTCGGTTATACGACGGAGATGAAGCTTTTGGAATGGGCCAACATGGATCAGCCCTTGCTGCGGGAATTGATGGTCCAGGCCCCCGGCACTTACCATCACAGCATCATCGTCGGCAATATGGTCGAGGCCGCGGCCGAGGCCATCGGGGCCAACACCCTTTTGGCCCGGGTCGGGGCCTATTATCACGATATCGGTAAGCTGAGGAAGCCCTTATATTTTGTGGAAAATCAGATGGGCGGGGAAAACAAGCACGAAAAACTGGCCCCGTCCATGAGCGCCCTCATCCTCATCGCCCATGTCAAGGACGGTGTGGAACTGGCCAGGCAGTACAAGTTGGACGCCCCGATCATCGATATCATTAGGGAGCATCACGGGACGGGGTTGATTTCCTTCTTCTATCAAAAATGTCTGGATTTGAAAGGGGGAGACGCTTCTCAGGTCTCCATGGACGATTTTCGTTACCCCGGTCCTAAACCCCAGACACGGGAGGCCGGCCTGGTCCTTTTGGCCGACGGTATCGAAGCCGCCTCCCGGACCTTGGTGGATCCCACGCCGGCCCGGATTCAGGGACTGGTGGTCAAGATCATTCAGAACGCCTTTGTCGACGGACAGCTGGACGAATGCGAATTGACCTTGAAAGACTTGGCCTTGATCTCGGCCAGCTTCACCAAGATCCTGACCGGGATCTTCCACCACCGCATCGAGTACCCCGAAACCGCCTTAAAAGGCGGCGGGGGGAGAAAGAAGATCAATGGAGATACGGATAAACAACCGCCAGAAGCGGATCGATCCCGCCAAGATCTCGAAAATCTGTTGGCAAATCTCAAAAGCCTGGGGGCCTTCTGACGACGAGGTCAGTCTCCTTTTGGTCGAGGACCGGGAGATGGCCCGGTACAACCGAGGCTATCGGGGCCGTACCGGCCCGACCAATGTGCTGGCCTTCGCCATGCAGGAAGGACCCTTCGGGGAGTTAAATCCCCGCCTCAAGGGGGACATCGTCCTCTCCACCGAAACGGCCCTTCGGGAGGCGGAAGAAGCCGGGATAGCGCCGGAGGAGAGGCTGAAGGTCCTTTTGATCCACGGTTTATTGCATCTCTACGGCTATGATCATGAAGGCTCGGCGGCCGAAGCCCGGCGGATGGAGGCCGAAGCCGAGAAACTTCGGCGTCGTTTGGAAGCCCAAGAAAAGGAGGAAACCGGAATGCACACCCCCCGTTTGGCCGTCAATGTGGACCATGTGGCTACCCTCCGTCAGGCCCGGATGATCGACGAACCCGACCCGGTCATCGCCGCCGGGATCGCCGAGTTGGCCGGGGCTGAAGGGATCATCGTCCATCTCCGGGAGGACCGGAGGCATATCCAGGACCGGGATCTTTATCTCCTTAAGGAAACGGTCAAGACCAAATTGAATCTGGAAATGGCCGCCGCCGAGGAGATCCTTCGGATCGCCCTCAAGGTCCGGCCCCACATGGTGACCCTGGTCCCGGAAAAGAGACAGGAATTGACCACCGAAGGGGGGCTGGATGTGCGTCGCCAGATGAAGACCTTGGCCCGGACGGTGACCCGATTGCATCGGAAAGGGATCGCCGTCAGCCTCTTCATCGACGCCGAGCCGGCCCAGATCCGGGCGGCCAAAGAGGTGGGGGCCGACATCATCGAACTCCATACCGGTCATTACGCCGAAGCCAAAAGGGAAAAGGAGGCCCGAAAACTGCTGGCCCGCATCGCCGAAGGGGCCGCCCTGGGGGCGGAGCTGGGCCTTAAAGTCAGCGCCGGACACGGATTGAATTATATCAACATCAAGGCCTTCCAGGGGATCCGGGAGATCGAAGAGTACAGCATCGGCCACAGCATCATCGCCCGGGCCGTCTATGTGGGTCTGGACCAGGCCGTAAGGGAAATGGTGGCCTTGGTCGAACAATTATAATAATCTGCTTATTGGAGTATTGAACCGGTGGGGTCGCCTTTTCTTCCCTCTGTGACTTCAGTGCCGGTCTTTTCTTCGGGCTTGTCCAAGGGGGACCTTTGCCCCCTTAAGCATTTTCGCCCGCCAAAAAACAGCGGACGAGCGGCGGTTTCCCCCATGAATAAGTCCGGAAAAGACGGCGCCCTGAAGTTACGGACTCCATAAAATACAACCCCACCTGCTCTGGTTGATGTTTATCCTAGGTGGAATCCATTCATAGGTTTTTCTTTTTTTCTTTTTCGGAGGCCCCTGGGCGGCTGAGGCCGTAATCGCAATAGGGCCGCAATGGACAGGCGGGGCAGCGGGGGGAGCGGGCCGGACAGATAGTCCGGCCCAAGGCGATGAGCTGTAGGGAAAAACGGGTCCAGTGCCTTTTGGGGATCAAGGGCATGAGGGCGAATTCGATCTTCACCGGGTCTTTTTCCCGGGTCAATCCCAAGAGACGGACGATGCGGCCCACATGGGTGTCGACGACGATGCCGGGGACGCCGAAGGCGTTGCCCAAAACGACATTGGCCGTTTTCCTTCCCACCCCGGGCAAGGCCGTCAAGGCCTCCAAGGTCCGGGGCACCTCTCCTCCATAACGGGCGACCAATTCCCGGCAGCAGGCCTGGATGTTTTTGGCCTTGTTGCGGAAGAACCCCGTGGGCCGGATGTCCTCTTCCAATTCCTCCAACGGTACGCGGACATAGTCTTCGGCCTTCCGGTATTTCTTGAAGAGCCTTTCGGTGACCTCGTTGACCCGCCGGTCCGTGCATTGGGCCGATAGGATGGTGGCGATCAACAACTCCAAGGGATTGCGGAAATGCAAGGCGACACGGGCCTCGGGAAAGGCCTGGTCCAAGGCCCGGACGATCTTTTTCGCTTTTTCCTCCAGGGTCATGATCCCTTCCGTCGGAAGGCCGTAAGATTATTTTTCAACGGCCTGCTGGGTCAGATTGAAGAATTTCCGGATCACATCATCCACTTGGGCGTAAGGGCGGATCTGACTGAAATACAAGGCGATGAGGTTGTGTTTGGGATCCACATAAAAACGGGTGTGGAAAAACCCTCCCCAGTAAAAGGAACCGTTGGGCAGGGAATGGGCCGCGGCCTGGCGGTCGGTGATGGTCATCACCCCCAAGGCGTATTTCATCCCCCCGTCGGGGATCCACCACATCTTATAATCGCCCATAAAGGTATTGGTCATGAGGTCCACGGTGGTGGGACTGAGGATGCGCGTATTTTCCAGTTTTCCGCCGTTCAAGAGCATCTGACAGAAGCGGAGATAATCTTCGACCGTGGAATGGAGGCCGGCCCCGCCGGAAAGATATTTGTGGCGCTCGCTGGTCGAATAAAAGGGGTCGTAGATGAGGGATTGGGTCTTGGATAAGGCCGCCCTTTCCACGACCTTGCGGTTCAGTTTGGCCAGTCCCCCTCCGGCCGAAGGTTCATAGACGGCGGCCAATCGACCCTGCTTTTCTTTGGGTACGACGAAAAAGGTGTCCTTCATCTTCAGGGGGCCGAAGAGGTTTTCCTGAAGAAATTTGTCGAAGGGCATGCCCGAGACCTTTTCCACCAAGTAGCCCAGGACATCGCTGCTCAGCCCGTACTCCCAGGCCTCACCGGGATGAAAGAGGATGGGACACTTGGCCAGCCTCTTGATATTCTCCTCCAAGGTCCATTCGGTGACGCTCAAGCCGTCGGAGACCTTGTTTTCCAGATAACAGTCGGCGACGAAGTCCTGTCCCCAAAAGCCGTAGGAGATGCCCGAGGTATGGGAAAGGAGGTGCCGGATGGTGATCGGCCGTTTGGGGTTGATCAGGCGGTAACCTTTGTCTTCCCGACTGTCCACTTGGAGGACCTTGATCTCCTTGAATTCCGGGATGTATTTAAAGACAGGGTCGTTCAGCTCGATCAATCCCTTTTCCCAGAGGATCATGACCGCCACGGCGGTGATCGGTTTGCTCATGGAGGCGATGCGGAAGATGGCGTCTTTCTGCATGGCCTTGCCCTCGTCCATTTGACCGAAGGCCTTATGATAGATCACCTTCCCGTTTCGGGCCACCAAGGCCACCATTCCTTTGACCCGTTGTTGCTGCACGGCCTGGGAGAGGAGACCGTCAATGCGGGCCAGCCTTTCTCCGGAAAGACCTTGGAGATCGGCCGGAACGGCTTTGGCCGGGACCTTGGCCGCATAAAGGGGTAGGGAGAAGAGAAGGGAGACCATCCATACAACCGTCCAGACCTTAATGGATTGACACCTCTTCATGGCAAGTCCTCCTGAGGATGGATTCTGTAGGGTGGTTCAAAGCAGACGGGTCGGCTCTTCTCCTCATGTCCGGTAAGGGTGGAGATGAGGTTCGTACTGGATCTTTGATAGTGGGGAAAAAAAGGGATGTCAAGGAGAATTTGTCTGAAAAAGGCGGGCCGCTAATGGAGAGGCAAGCGTCCCTTGCCCCAAACCAGGAAGCCCATGGGCTGGAAAGCGACCTTAGACCCCGCTGTGACCGAAGCCCCCGGCACCGCGATCGGTGTCGGGCAGAGTGGTAACCAAACGGATTTCCGGCCGATAGACCTTTTGGATGACCAGTTGGGCCAGACGATCGCCGCGGCGGATGGTGAAGGGCCGGGGCCCGAGGTTGATCACGGCCAAGCCGATTTCCCCCCGATAATCGGCGTCTATGGTGCCTGGGCTGTTGATCAGGGTGATGCCGTGTTTCAAGGCCAGGCCGCTTCGCGGACGGATCTGGCCTTCATACCCCGGGGGGATGGCCAAGGCCAAGCCGGTGGGGATCAAGCGGATCTCCCCCGGCGCCAGGACGACCTCTTCGGAGACGGCGGCCGGCAGGTCCAAGCCCGAGGCCTGGGGGCTCAAGTAAGCGGGCAGGGGCAGATCGTGGTCCCTTTCCGGATGGAGACGGCGGACGGGTAGGATCAGCGGCTCATTCATAAGATCGCCGCCGGAGGAGGGAGCTTGGAAGGGTCCACCGGTCCCAAAGAGACCAGACAACAACGGTCACCCTGCAAGATTTCTTCGGCCAGGGAAAGGACATCGGCCACGGTGACTTTGGAGACGGCGGCCAAGACTTCCTCCAAGGGCAGTTCCCTGCCGAAGATCAATTCGTTTTTGGCGATCCGATTCATCCGGTTTTCCGTGCTTTCCGCACCCAGGAGCAACCCTCCTCTGGCGTATTCCTTGGCTGCTTCCAGCTCTTTAAGGGAGAGTCCCTCTGTTTTCACCCGGCGCAGTTCCCCGCCGATGACCTCCAGGGCCTGGTCCACCTTCTCCGGGGCCACGGCGGTACAGATCCCCCACAGACCGGTCCGGCGATAAGGGGAGTGAAAGGAATAGATGGAATAGGCCAGCCCCCTTTTTTCCCGGACCTCCTGGAAAAGACGGGAACTCATGTTGCCGCCCATGACGACATTGAACAAGGCCGCGGTATACCGCCTGGGGTCGTTATCGGCCGGGGCCGGGGCGGCCCAGGCCAGGTGGACTTGTTCCAGTTCTTTGGCCACCCCTTGGCTTCGGTGATGCAACAGGGGGTCCGTCCTCTCCCTTGAGTCAGGGCAGGGGGGGAGGGCGTTTAGGGCCGGGGCGGTGAGATTCACAAAAGCGTCGTGATCCACCGGGCCGGCGGCGGCGACGACAATCTTGTCCGCGGTGTAGGTCCGTTTCAAGTAGTCGAAGATCTTTCCCCGATCAATGGCCTGCACGGTCTGGGGCGTTCCTAAGATGTCCCGGGCCAAGGGGTCGCCGTCATAAGCGGCTTCGTTCAACAGGATATGGATATATTCATCCGGCGTGTCCTCGACCATGCCGATTTCTTGGAGGATGACCTGTCTCTCCCGCTCCAGTTCCTGGGGATCGAATTGGGAGTGCAGAAAGATGTCGAGGAGGATATCCAAGGCCTGGGGGAGATGTTTTTCCAGGACCCGGGTATAGTAACAGGTCTGTTCCTTCGAGGTGAAGGCGTTGGACAGCCCTCCCAAGGCGTCCATTTCTCGGGCTATGTCCAGGGCGGTCCGCCTTTGGGTCCCTTTGAAGATCATGTGCTCGATGAAGTGGGAGATCCCGTGTTCCTCGGCCCTTTCGTCCCGGGATCCCGTGTCCACCCAAATCCCCACCGAGACCGAGTAGGCCTGGGGCAAGGATTCGGTGAGGATGCGGACGCCGTTGGATAAGACGGTCTTCCGGACCATACCCTTCATTTGGACGGCAAGGACTGCCCTAAGGCGGCCTTGCGGCTCAAGCGGATTTTCCCCTGGCGGTCCACTTCCAGGACCTTGACCAGGACCTCGTCCCCTTCCTTGAGGACGTCGGTCACTTTTTTCACGTGTTGGTTGTCCAACTGGGAGATGTGGATCAACCCTTCCGTACCGGGGAAGATCTCGACGAAGGCCCCGAAGTCCATGATTTTGGTCACCCGGCCCAGGTAGAGTTGGCCCACCTCCACTTCCTGGACGATTTCCTTGATCATGGCGATGGCCCGCTCCACGCCCTTGCTGTCCGGGGAGGCGATGATCACCTTTCCCGAATCTTCCACATCGATCTTGGTCCCGGTTTCGGCGACGATGGCCCGGATGACCTTGCCTCCCGGTCCGATCACTTCCCGGATCTTCTCCGGGTTGATCTCGATGGTGGTGATCTTGGGGGCGTATTCGGAGATGCTGCTTCGGGGTTTGCGGATGGTCTGCTTCATCAGTTTCAAAATGGCCATACGGGCCTCTTTGGCCTGTTCCAGGGCCCGGCCCATGATCTCGCGGGTGACGCCGCTGATCTTGATGTCCATTTGCAGGGCCGTGACCCCTTTTTCGGTGCCCGTGACCTTGAAGTCCATATCGCCGCAATGGTCTTCGTCTCCGAGGATGTCGGTTAGGATGACCACTTCCCCTTCTTCGATGATCAACCCCATGGCCACTCCGGCCACATGGGATTTGATGGGGACCCCGGCGTCCATGAGGGAGAGGCTGGCCCCGCAGACCGTGGCCATGGAAGAAGAGCCGTTGGATTCGAGGATCTCGGAAACGATGCGGATGGTATAAGGGAAGTCTTCATTGCTGGGGAGCAGGGGCTTGATGGCCCTTTCGGCCAAGGCCCCATGGCCGATTTCCCGACGACCCGGTCCGCGCAGCATGCGGACCTCCCCGACGGAGAAGGGCGGAAAATTGTAATGGAGCATGAAGGACTTGAAGGATTCTCCGTTCAAGGAATCGATCTTTTGTTCGTCCGAGGAGGTCCCCAAGGTGGTTACGGCCAGGGCCTGGGTTTCCCCCCGGGTGAATAAGGCCGAGCCGTGGGTCCGGGGTAAAACGGCCACCTCGCAGGAGATGGGGCGCAACTCATTGAATTTCCGCCCCCCGATCCTTTTCCGCTCCTTGACGATCATCTCCCGGATCAGACGGCGTTCCAATTCTTCCAGGCAGCGGAGGATTTCCTTTTCCTCCTCCGGCCCTTCGGGGGCGAGGGTCCGGATCATCTCTTCCCGAACCGCCTTCAACCGGCGGTGCCTTTCTGTTTTACCGGCCAGATCCAAGGCCTCTTGGAAAGGGGACCGGGCCAAGGCGAAGACCCGTTCCTGGAGGGCATCATTGGCCGTCGGCGGGGAAAAGTCCCGCTTGGGCTTGCCGGCTTGACGGGCAAGTTCTTCCTGGATGTCCAGGATCTTTTGCAGTCCTTCCTGGCCGAAAAAGACGGCCTGGACCATGTCTTCTTCCGAGACCTCATGGGCCCCGCCTTCGACCATGACCACGGCCTCACGGCCGCCGGCGACGATGAGGTTGATGTCGCTTTCTTCCAGTTGGCTGTTGGTGGGATTGAGGACCAGTTCCCCCTTCACCCGGCCTACGCGGACACCGGCGATGGGTCCGTTGAAGGGGATGTCCGAAACGGTCAGGGCGGCCGAGGCCCCGACCAGGGCCAGGACGTCCGGATCGTTTTCCTGGTCTACGGAGAGGACGGTGGCGATGATTTGGGTTTCAAAGCGATAGCCTTTAGGAAAAAGGGGACGCAAAGGCCGGTCGATCAGACGGGAGGTCAAGGTCTCCTTTTCGCTGGGCCGCCCGATTTCCCGGCGGAAAAAACTGCCCGGGATGCGGCCGGCGGCATAGGCCATCTCCTGATAATCCACGGTCAATGGGAGAAAATCGATCCCTTCCCGGATGTCTTCGGAAGAGACCGCGGTGACCAGGACCAGGGTTTCCCCGTACTGCACCAAGACGGCCCCTCCGGCCTGTTTGGCCATCCGACCCGTTTCGATGCGCAAGGTTCTTCCGTTAATTTCGGTGGACACTACATGCACCATACCTGTTGCTCCTTTAAAAAGAAAGACCGAAAGGACTTATTTGCGAAGGCCTAATTCCTGAATCAGGTTCTTGTACCTCTCGGCGTCTTTTTTCCGTAAATAACTCAGTAGACGTTTGCGTTGCCCCACCAACTTGAGCAGCCCCCGCCGGGAATGATGATCTTTTTTGTGGGTCTTGAAATGTTCGGTCAAGTATTTGATCCGTTCGCTCAACAGAGCGATCTGGACCTCCGGCGAGCCGGTATCGGCGGGGTGCAACCCGAACTTGTTTAAGATTTCCTTTTTTTGTTCCGCATCTAATCCCACGACGTACCTCCTTTTAAAAATAATCGGTTTGGTTTCTTCTCCCTTTTTGACCCCGTTTACGATGGCCTCAAGGATTGGGGGACCCCAGGACCGGGATTTAGATGATGACCCGAAGGGGTCGGTAGACGGCCTTGGTCCCGGCCTCCTTGCGGTATATGGCCCAGATCTCGTTTTGCGGGCCCCTCAGGCAAACCGGGCCCCCGGCGTCCACCTGCGGCCAGGCCGGATGTTCCTCCTCCAGGATCAGGAATCGCCCTTGCCGGATCTTTTCCTTCCATGACCTCCCCAGGCGGATTTGCGGCAGGTGGCCGAGGATCTCTTCCTGGGGTATCTTCAGCCCTTTTAGGTCTTCCGGACCGCGGGCCTCAAGGAGCCGCTCCAAGGGAACGGCCTGGGAAAGGCGGAAGGGACCGCTTTGGATCCTGACCAGGGCGGCCAAATGGGCGCCGCAACCCAGGCGATCACCGACATCGTTGCACAGGGTCCGGACATAGGTGCCCGGCGAGCAAAAGACCTCAAAGGTGACCTTTCTTCCCTCATAGCCTAAGACCTCGATGGAGTGGATGGTGATCACCCGTGGCGGTTTCTCCACTCGGATCCCCTTTCGAGCCCAGTGGTATAAAGGCCTGCCCTTATATTTCAAGGCCGAATAGGAAGGGGGGGTCTGGACCTGCTCCCCCCGAAACCCCTTCAGGACCTCCGTAACGGCCTCAAGGTTCGGAAGGTCTCCCTCCCAACGGCCGATGATTTGTCCGGTGGCGTCCTGGGTGTCGGTCTTGATCCCCAGGGCCATGACCGCCCGATATCCTTTGGGGTGGTCGGGGATGAAGGGGATGATCTTCGTCGCCCAACCGATGCAGACCGGCAAAACGCCGGTGGCGATGGGGTCCAACGTGCCCAGATGGCCCATTTTCTGGACGCCGCTTTTTTTGCGCAATTTTTGAAGGACCTGATTGGAGGAATATCCTTCGGGTTTGTTCAAGACCCAAACCCCTTCCCATAATTCCAGATCCTCCCGCAGGGGCCGTTCGAACAAGGGACTGACCACGGTCATGATTCCGTTTCTTCCTCGGTCGAATGGAGATCCTTGAGCAGGGCGTCTATTCTTTCCCCGTACTCAAAAGAGGAATCGGGAACGAATTCCAGCTCCGGCACCCGGCGCAGCTGAAGGCGCATCCCCAGTTCCCGACGGATGAAACCGGAGGCCCGCTCCAAGCCTTCCAGGCCTTGTCGTATTTCCTCCCCGCTTCCGAAACGGCTGAAATAGACCCGGGCCAGTTTCAGGTCCCGGGTGACCTCGACCCCGGTGATGGTGATCCGTTCCAGTCGAGGATCCTTAATCTTGCGCACCAACAATTCGGAGATCTCCGCCTGAATCAAACCGCCCACCTGGACCGGTCTTTTCGGCCTTGAAGAAATGGATCGCATCATCTTCGGCACCCCTTCTTTCCACTTCGGGGAAACGGGCCGGTCCGCCTCCTTCAATAATCGAACAGGTCCATGCGGCTGGAAAGGTCTACCGCCGGTTGCAGCCGTTCGATGTAATTGAGCACTTGATCCAAGCGGCCGTTGACCTGCCTCCGGTCGTTGCCCAGGCTCAAAATCCCCAGATGGGCCTTTTGCCAGAGGTCCAGGGCGTCCACTTCGGCCACGGCCACATTGAACCGCTGCCGGATCTTGTCCTTGAGGCTCTTGACCACCTGGCGTTTGTCCTTCAAAGAATGGGATTCCGGCAAATACAGGACGATTTCCAATACGCCGATGACCACGGCCGCACCCCCCTTCCCAGAGGTCTATTCCAGGGCGGCTTGCCGATCCCGGTCCCTTTACCCCGGCGGGACAACCCCCAGGCGCATTTCCGTCATCGGCCTTCCGCCGCGGTTGTTACTTTAGAGTTCGGGTTTGACCTCTTCGAGGACATAGGCCTCGATGACGTCTCCCACCTTCAGATCGTTATAATCCTCCAGCTTGATACCGCATTCGAATCCGGCGGCCACCTCCCGAACATCGTCCTTGACCCGGCGCAGGGAGGCGATGCGTCCGTCGAAGATGACCACCTGGTCGCGCAGCAGGCGGGCCTTGGCGTTTCTTTCGATCAGTCCGTCGGTGACGAAACAGCCGGCCACGGCCCCCACCTTGGGGACATGGAAGATTTCCCGGATTTCAGCGTGGCCTTTGATGATCTCCTTATGGACGGGTTCCAGCATGCCGGCCATGGCGTCCTTGACCTCGGAGACCAGCTGATAAATGACATCGTAGTAGCGGATCTCCACATTTTCCTGTTCGGCCAGTTCCTGGACCTTGTGGCCGGCTCGGACGTTGAAACCGATGATGATGGCCTTGGAGGCCGAGGCCAACAGAATGTCGGTTTCGGTGATGATCCCCGGCGAGCTGTGAATGATGTTGACCCGCACGGCCGGGGTGCTCAGTTTGTTCAGGGCGTCACTGATGGCCTCGATCGAACCTTGGACGTCGGCCTTGAGGATGATGTTGAGTTCCTTGACCTGACCCTCCTGGATCTGCTCATAGAGTTTTTCCAGGGTGATCTTGCTCGTCTTGGACAGTTCCGCTTCCCGTTTTTTCTGCAGGCGGGACTCGGCGATCTGGCGGGCGATCTTTTCGTCGTCGCAAACGACAAATTCGTCACCGGCCAGGGGGACGCCGCTGAAACCGTGGACCTCCACCGGCATGGAGGGCAAGGCCCGGTCCACCTTCCGTCCCCAATCGTCATACATGGCCCGGACCTTTCCGTATTGGAAACCGCAGACGAAGGGATCGCCCGTCTTCAGGGTCCCGCCGGAAATGAGCACGGTGGCCACAGGGCCGCGCCCTTTGTCCAGGCGGGCTTCGATGATCCGGCCCGTGGCCGGTTTGTTGGGATTGGCCTTCAGTTCCATGATCTCCGCCTGGAGGAGGATCAGCTCCAGGAGATTGTCCACTCCGACCCCGGTCTTGGCCGAGACTTCGGCGAAGACCGTATCCCCGCCCCATGCTTCGGGGACCAGGCCGTATTCGGCCAACTGCCGCTTGACCCGTTCCGGGTTGGCGTTGGGTTTGTCGATCTTGTTGATGGCCACCATCAAGGGGACGCCGGCGGCCCGGGCGTGGTCGATGGCCTCCCGGGTCTGTTGCATCACCCCGTCGTCGGCGGCCACGACCAGGATGACGAGGTCCGTGACCTGGGCCCCGCGGGCCCGCATGGCCGTGAAGGCCTCGTGGCCGGGGGTGTCCAGAAAAACGATTTCTCCTCGGTCGAGTTTGACATGATAGGCGCCGATGTGTTGGGTGATGCCCCCGGCCTCCCCGGCGGTCACGTTGGTCTTGCGGATGACATCCAAAAGGGAGGTCTTGCCGTGGTCCACATGGCCCATGATGGTGACCACCGGCGGACGGGGCTGAAGTTCTTCTTCCTTGTCTTCGTGGCGTTTGAGGAACAGGTCCTCTTCCATTTGGACCTTTTCCGCTTCGAAGCCGAATTCGGCCGCGGCCAGGGCGGCGGTATCGAAATCAATGGATTGGTTGAGGGTGACCATAAGTCCCAGGGCGAAAAGTTTTTTGATTAAGTCCGTGGCCTTGATCCCCATCCTCTTGGCCAGTTCACCGACAGGGATGGCCTCGGAAAGTTTGATGCGCCGTTTGCTGGCCTTGGGGACGGTGATCTCCGTTTTTTTGAACTTTTTAGCCGCCACCTTACCTGTCTTCCCGGGGCGGTAAATCCTCAATTCGCGGGGGGCTTCTTCGTAAAGGTCCTCCCGTTCGAAGACCTCCCGCTTTTTCTTGAAGACCTTGACCTTGGCCGCTTCTTCTTTGACCTTTTCGGCCTTCCCCTTCTTTTTGGGAGAGGGTTTCTCTTTGGGGGCCTCTTTTTCCGCTTTTTCGGTCTTGACCTCTTCCGCCCGCACCGGTGGGGAGGGGGGTTTGGGCATGGGGACGACCTTGGCCGGCGCTTCCGCCGGTCGGACCACTTTGGCCGGTGGTTCGGGACGGTAGATCACCTTGGCCGGGGTCTCTTTGTGGGCCTTCTTGGGTTTGGCCGGGCGTGGCGTCGGTTCCGGAACGGTAGGCGTTTCCGCTTTGGGAAGTTCCGGCTCCCTTGCCTTTTCCGGTGCCTGGGGAGGAACCTGTTCTTCGACGACCACCGGAGCCGCCGCTTCTGCCTCGACCGATTCAGGGGGGGCCTGAGGTTCGACCGGCGCCTTTTCCACCGGAGGGGCCGCGGGTTCGGGCCCGGCGGGTGCAGCCTCAGTCGGTTCGGGTTCGGGGGCCGGCGTCTCCGGCGGGGCCACCTCGATGATTTTTCTCCGACGGCGGATGACGGTGGACTTGATCCGCTGTTCCTCCACCACCAAGGACTTGGTTCCCTGGATGCGTCCCTTGATCAGGGAGACCTGTTCATCCGTCAAGGAGGAGGAGACCGTCTTGATCTCGATCCCCAATTCCCGAATCAAGTCCACCAGGGCCTTATTCTCCATCTGCAGTTCTTTGGCTAACTCATATACTCTCGTCTTCGCGGCCATGTACACCCCCTGGTGTGTTCGACAGTATCCTTTGCAGGTTCGGACCGATCAACAGATCCCGGCCGAAGGCCTGGCGTCGTCCCTTGGCGGTTGTCAAGAAGCGGAGGCACCTTTCGTCGTGACAAAGATACCACCCCCTCCCCGGTTGTCTCTGGGCCGGATCGGCTTCCAAGGTGTTCCCCTTCGATAAGGTCATTCTGAGCAAGTGTTTCTTCTCCTTCTTCGTGCGGCAGGCACGACAGGTTCGGATCCCGACGGTTGGGCTCATTCGCCTTTTCCTTCGGCATCCTCCACCCCGACGGCCTCCTCCGCCTCGGTTGTCTCCGTTGTCTCCATCGGCCCCGTCGGCTCCGTGGCTTCGGCCGTCTCTGCGGGCTCCGTCTCTTCCGCTGTTTCCGTCGGTTCCCCGGATGCCTCAATAGCCTCGGTCTTTGATCCCTTAGGTAAGAGGAGCGTTAGATATTCCCTGGCCGCCTCCAAGATCTTTTCCGCCTTTTTGGGCGTGATACCCGGGACCTGGGTCAGCTCCTCGATATTGGATTCGGCCACTTCCTTGGCCGAAGCGAAACCGGCGTTGTATAGGGCGTCGGCCGTGGCCTCCCCGACGCCGGTGATCTGAAGCAGGGACTGATAACCCTCGCGCATGTACTTGGTGTATTTCGATTCGCTCTTGACGTCGATCTTCCAACCCGTCAGGCGGGAGGCCAGTCGCACATTCTGGCCCCGTTTGCCGATGGCCAGAGACAGCTGTTCGTCCGGCACCACCACCTCCATGGAACGGTTCACCTCGTCAATGATCACCCGGATGATCTCGGCCGGGGCCAGGGCGTTGCAGACATATTTGGCCGGATCAGGGTTCCAGGGGATGATGTCGATCTTTTCCCCTTTGAGTTCCTGAACCACATACTGGACCCGGTTCCCTTTGATCCCCACGCAGGCCCCCACCGGATCCACATCCTTGTCTTCGCTGGCCACGGCGATCTTGGAACGGCTGCCCGGTTCCCGGGCCACGTTGACGATGCGGACGATCTTTTGGGCGATTTCCGGGACTTCCATTTCGAACAAGGCGGCCAAAAATTGGGGGTGGGTGCGGGAAAGAACGATCTGAGGGCCTTTGCTGATCCTTTTGACCTCCAGGACATAGGCGCGGATCCGGTCTCCCGGCTTGTAGCTTTCGGTGGGAATCTGTTCCTCGGGCGGGAGGATGGCCTCGGTCCGGCCCAGGTTGATGATGGCCGCCCCTTTGTCCATCCGTTGAATAATGCCGTTAATGACCTCCCCTTTACGGTCTTTGAAATCTTCGAAGACAATGTCCCGTTCCGCATCCTTCATCCGTTGGATGATCACCTGTTTGGCCGACTGGGCGGCGATGCGTCCGAAGGTGCTCGGGTCCATCTTGATCCCCAAACTGTCCCCGATCTCGCATTCCGGGTCGAGTTTCTTTCCCTCTTCCAGAGAGATCTGGGTTTGGGGATCCTTGACCTTGTCGGTCACTTCCTTGAATTCAAAGACCTCGATTTCTCCCAGTTCCTCGTTATAATTGACCTCGATCTCGGTCTTGAGGCCCAACTTTTTCTTGGCCGCCGAAGCGATGGCATCCAGCAGGGTATTGATCAGGGTTTCCTTGTTGATGCCCTTTTCCCGACAGATCTGATCAATCACCCGCTTCAGCTCCATGGGAGGAATCGCGGCTGCGTCTTTTTCCTTTTTTTGCGTGAGCGCCATGGTCATGACTCCTTCGTTGCCCTCTTTTCCGTCCGGGGTCGTGCTTGGGCAGTGGGCGGATCAACCCTCAAAAACCAGCCGGGCCTTGGTGACCCATCCGACCGGGATCTCCCAGGTCTTTCGATCTTCGGCCAAGATCAGACGATCCGAGGGTTGGTATTCCAAAAGGACCCCTTTGAAAAAGGACCGTCCTTCTACCGGTGAAGTGGTGGAAAACTGGATCAGTTTTCCGATGCTCCGGAGAAAGTCCTTCTCTTTTTTCAGGGGTCGTTCCAAGCCAGGGGAAGAGATCTCCAGGGTATAGGAATGGGGAATCAGGTCTTCCACCTCGATGTGGTCTCCCACTTCCCTGCTGACCGCGGCGCAGTCGTCCAGGGTCACCCCGCCGGGTTTGTCCATGAAGACCCGCAAGACCCAGCCCCGGGACTCCTTGCGGAACTCCAGGTCCACCAGTTCGTACCCCTCGGCGGTCAAGAGGGACTCGATGAGCCGCTCCAGGCGAGGGAGATCCACCTTGGTCGTCCCGTTCATAGCCATCAAAAAGGGTTTGAATAATCAAAAAAAAATGGGCCGAGGCCCACTTCGTTACGCAGATTACCGACTTGATATTATCCTGTAATAACTCGAAAAAATATCAACGCATCCGCAAATCGAAGTCATGATCCCCGCCCTTTCCCCGGCCGGGGACCCGCCTCAACAAGGGAACTACATATTATAATTTTGGAGCGGGCAACGGGATTCGAACCCGCGACACCAAGCTTGGGAAGCTTGTACTCTACCAGCTGAGCTATGCCCGCCGATTGAATATTATATTTTATAAGATGAATCTGGAATTTGTCAACCTTTATTTGTTTTCTTTTGGTGTTCGAAGACTTAAGACAGCGGTCGGGGATTAGGGGGAAGGGGCCGTTTTTCCGGAACCATGGGAGACGGCTTCGGCTTCTTTTTAATAACATATTGAATTATAAAAAGATTTTTCATTGATGCCATTGGGTGGGATCCCCATTCCGAGGAGCGCATCCCTACACCCTGGCTTTTCGTTAGGGTATGGGCCGGAACAGCCAGGGAATGGACGGAATGAGACGGAAGGCGACAGGCCCAAACATCCAAATCCAAAGCTTCGGCCGGAGCCGGTCTTCAGGGCAACCTATTCCTGATCCATGAAAAAAGCCGCCCCTCGGGGCGCCCCGATCTTTATTGGGGTGGGGTATGCCGGTCACAACAACCCCTGCGAATTGTGAGAATAAGGGGTTATGGAGAATAAGGGGTCAGGTCTTGCAATATAACACTGGATACTGGATGCTGGATCCTCGATCCTGTATTTCGAACTCTGAACTCCGAACTCTGAACTGAAAAACCGTGTCCAGAATAAGGGGTCAGGTCTTCCAATATAACAACGAGATACGAACCCCAACTGACGTGTCAGCCCTCCCCCAGAAAGTTAAACAGGTCAACTACGTCCCCAGAAAAGATATGACCCTGTGTAGGTTTTCTTTCCCAGGGCCGATACAAGGCCGTTCGTTTTTGAGAAAGCAGGCTATCTCCTTAGACTTCGTGGAAGAGATCAGCAAGATGACCAATACGTTATTGCAAGACCTGACCCCGATTTTTTGACCCCGATTTCCTTGCAAGACCTGACCCCGATTTCCCGTGACCCCGATTTCCCGTGGAGCGGCCATAAAAAACAAGGCAGATTTCGGTCAAGGGGAAATCGCCTGTTGGGGATCGGATCGTCAAGGTTTACTTATGAAAAGCCCCCCTATTTCCACTTACCCAAGGACTCGATGGCCGCCGAAGTCATATGGATGACATCGATAGGGTGATAGCCGGTCAGGGCCTTGATCTGCTGTTGGGCGGCCACCGGGTCGTGATTGGCCGTTTCCATGGCCTTCTGCAGGTTCTGGTAGAAGTTCAGATTGCGCTGGAGCTGCTCGCGCACCTTGGGATCGGACACTTTGCCCATGCGGGATTGGATATTGGGCAATATTTTGGTTTGAATATCCTTGGCCGTTCCCCGCAGGATCTCCCAGTTCTGATTGTCCCGGCTCAGGCCGATCTGTTGCCGAAGTTCATGGGCCTTGACCTCCGTAACCCTGGCGGCATCGGCCGCATACCTGGGATCGATCATGGCCAAAGGATCCAATCCCATTTTTTGATAGGTTTTGATATTCAACCAGGCCCGATCCGAATAGGCCTCCAAGTGTTTACTGGAGGTCACCATCTGCCAGGAGGCATGGGCCGTGCGACCGCCTGAGTTTTGGGCATATACTTTATCAAAAATTTTTTGCACCTGCCGGTTGGCCGTGTAAATATCGATCTGTGTGGTTTGCTTGCTCCCGGGATCGGTATAGGTGACCCGATTCCCCAATTTGCTTTCCATAGCCAGATCCAGGTCCATGCCCGGGGTGGTATTGCCGCTGTTGCGGATGGGACGGAAACTGAGTTGATTGGGATCGAATCCGGCCCGGCCCAGTTCGTCTTTCAAGTCCCTGATTATCCGGGCCGTGTGCAGGCGGTCCGTGGCGTTGTAGGCCCGCTGTTGTTCGGGGGTGGCGTTGAACTTCAGATACCCCTTGGCATGGGGGGCGTGTTTGATGGCTGCGGTCTGATCCATCAACCGCTGCTCCGCAGCCCGGATCTGCTCCGGCGAGGCTCCGGATTTTTTTAACGATTGCAATTCCTGATAAGCCCTGTGGTGGTCTTCGACCATGGCCTTGCCGTATTCCCGTTCCTGATTGAAGGCGCTCCGACGTTGAGCATCCCGCCAGGCCTCGAGACGGGCCTGTTTGCGGGCGGCTTGGGTCTGGGCCTGATAACGCAGGATACCGGTGGTAACGGTCTGCATGGCCTTGCGCTGGACAAAGGTGACGGCAACATTCTGAAGTCCGCCCACGACCCCGGCCTGTTCTCCTCCGACAGCGGGTGCGGAGTATCCTTCATAAAAGGTCAGGGCATAATCGATTTTAGGAGACCAGAAGCGGGCGGCCGTGGTCACGGCGGCGACCATGGCCCCTTTCCAACCGGCATACTCGTTTCCCAGATGACCGCCGGTCTGATACCCGGCAAGACCCCCCTCAGCCAGCCCGTAGGCGATGGCCAGGGCGCCCCCGCCGGTAACGAAGGGCGTGGCGTACATGGTCAGACGGGCCGCCGTTTGATAGTTTTCCAAAATATCTACGGCCAGTTGCTGATGGGCGGACAATTCCTCGTATTTGGCGGCGTCTGCCTGGTTAAAGGCTTGCGCTTTTTGGCCTACCACCTGGACCACCTTTTTGAGTTTCTCCGGGTCCCCCTGAGCTCCCTCCATTTGCTTTCGGGCCCACTGGCGGGTGGTTTCCTGCTCCTGGGGAGGCAACAGCTTGATCAGGCGGTCCAAAGTCCCCTGACGGTGAAGGGTTTCCTGGATCTTGGCCGTTGTCTCGCGGGAATTGGCGGCCATCTGGGCCGAGACCATCTCATCAAAAGCCGTACGGGTGCGGGTGAAATTGCCCGTGGTCAGGGTGGCGATGGCGTCATGCTCGGCCTGGAGGTCGGCCATTTTGCAGGTCAGGGTGAATTGCAGGGCTTGGCGGCTCTTTTCGTCTTTGGCTTTGGCGAGCATCTCCTGGTAACGACGGATATCGTTTTCCAAAAGCTTAATATTGTTCTGGTGGAAGGTCACCTTCTCCTTCAACAATTGTTCGGGAGTGGGTCCGGTCGAGGTTTTGTCCTCTGAAGCGGGTGCGGCAGAGGCGGGTGATTTCAAGGCTGCAGCCAGACGGGGCGGGAGGTTGATTGAGAGGGCCTGACCTTTAGGCGGAGGAGGGGCCGAGGGGTCCCAGCGATATTCGTAAATGACCGCGGAGGTGATATATTGAGAATACAACTCCACTTCCAGGGTAAAGCTCCAACCCTCCTGTCCGGGCTTGATTTCCGGCCAGTAGCGGTTGTGGACGGTGGAAGTCGGCTTCCAATTAAGGGGGGAAAGGGGTTCTTTATTTCCCAGCTGATCGGATTTTGATAACTCTTGTGGGGTGTGTTTTTTGGTTCCACCGGCACCCCCGACGGCCTCCATTACCAGTGTACGGTAAACACCGTTGATCTGGCGATCGGGAGCCCAAGAGCTGATCATTCCGTTCCAGAGGACAAGGTCGGTGATGTGTTGTTTGGAAAGGGCCCAGATCTTGATTTTGGCGTTGGATTCGCTGTAGGTGCAGCCGGCGTCTTCCAGGATGGCCTCCATGCGCAGTTTGTCCCCTCCGGCCAGGGCCTGTGGGGGCTGGGACCAGTAATACCGCCACTGGTTGATATAATCCGGCCAAGGTTCTTTGTCGGTGCTGATGAACTTTGAAGGCACCACCGTAGTCATTAAGGCCGTGGTGTTTTCGAACTTGGCTTCGCTTTTGGTGATGCGATAGTCTTCCTTGCGCCAGCGGATCTGGGTGACGGGTTTGCCGGTGAGCACCCAGGCCCCTCCGGATTGAAACATGCTGAAGGCCTTCTGGGCCTTTTTCCGGGCCCGGCACTTATCCTCTAAGGGATTAGGCGGATCTCCCAGGGCTTTGACCATAGAGGCCACCTGTTCCAGGCGTTGTTTGATGGCTTTCAATTCCCGGCTCAGCGTCCCCATTTGTTCCAGGGCCTCCCGCGTCCCGGCTTCATGTTCATAAGCGGCGGCCATTTCGGCCTCAAAACGGGCTGCTTCGTGAGCGGCCAAAAGACTCTCCGCGGCCTGGGTCAGGGCCAGGAATTCGGCCAAGAGGGGATTGAGACGGTCCAGATAGGCTACCACTTTTTGTGAGGGATAATCGGCCATCAAGGCCCAAGCGGTCTGAAATTCTTTTTCTTTGGCCGGGGGCAGGGGACCGAGGATCAATTCCATGGCCTCCCGCCCGGCATTGACCACTGCGGCATAGCGGGTTTTAGTCAGTTTGTTCAAGTTCTGAGCCAGCGGTGTTTGTAATAATTTCAAATCCGTTTCCGGAGAAGAAGGTGGGGAAGGGGCGGCCGCCTCTTCTTCTTCCGGGAGGTTGATCCGGCCGCAGGGATCGTCCAGGCGGGCCAGGATTTCGGGAAGTTGTATTTTCTCGGGCCGCGGTTCGGGCTCCTGATGAGGAGGAAAGGAGGTAACGACCGATGGATCTTTTGATTGGGCCACTGTAACGGGAGATGTCGCCGGAGACCCTTCCTTGGAAGAGACGCGTACCTGGGTTGCCGGAGGGGAAACGGCCCTGTCCAAGGTAGCCAAGACAGTCGGAGCGATCTGGATTTGGGGATTGAGTTCTTTGGCCTTAGCCAGGTCTTGGCGGGCCCTGAGGATTTCCCCCCTTTCCAGGGCCGATTCTCCTCGTTTGAGATAAGCCTCGGCTATTCGGTATCCCAATTCAATGGAACGGGTAAAATCTTTTTCCGAAAGGGCATAGTCTTTGAGCTTTTTGTGGGCCAACCCCCGATTGTAATAAAGATCGGCTTGACCAGGGTTGATCTTTTCGACGGCATCATAATCCTGGACAGCCCCCTGGTAATCGCCCGATTCGTATTTGGCATTACCGCGTAAAAGAAAAACAAAAGCTTGTTGCGGTTGGAGGCGCAGGGACTCGTTGAGATCGGAGACGGCGGCCTGGTATTGCCTTTGGGCCATAAGAATTTCCGCCCGGATACGGTACCCGTTGGCATAATCGGCCTTGAGAGCCAGGGCTCGATTGCTGTCTTTAAGGGCTTGGTCTACCTGTTTCAGTTGAAGATAGACCAAGGCCCTTCCGCCAAAGGCCAGATGATTTTGTCCGTCCAATTGAACGGCCCGGTCATAATCGGCCAAGGCATTTGGTAAGTCTTTTAAGTTTCTTCGGACATTACCCCTCAAGCGATAGGCCTCGCTGGTATTGGGAAGGACGGAAACGGCCTTTTCGGCCAGGGAAAGGGCGCGGTTATAATCTTTGGCGTTGATGGCCTCCTGGACCTCTTTAAGCAAGCTTTGTCCATCTTGCCCTTGGACCAAAGAAAGGCAGGGAAGGATCAAAAAGGAAAGAAGAAGAAAAAAGACAAAAGGAAGACGTCCTGGAGTTCGCATGGGCACCTCTGTATTTCTTAGAAGATAATCGTAATAATGAACTTTATCATATTCCATCGGGTAGCGGAAGAAGACATTTGATAAAGTAGAAAAATGTCTGGATCGTCTCCAAAAAAGTCGGCGACGATGCTGGATGCTGGACTAAAAACGGTGAAGCGTATCTCGGTATGGGTTACTTGGGTTTACTCTGAACTCCGAACTCCGAACTAACAGAATAAGGGGTCAGGTCTTGCAATATAACACTGGATGCTGGATACTGGATATTGGATCCTCGATCCTCGATCCTCGATCCTCGGTCCTTTATTCTTTATCCTTTGTCCTGTATTTCGAACTCTGAACTAAAAAACGGTGATCTGTTCGGCGGTCGGTCGAAGGAAACCCTTGACCCCTTTTGAACAACCCATCGGGAGAAGGACCATAAATAATTTGAACTTATTTTTTTTTCCTTTACAATAACGGGGCATGAAGGCCGAAAAGACCGTCTTTATCTGCCAGTCCTGTGGAAGCCGCAGTCCCAAGTGGTTGGGGCGCTGTCCGGATTGCGGGGCATGGAACAGTATGGTGGAAGAAAATCTTCCTTCCGCCAAAGGTCTATCTCCTTGGTCCGGAGGTCCTCCCGGGCGGCCTCAACCCCTCAAGGACATCTCCGGCAGCGGAGAAATCCGCTATCGCATAGGGATCGAGGAATTGGATCGGGTCTTGGGCGGCGGGATCGTCCCCGGATCGGCGGTCCTCATCGGCGGGGATCCAGGAATCGGTAAATCCACCCTCATCCTTCAGGTCTTGGATCGTTTGTCCAGGAAGGGGCATCCTGTTCTTTATGTCTCCGGTGAAGAGTCACCCCAGCAGATCAAGATGCGCGGGGAACGGCTGAATGCCCATGAGAGTAATGTTTGGGTCGTATCCGAGACCTGTCTGGAAGAAATCCATAAAATCCTTCACGACTTCAAACCGCTGTTTCTCGCCGTGGATTCCATTCAGACCGTCTATACCGGGGAATTGGGTTCGGCCCCGGGCAGCGTCTCCCAAGTGCGGGAGACGGCCGGCCGGCTGATGGTTTGGTGTAAAAAGACGGGGACCTCCCTTTTTCTGGTCGGCCATGTGACGAAAGAGGGGACCCTGGCCGGTCCCCGGGTCCTGGAACACATGGTGGACACGGTCCTCTATTTCGAAGGGGAGAGGGGGCATGCCTTCCGCATCCTTCGGGCGGTGAAGAACCGTTTCGGTTCCACCAACGAGATCGGTGTCTTCGAGATGAAAGACTCGGGATTGGAAGAGGTCAAGGACCCTTCTCTCCTTTTTCTATCCGAAAGACCGGTCCATGTGGCCGGATCGGTGGTCGTGCCCAGTATGGAGGGATCCCGGCCGATCTTAGTGGAGCTCCAGGCCCTGGTCAGTCCGACCAATTTCGGTGTGCCCCGCCGGACGGCCATGGGCGTGGATCCCAACCGGGTATCCCTGTTGGTGGCCGTTTTGGAAAAGAAGGCCGGTTTGAACCTCTTGAACCAGGACATCTTTATCAATGTGGCCGGAGGCATTCGATTGGATGAACCGGCCGTGGATTTGGGGATCGCCGCCGCCCTGGCCGGGAGTTTTTTGGACCGTCCCATACCCGCCCAAACGGTCTTATTCGGCGAAGTGGGCCTGACGGGAGAGATCCGGGCCGTAAGCCAATCCCTTGTCCGGCTGAAGGAGGCCCGCAAGCTGGGATTTACCCGCTGTCTGTTACCCAAAAACAACCTGGAACGGTTGACCAAGCTGGAAGACATGGAACTTACGGGCGTCTCCACCTTGGGTGACGCCTTGAAGGTCTTGTTTTGACAAAGGGGCGGGGAAGGGATAAGATGATCCGGTAAGGATAAGGCTGAATCCGGCCTTAGGCACCAAAAGACCTGATCGTTCAATCAAGAGAAGAAGAAATCGCTTCCAAGGATCCGATGGGGTGGTGAGGCCTTCATTCCTCGGATCCAAGAGGCCAGACAAGAAGGGGGATAAAAAGAAGGTGGACCGGAATAAAATAGAAACGTTAGGGGATTTGCGTGCTTCCGGCTGGCGGTATCGGCCGGTCAAACAGGAGATCATGGAAAACATGGTGGCCAAGATGAACGCCGGCGAGCCCTTGTTCCCCGGTATTTTAGGCTACGACGACACGGTGATTCCGGAGATGGAAAACGCCCTCCTTTCCGGTCATGATATCCTTATCCTCGGGGAACGGGGTCAGGCCAAAAGCCGCATCATCCGCACCCTTGTCGGTCTCCTGGACGAATGGATGCCGGCCGTAGCCGGGTGCGAAATTTTGGACAACCCCTTCGCACCGATCTGTCGCGAATGTCGGATCCGGGCCGTGGAAATGGGGGATCGGTTGCCCATCGTCTGGATCCCCCGGGAGGAACGATTCGGGGAAAAACTGGCCACCCCCGACGTCTCCGTTTCCGACCTGATCGGCGATGTGGATCCGATCAAGGTGGCCGAGGGACGCTATCTCTCCGATGAACGGGTCATCCACTTCGGGATCCTTCCACGGACCAACCGAGGGATCTTCGCCATCAACGAGCTTCCCGATCTTTCGGAAAAGGTCCAGGTCAGTCTCTTCAACATCCTGGAGGAAGGGGATGTCCAGATCAAAGGCTTCAAAGTCCGCCTGCCTTTGGACATATTGATCGTGGCCACGGCCAACCCGGAGGATTACACCCACCGGGGCCGGATCATCACCCCCCTCAAGGACCGCTATGCCTCCCAAGTCCGGACCCATTATCCGACGAAGCGCGAGATCGAAACGGCCATCGTCGAGCAGGAGGCCCGCCTGCACATCGCTTCGGATTACCGGGTCATTGTGCCGGGATTCATCAAGGAGATCATCACCGGTTTGACTTTCGAGGCCAGACAGTGTCCGGAGATCAATCAATCCTCCGGGGTGTCGGTGCGTATGAGCATCTCCAACTACGAAAGCGTCCTGGCCAGTGCTTATAAGCGGGCCATCCGTCTGCATGAACCCGAGGTGGTGCCCCGGATCACCGACTTGCCGGCCGTTTTCGCCAGCTCCCGGGGCAAGATCGAGATCGAGTACGCCGGAGAGGATCAGACCGAGGTAGAGATCATCGACCGCCTGCTGCGCCGCTCCATCCGCGCCGCCTTTGAGCACCATTTCCGGATCGAGGATCTGGAGCCGGTGATCCGCCTCTTTGAGGCCGGAGCGGTCATGGAGGTCTCGGCCGATGCCCCCTCCGGCCCCTATCAGGAACTGTTTCAACACCTCCCGGCCTTGAAAGGGGCGTTGAAGTCCCTGGGGTTGGGGGATTCGGCGGCGCAGATGGCGGCGGCGGCCGAGTTTATTCTGGAGGGGCTGCATTTGAATCAGAAGCTGAACAAAGAACTCCGGAAGGAAAAGACGGTCTACAAGATCTCCCCCCCGAGCACCCGACCGCGACCGGCCGTGAAACGGGAGAGATCCGGAGAAGGGTTTCATTAACGGGAAGCCGAAAATACCTTTATCGGCATCCTGTGGCGAAGGGGGATCAAGGATGGAGGCGGAAAGAGGCCGGGTGAGAAAAGACCCGTTCCCCCTTCTTCCGGACATTCGGACCTTTTGATCTAAAAAGAAGGACCTTGCATCATGTCCAAAGTGTTTCGTTATTCCCGTTGGGACGGCAGCCAGGTGGTTGACCTGGAGTTCAAGGCCATGACCGATGATTTTTTGGAAAAGTTTCTGGAGACCGGGGATGTCGGTTACGCCTTGGAATGGATGATGCGCGAGGGGCTGTCTTTCGATTTCGAAAACATGCGGCTGGAGGGGCTGGACCGACTGGCCCGACGTCTGGCCCAACAACGCCGGCAGTTACTGCAGCAGTTTAATCCGCAGGGCCTGACCGAGGCCTTGCGCAAACGGCTGGATGAGATCGTCCAAAAGGAGCTGAAGACCCTGCAGGAGGCCCAAGAACAGGCCGGACAAGAACTGTCCGGAGGCGGGGAGAAGGCCCGGCGGAAACTGGAAGACCTCTTTCAAAGGGAGGCGCATCTGCGCAATCTGCCCGAGAACTTGGGGGAGGCGGTGCGCCGACTGCGGGACTATGACTTTCTCAACGCCGAGGCGGGCGAGGAATTTCAGGAGTTTTTGAAGACCCTGACCCAGCTGCAACAGATGGCCGCTCAAAGCATGTCCGCCGGGGGCCGATCCCTGACCCTGGAAGAGGCCAAGGAACTGGCCGAGCAACTCCGCCGTTTGGACGAACTGATCCGGGCCCTGGAACGGGGGGACCTGGCCGGGATGAACCTGGAGGACCTGGCCCGATACCTGGGGGAGGAAGCCCGCCGTTCCGTGGAGACCTTCCTTCAGTTCATGCATTTTCTGAAAGAATCGGGGTTCGTTATGGCCGAAGACGGACGGTTGGTCTTGACCCCCAAGGCCATGCGTCATATCGCTCAAAAGGCCCTGCATGACATCTACGCCCTGGTCGGAAGGGGGGCCTTCGGGGCCCATCACACAGCTTTCAGCGGACCCGGCGAAGTCCTGCCCGACGAAAGCCGCCCTTTTGCCTTCGGGGATCCTTTTCAACTGCATCTGCCTCGAACCCTGACCAACGCCGTTTTTCGGGAAGCCGCCAAGGGGTTGAAGGCCCAGGAATTGCGCTCCGGCCGGGCCAAGGTCCGTTTGCATCCGGAGGATTTCGAGGTCTTCCGCAATGAATACCAAACCGCCACGGCTACGGTGTTGATGCTGGATATGAGCTACAGCATGTTTCAAAACGACCGCTTCACCGCGGCCAAAAAGGTGGCCTTGGCCTTGGAACACCTCATCCGCACCCGCTATCCCACCGACAAGTTTTATATGGTCGGGTTCGCCACCCAGGCCCATCGGCTCAACCGCAAACAGCTCCTTGAGGCGGCGGGTGGGTTTGGAGACGATGTCTTCACCAATATCCAGGACGGCCTGCGCCTGGCCCATCGGCTGTTGGGACAACACCCCGACGCCCGGCATCAGGTCATCTTGATCACCGACGGTCAGCCCACGGCCTTTACCCTGAACGGCCGCCTCCATATCGAATGGCCCACCTTCGGGGTCAGCCCCACGGCCGTTCGGGAGACGCTCAAGGAAGTCCGGGCCTTCACCCGCTCCGGAGCGACCATCAACACCTTCATGCTCGATCGCTCGCCCATGCTGGTCCGTTTTGTCGAGGAGATGACCCGCATCAACAAGGGCCGGGCCTTTTATACCTCCCCCCAACAATTGGGGAAATATCTCCTGGTGGATTACATCGGCCGAAAAAAGCGAAAGGTCCATTAGTCCTTACCGCTTCTTCGTTTTGCTCCAAAAAAGAGAAACCCCTTATAAGGAAGGGGTAGTGTTCCGCCTTCTTTTTTTTCATATCTTGAAACGAAGAGGTTTTTGATTTTGACGAAAGGGAGTAAAAAGGTTAATATATCATTTTTATTTCACCAGCTTGAAAGGCTTTAAGGAAGATATCATGGCGGGATCATGGAAGGAAAAAGTGGTCTCTCCGGACAAGGTGCTGGACAAGATCGAACCGGGGATGAGTATCTTTGTCGGGACCGGTGCGGCCGAACCCCGGACCCTGGTCAAGCACCTTCTGTCCTCGGAAAAACCCAATTTGAGGGACCTTGAGGTTATACAACTCATCAGTCTGGGGGATACCCTTCCCCTGGAGGAACGGTATTCCGAAAAATATCGGTTGAAGACCTTTTCCTCAGGCTGGATCGCCAGCGAGGCCGTGCGCACGGGCCGGGTAGATCTGATCCCCTGCCGTTTTTCCCGGATCCCGGGGCTGATCCAATCCGGGGCGATACGCATCGATGTGGCCTTCATTCAGCTCACGCCACCCAACGATCAAGGCTGGGCCAGCTTGGGTATTACCGTGGACACGGCCCGTAAGGCCATGGAACAGGCCTCCCTGGTGGTCGGGGAAATCAACCCCCAAGCTCCATGGACCCTGGGGGATACCTTAGTCAACGTGGCTGATTTCGATTACCTGATCGAGGCCGAATTGCCCCCCATTACTTTCAGTCGGTGGCCAACCGATTCAGTCATGGATCAGGTGGCGGCCAATGTGGCCAAGTTGGTGGAAAACGGGAGTTGCCTGCCCTTTGCCACGGGGAGTCTGTTCGAGGCCCTGGCCCCTCATTTGATGACGAAAAAGCATTTGAGCATCCATTCCTTGTTCATCACCGACCCTTTGATGGACCTGATCCAGAGCGGTGCGGTGACCAACAAGAACAAGACCTTCTTCCGCGGCAAAAGCGTCGTCTCCTATGCCATCGGTACGCCCGAATTGATGAAGTGGTTGGATCGGAATCCTTTGGTGGAATTTCAGGGTATTGATGTAGTCGGCGATCCCAAGGTCATCGGCCAACACGACCGCTTCACCCTGATCGTTCCCATCCGGAAAGTGGATTTGACCGGGGCCATCGCCATGCACGCCGGCCGGAGCAATGTGGCCTTCGGAGTGGGGGAATTGCAGGGGTTTTTGGCCGGTGTCGAGCTGTCGCGGGAGGGGCGGACGATTTGCGCCCTACCCAGCCGCAATCTGAAGGGGGAATCCAATTTCAAAATTTCCATCGAGGACTATCCCAACCAGTTCAACTTCCGGGAGGTCCTGGACATGGTGGTTACCGAATACGGCATCGCCTATTTGAAAAGGATCAGCATTCGTGAAAGGGCTTTGGCCTTGATCGACATCGCCCATCCCGACGATCGGGCCGAATTGGTGCGTCAGGCCAAGGAGGCCAACCTGATTTATCCGGATCAGATCTATTTCCCCGAGGCCGGTCACTTTTATCCGCGGGACCTGGAGCACTCCCACATTTTCAAAGACAAGCTCCTGGTCCGTTTCCGGGCCATCAAACCCTCCGACGAAGATCAGATGCGCCGCCTTTTTTACCGGTTTTCTGAAGAGGATGTCTATTACCGTTATTTCAGCCCGGTGAAGACCATGCCTCACAAGAAGATGCAGACTTATGTGAACATCGATTATAGAAACACCCTCTCCATCGTCGGATTGGTCGGGCCCAAAGGGGAGGGGCTCTTGATCGCCGAGGCCCGCTATGTCCGGGTCCCGGGCGAACCCTATGCCGATGTGGCCTTCATCGTGGATGAGGAATATCAAGGATACGGCATCGCTTCTTACATGTACCAGTTATTGATTCAGGCGGCCAAAAAGAACGGGATCGAGGGCTTTACCGCCGATGTCTTACCCTCCAATCAGAGCATGCTCCAGGTCTTTAAAAAGGGTCCTTACCCTTTTACCTCCAAACTCACAGCCGGCGTCTACCATTTGACCATACCCTTCACCGATCAGGCCAAAGGCACTTGAACATCCCCGGAGAGGGGTTGATTGGGTTATTAGGGTTGTTTGGGTTTGTTGGGTTACTTGGGTTTATTGGGTTGCTTGGGTTTACTCTGAACTCATGATGCTGGATGCTGGATGCTGGATGCTGGATGCTGGATGCTGGATCCTCGAACCTCGAACCTGGATCCTCGATCCTCGATCCAAAGTATCTTGTCCTTCGGGAAGAAAGAGGGAAGGTTATGCCCAATCGCTTGATTAAAGAAAAGAGTCCCTATCTTCTTCAGCACGCCCAAAATCCGGTGGATTGGTATCCCTGGGGGGAGGAGGCCTTCGCCCGGGCCAAAAGGGAGGAAAAACCGATTTTTCTTTCCATCGGTTATGCCACCTGCCACTGGTGTCACGTCATGGCCCACGAATCCTTTGAAGATGAAGAGGTGGCCCAAAAGTTGAATCAATCCTTCGTCGCCGTCAAGGTGGACCGGGAAGAAAGGCCGGATGTGGATCAGGTCTATATGACCGTCTGCCAGGCCCTGACCGGCCGAGGGGGCTGGCCTTTGTCGGTCTTTTTGACCCCCGAAGGAAAGCCCTTTTTTGCCGGGACGTACTTCCCCAAGACTCGACGATTGGGCATGTCCGGTTTTTTGGAGCTTTTAACCGAGATCAGCTCTCTCTGGGAGCGGGACCGAGGCCGCATCCTCAAGGCCGCGGACCAGGTGACCATGGCTATTAGAGAGCGAAGATCCTCGACACCTTCTCATCCGGTCTCCTTGGAAGATGCGGCCTTGGAAGGGGGAGTCAGGCAGTTGCAGCGGGCCTTTGATCCCTCCAATGGGGGTTTCGGCTCGGCCCCCAAATTTCCCACCCCTCATCACCTGACTTTTTTACTTAGGCAGTATCGGCGAAAGAAAGACCGGCTAACAAAGGAGATCGTCGAAAAGACCCTGACGGCCATGCGCTTCGGCGGGATTTATGATCACATCGGTTGGGGTTTCCATCGTTACGCCACGGATGAAAAATGGCGGATCCCCCATTTCGAAAAGATGCTCTACGACCAGGCCTTATCGGCCCTGGCCTATTTGGAGGCTTTTCAATGCCTAAAAGACCCTTTCTACGGCCGAACGGCCCGAGAGATCTTCGAATATGTCCTTAGGGACATGACCGACCGGGAAGGGGGTTTTTATTCGGCCGAAGATGCGGACAGCGAAGGAAAAGAGGGGACCTATTATCTTTGGACGCCGAAGGAAATCGCCGAGGTCTTGGGGGACGAGGAGGGTGACCTCTTTTGTCGTTTTTACGGAATCACCGAGGAAGGGAATTTCGAGGAGGGGAAGAGTATTCCTTATCAAACCACATCTAAGGAGGTCTTCGCGGCCCGGGTGGGAATGGACAAGGAGGTCTTCACTGCCTTTTTGGAAAAGGCACGGGAAAGGCTTTTGGCCTTCCGCCGAAAAAGGATCCCCCCGTTGAAGGACGACAAGGTCCTGACCGCCTGGAACGGTTTGATGATCGCCGCCTTGGCCAAAGGGGCGCAAGTATTCGGTGAGGATCGTTATGCCCGGGCGGCCGAAAAGGCCGCCGCCTTCGTCTTGGAAAAGTTGACCGCCCCGGACGGCGGCCTTTACCGTCGCTGGCGGCAGGGCGAGGCGGCCCATACGGGATACCTGGAGGATTACGCCTTCTTGATCTGGGGATTGCTCGACCTCTATGAGGCGGTCTTTAACCCCGTTTGGCTGGAAAAGGCCTTGGAGCTGAACGATCGGTTGATCGACCGGTTCTGGGATGAGGAACAAGGGGGATGCTTTTTCACCCCGCGGGGTGCTGAGGAATTGATCCTGCGGGAAAAAGACCTTTACGACGGGGCCGTGCCTTCGGGTAACTCGGTGGCGGCCTTGAATTTTTTACGCCTGGCCAGGATGACCGGAAGAACGGATCTGGAAGAGAAAACGGACCGCCTCGTTCGCTTCTTTTCCGCCGCCGTGGCCGAGCAGCCCATGGCCTATACCCAGTTCCTTTGCGCCTTGGATTTTATGGTCGGCCCTGCCCATGAAATAGTAGCGGCCGGGGATCCGGCCGATCCCTTGACCCAAGAGATGATCGCCGAGGTCCATCGGGCCTTTTTGCCGAACAAGGTCCTTCTCTTCCTGCCTGATGAGGGAGAGGAAAGGGATAGGCTGCTTAAGGCCGCCCCTTTTCTGGAATCCTTCCGTTCTTTGAACGGCCGGCCCACCATCTATTTGTGCAGCCGGTTTACTTGCCGATCTCCCATAACGGAAGTAAAGGAATTGAAGAGCGTTTTAGATGAATCGGCCTGAGAAACCGCTTCTCTTCATTTTAAACGGTATTATTGGGGCCGGTCTTTAGGGCTATAAAAGCGTGACGAGTAGAGGCTGTCGGTAAATTCCTTGACCCTGCGGATCTTTCCCGCCTCATCGAATTCGAAGGCCAGAAAATATTCTTGGCCGTAATCCCGGCCGTCTTTGGTTTCGGCCTCGGAGGTGGCCTCGATGACCACCCGGTTGTCCTGGGCGGTGGCGTGGGCGATATGGACTTTAAAAGAAACGAACCTATCCTTGACCATGGGTTCCAGCCAGGCCCGGTATGGAAGAAGCTTCATTTTCGGCATCTTCAATGAGGACGGCAAGATTTCTATCTCAAAATCCTCGGAAACCAAGGCAAAGGCCCGGTCAAAGGCCGGCTTTCCCTCGCCCCCGGAACCGGCGGCGATGTTTTTTAGATATTCCAGGGCGGTTTGGGTGTTTCGGTTAAGCACCTTTTCCTTCATTAGCGGCTCCTTTTCATAGGGTATAGCCTACGTTGGCTCAGGGTTTTCGGTATAGGGCCAGTATTCCTTCCAAAGCCTTATCCTGTGTCCGTAAGGTCAACCCCGGGAAGCGGGGCAGGATGTCGCCTACACCATAAACCATCCAGACGGCGCCGGGGCGGGCCAGGCGGCTGATCCGTTCGGCCAGTTCTTGCTGCAGGGGCTGAAAGCTGTAAAAGAGATCGAATCGGTGGAAGGCCAGGCCGGTTTGACGGCGGATGGTTTCGTGGACCTTTTCATCCCGGGAATCACCCGGAAATAAAAAGACATTATCAGGAGGCCGGGGCAGGCCCTTCCGCTTCAGTATACCTTCCAGTTCCTCTCGGAGAGGGACGTATTCCTCGAGGGTCCATTCGTCCAGCTCAATCCCTACCGAACATCCCACCAGGTATTAATGAGGGCATAATTGTTTAGACTTGCCAGGAGGCTTTTTCTGAAGCCTAAGGCTCTCGGGTTGGTCTTTTCTCTGACTTATCCGCGGGGGACCTTTTCCCCCTCCGCATTCTCGTCCGCTATAAACCGCGGACGAGCTGCGGTTTCCCCCGATGATAAGTCAGGAAAAGACAGCACCCTCCCGCCAATGGCTTCAGAAAAAACCTCCTGCCTTCTCAAGATTATGTCTTTCCAATTATGCACTTATTAGTAACTGAAGAAGACATTGACCCGGCCGTCGCCGCAGCCCAGGTCCAGAAAACAGGTCTTGTCCGGTTCAAGGGCGGCCTCTTCCATCAGTCGTCCGAGACCCTTTAAAAGGACCGAGAGTCTCGTGGACCTCCTGAACCCCAAGGGGCCCCGGTCTCCGACCCGGCGACCATCGTAAAAACGGACCACTTCTTCCAAGGCCTTCCAGGTCGAAGGGGGAAGGGAGAAGAGGGGGCTTCTGGGGGCGGATGAAGACCGTTGCCCTGTCATCGGTGGGCCTCCCCCGCGGGGGCTTGGCGCAGGAAACGCAGGAAACCCTCGTTCAAGGCGAAAAGAAGGGCGATTTCTTCCCCTTCGCGTTTTCGAAGGACAGCCAACCGGTCGGGGTCCGTTCGGGAGGTCAGGTCCGGGCAAAGAAAATTGATACAGATCACCTGACGGGCCAAAAGGAGGCAGCCTTTTTCCCCCAAAAAGAAACAGCCCCTCGGGTCGGTCCTTTGATCAGGCAGTTTTACGCCGAGAAAGAGGTTGATGAGCAGAAGGACATCGGTGTAGTGCCTTTCCAATCCGGCGCCGCAACAGGAAACCCCCTTTTGTCCGCACTGTCGGCAAATCTCGACCATCCCCGTTTCGGTCATGGCCTGCCGACTGCGCCGGACGGCGTCCTTAAACCGCTTTCCCATCTGAATCAAGGCATCCTGAGATCGGATGAAGCCCCCGTAGGCCTCCCACCATTTACGGGCCCAGGCGATCTTATCCGTAATCAGGGCATTCGACGGCAGTCTCTGAAGCTCCATGGCCTTATCCGTTTCGTGCCCCATCTTAAGAAAAAAGCGGTCAAAAGGCCAGTAGGTTTTTCTGCGCGCAGGCGGCCTGGAAAATAAGAAAAGACCGACTGTCCTGTTTAGACCTTGACCCTCTCCTCCCTCTATTCTATACTCGGCAAAAAAAGAAGCGGTTCGCCTATCTCATGGTGGTCGTGGCGAACCGATGGGAGGATGACGATCATTACCTTCAACGAAATCAAAGGTAATGGTCGAGGGAAAAACCATTTTCGAGAAAGGGGAGCAATCATGCAAGGATTCGAAGAATTGGCCTTTATGGACGCAACGGATCTGGCGGCCTTGATCAGGAAGAAAAAGATCCATCCCCGGGAACTTATGGATTTCACCATCGCCAGGATCGAGAAGATCAATCCCAAGATCAACGCCGTGGTCACCCCCATCTTCGGAGAGGCCCAAAAGGCGGCCTCCAAACCCCTTTCCCCTGCGCCCTTTGCCGGGGTGCCCATGTTGCTCAAGGACCTGATCGCCTCTTACAAAGGGGTGCGGATGACCTTCGGGACGAAAAACTTGGAACATTTCACGGCCGATCACGACAGCGAATTGGTCAAGCGTTTCAAGAAGGCGGGATTCCTCATCCTGGGCAAGACCAATACGCCGGAGCTGGGGTTACTGCCCACCACCGAACCTCGATTGTTGGGGCCCTGCCGCAACCCCTGGGACCTGAATCGCACCAGCGGCGGTTCCAGCGGAGGGTCGGCGGCGGCCGTGGCCGCGGGCATTGTACCGGTCGCCCACGGAAACGACGGCGGCGGCTCCATCCGCATCCCCGCTTCCTGCTGCGGCATCTTCGGCCTGAAACCCACCCGCGGGCGAAATCCTTTGGGACCGGATTTCGGGGACCTGTTGAACGGATTGGTTTGCGAACATGTCCTTACCCGCTCGGTCAGGGATTCGGCCGCCGTCTTGGATGAGGTCATGGGGCCGGATGTGGGCGATCCTTATTATCCCCCGCCGCCGAAAAGACCTTTTAAGAAAGAAGTAGGCCGGGACCCCGGACGGCTCAAGATCGCCTTCTGGAAAAAGACCTTCCGCGGGGAACCCATCGCCCCGGAATGCCGGAAGGCCGTTTTGGATGCGGCCAAGCTCTGTTCCGACCTCGGCCATGAGGTGGTGGAGAAGGCCCCGCGCTTCGACGGGGAGCAGTTGGCCCGGGCCTTTACGGTGATTTGGGCCGCCGGCTGCGCCTCCACGATCGACGGCATCGCCTTTATCGTCGGCAAACCCCCCTCGGCCGACCAATACGAAACGGTCACCTGGGGGTTGTATGAATTGGGCAAGAGGGTGACCGCCTCCGAATATCTCCTGGCCGTTCAGACCTTGCAGCGGTTATGCCGGGACATCGGCCGATTTTTTGTGGATGTGGATCTGTTGATGACCACCACCCTCGGCGAACCGCCGGTGCCCTTGGGGACCTTTGATTCCCCTGCCGACGACCCCTTGAAAGGATGGAGGCGGTCGGCCGAATTCGTGCCTTACACCCCGGTCTGCAACGCCACCGGCCAACCGGCCATGTCCGTCCCGCTCTATTGGACCAAAGAAGGGCTTCCCATCGGGATTCACTTCATGGGTCGTTACGGTGACGAGGCCACGCTTTTGCGCCTGGCCGCCCAATTGGAACAGGCCCGACCTTGGAAGGACCGCCGTCCCCCTTCGGCGGAATAGTTGCTCAGGCACCGGGACTTACGGCCGAGGAAAATGGACCTCGCCCTCCTCTCCACCCGCATCTTTACCGGCGAACCGGGGCGGCCTTGGGCCGAGGCCGTAGGAGTGGAACAAGGAAAGGTCAAGATCGTCGGGAATAACCAGGAAGTCCGGGTCTTGTGCACCCCAAGGACGGAGGTCTGGGAACTGCCCGGCCGATTGGTCGTTCCGGGACTTATAGACGGCCATGCCCATTTCTGTTTTTTCGGCCAGCACCTTTCCATGGTCGATCTCAAAGGCTTGACCTCCCTGGAACAATGCCGGGAAAGGATCCGAATCGCGGTCTCTCAGGCCCTTCCCGGTGAATGGGTCGTGGGGCGGGGATGGGATCAGCATAAATGGCGGGAAAAGCGGGAACCGACCCGAAAAGACTTGGACGACTTGGCTCCCCGAAATCCTTTAATGATGATCCGGGCCGACGGCCATACCCTCTGGGTCAACGGCCTGGCCCTTCAAGCGGCTGGGATCACCCGCCATGCTCCGGACCCTCCTATCGGGAAGATCGAGCGGGATCCCAAGAGCGGCGAGCCTTCGGGGATCCTCCGGGAGGCCGTAGGCCTTTTTCGAAAATACCTGCCGAAAACCACAAAGGAGGATTGGAAAAAGGCGGCCTTGACCGCTCAGGCCGAGGCCTTGAAGGTGGGTTTGACCGGCGTCCATTCCTGCGAGATGTTGCCCCAATACGAGGCCTTGGCCGAATTGGACCGGGAAGGGCGGCTCAAGATCCGGGTGTATCATTTATTGCGACCCCATGAAATCGAGGAGCTGTTGAAGAAGGGCGTCCTGCCCGGATCCGGCACCGGTCGGCTTTGGGTGGGGCACATGAAGTTGTTCGCCGACGGTTCGTTGGGATCAGGGACGGCCCTGCTCCATGAGCCTTACGTGGACGATCCCTCAAACCGCGGGTTGGCGGTCTTTCCCGTGGAAGATTTGGCGGAACAGATCCGTTTGACCTACGACTGGGGAGGGGAGGTGGCTATCCACGCCATCGGGGATCGGGCCGTTACCCATTGTCTGGAAGCCATCTCCAAGGTCAGGGCGGAAAGGGGTATGGATGGGAGGGCGAAAAGGGACCGTCTGGAACATGTTCAGCTTTTTCGGTCGGAGGACCTGCCGGGGTTCGGCCGCTTAGGGGTGACGGCCTCGGTGCAGCCGGTTTTTATGACCACGGATTGGCGGCTGGCCGAAGAAAAATGGGGGAAAAACCGCTGCCGCCGGGCCTATGCCTGGAAGACCCTTTTGGAAGCCGGGGTACCCCTTCAGTTCGGTTCGGACGCCCCTTTTGATCAAATCGCCCCCATCTTTGGTCTTCAGGCGGCGGTGACCCGTATGACCCCGGCCGGGGAGCCCCGGGGCGGCTGGTTTCCCGAAGAGGGGCTTTCCCTGGCCCAGGCCATAACCGCTTTTACCACTGTTCCGGCCTGGACCGCACACCGCGAATCCGAGCTGGGGACCGTCTCGGTGGGGAAGCGGGCCGATTTTACCGTTTTTGAAAAAGACTTGTTTGAGCTGCCGGAGAGGGACTGGCCCTCGACGGCGGTGGAAATGACCATCATCGATGGAGCGGTCGTTTATCGGAGAGGGAGGGGAAATGGAATACAAGATCATTAAAAAAGAGACGATCGTCCTTCATCCGCAACAAGATCCCCCTGAGCGGCGCATCCCCAGCGAGATCCGCTTCGACCCCTTGACCGGGCGGACCGCCCGGATCTGTCATTTCATGAAACTGAAGTGGGAAAAGCCGGATTTCCAGGCCCTGACGGCCGGGACCGAGGCCTGGTGCCCCTTTTGCCCGGACAAGGTCCTTCAGGTAACGCCTCTCTTCCCACCGGATCTGATCCCCGAAGGGCGGCTACAGAAGGGGGATATGGTCCTTTTCCCCAATATCGCCCCATATGACGCCGTGGGGGCCGTGGCCACCTTCGGGAGCCGCCATTTCATCCCCATGACCGAATTCACCCAGGAACTTATGGTCCAGGCCTTCGGTTTGGCCTTGGACTTTTTGCGCCGCGTGGAGGCGACGGGACACAAGGAAGCGGTTTATCCCATCGTCAATTGGAATTATATGCCGCCGGCCGGCAGTTCCCTCATCCACGCCCATTTGCAGGTCTTTGCCACCTCCACGGCCCCGAACCTGATGCGCCAGGAGCTTCAGGCCTCCGAAAGATATCGGCAGACCCAGGGGGCCGTTTATTGGGAAGACCTCATCGCCTCCGAGGAGGGGGAAGGTAAGCGCTATCTGGGGAAGATCGGACGCAGTCATTGGTTGATCGCCTTCGCTCCTATGGGCGTGGCCGGCGATGTCCTGGCCATATGGGAAGATGTCCACCGAACCCTGGATTTGAACGATGAGGACTTGGCCGATATGGCCGAGGGCCTGGGTCGGGTCATGGGGGCATACGATCGGATGGGGATTTACAGCTTCAACATGAATTTTTTCACCGGCGCCAAGGGGGACGATCACTTCCGCTTTCACCTGCTTTTCTCGCCAAGGACCTTTTTCAATCAAAAATTAGGGGCCACGGACATCGGCGCCTTGCGCAACCTTTATAATGAGACCCTGTGCCTGGCCTATCCGGAAGAGATTTGCGAGATGGTGAGACCCGGTTTTTCTGGGCATCGGTAAGGCATGTCTTCCCCGCTAAAAACCGCTGGGTCCGCCGTCTCCCCCGGACCATCCTCCACCTACAAATGGAAGGCCCTTCTGACCGTGGCCCTGGGGACGATGATGGGGACCATGGACGCCAGCATCACCAATATCTCCTTTCCGGTTCTGATCCGCACCTTCGGGGTGCCTGTGACCACCATCGTCTGGGTGACGCTGGCTTACCTGCTTACCAGCACCAGCCTCCTTTTGGTCCTGGGGCGGGTGGGAGACCTTTGGGGGAGAAAGCGGATCTATGTCTGGGGCAGCCTTTTTTTTGTCTTGGGCCTGGCCCTTTGCGCCCTGGCCCAAAACATCGCCCAGTTGATCGCCTTTAGAATAATCCAAGCCGTGGGAATGGCCATGTCCATGGCCTGCGGCGCGGCCATCATCACCGAGGCCTTTCCTCAAGAGGAAAGGGGTTTGGGCATGGGCCTTCTGGCCGTTTCGGTCTCGGCCGGTCTGATCATCGGGCCCGTCCTGGGCGGGTTTCTCTTGGGCTGGCTCGATTGGCGGTCCATCTTTTATGTCCGGATTCCCTTCGCCCTGCTGGTTTGGGTCATGGCCCTGGTCTGCCTCAAACCGGATGGGCCGAGGAAGGGGCGGGTCCGCTTCGATTTTAGGGGGACCTTTTTCTCTTCCGTCGGTCTGGCCTCCCTGATGATCGGGGTCAATCAACTCCACCGTTTCGGCCTTGCCTCCCCCATTTTTTACGGCCTCATGGCCTTGGGCCTGGCTTGTTTCATCCTTTTCGTCGTTACGGAAAAAAAGGCCCCGGATCCCTTGGTGGATTTGACCCTTTTTTCCAATCGGGCCTTCAGCGGGGCCGTGGGCGGCCTGTTTATGATGTTTCTGACCTACTCGGCCTACATCCTCTTGATGCCCTTTTATTTACTCCAAGGGGCGGGTTTGAGGCCGGACCAGGCCGGAGTCATGATGACCGTGGTTTCCATGATCGCCATCTTCGTCGGCCCGATCAGCGGGCGCCTTTCCGACCGCTTCGGTGCGGCCGGTTTCGCCACCTTGGGGGCGGCTGTAACCATCCTCGCCTTTTTTCTTTTCACCGGTTGGACCGCCGATACGACCCTCAGGGGGATGCTCCCGGCCTTGGTCCTGGCCGGTTTGGGCATGGGGATGTTCCAATCCCCGAACAACAGTTCCATCATGGGGGCGGTCCCCAAGGACCGCCTGGGTACGGCCTCGGCCATGATCGCCACCTCCCGCCAGGTGGGGATCTCCCTGGGTACGGCCTTGGCAGGGACCGTTTATTCCAGCCGGTTGTTTTTCCATCGGCTGGAATTGGGCAGACAGGGGATGCAAGGTACGGCGGCCGAGCGGACGGCGGTCTCCCTGGCCTTCAACGACGCCTTTTGGGTTTCGGCGGTCTTGATGATTTCGGTGGTCTTCTTGTCCCTCATGACCCGAAGGGTCGGGAAGGGAGGGCAAGGGGCCGGGCCTGCTTCGGGAAAAGACGGCCTTGGAGGGAAAAAGGGCTTAGCGGGTCCCCGGACTTAGGAAGAAAACTCCTTGGGGTTTTTCCCCTGAGAAACGGCCAGGGCGAATTTGCAGAAGTTTTGCCAGGTACTGAAATCGTACCACCAGGTATAGCCCATTTCTTCGATCCCGCCTTCCTTCAAGTGCCGGCAAAGTTCGGAGAGCATGATGTAGAGGGTGTTTTTCGAGGGAGAATCCGGATATTCGCTTTGATCAGGATCCTTGCCTTCGCTTCCTTCCAGATAGACCGGATGGGCCGGGTTTCCCTTGATGAAACCGAACCCGGCCTTGCTTTCGATTAAGGCCTTCAAACCCAGATAAAGCAGTTGCTGCTGGGAAAAGGTAAGCTGACTGAACATATCCGCACCTCCCGGTTTTCTAAGGGAAGGAGATCATTAATGACGGGTCAAGGACGGCAAGGCCGGATCCCTTTCCAGTCTTTTCTTCCCTTCGGCGGTAAAGTAGATCAAACCGTTCCGGACCTCCCGCTTGATCAGCCCCAGGTTTTCCAGATAGATCAGGTGGGAGACGGCCTCGGCCGTGGCGAACCATTTCTGCATGACGGGAAAGTCGTCCCAGGACTTGGCCACGATGTCCCAGGTCATTTGGGAGGCGGTTTCATAAGCGGTCTGCCAGCGGTCCTCCAGTATGGAAAGGACCTCATTGGCCCGGATGCGGTGGTGTTCGATCAGCTCCAGGACCCGCTTTTTAAAATCGGTGATGAAACTGCGGTGGCCGGGTAGGCACAGGGCGACCTCCATGTCCATTACCTTTTTCAGGCTCTTGAGGTAAAGGTCCAGGGGATCCACGTCATCGGACATACCCTGGATGTTGGGGGTGATGTCCCCCAGGACATGGTCGCCGGATAAAAAGAACTTCTTCTCCGGTTCGTAGAGGCAGAGGTGGCCCAGGGTATGGCCAGGAGTGGCCACGACCTCCAGGGTGTAGTCTCCTACCCGAAAGACATCCCCCTCGGCGGCGTAGAGATAGTCCACCACCGATTCCGGTCCGTATTTGAAGCCGGGGTGATTGACCAAGGCCCACTTCAGTTCCTCGTCCGGGAAGCCGCTCTTGGCCGCGTAATCCCCCATGGGGGTCTTGCGGGCGTGGGCCGTGGTCCCGGCCTTCAGGCGGGAGGCATCCTCTTCACCCATATAGGCCCGTGAACCTTCCCTAAGCAGGCCGGCCACCATGCCCTGGTGGTCGGCGTGGAGATGGGTGATGAAAAAATCGGTCTTGGCCAAGTCCACCCCCAGCTCGGCCAAGGCCGGTTCCAGCACTTGTTTGCAGGCCGGACGGTTCATGCCCGTGTCAACGACCAAGTTGCGCTCGTTGGAAGTAAAGACATAGGAATTGATCTCTTTGAGGGGGTTGCCGGGCAAAGGCACGATGATGCGAAACAAACCGGGGAATATTTCTTCCATGGGGCGAGATCTCCTTCTGGGACGGTTGCCTTCGGGTTCCTTCCCCTTGCTGAAGAAAGAGAGGAAACCGCTTTTCAGCTATTGTTATTTTGGTTATGATGTTATAAGCATAGGATAATCAGGAAAAGGGGTCAAGGGAAAAGATGGGTTCGGGGAAACGACCGAACCCCGGAAAGGAGGTAAGGGTATGGGCGTGGAAAAGGGAACGTTGGCCGGCAAGGTGGTGGTCATCACCGGCGGAGGAACCGGCCTGGGCCGGGCCATGGCCTTTCGTTTGGCCGAGGAAGGGGCGGATATCGTCGTCGCCGCCCGGCGCCTGGCGCCGCTGGAGGAGACGGCCGCCGGTGTGCGGGAAAGGGGCGGGAAGGCCCTGGTTTTATCCACTGACGTCACCGACACGGCCCAGGTCAAGGCCCTGTTCGAAAAGACCCTGGCCGAGATGGGACGGATCGACGTCTTGATCAACAACGCCGGGATCGTTCGGGGGGAACGGCCCAAGGCCATGTGGGAAATCACCGATGAGGAATGGCATAGGGGGATCGAGGTCAATCTTTCCAGCGCCTTCTATTGCAGCCGGGAAGTGAGCCGCTACTTTGCCGAACGAAGGGAAGGCAAGATCATCCTGGTCGCTTCCGGCGAGGGCTTTCGGGGGCAGCGTAACAGCTTCATGTACAACACGGCCAAGGCCGGTGTGGTCAACTTGACCCGGGTCATGGCCCTGAGCCTGGCCGAATTCAATGTCCGGGTCAACTGCATCGTCCCCGGTTTCGTGGATACCTATGCATACCAACCGGAAGATTATCAGAAAGTCATGGCCGAAAGAAGGGCCGCTCGAAAGCTCTTTGTCCCGGTCGGTCAGCCGGGGAAACCGGACGATATCGGTTATGTGGCGCTCTTTCTCTGCTCCGACGCCTCCGACTACATCACCGGCGGGTGCTTCATTGCCGACGGGGGCGGGCTGGCCGGCGGATTCGCCACCACGGGTTACGCGCCCGTGATCTCGTTAGAGGAGGGCTGGGTATGACGGCGAAGGCGTTTCAATTGAACGGCAAGGCGGCCTTGGTGGCCGGAGAGAACACCCTTTGGAACCCGCCCGTGGCCGAGGCCCTGGCCGCCGCCGGGGCGGATGTGGCCCTGGCGGCCAAGGACTCCCCTTCCTTTCAGGAGGCGATTGAGACGGTCAACCGAAAAGGAAAAAAGGTGTTGGCCTTACCCCTGGATGTTACCCGGCCGGTCCAGGTCAAGGGGGCCGTCCGGCAGGTCTTGAAGGAGTTCGGCAAGATCGATATCCTGGTCCATACCGGGGACATCCTTTTTTTCAAGCCCTTTCTGAAGATCAAGGAGCGGGAGCTGAAGAAGGTTTTGGATTACCATGTATCTTCCGCCTGGCATTTCTGCCGGGCCGTCATCCCGGCTATGCTGAAACAAAAGAAGGGTCGGATCATCCATGTCGTTTCCGGCCTGGGGGAGCGAGGGATGGTCAACGGTTCGGCCTATTGCCTGGCCATGGGCGGGGTCATGCAACTCACCCGCGCCTTGGCCCTGGAATACGCCGGAAAGGGGGTCACCGTCAATGCCGTGGGAACCGGCTGGTTCACCGGTCCCGGCCGACCCGTGGACGAGGCCTTGGCCCGATACATCCCGGTCAAACGCTTCGGCCGTCCGGAAGAGATCGCCCCCCTGGTGGTCTATTTGGCCTCGGATGTGACCGACTTCACCACCGGTCAGGTCATGTTTGTGGACGGCGGGGTCATGGCCCACGCCTGACCCGGGAGGGGATCTCAACCTTCATCCCCTTATCGAAGCCGGTAGAGGTCGTTGAAATACTTAAGGGCGAAATCCCGTGCCTGCCCCCGATCCGGCAGGGAACCGATCATGCCGTACAAGGCGGCTTCGCCGCCGACCTCCTCCGGCTTCAAGCGGGCCGTTTCTTGCGCGGCTTCCTTCAGGTCGTCGAGAAAAGATTCGACCAAGGCGGCATGGACCGGCGAAACGGTCATGTGCAGGCAGGGGGGGAGGTGCTGGCTGTCGATGTGCCAGCGGCGTTCCTTCATCTTTTCCCCCAGGGCGTAAATGTTGAGGACCTGACTGCCGAAGGCGAAGACAGTGGCCGGGGGGCGGCCCAGGACATACAATTCCGGGAGGGCTTCGATCCCTTTCATGAGCCTTTGGGCGGCTTCAAGGCTTTGGGCGGCCAGTTTTTTATAACCTTCCCGGCCCAGAAACTTGAAGGCCGCCCAAGAAGCGGCGATGGGACCGCCCGGCCGGGATCCGGAGACATTCAGGGTGGCATAGACCCCGCCGGGCCAGTCGGCGTAGGCGAAGAGTTGATTTTGGCGGAGTTCGGCGTTGCGGTAAAGAATGACCGAGGCCCCCTTGGGGGTGAAGCCGTATTTGTGGATGTCGGCGGAAAGGGAATAGACGCCGAGGACCCGAAAATCGAATTCCGGCAATGGGTGGCCCAAATCGCGCAGGAAGGGGAGTTCCAATCCGCCCACGCAGGCGTCTACATGGAACCAAAGGTCATGACGTCCGGCGACTTCGGCCAATTCCGGAATAGGATCGACGATCCCGTGGGGATAGGAGGGGGCGGAGCCGACCATCATCACCGTGTTTTCGGTTACGGCCCTTTCCATGGCCTCGGGGTCGGCGGCCAGGGTCTGGGGATCCGTAGGGACGATGACCGGTTTGAGGTCCAGGAAGTGGGCGGCTTTGTTGAAGGCCGGATGGGCCGAAAGGGGCAGAAGCAGTTCCGGCCGGTTAATGCGGGGTTTCACCTTTCGGGCCCAATCGCGGGCTGCCTTGACCGCCAACAGGATACTTTCGGAACCGCCGGAGGTCATGTTGCCCACCGTTTCCGCGTCGCCGCCCAAGAGATCGGCCATCATGGCCGTCACCTCCGTCTCCATCTTCAACAGGCTGGGAAAGGCGAAGGGGCTGAGACCGTTTTCCATAAGAAAAAGGCGGCTGGCCTCTTCGGTTACGGCCTGGACCTCCTCTCCGGCATGGAAGACCAGACTGAACATCCTGCCCCCCTTCCAGTCGCTGTCCGCGGATTTCAGAGAATGGAGTTCGTTGATAAGTTCCTGCCGAGGCATCCCTTTTTGGGGAAAGACGATTTGGGCCATATTTTTTTCTCCTTAAAAATGAGGTAATCAATCCATCTTCTTTTCTCGGCACGGTTTGGGCAGGGCCTGACGGTTTTTTTCTACCCATCCATCGGCCCCGTCCCGGACTTCGGCGCGCCCTCAGACCATGCGGAGGAGATAGGCCACGGCGATCCCCAAGTAGGTTCCGATGACCCAGCCGATGATGCCGGTGATCACGCCGGAGACGACCACTTCCTTGTTTTTTAGGGCCGAGGCCACCATGGGAACAAAAGGCGGCGAATAGAGGCCGGCCACGGAGGTGATGATCACCGTATCGGCGTCGATGCGGACCAAGGCCGAGAGGGCGGCGTGCAGGGCCACGGAAAAGAAATAGACGAAGGCCACCAACCCGAAAACGACCGGGGCTGTTTGAAAGAGCTTTTGGATATCGGCCATGGAGCTGACCACCAGACAGAAGATCAGGATCAGGTATTGACCGAGCTGAAAGGTCTTGGGGATTTGTCTGACCGCCGGGATGAATGATAAGGCGATGCCCAGGGTGGAAACGGTCAGGATGGCCGCCAGCATGGCCAAGTCCTTGGGGACAAGCAAGGTCGCTGCGGCGGCCAGGGCGAAGATGACGATGGCCAGACCGAAGGCGGCCGACAGGGGTTTCAAGACCTTAGGGCGGAAGATGCCGGCAAAGGAATCGAAATCGTCGGCAGGGGTGATTGTTGTTTCCGCGGACGACCCTTCGAAGGGGGGAAGGAAAACAAGGAGGATCTTTTGCAGCACGGTGATGACGATCAAAAGCCAGACGGCCCCGATGACCACATCGGAGGCGTGGGCCGCCACATAGACGGCGGGATCGATATGCAAGGCCGTGCCGATGGCCGCTAGATTGGGAGTACCTCCGGTATAGACGCCGATGAGCATACCGGCCAATTTCCAGGATTCCGGGCCGATGCCGGGACGGAAGAGGCAGTAACCGGCGGAGACGACCAAGACCACGGACAAGACGACGAAGGCGAAAGAAAGGAGGGACTTTCCGGCCAAGCGGGTCCACTTTTTCATGTCCACGGAAAAGAAGATCAAGGGTATGGCCAGGGGAATGACCAGGCTCATCAGCGTATCTTGAACCGGGTAGATGTCTCGAGGTAAGAGGCCGCTGTTTCCGATGAGGATGCCCACGGCATAGGAGATGACCACGGCGCCGAGTTTGTTGAGGGAGGGGAATCTTCCGCAGAGGTAGAGGATAAGGGCGGGGAAAAGGACGAAGAAAACGGCCCAGAAGATCTTCAAAGGCACCTCCTTTACTAAGCCCTTAAGGGGGCGAGAAGCCGATTAGGCCTTTTGGTTGCTTTTTTGACCGAACCGAAATCGAGGCCGGATCTATTGATTCGGATTCCGCCTCCTCGGCCCCTAAGGGGGCCTTTCAAGAGATAACCAATCATCTTTTCTTCACAACCTGTTTCCGGCCGACGGGAAAAGGCGCCGTCTCATTCTCTTTTTTAAACAGCATAAAATAGCGAAGTCAGAGGGTCAAGGAGAAAAGTCTCCGTCGGTTTTTTTCGAAGCATTCGAGTCCTCATAAATTCCGAAAGCACTTTATTACCATTTTCCCTTTTTTCGTTTTCCTTCCGACTGGCGGCCGATCACGGTTAAAAAAATCTCCGGGGCCGAAGGTTGATTAAAGAAGAACATACCGGCCCTTCGATTCGATCAGGTAAGAAAAGGGCTTCGCCAATCGGGTTTTCTCTTTATTCTTGAATAGACGCATCTTCTATTTTATACTCAAAAATGTTAGGTGACCCATTATGTCCTTTACCCTCATCCAAGGTCAAAAGCGGGCCGTCAACCAGCTCAAGGAATCCCTGAAAAGGGGCAAGTTGCATCACGCCTATCTGTTCGGCGGTCCCGAAGGGGTAGGGAAAAAAAAGACGGCCAAGGAGCTGATCAAGGCCCTCAACTGCGACCGGCCGGGTCCGGAAGGGGGTTGCGACCAGTGCCCTTCCTGTTCGAAGATAGAGCGGGAGATCCACCCCGATTTCATTCAGATCCGACCCGATGGGGTCCACATCCGCATCGAGCAGATCCGTAATCTGGGACAGCGGCTCTCCTTTGGACCGGCCCTGGGACGGTCCCGCCTTTGCCTCTTGGACATGGCTTCCGACCTCAATGAGGCGGCGGCCAACGCCTTTTTGAAGACCTTGGAAGAACCGCCGCCGGCCACTTATTTTGTTTTGTTGGTCCGCGACCCCGGCGAACTACTGCCCACCATCGTCTCCCGCTGTGTCTTTGTGACCTTTAATCCTTTGCCCCTGGGTTTGGTGGAAGAAAAGCTGGCCGAAGAAAAAGGGGTTTCCCGGGAGGAGGCCAAGGCCTTAAGCCTCCTTTCCGGGGGTAGTTTGGGGCGGGCCTATCACTATCTTAAAACCGGCTTTCGGAAGAAGCAGGAGACCTGGTTCTCCCGGTTGGAGGAATTGCCCAAGGCCGGGGCGGGTCGTTTGTTTTCATGGGCCAAATCTTGGACCGGTTCCCGGGAAGAGGTCCAAGAAAACCTGGAGATCGGTCAATGGTGTGTCCGGGACCTGATCTGGATCCGGATGGGGTTGGGTGACAAGGTTTCCGTCCCGCCGCACCTCGAGGAAAGGGTGAGGAACTTGGCCTTCAGCCTGCCCGGGGAAATCTGGCTTCGGAGGTTGACCCTCCTTTATCAGGCGGAGACCCTCCACAGAAAAAATGTCAATAGTCAATTGAACTTAGAGACGCTCCTCTTGGAGCTGGCCGATGCCGGATAGAAAAAATCAGCCTTTTGGTCCGGCCGGAAAAAGGTAAAGTAAGGAACGATTGCCATGGAGAGCTGTCCGGGAGCCAAATTTAGGGAAGAAGGGCTGAAGCCTTCCAGTTGTGAGACCCTGAATGAAGAGTGGGTCCGGAAGAAGGTCTTGGCTTATATTCTCTGGAACAAAGAATATCTCTTGGAGGAGATCGAGGAAGAAGTGCCTTTTGTCTTGGATACGGGACAGGAGGTCTTTCACCTTAAGGTGTCCTTGGTCGTTCGCCTGAAAGGACGCAGGGTGCTCATGATCAAGTGCGGACCCGGTTCGATCCTGGCCCGGGAACGGGCGGCCTTGGCCCAGGCCCGGCTGTTGGACGAAGGGTATCCGATCCCCCTGACCGCAGTCAGCAACGGGCAGGAGGCCGTCCTCCTGGACACGGTGACCGGCGAGACCCTGGCCATGGGGCCGGATGTCTTTCCCGATCGGAATCAGCTCCTGGCCTGGATGGAAAAGTTCGAATTTCGTCCTTTGCCGGAGAAGCGCCTGGAAATGGAAAAACGGGTCCTGGCCGCCTTTGAGGGTCTGGGTTTGGCCGGAGAGTGCCGGTGAACGGTGAAAAAAGGTGGGCTTGGAGCCGGGGTATCCTTCTCCGAAGGCCGAAGGACATAAGCCGAAGGGTCGCTATGACTTCCCCAAATACCCCGGCCGATCCTTGATCAATCGGTCGATCTCCGAACGATGGGCGATCAGGAAATCGAGGATCTGTTTGGAACGGTAGATGAGGTCCGTCGGTTCGGATCGGGCAATCTCCTCGGCGCGGAAAAGCATGCCCTTTTGATAGAGATAAGCCACGATGGCGTCTTCCGCATCCAGCTCGACTTGAAAGCGCTCGGCCAAGAAGGTCAGCCAGCGGCCGAATTCCTGGCGGTGGTCCAGTTGTTCCACCGGGATCCCGGTTTCCAGGCTCATTTGCCGGTAGGCCCCCGGGAGCGGGCCGGTCCCTTGTAGATAATCCAGGATATGGGCCAGCTGGTGGATGAGGGTCGAGTCCTGCAGATGGGGGGTGACGGCCAGGTAGAGGTGAGAAGGATCGGCTTCCTTGGTCTTTTCCGGATTGACCAGGATGGCCGAACTGACTTTCAAGGAGCCGGCCGGGATCTCCTGACCGGACACCCCCAGTTTACGGTAGGCTTCAAGGTCAATGCACTTGATACCGACCGAGTTTAAGTAACCTTCTTCCTTTAGGGTGGCGATCACTTCCCGGGAACGGCCGTAATGAACCGCGGGGAGATTGGCGACCTTTCGGGCGGCTTCTTCGTTGAAGGTCTCGTTTTTGCGGAGAAAGAGCTCTCCTTCCCTCCCCAGGTGACACTTCTTGAATTTTTTCCCGCTGCCGCAAGGGCAGGGATCATTTCGCCCGGCTTTGATCATCCCCTGGTCTCCATGACGGGGTCAGTCTTCAATGATGTCGTTTTTCAAGGCGTCATAGGACCAGACCGGGACCGGGCCTAACTCGCCGTTGGCCGGGTTGTAACGGTGGCGGTAGGAGGCGTTGGCCTTCATGGTCTTCATAGTCCAGTCCCATCCCCGGACGAAATATGGGCACTCGTCATTGAAACAAATGTATTGGAACTCGGTTCCCCAGGTAGAGGCCGCGGGTGTCCTCCATTTTTTCATCTTTTGCCCGCAGTAAGGGCAGATGGTCTTTTTTTCGTCAATGTCCATGGCAAAACCCCACTATTTCTTGTTTAATTTAAAATAATCTATTCTTGACCCGTTGTCAAGGAGCAGGAAGAATAAATGTTTTAAATTTAAAAGAAAAAATGATTGACAGGTTTATACCGAATTTGATAAAAGACCAAAATTATTCTTAAGGGTCTCCAAAAAATGCCGAAACCCTTTAAGAAAAAACCGATCTCTCCGATTTCCCGTTATAGAAAGCAGCCTGTAAGCCTTTTGGGTGAGAAATGGCCGATAAACGGGTACATAAAAACCACAGCTTATTCCACTTATTCCACCAACCGTTTCGCAAAGATCCTCCCCTCTTTTCTCCATCCGGTCCCGACCGGTTGAATGATATAAACCATTACTAGTCATGAAAGGAGAGTAGGCCATGAAGAAGTCAACCTTTGGGAGTATGTTGTTGATCGGGGTCTTGGTGGTTTTTCTGTGCTTCCCGGCCTGGGGGCGGACGATCAAGATCGGCGTCATCGGGCCCATGCAGTTCGTCCAAGGCAAAGGGCACTGGAACGGAGCGGTGATGGCGGCCGACATCATCAATGCCCGCGGCGGAGTGCAGGTCGGCAAAGAGAAGATGAAGATCGAATTGGTAAAGGCGGATTCCAACGAATTTCTAAATGTCACGGACGCCACCAACGCCATGGAGCGGCTGATGACCCAGGACAAGGTGGATTTCGTTATCGGCGGTTTCCGGACCGAGGCCGTCTTGGCCATGCAGGACATCGCCATGGACTACAAGAAGATCTTCATCGGCTGCGGCGCCGCCCATCCGGAACTGTGCCTGCGCGTGGCCAAAGATTACAAGCGTTATAAGTATTGGTTCCGTGGGACGCCCTTCAACTCCAATTTCTTGGTCCGAGTTTGTTTCGCCCAGTTGGAACAGGCCCGGGACCTGATCAAAAAGGAACTGAAGGTGCCGGTGAAGGTGGCCATCGTGGCCGAAAAGGCCGTCTGGGTGGATCCGATGATTAAAGTGGCCGAGGCCCAAATTCCTAAGATGGACATGGAGATCGTGGGTACCTGGCGGCCTTCGGCCGTGGCCACGGACGTCACCGCCGAATTGACGGCCATTCAGAAGAGCGGGGCCAACTTGATCTTCACCATCTTCTCTTCTTCGGTAGGGATTCCCTTCGCCCGACAGGCCGGTGAACTGAAGATCCCGGCCCTCCAGGTGGGGATCAATGTGGAGGCCCAGAAAGACGGCTTCTGGGAAGCCACCAAGGGCATGGGCAACTATGTGGTCACCCAGAACACCTACATCCGCGGCGTGGAGCAGACCACTGTGACCAAGGCCTTCATCGAGGAATACATCAAACGATTCGGTGAAACCCCGACCTACACGGCCGATACCTACAGCGCCATCCTTTACGGACTGGTGCCGTCCATCGAGGCCGTAGGCAGCCTGGATGCGGACAAGATCGTCGCCCATTTGGAAAACCGCGAATATTATACCTGCAGCGGTAAAGTGAAATACATGAAAGACGAAAAGGGGAATCATCTGCATGACCTGACTTGGGGTCCGGGTTATCTGACGGGCTTAAGCGGTCAGTGGCAGGACGGCAAGTTCGTCGGCGTCTGGCCGAACAAGTGGAAGATGACTCCCACTTCTCCGGAAGTGACCTATTCCGGCATGCATCCCTTGAAGCTGCCCCCCTGGATGAAGAAGTAAAACAAGACCCGGGTTCAGGAATAGGGGTTCGGGGCGGCCTTCGGCTACTCCGAACCCCTGAACTCCGAACCGTGATTAAAAGGGAAAAAAACAACCCCTGAAATTTTTGAGGCCGTATGAATATCCTCATCACCGGTTTGATCCTCGGAAGCATGCTGGCCCTTTTGGCCATCGGTTTTTCACTTATCTTCGGTGTGGCCCGCATCGTCAACATCGCCCACACCGCCTTTTACATGACCGCCGCCTACTGTATTTACTACTTGTCGATCCGGCTGGGGATGAACCAGGTATTGGCCATGTTCATCGCCGTAGTCTTTGTCACCCTCCTGGGTCTGGTGGCCTATAAATTTCTGATCGAGCCCATCCGGGAACATGAAGGGGCGGTCCTCATCGGTACCATCGCCCTGGCCATGATTTTTCAAGAGGTCATCTTCCTGATTTTCACCGGGGACAACTTGAGCATACCCGCTTTATTGGACGGCTTTTTCGTCTTGGGCGGCGTCAAGATTCTTTACCAGCAACTTTTGGCCTTCGGGGTGGTCCTGGTCATATTAGCGATCGTCTGGGGGCTTCTATTGAAGACCCGCCTGGGGCTGGCCATCCGTTCCACGGCCGAAGACCGGGAAGTGGCCAACCTGATGGGCATGAATGAAAGCCGACTGGCCATGATCACCTTGGGGATCTCCGTGGCCTTGGCCGGGGTGACCGGTGCCGTCATCGGGCCCCTCTATGTGTTGCATCCCCACATGTGGATGGAGCCCTTGATCCTGATGATGGCCGTGGTCGTATTGGGCGGACTGGGTAGCATCAAAGGGAGTTTCATCGGGGCCTATATTTTGGGATTTACCGAGGCCATCGTGATTTTTCTACTACCCACAGGGGGATTTTTAAAAGGCTCCATCGCCCTGTCCATCATGATCGTGGTGTTGCTGATTCGTCCGGAAGGTCTGTTCGGCATTGCTTTTGAGGAAGAGAGGTAACCGGCATGGGATTGATCGGATATTACATCAGAAAATTTTTCAAGCTCATCAGAGGGGAGGTGCTCGTCCTACCCAGCCGGACCATTGTCGGGTTGTTTATCCTCCTTCTTCTCGTTCTCCCGCTGATCACCAAAGATCCCTATATCATCCGCATCGTCATTTTGACCAGTATCTTCGCCATCCTGGCCGCCAGTTGGGACCTCCTCTCCGGATTCACCGGCCAGATGAATTTCGGCCATGCCCTCTTTTTCGGGGTCGGCGCCTATTCCGCGGCCATCTTGAACATCAAGGCCCAGATCCCCCCTTGGGGGAGCATCCCTCTGGGGGCCATTGTGGCCGTCTTGGCCGGTTTGATCATCGGCATTCCCTGCCTGCGCCTGAAGCACACCTATCTGGCCTTGACCACCCTGGCCTTCCCCATCATTTTGCTCGGGATCGTTTTCGCCCTGCCGGAGTTCACCGGCGGAGAATTGGGCATCTCGGGGGTGCAAAAGATCACCAATTCCCTGGTCGGGGGTTACTACTTCCATGTGATCCTTATGCTCGTCCTCTGTTTCATCATGTGGAAGATCACCGATTCCAATACCGGCATCATCTTCCACGCCATCCGAGAAGACGAGTTGGCGGTCAAAGCGGCCGGGATCAACACCACCCGCTATAAGCTGCTGGCCTTCAGTTTGAGCGGATTTTTCGCCGGTATCGCCGGAGGCCTCTACGCCCACTATATGCGCATCGCCGGTCCCTCAACCCTGGAGGTCTCCATGTCCTTCAATGTGGTCATCTGGGCCATTTTCGGAGGAGTGGCGACCATCTATGGCCCCATTGCTGCGGTGTTCATCCTTTTCCCCCTCTTGGAATTCGTCCGTTTATGGCCGGAATATCGCGTGCTGATCTTCGCCTTTGTGGTGATGCTGATCCTGCTTTACATGCCGGAAGGATTGATCACCTGGGTTCGGGACAAAATGGAAAAAGAGTGTCCACGGTGCAAGATCCGGAATGTGGCCACCCGGAAAACCTGTCGGGTCTGCACGGCCCAACTGGATTGAACCGTGGGGTTTGAAGGCCCTCCGAAAAGGGGTTGGTCTTCGAAAAAGGTTGGCTGAAACCGAAGTGGATGCCGGAAAAGAAAGCGCGCATCCCCCTGATGGGGGTCATTAAAGGAAAAAAGTAAAAAGGATTGGAAAAATGAGTGCCAAAGATGCCTACCTGAAAAAACCGTGGCTAAAATTCTACCCCCCCGGGGTGCCCGAGGAAGTCTCGATAAAGGACCGTTCGGTCATGGACCTCTTTGATGAGGCCGTGGAGAAATACGGCAATCGGACTTCGTTGATCTTTTACGGAAGAAAGATATCCTACCGGGAGATCAAAGACGCCGTGGATCGTCTGGCCACGGCCATGGCCGATCTGGGGATTAAAAAGGGCGATACAGTGGCCCTTTATCTTTTGAACAGCCCCCAATATGTTATGTCTTATTTCGCCGCCTTGCGCTTGGGGGCCAAGGTGACCCCCATCAGCCCGGTATACACCAGCATCGAGGTCAAGCACCAGATCACCGACAGCGACGCCAAATTGGCCGTCTGTCAAAACATCCTTTACGAAAACCTGCATAATTCCGGCGTCCAACCGGACAAGGTCATCATCACCGCCATCGAAGAATATCTGCCGACCATGAAAAAGTGGTTCGGCAAGAAGACGGAAGACGCCAAAGGAAAGGCTGCTCCCACCGTGGAATCCCTCAAGGGGGTGGGGGTCTACGCCTTTCAGGAACTTTTGAAAAAATACCCGCCCAATCCCCCCAAGGTGGAGATCAACCCCGCCGAGGATCTGGCGGCTTTGCCTTACACCGGAGGGACTACGGGGCTGCCCAAGGCGGCCATGATCACCCACCGCAACATGGTGGCCGTTCAGGCCCAAACCCGGGCCTTCTGGCCTATCCTCGAAGACGGCAAAGAGGTGACCATGGCCTTTCTGCCCTTTTTCCACATCTACGGCCAAGTAGTGGTCATGTTCTCGGGATTGGTCCAAGGTTCCACCCTGGTCCTTTTTACTACGCCGGATGTGGAAGAGATCTTGGACGCCATGGACCGCTATCAGGCGACGGGGTTTTTCGGGGTCCCCACCTTGTACGAATACCTCAAGGAGTATGACAAGACCACCCGGGTGGATTGGAAACGTCTGAAGATGATCGTCTGCGGCGCCGATACCCTCCACGATACGACCGTGGAGGCTTGGGAGAAGAGGACGGGGACCAAGATCTTGGAAGGGTACGGGATGACGGAAACCACTTCCGTCGCCCACGCGTCTCCCTACCATCGTCCTAAAAAGGGTTCCTTCGGCGTTCCCATCCCCAACATGAAGGCGGCCATCGTCGAGCATGAAGGGACCGAATTTCTCCCCGTCGGGGAAGTGGGGGAGCTGATCCTGGCCGGACCCAACATCATGAAAGGGTATTGGAAGCGGCCGGACAGCACTAAAGAAACGATGATGGAGATCGACGGGGAGGTTTGGCTTAGGACCGGAGACCTGGTCAGCATGGACGAAGAAGGCTATTTCCATTTCTTCGACCGCAAGCGGGACCTGATCAAATATAAAGGTTACTCCGTCTTCGCCCGCCATGTGGAAGAAGTGCTCTATCAGCATCCCCAGATCAAGGCCGCGGGCGTGGTCGGGGTGCCGGATCCTACGGTGGGCAACATCATCAAGGCCTATGTGGTCTTGGAGAGCGAGGCCCGGGGCAAGGTCTCGGAGGAAGAAATCATCGAATTCTGCAAGCAGAAACTGGCCCATTACAAGGTACCTAAGATCATCGAGTTCCGCGGCGAACTGCCCAAAACCGACGTAGGCAAGGTCTCGCGCAGGGAACTTCGGGAAGAAAACGAGGAAGTCTGATATGGCCGAACCCTTATTGGAAGTCAAGAACCTTTCCAAAAGTTTCGGCGGCTTGAAGGCGGTCAACGACGTCTCCTTCCGCATGGAACAAAAGGAGATGATCGGCCTTATCGGGCCCAACGGGGCCGGTAAAAGTACCCTGCTGAGGTTGTTGACCGGCATCCTCAAACCGGATTCGGGGAGCGTCAAGTTTAAAGGCCGGGAACTGGTAGGGATGAAGACCTGGGATATCATCAACCTGGGTGTGGCCACCACCTTCCAGAACATGCGGCCTTTTCGGCGACTGCCGATCATCGCCAACGTCATGGTTTCCTGCCTCTCACCTCGGGCCATGAAGCGGGGTGAATGGGTGAAGAAGGTGGAGGCCAAGGCCATGGACGCCTTGGAATTCGCCGGTATTTCCGACATGGCCCTGGAAAAGGCCTCGGTCCTCTCCCAAGGGGACCTGAAACGGCTGGAAGTGGCCCGGGCCGTGGCCACCGATCCTGAACTCCTCTTGTTGGATGAGCCTTTCGGCGGGTTGTCTCCGGCCGAAACGGAACTGATGGCCAAATCCATCCGCAGGCTGCACAAGGGGGGGCGTTTCGGCCGGCTGCACAGCGAGGGACCGGCCATGATCATCGTCGAGCACAAGCTGCAACAGTTGATGAAGATCGTGGACCGGATCATCGTGTTGAATTTCGGCGAGGTGCTGACCATTGGGACCCCGGAAGAGGTGGTCCGGAACCCTCAGGTCGTCGAGGCCTATCTGGGGCAAACAAGAGAGGAATAGCCGTGCTTTTGGAAATTGAACACTTAAGCGTTCGCTACGAAAAAGCCGTCCTGATCAACGATATCAGCTTGGGGGTGGATACGGGGGAGCTGGTCAGCCTGGTGGGACCGAACGGCGCCGGAAAGTCCACCACCTTGCGGGCCATCACCGGTTTGGTGGCCTGGGAGCGGGAGATCAAGCGCCGATCCACCAGCGGGGAGATTCATCTGGAGGGAACGGTGACCTTTGACGGCAAAAGGATCGATCAGACCCCGGCCCATGAGATCGTCCGTATGGGCCTGGTCCTTTGCCCGGAGCGCCGAAGGCCGTTCCGGGAACTGACCGTGCTGGAGAATTTGATGGCCGGCGCCTACCTCCAGAACGATAAACGCAAAATCCAGGAGGACCTGGAGCGCGTCTACGAACTGTTCCCCGTGCTCAAGGAGCGGTCCAAACAGGTTTCCGGTACCCTTTCCGGCGGCGAACAACAGATGCTGGCCATCGGACGGGCCTTCATGTCCGAGCCCAAATTGTTGTGCATTGACGAGCCCTCCACCGGACTCTCGCCCAAGATGAGGGAAGAAGTCTTCAGAAAAATCGTGGAAATCAACAAGATGGGCATCACCATCCTCCTGGTCGAGCAGGAGGTCTCCACGGTCTTCAAAATGACCAACCGCAACTATGTCCTTTCTTCGGGCAAGATCATCGCCCACGGCACCGGCGAAGAATTGCTGCAGGACGAAGTCATCAGAAAAACCTATCTGGGATTGTAGCCGTTTTCTTTTGCCGACGGCACAGCACCTTACTTCAACCAAAAGGGGAGACCTTAAGCCGAGTGCTGAGGTCTCCCCTCCTTTTTTGCTCCGCCCCTTTTTATTGGGTCAGCTCTTTGATCCGGCCGATGTCCTTTTCCCGGCCCAAGAGGACCAGACCGTCGGAATCCTTAATAACGAATTCTCCGGGCGGAGAAAGGATGAAGGCCGGGGGAATGAGCTGGTTGACGGCGATGATGTAGACCTGATAAAGGGTCTTTAGCTTCAATTCCTTTAAGGACTTGCCGATGAAGGCCTTGGGAGGGGCAATTTCCATGATCGTATAATCCTCGGTCAAGGGGATGAAATCCAAGATATTCCCTCGGGACAGGCCCTTGGCCACCTTTTGGCCCATGGCCTTTTCCGGAAAGATGATTTCGTCGGCCCCCAGCTTCTCCAGGATTCGGGCGTGATCTTCGTCCTGGCATTTGGCCACGATTTTTTTGGCCTTGAGTTCCTTCAGATACAAGGTGGTCAGGATGGAATTGCTGATATCTTCCCCCATGCTGACCACGACGGCTTCGGCTTCAGGAATACCTAAACCGATGAGGGACTCTTTATGGACGGCATCCAACACGATCGCCTGGCTGACGAAATCTTGGATGCGGGCGATCCGCTCACGGTTGCGATCTATGGCCAAAACCTCGTGGCCGTCTTCGAAGAGGGTTTTGGCCAGATAGAAACCGAAGTTTCCCAGGCCGATGACGATAAACCGTTTCATGGTTCCTCCTATCCGGTCATCACTCCTTCTTCCCCGTAGGTGATGGGATAGCGTTCCTCTTTTTTGGCGATGGAATAACCTATACTGAGGATGCCCACCCGCCCCAGAAACATGGCGGCGATGAGCAAGAGTTTACTGGCCGGTTCCAGTTTAGGGGTGACGCCCAGGGAAAGGCCGACCGTTCCGAAGGCCGAAACCACTTCGAAGAGTATTTCCATAAGCCCCCCTTTGGCCTTGGGAAAGGGGGCGTTGGCATATTCCACCAGCAAGATGAGGGTGGTGAGCAACAAGATCAACCCTCCGGTCAAAAGAACGACAAAAATCGCCCGGGTGACCACTTCCTCCGGAACGGTTCGGTGGAATAGATGGACCCTGTTTTTCCCCTTCAGACGGTTCCAGAGCAGACCGGACAGAAGAGCAAAGGTCGTGGTTCTGATTCCGCCGCCGCAGGACCCCGGCGAGGCCCCGATGAACATGAGAATGATCAGGACCAACAAAGAGGCGTTGGTTAGTGCGGTCATCTCTATGGTATTAAAACCGGCGGTGCGGGCGGTCACGGATTGAAAAAACGATATCAGCAAGCCGGTGGAACGGGGAAACCCGTCTAAGGCGTCGTTGTATTCAATGCCGTAAAGCAAGGCCGTTCCGCCCATGATCAGGATGGCGGTGGTGATGAGGACCAACCGGGTGTGGAGGGTGATCCTAAACCGTGTGCCTTGCCTCCTTTGGATCACCCATTGATGGACCTCATAGACCACGGGGAACCCGATTCCACCAAAGATGATCAGAAAAGCAACGGTCAAACAGACCGCGACGCTGCCTTGGTGACCGATGAGATTGTCGGGGAAAAGGGAGAAACCGGCGTTGCAGAAGGCCGAAATACTGTGAAACAGCGAAAGATATAAGGCGTGGGGGAAAGAATGAAGACGACTCCAATAGGCCAACAAGATCAGGGCGCCGCCGGCTTCAATGATAAGGGTGAACAAGAGGATAAGCCGCAACAGCCCTTTCAGCTCGTCCAACGGACGAGGGCTGAAAGAAGACTGGAAAAGGAAGCGGCTTTTGAAACCGATGTTTCGGCCAAGACTGACGAAAAACCAGACGGAGAAGGTGGTGATGCCCAGACCTCCCGTCTGGATCAATAAGAGGACGATCAGCTGGCCGGTCAGGTTGAAACGGGTTCCGATATCGACGACGGTCAAACCGGTGACGCAGACGGCGGAGGTGGCGGTGAACAAGGCGTTAATGAAAGAGACGCTGGTTCCTCCACCTCGGGAAAAGGGCGACCAAAGCAACAGGCCGCCCAGAAATGTGGCGGAGAGATAACTCAAGATGAAGGCGGTTTCGCCTTTTATTTTTCGAATCTTTTTCGTCAAAGAAAAGGGATTTTTCAACATCTGACTTTCCCCGTTACAACTCCACCTGGGCGCCGATTTCGATGACCCGTCCCGGGGGAATCCCGAAAAAGACCGTCGGATTCATAGCGTTTCGGGTCATCCAGGAAAAAAGTATCTTCCGCCACCTGGCCATGGGCGATTTGCCTGATGTCAGCAGGGTTTCGCGTCCCAGGAAAAAAGTGGTTTCCTCCAAACGGGTGGGGATGCCCTGCCGACCCAACAAGGCCAAGATTTCCGGGACCGAGGGGGTTTCCATAAAGCCGTAGCGGGCGATGACCCGGTAAAAGCCCTGACCCAAATCCTTCACCCCGATCCGTTCCTTCGGGGACAGACGGGGGATATCTTCGGTGACGATGGAAAGGAGGATGACCTTTTCAAAAAGGATCCGGTGGTGTTTGAAATGATGCATCAAGGCCACGGGGACCCCTTTGGGATTGAGGGACATGAACACGGCCGTCCCGGGGATACGGGGAGGGTTCTTTTCGGCCACGTCCTTGATGAATAATTCCATGCTGAGGCGCATGGCGAAAAGATCGGCCAAGAGGCGGCGCCCTTTGTGCCAAGTGGTCATGGAGACGGTCAAGACCAAGGCCACCCCGACAGTGAACCAACCGCCGTCGAGAAACTTGAGCAGGTTGGCCCCCACAAAGGCCAAGTCAAAAAGTAAAAAGGTCCCGGCCAAGAGGAGGGCCTTCCAGGGTTTCCATTGCCACAAGCGGGTGACCACCAAATAATAAACGATGGAGGTGATGGCCATAGTGGCTGTCACCGCTATCCCATAGGCGCCGGCCAGGCGGGCGGATTGTTTGAAGGCCAAGACCAATCCGATACAGGCAATCATCATGGCCCAATTGATTTCCGGCAGGTAGATCTGGCCGGCCTTTCTGGCCGAGGTATGGACGATGCGAAAGCGAGGGAGATAACCTAACTGGACCGCCTGTTGGGTCAGGGAGTAGATTCCTGAAATCATGGCTTGGGAGGCGATGATCGTGGCCAGGGTGGAAAGGATCACCAAGGGATAGATTAAGCCCCGTGGAGCCAGTCCATAAAAGGGATTTACGGCGGCCGAGGATTGGGTTAAGAGGAGGGCCCCCTGGCCGAAGTAATTGATGAGCAGCGCCGGGAGGACCAAAGTCAGCCAGGTGAAACGAATGGCCCGGGGGTTGAAATGGCCCATATCGGCGTATAAGGCTTCCCCTCCAGTGATGCAAAGGACCACCGAACCTAAGACCAAAAAACCTTGAAGGCCGTTTTTCAGAAAGAATTGAACGGCATAGCCGGGATACAGGGCCTTCAAGACCGAAGGGGCGGCCATTAAGGCCCTTGCCCCTAAAAAGGCGATGGTGATGAACCAAACCAACATCACCGGCCCGAAATATTTTCCGATGATTTCGGTTCCGCGTTTTTGCAAAGTGAAGAGCAGGAAAAGGATCAAAACGGTCAAGGGCAGGACCAAGGGCCTGGAGGCATGGGTGGCCATTTCCAGGCCTTCGACGGCGGAAAGGACGGAAATGGAAGGGGTGATGATCCCGTCTCCGTAAAGGAGGGCGGCCCCGAAAAGGGCGGCGAGAACGGCTGATTGATAAACGCGATCCGACAACCGCTCCCGGGCCTTGCGCAACAAGCCCAACAAGGCAAAGATGCCTCCTTCTCCCCGGTTTTCCGCCTGCATGATGAAAATGACATACTTGACGGTCACCACCATAATCAGGGACCAGAAGATCAAGGAGAGAACCCCGAAGATGTTTTCCCTTTGCGGGGTAACGGCATGGAAGCCGTGGAAGCATTCCCGCACCGCATAGAGGGGGCTGGTGCCGATATCCCCATAAACCACCCCCAAGGCCCCGAGGGCGAGGGTCAAGAGTCCCGGTTGGATTGGGGGTGGTGGTTCTTTGGATGGGGTTTTGATGTTCGGGGCGGACATGGATTAAGAGTGAATATTTTACCCCTTAGGCCAAAGGGCTGGCAAGTCCTTTCTGAGAGCCGGAAGACCCAGGGAAGGGATGGGGGCTGATGGGGAACCCCTTTAGAGATCCGCCGGCGTTGGAGGGGCCTTTTATATCACCCCGATCAGGCGGGAGATGACCAGGCGCTGGATTTCCGAGGTCCCCTCACCGATTTCCAGGAGTTTCTGGTCTCGGTAAAAGCGTTCCACATCGTATTCCTTCATCAATCCGTAGCCGCCGTGGAGTTGGACGGCGTGGTTGGCACAACGGTACATGACCTCGGAACAATACAGTTTGGCCATGGCCGCCTCTTTGGCGAAGGGCTTGTGATGGTCCCGCAGCCAGCAGGCCTTGTATAGCAATAGACGGGCCAGTTCGATCTCCAAGGCCATGTCGGCCAGCTTGAAGGAATTGACCTGGAAGGTGGAGATGGGTTTCCCGAATTGGATCCGTTCCGTGGCGTAACGACGGGCCAGGTCGAAACAGCCTTGGGCGCCGCCCAGGCCCATGGCCCCGATGCTCAACCGGCCGCCGTCCAAGGTGGAGAGCATCTGATGGAATCCTTCCCCCAAGGGACCCAGCAGGTTTTCTTTCGGGACGCGGCAGTCCTCGAAATAAAGTTCGCTGGTGTTGGAAGCCCGCCACATCATCTTTCCGTGCATCGGACGGGCGGTGAACCCCGGGGTCCCGCTTTCCACCAAGATACAGCTCAATTCCTTTTTGCCGTCCGGGCGCATCCCGGTCCGGGTCAAGACCGTCACCCCGGCGGTGATCTGGGTGGAGGCGTTGGTAATGAAGATCTTGCTGCCGTTGATCACCCATTCCTTTTCCTCCAAGCGGGCCGTGGTCTGGGTATTGCCGGCGTCGGAGCCGGCGTTGGGTTCGGTGAGCCCGAAACCCCAGAGGGTCTCGCCGCGGCAGAGGGAGGGGAGATATTTCCGTTTTTGTTCCTCGTTGCCGAAATAATAGAGGGGGCCGATCCCCAGGGAGTTGCCGGCGGCGACGGTGGCGGCGTGGGAACCGTCTACCCGGGCGAGCTCTTCCACGGCGATAATATAGGAAAGATAATCCAGCCCTTGGCCCCCGTAGTCTTCGGAGACGAACATACCGAAGAGGCCTAATTCAGCCATGGCCCGGCAGGTTTCGTAAGAAAATTCCTCTTTTTCATCCAATTCCCGGGCCCGGGGTTTGATCACCTTTTCGGCGAAATCCCGAACCGTCTTCCTAAGGATTTCCTGTTCCATGGTCAAGGAAAAATCCATTCGGCTCCTCCTTGTTCGGATCTTTTTTCCTTGGGCGAACGAGGCCAAGGAGTTAAGGGTTCAGGGATGTCTTTTCCTTTCACCTTTTTTAGGTTCGTCCCTTGATGATCTCGGTGTGAACGGCGCAGCTTGGGGGCTACTCCGTTTTTCTCGCCGGGAAAGATAGTCGGTGGTCCGGTGCTGGAGCAAAAGCAAAAGGGCGGCCCCGCCCGCTCCCAGTCCAAACCCGGCCAAGACATCGAAAGGATAATGCTCTCCCACATAAACCCGCGAGTAGCCGACCACAAGGGCCATGAAGAAAAAGAGGCCGGCCCATTTTCGATAGTGATATCCGAGGAAAAGGGCCGCCCCGAAGAGGTTGGCCGCATGGTTGGAGGGAAAGGAAAAGGAAGCCGGGCAGCCGCCGAAAAGATGGACACCGGTCAAGGCGTTGCAGGGCCGGACCCGCTCAAAAAGGTGTTTGATCAGGAAGCTGTTGGAATAGTCGAGGAGACCGACCAGGAGGGCCGTCAGAAGGAGATGGACCTTCAATCGGTTCCCCCCTCCGAAAAAGAGGACGATCCAGGCCATGAGCAGAGGGTAGCGCCAGTTTTCGAATTCGGTGATGAACGGCATCAGCCGATCAAAAACGAAATTCCGCTGCCCCTGGTTGATCCAGAAAAAGATCTGCGTATCCAATTCGGAAAGGGTCATAGCGGTAAAATTACTACAACTCCGAAGCCGTGTCATTAAAAAATAAGGTTCTTCCCCCCGGCCGCTGTTCGAAAGGGGGCGAGGATTTCATTCGATAAACCGCCAAATAGAGCACGGTTTTTAGTTCAGCGTTCGAAATACCGGACAAAGGACAAAGGATCGAGGATCCAGTATCCAGCATCCAGGATCATAAGTTCAGAGTTCGGAGTTCAGAGTTCAGAGTAAAACCAATCAACCCCATCAACCCAAGTAACCCAAGTAACCCAAGCACCCTCGGTTTTTTTGTCCTTGACAAGCCCGGTTCATCGGTTAAAATATACCAACCGTTCTGTTTATGTCAAGGGGTGAAATATGGGCAACAAAGGAAACCGAACCAAGCAGCAGGTGGTCAAAACCGCCTTACAGCTTTTTTCGGTCAAGGGGTACTTCAACACCTCCATCAACGACATCATCGAGGCCACCGGTCTGACCAAGGGAGGGCTTTACGGTCATTTCCGGAGCAAGGAAGACATTTGGTACGCCGTGTATGAAGAGGCGGTCCGCATCTGGCGGGGGATCGTCTTCAAGGGGGTGCGCAAGACCGCCGATCCCCTGAAACGGATCGAAAAAACAGTGGAAAACGCCCTGAGGGACTACCTGGGTGGGGGGGTGTTTGAAGGCGGGTGTTTTTTCGTCAACATGTTGGTGGAATTGTCCGGTCAGTCGGCGACGATGAGCAAGAAGGTCTTGGAGGGGTTCATCGGGTTCTCCCGCCTGTTTCATGCCTGGCTGGAGGAGGCGGAAAGCAAGGGGATGCTGAAAAAAGGATTGGATCTCAAGGAAGTGGCCGATTTTCTGGTCATCGCCATCAACGGGGCCGTGACCCTCTATTCGGCTTCCCGGGATCCGGCCGTCTGGAAACAAACCATCAGTCAATTGAAATTTTTTATTCAACAACTCAAAAAATAAGGAGGGCAGGGGATGATTACTTTTAAAGAGGGGAATTTACGCATTCCCAAATGGAATCGGAGGGTTTTTATGGTCGCCGGCGGAACCACCGCCTACAGGAAGTATTTCCCCGAGTACAAACTGGAAGAATTGGTCATGATGGCCTTCAAGCAGATGCTGGAGGACAACGACTTGAAGATGGATCCCCTGGAAGTCAAGGGATTGATCAATTACGCCGCTTACGGGGAATTCGCCGATCATTTCCAGGACCAACTCCTTTGCGAGGCCAAAGTGCATGACTACTTGGGTCTGGATCCGCTTTACAATACCGGCATCAAAACCGGCGGCGCCACCGGCGGCACCACCATCTTGAATGCGGCCATGGCCGTCGCTTCCGGTTACGCCGATGTGGCCCTGGCCGCCGGATGGGAGCGGATGGACGAAGTGGATACCCGGACGGGGAATTATTATATCTCCACCGCGGCCTGTAAGGATTTTGAAACCCGTCTGGGCCGCATCTATTCTTCCTATTATGCCCCCATGGCCAACCGTTTTGCTTGGGCCTATAATGTTTCGGAGACGACCCGGGCCAAGATCGCCGTAAAAAACCGTCTTTATGCCTGTTCCTCCCCGTATGCCCAACAACCCGGGAAGCATACCGTGGAAGAAGTGTTGTCCGGAAGGATATCGGCCTATCCTTTGCGGTTTCTGGAGTGTTGCGCCATGAGTGTCGGAGCGGCGTGCGCCTTGCTCTGCGACGAAAAAACGGCTTTCAAACTGACCGATCACCCGGTCGAGGTCTTCATCTGCGGCGGGACCCATACCTTGCGGGTGGCGGACCGGAGACCGATGGAGATCCCTTTGCTGCCACACGAGACGCCGGAGATGTATAAAGACCTAATCAAGGAAGGGGCGCGCTGGCCGGGGTTCGAAAGCTTTTTGGCCGCCCGTTTCGCCGCCTGGCTGGTCTATCGTATGGCCGGAATTCATAACCCCTTGGAAGAACTTGACTTGGTGGAATTACACGACGCCTTCACCATCAGCGATCTTCAAACCTATGGCGACATCGGCCTGAGGCCATACGGACAGGAAGGGGATTATATTGAATCCGGGGATGCGTATTATGGAGGCAAGTGTCCCTCCAATTTGTCCGGGGGATTGTTGGGGACCATGCATGCCGTAGGGGCTACCGGTATCTTCCAAGCCGTAGAGTGTCTGTGGCAGCTACAGCAAAAGTACGATAAGTTCCATGGGGATCCGAAGATTTGGAAAAAGTGGGGGAAGCAGAAACCCAAAGATTGGCAAAGCCTCCAAATCCCGAAAAACAGTAAACAGGCCCTTTGGGTGTCCCATGCCGGCGTCGGTTCTCATGTGACCGTAGGTATTCTTAGAAAAAGTTGGTAGCCAAGGAGGTGGTCGAAGATGAAAAGAGAAACCCGGAAAGTGAAATTCGTCGGTCGAGTGGCCCCAGTCAAACAAAGCGAACCCCAAATGGTCATCGAATGGCCTCGGTCCCTGGTCCACACCCATACCTATGGGATGCTTTCCCCTTTTTTCAAAGGGTTAAGAGAGGGAAAGCTCATGGCCACCTGGTGTCCTAATAAAAAATGTCCGGAGAAGCGGCTTTGGATCCCTCCGCGGGCCCATTGCCCGGACTGTCATACGGAAATGAAGTGGAAGGCCCTGCGAAACCCCGTGATAGGGACGATTTACACCTTCACCGAGGTCGTCTATGCCGGAACCGGCATAGAGCTTTCCACTCCTTATTGGCAGATTGATGTGGAAATTCCGGGCTTGGCCACCATTCCGAAAAGCTATTTACTGTACGGAACCCCCTATATCGGAATGAAGGTCCAGGCCCAATTCCGTACGGAGAAACCCACCAATACCGTCCTGGATTATTATTGGATACCGGCCGAATAACCGGCCTTTCCCCCAAAGTCGCCGGTTTCGCCCTGCGACGGAAATCCGAACCGTCCAGGGCGAGACCAAGGCGCCCTTCCCTCCGGGAGGGCGGGGAGCATCTTCGCCGTCCCCTTTCGAAAAAAGTATCTCCCCCTAAGAAAAAAAGGTATAATAATCACAAAAAGCAAACGATCCGTTTCCCGATACGACTTTTCGTGGGGAGGGTCCATGGTCTTTCGAGTCGATTACGGCAAGGGGTTCATCATCCTGTTGCGCTGGATCTTGATCCTCGTCGTCGGCAGCATCCTCTATTTCAGTTATCCGCCGGGACGGCAATGGTCGCCGACTTTGCTCTTCATTCTCCTGTACGGGGCCACCAATGTCCTGTTGCATTTCTTACCGGAGCGCCGGTTTCAACGCCCCCTGGTGCTCTTCTTGATCCTCGTTGTGGATGTGATCCTGACCTCGATCGGTTTGTATCTGGCCGTGGGCGGCGATTCCTCGTTCTATCTGGTCTTTTTCCTGATCCTCTTGGTCGCCGCCGCCTCCCGACGGGCCTATCTCCTCTACGCCGCCTTGGGACTCATTCTCACTGTTTACGGCACGGCCCTGTATGTTAAGGATCCCGTCGCCTTCGGCGCGGCCAACAATCTCCTGAGGTTCCCTTTCCTTTTGGTGGTTACCTTTTTCTTTCACGGCATGATCGGATCCTATAACCGTATGGTTCAGGAAAAGGAGATCTTGGCCGAAGACAACCGGGAACTGGAGGCCTTGACCGAAGTGGCCCGATCCATCGCCGAGACCGGCAACCTGCCCAAATTCCTTTTGACCATGACCAAGATCCTGACCACGAAACTGGACCTTAAACGCTGTACGGCCGTTTATGTGGATCACGAAGAAGTCACGGGTTGCATGGTCTCGTCCAACGACAAGGCCGACGCCCCTCCCCTCTGGCTGGACCTCAAAAAAATGCCCGCCTTGAAGGAATCCTTGAAAAGGGAACAGCCCCCGGAAGGGGAAGACCTGTCCGGCGACCTGTCCCGTTACAGCATCAAAACCATCCCTATCGTCTTCCGCCATAGGCCCCTGGGAACCCTCTACCTCCGGGCCAGCACCCCCAAGCCCAGGTTGACCCATCGGGAGGAATTTTTCCTGGAACGCTTGGCGGCCATAACGGCCATGGCCGTTCACAACTTCGGGATGGAACGGCCGCTGATCCTCCAGGAAGTCTCCTTTTAGATAAGACCCGCATCCCGGTATCCCCTTTTCCCCTTGCCGGAGAGGTCGGGATGAGATATATCCAAAAGGAAAGGCCTAAAGCGTTTAGGAAGGAAACTCCCGAGGCCCCTTCGATCGAGTCCGGGGCGTACCGGGGGTTGTTTACGGCCCGAAAAGGTTGCTCAAGGTTCGTCGGGGGAAGGCTTCAGCCTGTCCCTGAGGAGCCGATCCGGAAAGAAATCCAAGGGGAAAAAGATGCGGCCGGAGGATCCGCTGTTCATTTATGAAATCGAAGGCAGGTTTCAGATCCCTCCTGAGGGATTGGGTCGGGATTTTATCGCCCATTGGAAGGAAGGGGAAAGTCATTTCCTCTTTTTCTCCCGGGAACAGGAAGAAAGGATAAAGGACATCCTGAAAGGGCAACCCGATGCCCTTTGGATCCGCTCCCATACCCTGATCTACCGGGATTGGCAGGGAGGGGAATCCTTCGATGGGGTTTCGATCGGAAAATTCCTTTTTTTGCCTCCGTGGATCCCGGTGCCGCAAAAGTCGGAGGGTCTGCCCCTTCGATTGGATTCCGGAGTGGTCTTCGGCTCGGGCAGCCATCCCACCACCCGGGACAGTCTCTTGGCCCTGCAATGGGTTTATGAACAGGACCGCCCACGGAAGGTCCTGGATTTGGGGTGCGGCACCGGCATCCTTTCCCTGGCCGCCTGCGCCCTCGGGGCCGAAGAGGTCCTGGCCGTGGATGTCAATCCGGCCTGCGTCCGCACGGCCGAGAAGAACGCCCGGTTGAACGAAATGGAAAATAAGATCCGGGTCCGGGAAGGTCAGGCCGAAGACTTTGTGCAGGAACCGGCCGATCTGGTCTTGGCCAACCTCCATTTTGCCGTCATTCGGGAATTGATCGGCCGGCGGGCCTTCTGGGCCAGGAAATGGCTGATCCTTTCCGGTTTGCTGCGCAGCGAATACCGGGAAATCCGATCCCGTCTTCAGACTATGGGCTTCGTCGTCTTCGAGGAATGGGATGCCGACTTCACTTGGTTTACCCTGGCCGGCGGCGTAAGGGACTCTAAGGATTCGGAAAAGGGTTGAAAAGGATCGGCCGGAAAATCTGTTCTTTTCAGGCTGGGTCCATAAGATGGGTTGCTGGGGTTGCTTGGGTTGCTGGGGTTGCTTGGGTTTCCTCTGAACTCTGAACTCCGAACTCTGAACTCAAGATGCTGGATGCTGGATGCTGGATACTGGATACTGGATGCTGGATGCTGGGTCCTCGATCCTTTATCCTTTTATCTTATATTTCGAACTCTAAACCGTAGGGGGGGGAGACTATGGAAAGGGTGGAAGCACTCAGGAAAAAAGTGATCAGCCGGGCCATACGCAATATCAAGAGGGGATACCAAGACGACGATTCCCAAAGGGGGATGTTCCGGCCTGAAATCCGGCTGGATCTCCAACGCTCCCGTCTCTTCACCGAGTCCTTTAAGCAGACGGACGGGCAGGCCATGGTCCTGCGACGGGCCAAGGCCCTGGCCCATCTTTTGGACCACATGGATATCTTCATCCGCGATCATGAAAGGATCGTCGGTTATCAGACCGCGGACCCCAACGGCATCTATCATCCCATCGATCAGAACTGGAGATCGGTCAAACGGCTGGTCAACAGCGAGGCCGGCAAGACCCTCCTGGACGACGCCGGTCGAAAAGAATTGGACGAGCTGTGCGAATATTGGAAGGGCAAGTCCATGAGCGACCGCCATCAGGAGATTTTGCCCCCCGATCTCTATAAATACTGGACCTATGAAGGGACCTTTCTCTGGACCCAGTTGTCCGAATTGGGCATCCCGGACTATGAAACCCTTTTTAAGGTGGGATTAAAAGGAAGGATCCAACTTGCCCGGGAGCGCTTGGCCGAACTGGACCGAACCATCCCCGTGGATTATGTGGATCAGAAGGAATTTTTAGAGGCCGTGATCATCGCCCTGGAGGCGGTGATCCGCTTCGCCCGGCGTTACAGCGCCCTGGCCCAACAGATGGCCAGGGAAGAAAAAAACGAAAAACGCAAGGCCGAGCTGGAAGAGATCGCCCGCGTCTGCGCCCGCGTCCCCGAACATCCCCCCCAGGGTTTTCTGGAGGCCCTGCAGTTCTTTTTCTTCATTCATCTTGTCCGCTATCTGGAATACTCCACCTTGGGTATCGGCATCCGCATGGATCTCCTTTTCGGTCCTTATTACGAAAAGGATCTTAAGGCAGGAAAGATCACCCGGGAAGAGGCCCTGGACCTGATCCAATTGCTCTGGATCAAACTCAACGAATTGGGTTTGGTCTATTCCCCTACGGTCAGCTCCGTCTACGGAGGGGTGGCCTCCCTGCAGGCGGTGACCATCGGCGGGACGGACAAGGAAGGCCGGGATGTGACCAACGACCTGACCTATTTGGTCCTGGAAGCGGCCCGTCAATTGCGCCTCATCGAACCGAGCATCGTATTGCGCCTCCATGACGGGACCCCGGATGCCTTGTATGAAAAGGCCGTGGAGGTCATCCGCACCGGCATCGGGTATCCTTCTTTGTTCAACGACGAGGCCTTGATCCCCCTTTACCGGCGCTGGGGGGTCCCCGAGGAGGAGGCCAGGAACTATGCCGTCACCGGCTGCGTCTACATTGAGATCCCCGGCAAGAATATGATGCGCCGTTCGGTAGGCTATTTTGTCCTGCCCAAATGCCTCTGGTGGGCCTTGCACCAAGGGGTGGACCCCAAGACCGGGGAGCAACGGGGGGCCAGGACCAAGGATCCGGCCTTGTTCCAAGGCTGGGAGGATGTCCTCGAGGCCTATGTGGAGCAGGTGCGCTTTTTCACCGAGAAGATCGAACAACTGGAACGGGTGAATCTGGAATTGTATGAAAAGTATTGTCCCCGGCCTTTTTATTCGGCCGTGGTCGAGGGGTGCATCGAAAAGGGTAAGGACGCCCGCAAATGGGTCTATCCCTCCATGGTCCATCATTTCGCCCAGGTCATCGGCGGGACCAATGTAGCCGATTCCATCACCGCCATCCGTAAGGTGGTCTTTGAGGACAGACGGGTCACTTTGCCGGAATTGATCGCCATCATGGACCGCAATTGGGAAGGACGGGAAGACATCCGCCAAGCCTGCCTGAATGCCCCCAAATTCGGAAACGACGACGACTACGCCGATCTCATCGCCCGGGAAGTGCACCGTCGGGGCGAGGAGGCCATGGAAAGCATCAAGGACCGCTACGGCCTTTCCCATCGGGGGGACGGCAGCGCCGTCTCGGCTACATACGGGCTGGCGGCCGATACGCCGGCCACACCGGACGGCCGAAGGGACGGCGATCCCTTCGCCGATTCCACCCTGGCCCCCTCACCGGGCATGGACAAGAAGGGACCGACAGCAGTGCTCCAATCCTGTTCCAAGATCGGGACGGTCGAGACCTACAACCATCTTTTGAATCAAAAATTCCTGCCCCGTTTCCTGGAAGGGGATTTGAAGCCGGTCTTCATCAGCTACTTGAAGACCTGGAAGGAATTGAAGGTCCCCCATATCCAGTTCAATGTGGTGGACAAGCAGACCCTCCTGGAGGCCCAGAGGGTCCCGGAAAAATACGCCGACCTGATCGTCCGCGTGGCCGGTTTCAGTGCCTATTTCGCCGACCTGTCCAAGGGGTTGCAGGATCACATCATCGCCCGGACGGAGCAAAGTTTGGGGTGAAAGGGTTAGAGGCATCGAAGGTTCGAGGTTCGGGGAGATGGCGGAAAAGGACCAGGGACTGATTTTCCATATTCAGCGATTCAGCGTCCATGACGGGCCGGGGATCCGGACCACCGTCTTTTTCAAAGGCTGTCCTCTCCGTTGTCCCTGGTGTTCCAATCCCGAATCCCAAAACCCCTTCCCTGAGCTCATGGTCCGGGACCTCTTGTGCCGGGGATGCGGGGCCTGTGCGGCGGCCTGCCCCCAAGGGGCGATCTCCCTCACCCGGGAGGGAGGAAGGAAAATAGACCGGCGGCGCTGCGACAATTGTCTTCTCTGCGTCTCCGCCTGCATCTATCAGTCCCTCCAGATCTGCGGCAGGACCCTGACGGTTGAAGAGGTGATGGAAGAGGTCCTGAAGGACCGTATTTTTTATAAGAATTCCGGTGGCGGGGTGACCCTCTCCGGCGGAGAGGTGCTGATGCAGAGCGCCTTCGCCCTGGAGGTCCTCAGGCGCTGCAAGACCGAAGGCCTGCATACGGCCCTGGATACCTCCGGTTTCGGGCCCTGGGAGGCTTTGGAGGCCTTGTTGCCCTGGACGGATTTGCTCCTCTATGACCTCAAACATCCGGATCCGGAGGAGCACAAAAGGGCGACCGGGGTGGACAACGACCTGATCCTGGCAAATGTCAAGAAGGCCGCCTCCCAAACCACGGTCTGGTTGCGCATACCCCTGATCGCCGGTTTCAATGACGATCCAAAGCACATGGCCGCCGTGGCCGCCTTGGCCAGGGAAGTCGGGGCGGAGAAGATTTCCTTTCTGCCTTACCATGAAGGCGGAAAGACCAAGACCGAACAATTGGGAAGGATCTATGGAGGGGAAGGGTTTCAGGCCCCTCAAGAGGATCGGGTCCTGGCCCTCAAGCAAGGCCTGGAAAGGGAGGGGGCGGCCGTTTCCGTGGGAAATTAAAGAGCCCCTTTTTTTCTTTCACCTGCCGTTTTTTCTTCAGGGGTTGGGGAATCCTTTGTGAACCCCCTTAAGCGTCCTTTGGGAAGGAATCCTCAAGGACAGCGGACCGGCTGAATCGCTATGGTCTTCGGGACAGGTCCCATAAACAGATTGGCCAGAGACTAGGCCACCATGGCCCGGAGCACCATGGGCTTTCGTCCTTTTCGATCCCCCCAAATGCCCCAGACGGGCTGCATAAAGGCGGAGATCATAAAGGGGGCCGAATAGATGAGGCCGCTCCAGATCTTGATGGAACGTTCTCCCTGGACTCCCAACCGGCGGAGGTAAAAGGGGAGAAAAGGGACGATCATGCTCAATCCGAGGGCGGCAATAAATTGGGCCAGCCAGAGGCTGTATAGGTTTTTTGGCCAGGATTTCATGAAAATATGTTCCGGAGTTATTCCAGTGCCACGGGGATATCGGAGAGGACGATTTTGACTTCTTTGACCCCGGCTACTTGTTGGGCGATCTCGATCAGGTCCTTTTTCGTCCGCTGCTTCCCTTTATGAAAAATACCTCCGGTTTCAAAACCGGCGGAAATAGTTACCACGCCTTTTTCGGCCCATACTTCCAAGGCCAAGCCACTGGTCCGGTCGTGGCTGACCAAGTGGGCTTTCACCCGACTGGCCAGGAGAAAATCCTCAATAATGGCCTGAGACTCGGGAGATTGCTGGAATTCCGCTTGCTTTAAAGCCCCTATAATGATTTCAGAAGCGCTTTCTATACTGATGGCATCCAAATTAATTACCAGGTCGTAAAGCGAAGGATCCCGCCAATCCACGTCATATAAAAACCGTGTCCACTTGACCCGGCCTTCGTCCGTTTTTTCAATGATTTTTTTCGCCTCTTCCAAAGAAATGTTTTGGGCTTCGGCCAGTTTCCGGGCACGTCGATCCAAAGGGGCGATAACCCTGATTTTTAAAACCTGAGGAACACCTTTCAGGAGCAGATGCCCCGCATGCCCATAATATATAAAAGGACCCTTCTGGGCCCTTTCGGCTAAAGCCAGTTGGATGGCGGTCAGATAAAGGCTTCGTTCCGTTGAGGGGCCTCGGATCAATCCTTTGGTTTTCTCCAACTGTTGAAGGAGCAAGGATTGGGAGATCCCAAAACGATCCGAAGCGGCCTGCAGGATCTCCTGGCTTACCGCAGGGATGCCCAATTTTTCCGAAAGGCGTTTAGCCAAAGCTTCCCCTCCGCTCATGGTCCCTCTGGAAATGGTGATAATGGCCATCTTTCCTCCTTGCGCCTTAACCTGTTTTTTTTGTTTTTATTTTAAGTCCCGTCAAAAATTTTTCAGGAAGACAGCCCTAAGGCATTTACGACCAAATCCCGAAGTTGGGAAAGTTTAAAGGGTTTGGCGATGAAATCATACGCCCCGATTTTTAAGGCTTCCCGGGCCTTTTCCACGGTGGCGAAGCCGGTAATAATAATCACTTTGGTATGAGGGGAAATCTTTTGCACCAATTTTAAGATCTCGATGCCGTCCAATTCTTTCATCTTCAGGTCGGTGATCAATAGGTGGAATTTTTTTTCGGTAAACCTTTTTACGGCTTCATTCGGATCGGTAAAAGTCTCAATGTCCAGATTGATTTTTTCCAGGGTGGAACGTAAACGCTCACAAACAATCGGTTCATCATCTAAAATCATTACGCTATAGACTGGATCCATAGAGCCTCCGTTCCAGTGGAAACGGCTGGCCGGGTTAGATTACTTTTTCGCCGCCTTGTCCACCAGCTTAACGATTTGTTCCAATTTAAACGGTTTGGTTACAAATTGGGCGTCTAATACCTGGGCTTCCCTGGCTCTTTCGATCGTCGCATAGCCGGTTATGACGATCGCCCGGGTATCCAAGGCCTTGTCTTTGAGAAATTTTAAGACATCCAACCCGCTGGGTCCGGTCATTTTGAGATCGGTGATTAAAACCTTAAATTTTTTTTCCTCCAACCGCTGCAAGGCCTTTCGGCTGTCTGTAAAAACCTCTACCTCATACCCTTCTCTTTCCAATACCGGCTTTAAGCGTTCTCCGACAATAGGCTCATCATCCAACACCATGACGGAAATATTGGTTTTCATCAGGACCTCCTTTGGGATGGTTTATTGGGAAAAAGGTTGACGGCCGGAAGGCAATTAAAAAATGGGGGATGGGCCTCCTCGTTCCATTTCCAAGAATTTATCGACGTAAACTTCGACGTCCTTTTCGTTATGCAACCGTACATCCAATTGACGGGTGAATCCGATCAGTCGACCGATTAATTGATATTTTTCGGCCATCAAGGATTTTTCCAGTTTTTTTATTCGTGCGATGAGGAGATCGCTTTTATTTTCTACAGCGAAATCATGTTGCTCCAATATCTGGGCCAATAATTGTACCCTTAAACTCCGCCTCTTGGCATCTGTTACCCCTCCGAAAAAACGAAAATAAATATAGTTGCTGTTCCGATTTTCGGACAAGATGCCGTCAATCAGATTATAGTGATAACCCAACCCTAAATTCAAATTAAGATACTCCTTGGAAACAATAGCCAGGTTAGTTGATATTCTTTCCGTGGAAAGGGTTTCCGTAGATGGGCTTCGAGTCAAACTGGACATCCAACCTTTCAGGTCCAAATCCACCGGCTGGGACTGCCAGACTCCCGGAGCGATCAGGGATTGCAGCAAAATAGAGAGGGGTAAGCACTCAATTTCATCCAAAGTGATTTCCTGGGATGAGCTATCCTTTCGGAGGCCTCCCCCGATATCCAGGACCGTCAAGTTGAGAGGGATGGGAAGTCTCAATTTGGTCAGGGAGGATATGGAACGTAACTGATCGGGACGAAGGCCGCGGACGATTTGTCGGACGGCCATTTCATGCGCAAAGCGAATGATATCGTGAAAGGTCAGGCAATGGGCCGTATCGAATTCATTGGCTTGGGGATCCGTAACATTCAACATGGATACCTTTTTGAGGAGCTTGCGGAGCAACCGGAACTCGTAAGTTTCTTCAAAGGGGGTTTTTTCAATTAACTGGGCCGTTAAAAGTTCTCGGACAATCCCCCGGTAAACGACGTTCTCTTCCGCATCCACGGTTATTTCCATACCCGACGGCAATACCCGGGTCGCCGAATAGGTATCCACGATGGTAGGAACCCGGAATTCCCTGCAGATGGTGGCCATATGACCGGTGACGGCTCCCATGTCGGTCACTACGGCACTGGCCAGAGGAACCAGTTTTGACATGCGGGGTGAAGTGTGTTTCAAAACCAGTACCGCTCCCTGAGGAAAATGGCGGGCATCCTCGTCGGTATGTACTTGGAAAACGGTCCCGGCCCCGATCCCCCGGCTGGCAATCACGCCTTGGTTTTTCATGAGAATCGGATAGTTTTGTGCGGCGGCGATCAGACGACTTTTATCCATCTTCCATTTTTTTATGAAGGAAAGAGGCCGTGCCTGGAGATAAATCAATTGATCCTCCGCATCGATGGTCCATTCAATATCTTGGAAGACTTTCATATATTTCTCAATACGCAGGGCCCCTTCGACGATTTGATGAATAAAGGTTTCGTTCAGGCATGGAACGGTCTGCTTTTCGAGAGGAACGGTGATAAGCGAAACGCCTTTTCCCTCCGCCAAACGATATTGTTGTGTTTTTTTCCCGATATGTCGCCAGAGAATGGTATGAGGCGCGGTCTTGGAAACCTTGAATTGGTCCACATCGCCTGCTCCGTCTACCACTAATTTCCCTAAACCCCAGGCGGCCGACAACAATACCTCTTCCCCTTCCTCCGTTCCATTGGGATCGGCGGTGTAAATCACCCCGCTGACCTTGGAAGGGATCATAGGCAAACAACCGACGGCCATGGCCGTTATCTGTTGATTAGAACCGGCTTTCCGACGGTATTGCAACGCCTGAGGGGAAAAAAGACTGGCGATGACCTGCTTATAAGCCTGCTCTATCTGAGAGGGGGGAACGTTTAAAACGGTGGCATACTGTCCGGCGTAACTTTGGGTTCGGCTGTCTTCGCCTACGGCGCTGCTGCGGACCGCCCAGCCTTTTACCGGGGCGTTTTCCCTGGAAGCAAGGGCCTTTTGTATGGCTTTTTTCACTTCATAAGGAACGGTCCCTCTGAGAATCCTTTCTTGGATTTCGTGAGCGGTTTGTTCCAGCAGTAACGGATCCCAATTTTCCTCATTCAGGCGGTGGACCCCTTCCTGTAAAGCGTTGGTCTCCAAGAATTGTTGGAAGGAATAAGTAGAAATAACAAAGCCTCCGGGCACCCGTAAACCCAAACGGTTTTGCAGTTCACCCAAAGTGGCCATTTTTTCTCCGACATAATCGGACATTTCTTTGGTCAGTTCGGAAAGGAAGTAAACGGCCTCCCCTTTAGGAATAATATAACGGGAGTCGAGTTCCCTTTGGATATCCTGTTTGGCTCTTTCAAAAACATCAAAAAGGTCCATATACTTTTGGGGAGCGATCACATTTAAGTCATAGATGACCTTATAGACGGCTTCTTCCAATTGGGCGACGATCGTTTCTATGTAATGCTTGTCGAAAAGATAATCCCCTCCCAACTTTTCGCCCATATCGGCCATCAGGTCCAAGGCTCGATTATTATAATCCAAAAGTTCCCGAAAGACCTGGAAGAAAAGGGGGAGGGAAGGCCCCTCCTCGACTTTCTTTCTGCCGAATAATTTTTTTAAAGCATTAAGCATGGAACGACCTTCCCGGGTAAACACATAGCATACCGCTTCGGTCTTCCTCCAACTCCGAGCTCTCCCGCTCTTAGGCGCGACGTTTTCCGGAAATTCTAAAACCCGTCAGTGTCCGCTTTTAGAGCTGAAAACGATTCCGATGAGCAAACCGCTGAAGGTCGCGACAAGAACGGCCAAGATCCCGTACCATAATCCCTTTCCTTTGGCCAGATTGGAAATGAGGGCCGCAAATCCGACCAACTTCACCTCAAGATCGCCGGATTGGATCAAACGGGCTTTCCCTTCTTTACCCGCCCAAAGTTCAAGCCTATAAGACCCGGGATATAATTTGGCTGGCAGGTCCAATACGGCTTCGGCCTGATCCCAGACTTCCGGTGCCAGCGGTTTAATCCGGATCGTTCCTTCAAAAATGTGGTAGAGACGATCGGATTCTTTTAATTTTATCAATTCCTTGACCAGCAAAGATTCCTCTCCCCGGCGTTCGGATTCCAGGGCGCCGGAAAGAACGGATGAGTACCCCAGCCTGTTGGGTCCCTCCGGATCGGCTTTTTCCATTAAAGAAAGTTTATCGGATGTCCACAGGAGAAAAACTTTGGGCAGGTTTTTAAAATGTACCTCTTGGATATTCATCCATAATCCTCCCACCCTTCCCTTGCGCATCAAAGATAAATCTTCCCGAGGTCCGAGGATTCTTAGGGCCGCTTGGTATCCGTGAGGGATTGCGGCCCGGACCGTTATCTTTTCTCCGGAAAAAAAACTACCGATACGGATGGAATTGGGTTGGACAATCATCTGGAGTCCGGGGGAGGATTGTTCCCCGTATAAGGCAGTCGTTGAAAGACAGGTGAACAGGCTTACGGCAGCGAACAGGCGGTGTACTATTCTGAGGGGGAATAATTTCATGATCAATGGCCTCCTTTATAGGATAACAGGAGATGAGGAGTCCGGACCAGTCCGAATAACATCTGAATCATAACCGCCAAAATGATGACGGCCAAAAGAATTTTTATTTGGTCCCCTTTGAGCCTTTTGCTGACGCGCGACCCGAGCTGGGCGCCGGAGGAGGATCCGACCAAAAGGATCAGGGCCAGGATAAAATCTACGCTGTGATTGATGGAAGCTTGCATGATCGTGACATTAACACAGGTAAAATAAATTTGGAAAAGACTGGTTCCCACCACCACATGCATGGGCATCCGCAGCAAATAAACCATTATGGGAACCATAATAAATCCTCCTCCGACACCCATAATGGCCGCCAGAACTCCCACCAGAATGCCAAGGATTAAGGGGATAAGAAAAGAAATATGGATTCCGCTTTTTTCAAAATGCAGTTTAAAGGGTAAGCCGGTAATCAAACGGGCATAAAAGGAAGGCTTTTCGGGGCTTGCCGTCTGTATTTCTTCTTCGAGGGGGGCCCGTTTCAGACTCTGCAGACTTTCCACAAACATATAACCCCCGATAATCCCCAACATGGCCACGTAGGTGATTTTAATGACGAAATCCGCATTGCCCGTAGCCCTCAATATTTTCACCAGTTGGACCCCCAGTGTCCCGCCGATCAGGCCGCCGATGAGCAATAAGATCCCCATTTTAAAGTCCACGTTTCCCAGCCGATAATGCGCATAAGTCCCTGAGGCCGAAGCGGCTACAATTTGATTGGAATCCGACGCGGCGGCTACCGTTGGCGGTATGCCGAACATAATCAATAAAGGGGTGAGCAAAAAGCCTCCGCCGACCCCGAATAATCCGGACAAAAATCCGACCAGTCCTCCCAACCCCAATAGAAGAAAGACGTTAATGCTGGTGGCGGCAATAGGCAAATAAATGGAAAAACCCATAGGTTATCTCTCCTTCGCTTTTGGAAGATAAACCGAAAAAGTCGTACCTTGGTTGATTTGACTGGTGACTAAGATCTTTCCTCCATGTTTTTTGACGATGCTATAACTGGTGGAAAGGCCCAGACCGGTTCCTTGTTCTTTGGTGGTGAAGAAAGGATCGAAAATCTGCTCGATGACGGCTTTTGGAATACCTACTCCGGTATCGGCGACTTCAATGCAGGTATAGGACTCGTCTTCATTGTTTACCCTGAGAGTGAGCAGGCCTCCTTGCGGCATGGCCTGTATGGCATTGATGATGAGATTAATTAAAACCTGTTGAAGTTGACTGAAATCCCCTAAAATCTTCGAATCCTGAATCCCTCCGTAATACTCCAACTTGATGTTATTCAATTCCATTTCATGTTGGACCAACTTCAGGGTGGACCGAATGAGTTCATCGGTGGAAACCGGCACAAAAGCCGGGGGTCCCATCCGGGTAAAATCGAGTAAATTCCGGACGGTGGCGCTGGCTCGTTCGGCTTGGGTGTATATGTCCTGAAGGCGTTTTCTTTTTTCTTCAAGAGAAAGGCTTTCCAGCTCGTCGAGTAAAGATTCCGTCGTGATACATATATTATTCAAAGGATTGTTCAACTCATGAGCGATTCCGGAAGTCAAAGTGCCTATGGAGGCCATTTTGCGGGTTTGAATGTATTGTTCTTGATTTTTCAGGAGCTGATCCATCATCAAATTGATGGCTATAGCCAGGCGGGAGAATTCATCCTTATATTTTCGGACCGGCGTGATGGGGGAATAATCCCCCCGGGCGATGCGCAAGGTATAGTCCACAAACCGGTTCAAAGTCGGAACGATTTGTTGGGCCAAAAAATGCGTCAAATAGATCATCACCAAAAGCAGAATGGCTAAAAAGATTAGGGGGACCTGGCGCGACCATTGGGTCATGGCCTCCACGTCTTTCCGCTCTTTTTCCACTAAATTTGTGGCCATGGAGATCATTTCCGCTCCATGCTGTCGCAATTCTTTTTCGATCTTGATCAGTTCCTGCGTGCTCCATTCCTTTTCCGAGGACCTCGCCCTTAAGCTGCTCAGGAGATTCTCGTAACGATCCAAATGGGAAACCATAAGGCTAAATTTTTCCTGACCGATGACCGAGGAAATATCTTTTCCTTCCTTCTTAAGGATTTCCCTGGCGTTCTGTACGATATCCAGGGCGTCGAGTAGATTGGTTTTATATAAAAAAAAGTTTTTTTCGTAGCGGCGGGCCTGTTGTATTTGAAAAGAATAATTATTGAGGGTTTCCATGAATTTTACTTTTTTGTCCACCTGCCCGCCCATGATTAAATAGGTAATGCTGGCTGCGGCGCACAGGATGAACAAAAGAGAAAAGCCCAAAATAATTTTGGTCCGGATGGTCATGGTGGGTCTTTCCACCAGACCCTTTTGGGCTTCTTTCAGGGCCGCTTCGTCCAGGAACAGCCTCGGTGTCGGCAGGTCCGGACCGTTTTCCTTCAGGCCGTTTTTCGAGAAGAAATCCTTTTCCTGATCCATGATCAGGTCAAAGCCTCATAGTCCCCGATTAGGGTCCGGTCCAGGTAATGACGCATAACCTCTTTTGGGTCAGAAGGGTCAAGGGGCGGGGACAAGGACGAGCGCCCATAAAGTAGAGGGGTATCCCGATGCTTTTTCCCCTCGATATAACCTCTGGTCTGTGTACCGGAGGCCCTTCTCCGTTAGGGACGACTTCGGTGCACTATCCCTCATTCGCCGGCATGGATTCGAGGAAGCCCCTTGAAACCCAAGGCCTCAGCCGCTTTATAGACCACTTCCCTTAAATCGTTGGGCTTAAAGGGCTTGGCGATGAAGTCAAAGGCCCCTTTGCCCAAGGCCTCACGGGCCATCTCCACGGTGGCGTAACCGGTGATCATGATCACCTTGGTCCGCTCGGAACGCGCCTTGACCTTTTCCAGGACCTCGATGCCGTCGATCTCCTCCATACGGATGTCGGTGACCACGATGTCGAAGGTTTTCTCCTCCAGACGCTTAAGGGCCTTTTGGGGGTCTTCAAAGGATTCCACTTCGCAACCCATTTTGGTCAAGGCCGGTCCTAAACGTTTGCCGACGATCGGTTCGTCGTCCAAGATGAGCACTTGCGGTTTCTTGTCCATGATCGAAACTTCCCTTCCTTAGGCAGAAAATTCGGAGGTTCAAGCGGCCGTCCGCTCGTAACTCAAGGTTTGATGGATTTTTTTACGGGTCGCGTAGGCCTTGAAGACATGATAGAGGATGACGATCACCCCGCTGATCCCGCTGGCGAATAGGAGGTATTTGCTCCCTCGATTGAACCAAGGATCCAAGGCCGGGTCGATCCCGATGATCCCCAACTGGCGCAAATACATAGGCACGGCGATGGCCCGGCTGATGACGCATAAGAGGATGATCAGGCAGGTGACCAAGCGAATATAGCGTTCGCTGACCACCTTGACCCCGTAGGCCCCGAGGTAAACCCCGAAGAGGGAACCGGACAACAGAAGGAAGGCCAGGCGCAGGTCCACAAATCCCTCCCAGGCGTAGTTCAGGGCGCCCCAGGCCCCCATAAACATGGCCAGATACAATTCGGTCCCGGCGGCCACGGCGGTGGGAACGCCGAAGATGTAGATCATGGAAGGGACGCCGACGAACCCGCCGACGCCGATGGTCCCGGCCAGATAGCCGGTGGCCAGACCGACGGGCAGGATCACCCACAAGGAGACCTTGACGTCCGCCACCTTAAAATAGATAAAAGGAGGGATTTTCAAGCGGGACAAAAATTCCGAAATCTTTTTGGAAGGTCCGGTCCCTTCTTCCGTGTTTTTCATCAGATCCCGGATCATGGATAAGGCCACCAGGGTCAGGATGCCGATGAAGACGGCGCTGATATACAGATTGGCCCCGGCGCCGGAGGCGGCTCCATGGCCGTCCCCCCCTCCGCCGCGGAAGAGCAAGCTGTTGATCCAGACGGCCAAACGGATGCCGATCAGGGCGGTGATCAGCATAAACAGCCCCAGTTTTTTATCCACATTGCCCATTTCTCCGTGTTTCTTGGATCCCATCATGGCCTTGCCGAATTTATGGGTGATGTTGCTGGCCACGGCCACCACCCCGTTGACCCCTAAGTTCATCATGCCCGGGGTCATGAAAAAGGCCCCGCCGCTGCCGATGAAACCGCTCAAGACCCCTCCGATAAAACCCAATAGGACCACCTGTAAGGCCCCGGCTATATCCAAAGGTATGAAAATGGAAGATACGTCCGTCATGGTTGAACTCCTTTTTTTCTAAAATAGGTTTATGGGAGAAACGAGGTTACCTCGTCCTTGGTCCGATAGGGTTTTTAGTCCAGTTTGACCAATTTCAGGATCGTCCGTGCCACGGTCCCGTAAAAATAGGCAAAGAGCGGAGCGGCGACCCCGACGGTCACCGTCGACAGGAGTTTCCAACCCTTGTAGCGCTGCAGGAAAGCGATCACTCCTTCCTGATGGGTGAAGAGTCCCCCCAAGATCCCGGCGACGACCAGGATAAAGAGGCAGACCTTGATCCATTCCTTCCGGCTTAAAAAATATTTTTTTTGCAGTTCGTCGAGGGAGATCACCGGGACCCGGATGTTTTCCCCCAGGAATACTTTCACATCGCGCAGCAGGCGGGTCTGAACGGCCTTGGGGCGGTTCAGAAACAGATCGCCGAGGACCACCAGGCTGTAGTTTTGCGGCTGGCTGATGGTCTTCTTCAGGGCGTTAAAGTTTCCCCGAAGATGATGCCCTCCGCCGGAGCGGCCTTGCCGGATCAATTCTTCCAAGGTCTTTTTCAGACCGCCGTCATCGGGGGCTGGGGGTTCCTCCGTATCCTCCCCGATTCCTCCGGGGTAGTTTTCCGGAGCGAAAGGGGGCGGGACGGAAAGGCTTTCCGGTTTTTCTTCCTTCTCCGCCACGACCATTTCCTCGGAGGGGAGATAACGCAATAGTTCAATGGCCGCGCCCCAGCGCTGAGCGATTTGATTGAGTTGAGCGAAGGATTCCGATTGGGGGTTGAAGGATTCTTGGATCCAGAGGATATTGGTTTCGGCCATGGTAGCCAATACCTCCTTCACTCCGGGCAGATCGGATAACACCTCAGGGATGGAGGCGGCCACCTGGGCCTGTCTGGGCATATAGGTCACGGTCACCGTCCCTTCATGGGCCGAGACGTTCAAGTCGGCCCAGGAGGTCCGCTCATCCAGGGCCAATTGCATCCGGGCCCTGGCCCCCAAACAGTAATTGTCCATGGCCTTCATGGAGGCCGGGGTGGGGCGAAAATCGGGCAGGTCCACCAGGGAACAGAGGGCGGCCACGGCGTTGGGAATGCTCATGTTGTCCAGGTTCAAGACCAAATCGTATTGCTTGGGGTCGTTCACATCCTGGTTGTGAATAAGGTGCACCCACCGTTCGATATCCTCGTTGACTTGTTGTTCGTATTTTTCGGCCTTGGCTCGGTCCATGCGCAACTTGAGCATGTCGGACTGGATCTGATGTTCCCGATTGGGAACCAATCGGACGCGAAAGACATGGGAAACGGTGGGCAAAAGGAGGTGGCCGCTCCGTCCGTGATAGATCAGATTGCCCGATCCCGCCATTTCGCAGATCCTGGCCGTGACAAAAGCCAGGTAGCGTTCTTTCAATCGGGCCAATCCCTCCGACCGGGCCGGGCTTTTGATGACCGCCATTTCCAGCTTACCCACGGGGATCCCGGCTTCGGTGGCCTGGTCAATCACTTCCTCTCGACCTAAACAAGGATAGCCCATTTTCGCAGCCAGTTTTTCCGCGATTTCTTTACGCAAAGGTGCAGAGGTGCTGGAGAGAATCACGATCGCCATGTTCGATTATTCCTTTCTTTCGTTGAGGGGTTTCCTGTTTCACCTCAAATGTCCCGGTGCGGTCGGTCCCGCTCCCCATCTTCTTCCCCGGCCCGGCTCTCTTTGGGCCGGACGATGACCACCTGGCTTTCCACCTGGGCCCGCAAGGACTCGATTTGCTGCTTCGCCCGGGCATAACGGGGATCATGGACAGGGGGTAGGGCCAGAATGATTTCGGTAATATGATGTTCCCTGGAAAAGGAGGGCAAGGTCGCCATCAAATCTTCCCCGGAAAAAAACAGGTCCAAATGGATTTTGGAGATGCGTGCCTGTTGCAAAAGATCGCTGAAAGGCTTGGGCAGGGGGCTGGGTCCGTTTTCCTTTTCGGCCCCGGTAGGCTGCGAATCCGACGAGGAAGAAAAAATCAAAAAGTAGACCTTCGTAGGATTCCTTTTGGCGAATTCCACGGCGAAATAGGCCGCCGCCAACGACAGGGGGGAATAGTCAGGGATAGGAACCAAGATTTTATTCATGGCCGACCTCTCCCGGTATTTTATTCAAATAATGTGCCTGGTTCGGTCATTAAGAAATAACAATGGGTTAGGGATTAAAAATCCATAGCGAGGAGCAAAGAGGCCGGTTTCTGTTCAAATATGAAACAAAAAACAGGAAAAGGGAAGTTTGCCCGTCGGTAAAAAGAAAAATAAAAAAGAAAATTAAGGCATTATAGGAGAGAGGGTTTGGGGGTCACTGTTTCAAACTGAAACAGGGAGGGGGTCGGAAGAGGGCCGAAGGCCTTTTACTCCTTTTCCAGGCCATACCGCAAGATCTTCCGCCACAGGGTGGTTCGGGAAATCCCCAGGATGCGGGCCGCCTCCACTTTATTATATTGGGTATTTTCCAGGACCCTTCGGATATATTCTTTTTCCGTTTCCTCCCAGGACGGCCATTGGGTGGAAGCGTACGTTTCCACTTCGAACCGTCGCAGATCTTCCGGAAGATCGGGGGGAAGGATCAGATCGCCTTCGGATAAGGCGACGGCCCCGGCGACAATGTGTTCCAATTCACGCACGTTGCCTGGAAAGGAGTAGTTCATCAAAGTTTCCAAGGTCTCCCGGGAAAAGCCTTGAACCTTTTTCTTATAAGCGAGGTTGTATTTTTGCAAAAAATGATTGAGCAGGAGGGGGATATCTTCCTTGCGTTCCCGGAGGGGGGGGACCTTGATCAGGACCACTTTCAACCTGTAGAATAAATCTTGGCGGAATCGTCCCAGTTCCACTTCTTTTTCCAATTCCCTATTGGTGGCGCTGATGATGCGGATGTCCAGATCGATCGCTTTGGTGCTCCCCAGGCGCAGGATCTTTTTTTCCTGGATGGCGCGGAGGAGCTTCACCTGCATGGTCATCGGCATTTCACCGATTTCGTCCATGAACAGGGTCCCTTTTTGGGCCGCCTCCATCAGGCCGATCTTGATCGAATCGGCGCCGGTGAAGGCCCCTTTTTCGTGGCCGAACAGCTCGTTGGCGATCAATTCTTCGGCGAATCCCCCGCAATTGAAGACCACAAAAGGGCCGGAGGCCCTGGTGCTATTGAGGTGGATGGCCCGGGCCACCAATTCCTTGCCGGTGCCGCTTTCCCCTTGTATCAGTACATTGCAGTCGATTTCGGAAACCTTGGCCACGGCCGAGAGCAACTCCTTAATTTTAGGACTGATTCCGATGATGCCTTCGGCCTGGATTTTCTTGAAGGCTTCCGCGCGTAACAAACGGTTTTCCAAAGACAAACGGAGGAGCTCTTCCGCCCGTTTGACGACGGCGCGGACCTGATCGGGGGTGAAAGGTTTGGCCAGGTAATAAAAGGCCCCTTTTTTGACCGCCTCCACGGCCTGGTCCAAGGTGGCATACCCGGTGATGAGGATCACTTGCGTGGCGGGGTGGTCTTTTTTGATATGTTTCAGGATTTCCATGCCATCGATGTCCGGCAAGCGGATATCGGTGAGGACCAGGTGAAAAGGTTCCCGGGCCATCCGATCCAAGGCCGGTTTTCCGGCTTCAAAGGTTTCGATCTCGTATCCGCTGCGGCGGAATACTTGTTTCAGCCGTTCCCGGACCAGGGGTTCGTCATCGATCACGGCCAGCCGTATTTTTTCGTTCATGGAAAGACCTTTGAACTTTTTTCTTATTTAGATATACTTTTGTTGGCGGAGGATCAACTTTAAAATGTTTCTGGTCCGATACTTGCAAAAACATAAAAACGATGGAAAAGGAAGGAATGCATAAGCCGGATAGGAACCGGAAAGAACCGGGGACCCTCCCCGAGCCCCGGGTGCCCAATCCCCAAGGCGGACGGCCCCTTTTTGGTATCCGAACCCGCATCACACTGGGATTTTTCATCAGTTTTCTCATGGCCTTGGGATTCACCCTTTTTTCCTTGTATGCCGTCGTCCTCCTTCAGGAAAAATTGTATTTCCTTCAAGTGGCCGACAATTTTTCCATGGAGATACAACAGGCCCGCCGTTTCGAAAAAAACTTTTTTCTTTACGGAACCAATCTGTTGGAAGCGATCAGCCATGTCAACAATGGCTTGAACCTGCTCCATGCCAATGTCAGTTCCTTAAAAGGGGTGATCGGCGGAAATAATTACCAGGTCCTCCTCGATCACACCCGCACCTATGAAGGGCTTTTGGAACAATTGTTGGCCCTTAATCCACAAACCGGTAAGGCAAGCTACCAAAGAGATAAACTCGCCGCCGAACTCCGGATGCATGGAGCCGAAATGGTCTCGTTGGCCTTCGGTTTGGTGCAAAAGGAACGGCAAGCCGTAGAGGAGATGCTGCTCTGGGCCAAAAGGGTGCCGATCTTTTTTTTGATCTTTTTGTTTTTCCTGATGATTTACCTCGCCCTGCTCCTTTCCCGACAGATCCTGGCCCCATTGAATAAGATTCTTAATTACACCCAACGGATCGCCCAAGGGGATTTCACCCCCGCCCTTCCCAGCCGTCCCTATCGGGATGAGTTTTCCGATCTGCTTCAAGGCATCAACCGGATGCTTGAGGAACTGGCCCGACGCCAGGAAATCTTGATCCAATCCCACAAGCTCCGGGCCGTGGGGACCCTGACCGCCGGGGTGGCTCACGAACTGAACAACCCCATCAACAACATTACTTTAACGGCCCACTTGCTTTTGGAAGAATATGAGGAGCTTTCCGACGAGGAACGGCGGGAAATGATTGCCGATCTGATCACTCAGGCCGACCGCTCTCGGGGCATCGTCCGCAACCTGTTGGATTTCGCCCGGGAAAGCGAGTCGAAAATCGAGTCGCTGGACTTGGGGGAGCTGATCCAAGAAACCGTCCGTTTGGCCGGCAACCAGATCAAGCTGGCCGGCGCCCATTTGGATGTGAGTATCTTGCCCAATCTCCCTCGCATCCACGGCGATCATCAGCAGCTGAGCCAGGTCTTTCTGAATATCCTTTTGAACGCCTTGGACGTCGTCCCCAAAGGAGGGAGGATCCAGATTTCCGTCGGTCATGAAGAACCCAATTTTGTGGCCGTGAAGATCACCGACAACGGTCCGGGGATCCCCGAGCACATTTTGCCCAACATCTTCGACCCCTTTTTTACCACCAAACCCCAGGGAAAGGGGACGGGATTGGGCCTGTCCGTCTCTCAGGGCATCGTCGCCCGCCATGGCGGACAGATTCGGGTATCCAGCAAGGAAGGGGTGGGGACCACCTTCACCGTCGTCCTTCCGGTAACGACCATCCCCGCCCAGGAATTGGGCGGCAAAAAGGATGAATCCGCCCAAGGGTAGGGACGAAGGAAGAAGGATGAACCCTGGGGAAGAGGAAAAGATGAGCCCGTCGGCCTCGGAGGAGTCGTTATACTTTCGTTCCTTGAAGCATTCCTTGGTCGGTTTCCTGGTGCCCGGTTTTTGCCATGAGCTCAATAACCCCATCCACAACATCCTCCTGACCCTGGAGACCTTGATCGAAGAAGACCGAATCCTGAGGCCGGAGGAACGGATGGAAATGGTCCGGGAGGCCTTGGAGGAGGCGGAGCGGGCCCGGGTATGGGTCAAAGACCTGCAGGAATTGACCCGAGATGGTCCATGGGAAGAGGTCGCCTTTTCCGTGGAGGATTTGGTGGACCAATGTCTTCGATGGGTCCGAAATGAAAGCAAGGCCCGTCGGTTCCGAATGACCAAGACGGTCAAGGGGCCGCTTAGGGACTGCCGGGCGGACAAATCCGGCCTGCGACTGGTTTTGCTTCATCTGTTGTGGTCCGGCATGCACTTCTTTAACGACGGCGGGAAGGGAAGCATCGCCTTGGAGATGAAAGGGGAAGATATCCTTGTCGAACTGCACTGGACGGCGGGGGGGGGTTCCCTCCAAAGAAACGGGCCGTCCTCGAGACGTTCGGAACAACCGGCCCTCATGGAGGGGGAGGTTTTAAAGGGGTTGATCGGAAACATGGGAGGGCGCATCGAGGTTGAAGAAGAAGCTTCGGGAGAAAGGCGGGTAAGGCTTTTTTTCCCCTGCCTTCGGGAAAGTCCGAGGGGCCGATAGCTTTTTTCCCGCTGTGGGTCGCATGTTTCAAAAAGAAACATTTTCCGATTCCTCAAGCCTGTTTTTGAGGTAAAGGGAGGAAAAGGGGAGGACCGGTTTCCCTCTTCTGGAAAGGATTTCCGCGAACAAGGGGGAGGGGTGCCGTTTGACCCGTTTGAATTCCATACCTTAGGCGGTTTCGGGGTTCTACGCTTCCGGTCCCATAGGGTGTCAGGGCCCGGACGGGAAAGTTCCTCCCTTTCCCTGCTTTAAATTGGCATTAAATTTGTATTAAAAAATAGGGATGAAAAAACGGGATCCTTTCCAGGATCCTTTTGACCTGGGGGTCCTTTCGAGCCACTACCGGGAAGAAGAACCAAAAGATTTAACTTTTCGATCCACCCTGGTACAGGTAAGGAGGGGAGATGGGAAGGCCTGTGGAAATCTTGATATTGGATGATGAACCCTTAGTGGGTAAACGCCTAAAGCCGGCTTTGGTCCGGGAAGGATATCGGGTGGAGACCTTCACCTCCCCCCAGGAGGCCGTGGCCCGCTTGGAGGAAAAAAACTTCGATGTCGTCGTCACCGATATCCTGATGGAGGGGCTGGACGGCATGGAGATCCTGCACCGGACGCGTCAAAAGTCGCCGGCAACCAAGGTGATCATGATCACCGGATATGCCACGTTAGATCTGGCCAAAGAATCCCTTAACCAAGGGGCCTTTGAGTTTATCGCCAAGCCCTTTCGAATAGGGACGATGCGGGAGACGATTCAAAAAGCGGTCAAGGCTTTGGCCGCGGAAGGGAGGTTGACATGAGAATCCATCGCAGCAGTATGGAAAAGATTCTGGATCAGCAGGAAAGCGACACCCTCATTACCAATCCCAAACAGCCGATCCGGACGTTTTTACGAAAGGTCCGTTTTCTTTTTGAGGCTAAAAAGGAAAAGATTAAAAAGAAAATGAAAGGATGAGGGTAACTCCTCCTTTGAATGCAATATCATCCTGGAGTCCCTTTTTTCATTTTTTCCTCTCGACCCCCCTTTTCTGAAGACTAACCTGCTAATTTATAAATAAAAATCGGTTTTTGATTTTTTTTCTTGACATCATCTCCCTTTTGTGCAAAAAACCGACTGAGTACTCAGTCAGAATCAGGAGAAACCTTTGACCAAGAAAGAGGTAATCTTACAGGCGGCCAGCCGCCTTTTTTCGGATAAGGGGTATAAGGAGACTTCCGTGGCGGAAATTTCCGAAATGACCCAAGTGGCGGAAGGGACTATCTTTTATCATTTTAAAAGCAAAGAAGGCCTTTTTCTGGCCATCTTGGAGGGGTTGAAGGATGAAATCCTTCATGGATTCGCCGAGTATTTCAAAGAAAAGGAATTTAAAGACGGTCTGGAGATGGTGAAGGGGGCGGTCACTTACTACCTTTATTTGGCGGGGATGAAAGAGGAGCGTTTTCATCTCCTCCATCAGCGTTATCCTTATGATCTGGCCGCCGTCAACCCCTTGTGTCGGGAATTGTTGGAGGCCATCTATAACGGTATCATCGATATTTTTGAGCAGGCCGTTCTCAAAGGACAACAGGACGGTTCCATCCGGGAGGTCTCTCCCCGGAAATCGGCCTTGATCCTTTTTTCGCTGGTAGACGGACTGGTTCGTTTCAAAACTTATAACCTTTATGATCCGGCGGGACTGTATCAGGAGCTGATTGAGGCCTGCCACAAAATGCTCGCCGGTGGTCCCGGCTCGGCGGCGGGGAAGGATGACCTTTGCTCGCCGGCGGGGTCGGGAGGGCGATAATTCCATAATTCGAGGTATCCCTGATGATCAAGAAGATATTTCCTTTTCTGGAATGGTTCTCCCATTACAACCGCATGGCCTTCAGATCCGACGCCGTGGCCGGCTTGACCGTGGCCCTGGTGCTCATCCCCCAATCCATGGCCTACGCCCAATTGGCCGGATTGCCGACGTATTACGGATTATACGCCGCTTTTCTGCCTCCCATGGTGGCCGCCCTCTTCGGCTCCAGCCGACAGTTGGCCACGGGTCCGGTGGCCGTGGTTTCCCTGATGACCGCCGCCTCCTTGTCCCCCCTGGCCACACCGGGCAGCGAAAGCTACATCACCTATGCCATCCTGCTCTCCCTGATGGTGGGAATCTTCCAGCTCCTCCTGGGCGTCCTCCGATTGGGCTTGGTGGTGAATTTTCTCTCCCACCCGGTGGTCAACGGTTTCACCAACGCCGCGGCCCTGATCATCGCCACCTCCCAATTGGATAAGATGTTCGGGGTATCGGTGGATACGGCCGAGCATCACTATGAAACCATCTTCCGGGTCATCGAAGCCGCCCTGCATTACACCCACTGGCCCACTTTTTTCATGGGGGCCTTTGCCTTCGCCCTGATGATTTTCCTTAAGAAAATTTCCCCCAAGATCCCCAATGTCCTGGTGGCCGTGGTCATCACCACCCTGATTTCCTGGGCTTTCGGGTTTCAGCACGACGAACAGGTGCCCGTGGGTCGCATCCAATCGGAAAAGGCCAAGGCCCTGATCAGCCATTTTAATAAAGTGTCCGAAGCCATCCCTCTTCTGTCCAAGGAAAGGACGGAGGTCAACAAGGCCTTGGACAAGACCAAAGGCGGTCATGACCTGCGAGGGGTCCTGGACGCCGAGCATGCCATGAGCGTCGTCACCTTCACCCTGGAGGAAAAGAAAAAGGAACAGGCCAGGCTTAGGGCGGAAATCCGGGCCATGCTTTTCACCGGGGTCAAGGAAGCGGACGGAACCTTGAGGTTTTATCTCAAAAACGAAGTCCCGCCCGGGGCCCAGACCGACGGAAGGACCTGGCGGATCCGCGTAGGCAACAATGTCTTGAAAGAGGACGCCCTGGTCATGAAAGGAGGGGGGTCCGTAGTCGGGAACATCCCCAGCGGCCTTCCGGCTTTCTCCCTTCCCAAGATCGAATTCAAGGTCATGGGGCCTCTTTTTTCCTACGCGGCCATCATATCCCTCTTGGGCTTTATGGAGGCCATCTCCATCGCCAAGGCCATGGCCGGAAAGACCGGGCAACGGTTGGACCCCAACCAGGAGTTGATCGGCCAGGGATTGGCCAACATCTTGGGGTCCATCGGAAAGAGTTATCCGGTCTCCGGTTCCTTTTCCCGTTCGGCCGTCAATCTGCAGGCCGGGGCCGTCACCGGTCTTTCCAGCGTCTTCACCAGTCTGACCGTGGTGATTACCCTGTTCTTTTTTACCCCGTTATTGTATCATTTGCCCCAGTCGGTCTTGGCGGCGGTGATCATGATGGCCGTGATCGGGCTTCTGAACGTCTCCGGATTCGTCCACGCCTACCGGGCCCAAAAGTACGACGGGGTGATTTCCCTCATCTCCTTCATCGCCACCTTGGCCTTCGCCCCCCATTTGGACAAGGGGATCCTGGTCGGGGTGGGGCTGTCTTTAGGGGTGTTTATTTATAAAAGTATGCGGCCCAAAATGGCCACCCTTTCCCGGCACGTGGACGAGGCGCTCAGGGACGCCAGCGTCCATGGCCTCAGGGAATGCAAGTATGTCTCCCTGGTTCGGTTTGAAGGGCCGCTCTTTTTCGCCAACGCCAGCTATCTGGAAGACAAGATCATGGAACTTTTGCGCACCCGTCCGAAGCTGAAACACATCGTCATCGTTTCCAACGGCATCAACGACATCGACGCCACCGGCGAAGAGGCCTTGTCCCTGTTGGTGGACCGGGTGCGCAGCGCCGGGATTGACATCTCCTTAAGCGGGGTCAACGAGGCGGTGATGCAGGTGTTGAGGCGTACCCATTTCCCGGAAAAAATCGGCGAGGACCACATTTTTCCGACCATGGAAAAGGCCATCGCCGCCGTTCATTATTCGGCCCATAAGGATGGGCAGGAGGATCACTGCCCGCTCCTTTCGGCCGATTATCTCACCGTTTAAAGGGGGGCCACCGATGTCTGTTATTTCCGTTTTCCACGGTATCTTTTGCAACCAGGAAGCGGTCGTTCAATCCCTGCTCCGGCGCACCGGATACCGCCTGATGACCGACGCCAATGTCCTCGCCAAAGCGGCGAAACATTCGGGGACGAGCGAAAGCAGGATTTCCCGGGCCTTTTCGGCCAAACCGTCGGTCTTCAATCCCTTCACCCACGAGAAGGAGCGGGCCATCGCCTACCTGAGGTTGGCCATGGCCGAATTGGTGGTTCAGGAGGACAAGTTCCTCTTCCAAGGGTATTGCGGTCAGTTGATCCCGCGGGAGGTCGGTCATTGTCTGCAACTCTGCTTGATCGCCGATTTGAAATTCCGCCTGGGCCAAGCCTGGAAGGAAAAAGGACTAAGCGAGAACGAGGCCCTGAAAATCATCCGCAAGGAGGACGAGGACCGCAGCGCCTGGGTGGAGACCTTGTTCCAAAAAAAGGATCCTTGGGACCCTTCCCTATACGATATCGTGATCCCCACGGACAAAACGGATCCGGAAGAGGCCGCCCGTTTGGTGGAAAAGCACCTTGGCCGGGATGTCCTCCGGACAACGACCGAATCCCGCCGGGCGGCCCAGGATTTTCTTTTGGCTGCTCAGGTCGGGGTGGCCCTGGCCAAAGAAGGGCACGATGTGGGGGTGGCCGCCCGGGAGGGAAAGGTCACCCTGACCATCAACAAGCATGTCGTGCTGTTGAGCCGGTTGGAGGAGGAGTTGAAGTCCATCGTCGCCCCTCTCCCCGGCGTGCGCAGCGTGGAAACCCGCATAGGACAGGGCTTCCATCAGGCCGACATCTATCGCAAATACAATTTCGAAGTCCCCTCCAAGGTCCTTTTGGTGGACGACGAAAGGGAATTCGTCCAGACCCTTTCCGAAAGGTTGTTGCTCCGGGAAATGGGCTCGGCCGTGGCCTACGACGGGGAGTCGGCCTTGTCCTTGATCCAGGAGGACGAACCGGAGGTGATGATCCTGGACCTGAAGATGCCGGGGATCGACGGCATCGAGGTCCTGCGCCGGGTCAAACAGAGCCATCCGGATGTGGAGGTGATCATCCTCACCGGTCACGGCTCCGAGGCCGACCGGGAAACCTGCATGCAGTTGGGGGCCTTCGCTTATCTCCAGAAACCGGTGGATATCGACCTGCTGAGCAGGAAATTGAAAGAGGCCAACGAAAAGATTCGAAAAAAGAAGGGAAACCGGTAACCGGAAGAGGCGGGTCTTTTCCGGGTCCGGCGGGCGCACCGGAGACCGGCCACGGACGGGGGAGCGGAAACCTTCTTTCGAGAAGGGGCGGGGAAAGCGGAAGGGCGGTATATGCGACTTTGGGGCAAACCCAAATTTTGGGATCATTATGATGTGGCTTCAGGCCCGCATAAATCCCTGTTCAACTTCCGCCGGGTCTGGCTGCTGGCCGTGGTGGTCATGTCCGTGGTTTCCCTCCTCCCCCTGATCTTCATCACCGTCGTCAACTACCGGGCGACCAAACGGGGGTTCGAGTCGGAGATCCGACTGCGCACCACCCGTCTGGTCTCCAACATCCGCCGTTCGGTGGCCTTTTTCCTGGAGGAACGGCGGTCGGCCATCGAATTCATCAGCCGCCTCCATGGTCGGGAGGAGCTGAACAACCCGGCCCGCTTGGCCTTTATCTTGGAGAATTTGAAAAAGAGTTTCGGGGGCTTCGTTGATCTGGGGGTCGTCGACGCCCAGGGCAACCAAAGTTCCTATGTGGGGCCCTATGCTTTGCAGGGTAAAAATTACGCCGATCAGGACTGGTTCCAGCAGGTCTTCCAGAAGGGAAAGTATGTCAGCGAGGTCTACTTGGGATACCGCCGGGTCCCCCACTTGGTGATCGCCGTCAAACACCCCGACGGCAACGGCGATTTCTATGTCCTTCGGGCCACCTTGGATACGGAGCGCTTCAACCACATGGTGACCGGTGCCGAATCGACGGAAACGGGGGACGCCTTTTTGATCAACCATCAAGGGGAACTCCAGACCCCTTCCCGGACCTTCGGAACCCTCCTTAAGAAAATCCCCCTGCCCGTTCCTGAATATTCAAGCCATACCGAGACCTTCGACTTTGTCACCCCGGACCGGACCCCCTTGATGATCGGTTACGCCTATATCCAGGATTCCCCTTTCATTTTGCTGATGGTCAAGGACAAGAACAGATTGATGAAGGAGTGGAACTGGACTCGCCTGGAACTCATCGGTTTTCTCGTCTTCAGCGTAACCGTGATCTTGTTGGTTATCCTGGGCACCGCCACCTATCTGGTGGAGCAGGTCTATCTGGCCGATCAACGGCGGGTGGCCATGCTCCATAAGGTCGAGTACGCCAACAAACTGGCCTCCATCGGGCGGCTGGCGGCCGGGGTAGCCCATGAAATCAACAACCCCTTGGCTATCATCAATGAAAAGGCCGGATTGATCAAGGACCTCTTTACTTATCGCTCCGAATACCGGGCCGACCCCCGCCTGATCGGCCTGGTGGATGCCATTCTCCACTCCGTCGAACGCTGCGCGGCCATCACCCGCAGGCTCCTACGCTTCGCTCGACACATGGAGGTCAGCATCCAGACCGTTCAACTGGAAGAAGTGGTGCGGGAGGTCCTGGGCTTTGTGGCCAAAGAGGCCGAATACCGGAGCATCGAAGTCCGGGTGGAGGTGGAGGGGGAGATCCCACCCTTCGAGACCGATCGGGGGAAGCTGCAGCAGATCTTTCTGAACATCATCAATAACGCCTTTGCCGCCGTGAGCGACGGAGGGCGTCTGGTCATTACCCTGAAAAGGGAAAAGGAAAACACCGTATCCGTGTCCTTCGCCGACAACGGTCGGGGCATCCCCCCTGAAGACCTGAAAAGGGTCTTCGAGCCTTTTTTTACCACCCGAGCCGGTCAAGGGGGGACAGGACTGGGACTATCCATCACCTACGGATTGGTCCAGGAATTGGGGGGGACAATTCAGGTCCGAAGCACCGTCGGTCAAGGGACCTGCTTCACGGTAAGCTTGCCGTTAAAATACGAAAAAAGGAAGAGGGAGATCGATGCGGATACTATTGGTGGATGACGAGGCCGAATTGGTTTCCACCCTCACGGAACGCCTGTCTTTCCGGGGGATCGAGGCCGATTGGGTGACCACCGCCGAAGAGGCCTTGGAAATGGCGGAAAAAGGGTCTTACGATGTCGCCGTCCTGGACATCAAGATCCCTCGGATCAGCGGTCTGACCCTGAAAAAGCTCCTGGAAGAGAGGCATCCGAAAATGAAATTCATCTTTTTGACCGGTCACGGTTCCGAAGAAGATTTCCGCATCGGTTCGGCCGAGGCCGGGGAGGATTATTATCTGATCAAACCGGTCAACCTCGATCTCTTGATCGAAAAGTTGAAAGAAATCACCGGTGCTAAGGCTTAAGGCCGGCGGTTGCCGCGCCGGGGCCGAAAGGCCGAGGCAAGAAGGAGCGCCCATGAATGACCATTGGGAAAACATGGCCCGACAAGGATCCCGGTTTTTCGGTAAGATGACCGCTTCCCTCTCCCACGAAATCAAAAACGCCCTGGCCATCATCAATGAAAAGGCCGGGTTGTTGGAGGATTTTACCCTGATGGCCGAGCAGGGGAGAGGGATGGATCCGAAGCGGCTGAAAAGTTTGGCCGGCGATATCATGAAACAGATTCAAAGGGCCGACGGCCTGGTGAAGCGGCTGAACCGGTTCGCCCACAGCGCCGACGAATGGGTGCGGACCGTCGAGTTGGAGGAGGCCCTGGCCTTGATCCTTTCCATCGCCCATCGGCCGGCCTCCATGCGTGAGGCGGTGTTGGAGGCGGAACCGGCCTCCACGCCCCTTCAGGTGACGACCAAACCGTTTTTGCTGGAAAACATGATCTGGGCCTGCATCGAATTCTTTTTGTCGGAAAACCAGAAAAGGATCCGGCTGATTCCCGAAAAGACCTCGGATGGGGTCCGGATCCGTTTTGTCGGAGACCTTCCTTTGCCGGAATCTTCCGGGTTACTGTTTCCCGGTGAAGCGGAAAAGGTCCTCCTTCGTGCCCTGGGGGCGGAGTTGCGGATGAAGCCCGCGACGGGCGAAATGGTCCTTCATTTACCCAAAGGGCCGTAAGACCTTCGACCCTTTAGGCCGGGGCGGGGCAAGAAGGAAGGGAGCGGATCGAGCGTATGGGGAAGGCCCACGGAACAATAACGGGGAAGGGGGCGGCCTGACCCCCGAGGGGTTTTCCCTTCAGAAAAAGGCCGGAAAGGAGAAAGACCATGTCTGAGAAAGTGTTATTGGTGGATGATGAAGTGGAGTTTCTGAATACCCTTTCGGAACGGATGCGCAACCGGGGAATGGAGGTGGCTACTTCCAGCTCCGGCGTCGAAGCCCTGGAAAAGGTGGAAAAGGAGCCCTATGACGTGATCATCCTGGACCTGATGATGCCGGGGATCGACGGCCTGGAGGCGCTCAAGATCCTCAAGGCCAAGAGACCGGAGCTGCAGGTCATTCTCCTCACCGGCTACGCCACCGTGGAGAAGGGCATCGAGGCCATGAAACTGGGGGCCATGGATTTCCTGGAAAAACCGGCCGATTTGAATCAGTTGACGGAAAAGATCAAGAAGGCCCAGGCCAAGAAGATGCTGATCGTGGAAAAACAAACCGAAGAAAAGATCAAAAAGATCCTCGAAGAAAAAGGCTGGTGAGGACCGGAGAAAAGGCGGGGCGGGGGGTTATCCCCCTTTTTCCGTCAGGGCCTTCAACTCTTCCAGGGTCCATCCGGCCGCTTCGGCGGCCCGGGCGAGGTCGCCTTGGTGGCGGACCAAAAGACGGCGGGCATATTCGGCTTGGAATCTCTTGAGCAGGCGTTCTTGGGCTTGGGCGAAGGGGAGGAGAAACCAGCCGGGATCCACGGAAAAAGGCGAGGCGGCCTCTGCGGCCTTTTCCTCCATCCCCCCCCGGCCCTCTTGGGCTGAAAGCAGGGCCTTTTCGATGGCCAGGATGATGCGGTCCTTGCGGAAAGGTTTGGTGATGTAATCAAAGGCCCCCTTGCGTACCGCCTCCACGGCCGTTTCGATGCTGCCGAAGGCGGTGATGATGATCACCGGCAGGCTCGGATCGAATTTTTTGACCGCCTCCAGGACCTCGATCCCATCCCTGCCGGGCATGATCAGATCGGTGACCACCAGGTGAACGGGTTTTTCCTGGAGGATGGTTTCCACTTCCAGGGGATTCGGGGTGGTGAGGACCTCGTAAGCGGATTTTTCGGTCAAAAAGAGCTTGAGCAGCATCAGCATGTCCGATTCGTCGTCCACGATCAAGATCCGTTCGGCCATGAACCCTTCTCCGCTTTTTTCGATCTTGGTTCTTCTCCCAATAAGTGAATACCGGGTTCAAAAATAGACAAAGCTCAGACGAACCCGGATTCCCCGCCCTCGTTTTTAGTCCGACTGAACAGGGGACGCCTTTCCCTCATTCCTGAGGGGCCTGGGCCTTGGCCCTCAAGGCCTTTAGCTCCTTTCTCAAGGCCTCCCATTCCAAGGCCCGATTGATGGTGATGATGATCTGATCCCTACGGAAGGGTTTGGTGATGTAATCGTAGGCGCCGGCGGCGATGGATTCCTCCGCGGATTGAGAGGAGCCGTAGGCGGTGATGACGATGACCGGGAGATCCGGGTCGATCTTTTTGGCCTCCCGGATCAGGTCCGCCCCGCTCAAGGCGGGCATGCGCAGGTCGGTGATCAATAGGTTGAAGCCCCCTTCCTTAAGCAGCTGGGGGACTTCTAAGGGGTTGTTGGTGGTCGTCACCCGGTGCGGCGTCTTTTCACGGATGATCATTTCCAGAAGGTCGAGCATATCCAGCTCATCGTCCACGATCAAAATGTTGGCGGCCATGATCTCGTTTTTCCTTTTGCGGCGGCTAAAGAGGGCGAGGCGAACGCCTCGGTTTCGACTTTCAGTATAACATAATCAGGCCGAATTCCGAACGGAAAACTCGGACAACCGGTCGGCCGGCCAGTGTTCCTTGAAAAATTCCTCTATGGACCAGTCGACGATGGCTTCGTTGAACATGACCATGTCCAGTTGCTTGGTATAGACGGTCAGTTTGCCCAAGGCCTCGAGAACGGTCTCCATTTCCTCCCGGGTGGGATGGATCAGGCGGGCGTCGACCAGGTCCAGTTTTTGGGTGACCTGAAACCCGAATCGTTCCAGAACGGCGGCCACCAGGCGAGCCCGACGGTCCCTCCGTTCGATGGTCGCCCCTCCGCCTTTGAAGATGAAGTTGATGTAGCGATCCCTTTCCGGGTCGCCCATGGCTTCGATGGTAGAAAGATGGTATCCCAGGCGGATGCTGAAATTCAAGTAATCGGCGGAGAGGAGGGCGAAGCTTTTCTCCGAATAGATCCGGGATTCGCCTCCGGGTTCGGCGGCGGTATGGGCCAAGACGGAGGCCAACCCCTTCAGGTCCATCGGTTTGGGGCCCGGCCATTTCATGGAATGAATGCCTTTCCAGAAGGCCTGAAAAGGCCAAGAAAGGATCCCTTCCGGCTTGACCGTGCGCCGTCGGGTCGCTTCCCGGATCCCCCCGCCCAAATCGACCAAGAGGATTTCCAAGGGGAGTTTCGTCTCCAGACGCAAGGCCTCTTGGGAAGAGGGCTCGGCGGATCGGCTTAAGGAAAACATCTCTTGGGTGGCGGTTTGATGGATAAAGCGGATCAGGTCGTGATAGGTCCGGCAGGCGTCGGGGGTGAAACCGGGATCCAAGGGATCCACCAGGTTCAAGGGGACGATCCGTTCCAGCATTTTTTCGAAGAGGATGAACAGCGGCGTATCCTCAAAAGGATTTCGGTCTTCGTTTTCCTGCGAGGTCAGCAGCTTGTCCACCCGGCCCTGATAAACCCGACACTGGCCGGCATCGACGGTGACTTCCATCCCCGGGACGAGAACCCGGGTGGCCTCACGGGTATTGAGGAGGGCGGGGACCCGAAATTCGCGGGCCAATGCGGCCATGTGGCTGGCCGCGCTCCCCAGATCGGTCACGATACCCCTGGCCTTGGCCATGACGGTCACCCATTTGGGGGAAGGGGTTTTGGCCACCAAAATCGCCCCTTCCGGGAACTGGATCAAATCCCTTTCCTGGCGGACGACAAAGACCGGTCCGAAGCCCACCCCCGGCGAACCCATGACCCCGGTTTCGAGGAGAACCGGATGGCGGGCCGCCTCTTCAGGAAGCAACGACTGCCGTTCGTTCCGGTGAACCGAAATCTTCAAAGGACGCGTTTGGAGAAAGACGATCCGGTCGTTTTCGTCCAGGGCCCATTCGATGTCCTGGGGCCTTCCGAAGTGTTCTTCAATGACCCGGGCCATGTGACCCAGGTGGGCGAGGTGTTCCTCGGACAAGCAGGGTTGATCCCTGCGGTGGGGGGGGACTTCCATCCAACGCACCCCTCCACCCGGACCGGAGATGGCCATTTTTTCCTTATGGGCCGGCCGGGATTCGAGGACAGGAAAAGGGGGATCTTTGGAGACCCGGAAGAAGTCCGGGGAGACCGATCCGTCCACGACGGTCTTCCCCAAACCCCAATGGGCGTGAATCACGGCCTCGCCCGATCGGGGATGACCGGGATCCACGGTATAGACCACCCCCCCGGCCCGGGCGGCGACCATGACCAGGCAACCCATACCCATGGCCAGGTCTTCCTCCCGAAACCCTTTGCCCAAGAAATAGAAAATGGCCCGAGGGGTGAACTTGCTGGCCAGGATGGCCTTGTACTGCTCGCCGATCTCCTCCGACGAGAGGTTGAGGATGGTCCCGTATTGGCCGGCGAAGGATAGGCGGCTGTCTTCTCCCAAGGCGCTGCTGCGCAAAGACAGTCGAACCTCCGGGCCGTGTCGCTCGACGAGGGATTGGACGTTCTGCTCCAGGGCCTCCTTTAAGAAAGGAGGGAGGGGTTTTTCTCGAATCTGCCGTTGAATGTTTCGACTTACGGCCAAAAGGTCGTCCAGCCGGTTGATGTCCAAGGTGTTCAACAGGATGGAAATCTCTTCCTGAAGCTGATGGTGTTCGAGGAAGCGCTTGTAGGCGTAGGCGGTGATGGCGAATCCGTCGGGAACCGGAAGATCGAGGCGGTTGGCCAATTCCCCCAGGTGGGCCATTTTCCCGCCCACGCTGTCTTCTTTTTCCAGAGAGATGTCCTTGAGCGGGAGGACGAGTTCATCAGGGAGGATTTTTCGCTTCCGGGCCAAAAGCTCGGTCAGTTCCCGGTGCAGGCGGTCGAAGAGGCCTTGGAGCTGGGGATATTTGGAGTCGGTGATGTCGTCCAGATTGCGGATGAGGGCGGCGATCTTTTCCGAAAGGTCCCTTAGACGGCTGCGCAGGTATTGCAGATCGAAAAGGTATTCGCCGTGGTATTTTTCTTCGAGATCGGTGAGGATCTCCAAGGCCTCCTGGTCGGCGGCAAGCAGGCGCCGATAGGCGCCGTATTTTCGGCGCAGTTTTTCATCCGATGCAGTCGAGGGCATGGATTTCCCCCCCTTTTTCCCGAACCAGCGCATCAGGTCAGGCATCCCCACCCCTTTTTATTCTTTCCAGTTCGGCCTTGAGGGCGATGTTTTCCTTTTGGAGCCTGCGCCACTTCATGACCTTGTCGATGGTCAAGAGGATCTGTTCCTGGCGGAAGGGCTTGGTGATGTAGTCGAAGGCGCCTTTGCGCATGGCCTCCACCGCCGATTCGATGGTGCCGTAAGCGGTGATGATGATGAAGGGCAGTTGGTCGTCCACCTGTTTGACCCTTTCGATCAGCTCGATGCCGTCCACATCCGGCATGCGCAGGTCGGTGATCAACAAATCGAAAGGTTGCTGCTTAAGGAGTTCGGTCACCTCCAAAGGGTTGTTGGTGGTGACCACTTCGTAATCGGTCCGGTCGGTGATGACCAGTTCCAACAGTTCCAGCATGTCGATTTCGTCGTCCACGATCAAAATCCGTTCGGCCATCTCACGCCCCCTTTTTTTCCGTTTCCCGTTTGGAGTGATACACCGGAAGGGCGATGGTGAAGCAGGTGCCGTGGTTTTCCGGGTCCTCTTCTTCGGTGCGGGTTTCCATATGGATCGATCCTTGATAATGGTTCACGATGCCGTAGGTCACGGTGAGGCCCAACCCCGTTCCTTCCCCCACTTTTTTGGTGGTAAAGAAGGGGTCGTAGATTTTTTCCCGATATTCCTTTTTGATTCCGGTGCCGGTATCGGCGATGGAGACCTCGATTTTATCGGCGAAAGCGTTCCAACGGGAGCGGACGGTCAGGATCCCCCCTTTGGGCATGGCCGCCACGGCGTTGTTGATCAGATTGAGAAAGACCTGCTGCAATTGAACGGGATCGGCCTTGACCCGGGGGAGATTGGGTTCCAATTCCTTTTGTAACTGGATCTTTTTGATCAGCAGGTTGTTTTCCACCACGGCCAGGACGGTCTCCAGGTTGAGGTTGATATCGCTGATGGTGTCGGAATGTTCGGTATACCGGGAGAAACTGAGCAGGTTTTCCACCACCCGCTTGCAGTGGTTGCCCTGGCGTTCGATTTTTTTCAGGACCTTGTGGACCGGGTCGTCGGGGGGGACCTTTTCCAGCATATAGTCGCAATAGCCGAGGATGACGCCCAAAGGGTTGTTGATCTCGTGGGCCACCCCGGCGGCCAGCAGCCCCAAGGAGGCCAGTTTTTCGGTGTTGATCATCTGCTTTTCGATCTTCTTCTTTTCGGTGATGTCCCGCGAGATGCCCAAGACGCCTTGTACCTGACCCTGTTCGTCTTTGATGGCGATCAATTGGGTGTTCAACCAGACCTCGACGTTTCCGATTTTCAAGGTATGCTCGAAGGTCTTGGGCCGCCCGGTCCGCCAGATTTCATCCAACAGTTCAGGGTGGAAGGATCCGTCGGCCGGGAAAAAGGCCGCCAGGGGTTTGCCGATGAACCGGTCCGAAAGATCCTCGCGGCTCCGGGCCGAAGGGGTTTCGGAAAGGCCTGTTTCAAAGAGCCTGCCGCTCAACAGATCGGCCCCGTAGCGGTTGATGGACAGGAACCTTCCTTCCTGATCCGCGGAAAAGATGATGTCTTGGGCCCCTTCCACCAATCTTTTATAGCGCTCCTCGGAGCGTTGAAGGTCGCGGGTCTTTTTCTCCACCTCGGCCTTCAGGGTTTGGGTGTATTGCCATTCGAAGCCGATGATGGTCAGGCTGCTCAGGATGATGGCGAAGATGATGAAGCCTTGCATGATGAATTGCCAGAGGTAGGGGGTGTGGATGACGGCGTCGATTTCCGTGACCGGGGCCACCACGGCTACGGCCCAGTTGAGGTTTTTTTCGATGCCCCGCAGACGAACGGGGGCGTAGGCGATCAATTTCTTGATGTTGCCCCGTTCGCCCCGATGCCAGCCCGAGACATACCATGAGGTGCCTTGTTCGCCCCGGAGCATCTTTTCCTTTTGGATGCGGTTGATGCGGTCGAAGGAGATCTTGGCCTCCCGTTGACCGCGGACGGCGAAGGCGCTTTCGCCGATGAATTCCTGGACCGGATGGTAAATGAAGTTTCCTTCTTCATCTATGGCCCAGGCGTATCCGGTCTTACCGGAGCGGATGTCCTTGAGCATGCGGGTGACGAAGTATTCCTTGTCCAACAAGAGGTAAAGATACCCGGCGAAACGGTGACCGGGCCGGGGATGGGCGTCGTCCACCGCTTCTTCATAAGTGGGTAGGACGATTCTCAAGATTTTGGGGGCCTTGGGGCCTCGGCGAAAATCGGCGGAATCGAGGCGGATTCGCTGTTGGTGTTCCGGATTTTTGGCCCAGACGAAGAGGTCCTGCCGGTAAAAGGTCCCCTTTTGCCGATAGACGCCGTGTTCCCGGTGGACGGCGAAAAGATTTTTCCCCGAGGCGTCCACCCGTCCGATTTCCAGGACCCCGTTGTCCTGCATGGCCGAAAGGGTGATCTGGATGCGGTTGGCCCAGGACACTTTTTCCAGATACTGGACCGAAGGGGATTGGTTCAAGGTCCTGAGGTCCTGAAGGATATTGGAAAACTGGTTTTCCAACTGGCGGGCGGCGTGGGTGGCCAATTCCAGTTGCTGTTGATTGAACTGATCGCTGACGATTTCCTTCATGTGCTTGAGGGAAAGGAAACCGACGGCCAGACCGGCGATCAACAGGGCGACGGTGAAGACGCCCAGGCCGAGGATGAGTTTTTTGGTTTTAAACATGCATGGCCCTGTCGTTTAAGGTACGGATTGGGGATTTCGAAAAAGGAGGAGGAATAAGCAACCCGGAAGGGTCCAACCCGTTCGTCCGCCTTCGACCTACCCCTTATCCGGTTTGGAAATTCCCTTCCTCATCGATGCGGATTGTTCCATATTCTTGAATGTATAATTCCCTTCCAAATAGGCCCGGGCATACCAATGGACCAGGCCCTCGTCGGACATGGCCATGTCCAATTGCCGGGCACAGCCCATCAGTCGTCCAAGATGGGTCAATTTTTCTTCGGTCATGCCTTGGGGATATTTGCGGTAATCGGCCTTGACCAGGTCTTCCCGAACCAAGACCTCGAAGCCCAGTTCTTCCAAAACGATCCCCAGGAAACGGGCCCGACGGTTTCTCCTCAGCCCGTCGGCCGCCCCCCCCTTGAAGACGAAGGTGATATAATTATCGTTTCGCACCGTCGAACAATAGGTGTCCACCGTGGCGAAATGATAACCCAAACGGGAGCTGAAGTTAAGGTAATTTTCGGAAACCAAGGCCAACGTCCGGTCCCAAAAACCTTCCGGGGATTGAACGGCCGATTGGGCCATGACCGACAGCAGTCCCTTGACGTCCACCCCGATCGGTCCGGCCCAGCGTACGCCCGGCCAGGTGATCCCTTTCCATAGGGCCTGAAAAGGAAGGGAAAGGACATTTTCCGGAGGTAGGGACCGGTGGAGGACCCCGGTCCGGCGGATCCCGCCCCCCAGATCCAAGAGATACAGATTGAGGGGCAGCCGGGTTCGGATACGGACCGGCGACAGCTTTTGGACATCCATCCGCTCGGCAAGACGGAACATTTCCTCGATCCCTTTTTCGTGAGCGTAACGGATAAGGTCGTGAAAGGTCCGGCAAAAGCGGGGTTGAAAGGTATCCTGTTTCGGGTCGGCCAGAACAAGGGGGACGATATGGGCGATGACCTCTTGCAACCGGGTGTAGACCGGGGTTTGAAGGAAAAGGGGATCCCCTTCGGGGTGTCCTTCCAAAAGGGATTCCACCCGTCCGGCGTAAATGCGGGCATTGTAAGCGTCCACGGTCACCATTTGTCCGTTTTCCAGCTTGCGGGTGGCCTCGCCCGTGTCCACCAAGGCCGGTAGACGAAACTCCCGGGCCAGGACGGCCATGTGTCCGGTGGCGCTGCCTACATCGGTGACGATGGCCGCGGCCTTGTCCATGACCGAGACGAAGCGGGAGGAGGTGTTCGGGGCGACCAATACCGCTCCTTTGGGGAAGTCCTCCAGATCTCCGGGGGCCTTGACCTTGAACACCGGCCCGGCACCGATGCCGAAGGAACCGACCGTTCCCCCTTCCAAGAGGACGGGGAACTCTCCCAAAGAAACGGAAGGCCGCCTTCGGTCTTTCCGCAGTCCGTGGGTTCTTAAATTTCGAGTCTGTAAAATATACAATCGATCGTCCGGTCCCAAGACCCATTCCACATCTTGGGGATGACCGAAATGGTCCTCCAGTTTTCGGGCCCATTCCCAAAGAAGGGTAAGGGAAACGGGTCCGAGACAGGGGATCTCCTGCAAAGGTTGGGGAACGGAGGTTTCCATCAGCCCTCCCCCTTCCTTGGCCTGCAGCTTATGGGTCTTTCGAGCGGGTCTTTGGAGGAGGATCCGACCGCTTTGTTTGTCCAAAAGATAGAGGTCCGGATGAACCGTTCCCTCCACCACCCATTTCCCCAGCCCCCATAAGGCGTTGATCAGGACCGTTTCCCCTTTTTCCGGATCTTCGTGACTGGTAAAGAGGACGCCGCTGGCCCGGGCCGGGATGAGGATCTGGCAAACGACGGCCATGGCCGTTTCCTCTTCCAAAATCCCTTTGCTTTTCATATAAAAGAGGGAACGGGCGTTGAATTGGCCGGCGACAATTTCCTTGTATTTGGAAGGGATTTCTTCCGGTTGGAGATTCAGGAAGGTGGCGTATTGGCCGGCGAAGCTGAAATGATGACTGTCTTCCAAAACGGAGCTGCTGCGCAGGGCCAACCCTGAGGAACCACCGTTTTTTTTCTGAAGCTTTTGGGCCGTCTGGAGGATTTCCTTGTGCAACTCCGGAGGGAGTGGGGCCTCCAAGATGAGGGTCCGGACCGCCTTCTCCGTCTCCTTCAGACTCTGGGAATCTCCCTGGCGGGAACGGGAAAGGAGTTCGAACACGGCCTTTTCGAGTTCGTTTTGGGCCAGGAAGGAAGCGTAAGCGGAGGTGGTGATGACAAACCCTTCCGGACAGGGTAGGCCCAGGACGTTCTTCACTTCCGCCAAATGAGCCCCCTTTCCGCCGCCTTGGAGGACTCCCTTCCGGTTGATCCGTTCCAGGGGGATGACGAACTCCCCTTGGGGGATCCTGTTTTTCCTTTCCAGGGTCTTCCGGACTTGCTCATGGATCCGCCGATGGACCTCGGTCAATTCTTCGTATCGGTCCGGCGCGATCTGCTGGAGGTGGAAAATGACCTGTTCCGTCTTTTCGGCGATTCGAGAGACGATATCCCGAAGATAGGTCAAGTCGAACAGGAAACGGCCGCTTTGTTTTTCCTCCAAGTCGGCCATCAGTTCCAAGGTCTCGTTGTTTTCCTTAAGGAGGGCCTTGAAATGGGTGAAGACCTCTTCCAGGGAGGCCGCGGCCTTGCCCTTGGTTGTTCTTTCCTCCTTTTTAAACAGGCCGAAGAGACCCATGGATTAAGCCATCGTTTTAGGAAAGGATTGCCCTGGGGAAGATCATTTCCCCATGATTAAAGGCTTGACCGGTCAAGCATGGTCAAAGTCTTTGCGGTTCCTTCATCCCCTTTTTTCATTTTCCTTCGGCCATGGGCGTTCGCCTTCAGACTACCTTTCCACCAGGAGAAGCCAAAAGGAACTGAGAACGATGGTGATCAGCATGGGGACGGCCGCCACTTTCAGGTAATAGATGAAGGAAATCTTGTATCCCGCCCGCTCGGCCATGCCCACGGTCACCACATTGGCGCTGGCTCCGATCATGGTCCCGTTGCCGCCCAGGCAGGCCCCCAAGGCCAAGGCCCACCAGAGGACCCCGCTTTGGGCCCCGGGGATGACCTGGGTCAGATAGGCCACGATGGGGAGCATGGTGGCCGTGAAGGGGATGTTGTCGATAATGGCCGAGGCGATGGCTGAGACCCAGAGGATCATCAGGATGGCCGCCACCAGGGAACCGCCGGAAACCTCTTTGACCCAGTCGGCGATGACCTGGATCAGTCCCGTTTCTTCGGCCCCGGCCACGACGATGAAGAGCATCATGAAAAAGATCAGGGTCGGCCATTCGATCTCATGCTCAAGCATCTCCACAATGTCCACCCGACTGATGACCAGAAGGACGGAGGCGCCGATCAAGGCGGCGATGCTCGGCTCCATGTGCAGAACGCCGTGGATGACGAAGAGTAAGATGGTGATCCCCAGCATGATCCCGCAGTAGGTCAAAAGCTTCTTCTGGGTGATCCTGTATTCCTCCCGGAGGACGGAGATCATTTTGTGCACATCCCCCACCTGGGCCTTGAGGAAATCCTTTTTGTACCAGTAGAGGAAATAGACGGCGCTGACCGCCAGGCCGATCAGACAAATGAGGGTCAGATTAGTGACAAAATCCAGGAAACTGAGTTTGGCGTAGGAGCCGATCATGATATTGGGCGGGTCGCCGATCAGGGTGGCCGTGCCGCCTACATTGGAGGCGAAGACCTCGCCCATGAGCAGGGTAACGGGATTGATTTTCAGGGTTACGGCGATCTCGATGGTCACCGGGATGATCAGGAGCATGGTGGTCACGTTGTCCAGAAAGGCTGAGATCACGGCCGTGACAACCATAAGGATGGCGGCCAAGGCGAAGACATTGCCCCGGGCCAGTTGAAAAGACTTGTAGGCCATCCACTGAAAAACCCCGGTTTTTTTCATCACCCCGACGATGATCATCATGGCCATCAGCAGGAAAATGACGTTCATGTCGATGGCCTGCATGGCGTCTTCAAAGGTCAGGATGGAATAGGCGGAGTCGAATGTCCCGGCCGTATAGGTGACGAAGAGGAGCACGGCCGCCCCGAGCATGGCCGCCAAAGTGCGGTGCATGACTTCCAAGGCGATGAGGACATAGACCAAAAGGAGGACCAGGGCGGCGATCCAAAAGGCCGGCGATATGGCCCGCTCCAGGGTGAAACGGTGATGGGCGAGAAAGAAGGTATTGCCCTTTTCGTCCGTCCTTTCCTTGACGATATTAGACAAGAGGATTTTCTCCGAGGTCTTATAAGAAGGTTTTTGGGCGACTATTTCCACTCGGCCCCCCGGAAGGGTGCCGGCCGGAAACTTCAATTCGGCCTCAAACCGTCCGGCCTTGGAAGTGGTCACTTCCTCCTCCGCCTCCATTTCCTTTCCGTTGATAAAAAAGCGGAGCACCGCTTCCTTGACCGCCTTGCCTTGGGCGTTGGTCACCGTACCGGCGACGATGAGGATATCGGCCGGAGCCGAAGAGGGGTCTGAAGGGGTGGTTTCGGTAGCCGGGAGAGTGACCGGCAAAACCAGCAAAAGGAATATTAGGGGGAAAATGAACCTTTTTTCCATTCGTTGTTCCTTTTCGATTCCTCCTTTTACCCTCCCCTTCGTCGGGAGGAGGGTAAAAGGGTCGGGGTTGAACATTATTTAACCAGGATCGGCATACCCAGCAAGGGCCAGAAGACCAGTATGGCCAGGGCGACGACGATCAATAGGACGATGCTGGCCGGAATGCCGGCCCCGAAAAATTCACCGGTGGTGAACTGTTTGGACTCGTAGGCCATGGCGTTGGGGGCCGCGCCGATCAAAAGCACGAAGGGCATGCCGGCCGTGGTCAGGGCCGCATAAAAAACCACTTCCGGGGTGACCCCCAGGTATTTGGCGATGACCAGGGCCACCGGGAGCGATATGGCGATGGCCGCCACATTCATAATGAAGTTGGTCATGATCAGGACAAAAGTGGCGATGCTCATGACAAAGACCAGCCAGTGGGATTCTTTGAACAGGGTCAGCCAATTTACGGCCAGCCACTGGGCCGTGCCCACCTGCCAGAGGCAGAAACCGATGCTCATGGCCCCGCTGAAAAGAAAGATGATATTCCAGGGGACCTCCTCCAATTCTTTGACGGTCAAAAGCCGGGTCAGAAAAAAGAGCAGGCCGGCGACCAGGATTATGGCCGAACGGTCCAAGGTTTTCATGGCCGGGATAAAAGACTGGAGGGTCATGACCACGACGACACCGATGACACAAAAAATGACGAAAATCTCCTTGCCGGTGATCGGGCCGAGCTGTTGATAGAGATCCTGGGCCTTCTTTTTCAGCCCTTCAATCCTTGATTTTTCCGGTTTAAAGAGGATGAGGATCATGATCCAAATTAAAAAGACCATGAGCCAGGCCACGGGGAATAGGTACTTGGAAAGCTCGAAGAAGGTGATGTCTATGCCGGTGAATTCCTTGAACATCCCCACCCCGGCCGGGGCGCGGGCCGAGCCGAGCATGGTGGCTATGCTGCCGGCCCCGGCGGCATAGGCCATGCCGATGAAAAGGGCCTTGCCGAATTTGGTCGGCCGCTCTCCTTCTCCGTACAAGGAATAAATGGCCATGAGAATAGGGAAAACCGTGGCCGCGGCCGCCGTATGGGCCATGAAGTGGGCCAGAGCGGCGGTGATGATCATGGTCCCTAACAAAATGAACTTGGTATTTTCGCCGATGATGGCCAACATTTTATAGGCCAGCCTCCGGGTCAGTCCGGAGCGGGTAAAGGCCATTCCGATCAGCAAGGAACCGAAGATGAACATGACCGAAGGGTCCATGAAATCTTTGAAGGCCTCCTTGGCCGGACGGATCAGGAAAAGGGCCTGAACCACACCGATGGCGATGCTGGTCACCCCGATGGGCAGGACCTCAAAGACCCACCAGATGCCGGCCATCAGGAAGAGACCGAGGGCGGCCTTGCCTTTTTGATTCAGGACGAAATGCTTGCCCGTGGGATCCACGGCGTCGGGGAGCGGGGGCATGAGGTAAAACCACAAGAACAGTCCCAATCCTAAAAGGATGAAGAAGATCCGCTTCCAGTCTATTCGTTTATAGGCGGGGGCCAGTTGAATGCGTTCGGGCATCTCGGGGAGCCCGGCGGAGACAACCGGTTTTTCTTTCGTTGTCGCCATGGTCGAGGTCCTCCTTTATTCGCCCAATACCAGCTTGGATATTTCGTTGAAGATTTCGTTCAAGCGAATAACACCGACCACGGCCCCTTTGTCCAGGACCGGAAGGAGGTTCAGGTCCTTTTCCATCATGATGAAGATGGCCTTGATGATGGATTCGTCGGCCTGGACCGTTTCTTTGACCGGGGTCATGATCTCGCTGACCGGTTTTTCCGCCTCTTCTTTGACCCCGGCCGTAAAAAGGCCTTCAAAAAAGACCGGCGTGTCCCATTCCTTGGACATCCATTCCCCGGAGCGGGTGAATTTCTTCTCAATCCCCCGGATCAGGTCCTTCATGGAGAGGGAGCCCATGAGTTGGTATTTTTCATCGAAGACCAACAGGACGGTGGGTTCCAGTTTCCCTTCCAATCCCAAGGAGGCCTTTTTGACGATGGCGATGGCTTGTTTGATGGTGAACCAATAAGGAATATGGGGATAATCGGTTAAATGGATCATCAGCTCTTTGACTTTTTTCTCGTGGGGCATGGTTCGTCCTCCTTCTCGTCAAGGAACGAAATAGTTACTTGGTGAAAACCGTAACAAACTTTATCGAGAAAAACAACAAAAAAATTCTATACAAATTAAATAGTTATAGCTTAATGTCACTTGTTATGGATTAAATGGTAATTTTTTTGTTACACGATAAAGGAGGTTAAGGGGTTAATAATTCGAGAAAAAATTTTTCGGGTCCCTGAAAAGGATCGGGCGGATGGAAACCGTTGTATTTGAAAAGGAAAAGTTACATAGTGTTCGCAAAAAATTACACAATTTTTTATGTCGAAATGACGCGTAAAGCCATAAGACATGCCTGTAGGGTGAGCTTGTCCGTCCCGCTAAGGGCGGATCTCGATGGTTGGATACAAGCCCTTCATCGTCCCGCTGGAATAAGGCTGAATGGTGTTAAAGGAGATATCCTGGTTTTTCTGGGCATGGCCCCGGTTGCGGGAACCGTCGTAGAAGGCGCCGTTGGCCTCCAAAATATGATCTATGCGGTGTTGAAAGGCCTCGACGAAGGCCTTGCCCTTGCCTTGGAACTGCATGTTACCCTTGGTGATTTTTTGGGGGACGGCGGCCAGTTTTTCCAAAGAGATGCTTTGTTCCTTAAGGTCCCGGGCGTTACGGATAAGGCCCCAGACCAGGCGGCCTTCCGGGATCTCCAAAGGTTCCTGGAGATCAATGATCGTATGGGGCATAACGATGCAGCCGGCCCCGATTTTTAATGGATGATCCTTTCTCCCCTGTAAAAAGGAATTAAATCCGACAAAGACCTTGCTGCCGATTTGGGCGTGGACGATCTTCCCTCCGTGGGCGGTGATGTCGTATTCCTCCAGGTGGGAATCGATGATGTAGCCATTTTCCTGGGCGTTGGCCCCCCGTCCCAGATAAGCGTTTTCCAGATAGGCCCTTTGGGCCACCAGGCAGTTCCGCCGAATGCGGGTTTGGCCTTTGACCGCGGCGAAGCGGCTCAAGGCCGCGCCGCGGGGGACCTTGAGCAGGGGTTTGGCGTGGACCCCCTCGAAGACCTTTTGGAAATCGGCCTTGTACCTATCAATGAATTCCGTAAAAACCCCTTGGGGGGGCCGGCCCGGTTCAAAGGCCACATACCGGTTCAGGACCTCTTGGGGGTATTGGTATTGGAAATCAAAAAGGTCTCTTCCTCGAACCCATATCTTTCCTGCTTCCACCGAGCGGTGGGCCAGTTCCCCCACCTGGACATAGGCGAAGGTCCCGATGACGCAGTCGTGGAGGGTGGTCAGGTCCACGGTGCTGAAAGGCCCCAGATAACAGCCCTCCACCGTGGACCCGTGGATATTGGAGTAATGGAGGGCCACCGTATTTTGAATCAGGAATTCCTCCAGGTTTTCGGGATCGTGGGAATAATTATGAACCAGGGTCTTGACCAGAAAGCTGTCTTTGATGTGGATCACTTCGTCATCATGTAAGGGGATTTCCCAGTTGCCGAAGCGGTGGACCTCCCCTTTGTGCTTCAATTCATCCCCCCGGATGTCGCATTTATAGAGAACGGAATATTCCACGATGCACTTTCCTAAAAAATAGCTTCCCGCTAAGCTGGATTGATGAAACCGAAAATACAGGGGGTGGTGAGGGGTGAGGCCGTAGAAGGCGTAAAAGTCGGTGAATTGCGAGGGGGCGATGAGGGCTTTGATGTAAGGGCGGACATCAAAGGCCGGCTCCCTAAGGTTGATGTTGACTCGGTTGATGATGCGGTCAATGAGTCTTTCCAATTGTTTCATAACCCTCACCTTTCTCCTGGGGTCTATAAAGAGTGCTTCCCGATCACCGAGGTTTCTTGAATCGGGAAGTTTAAAGGCCCAACCCCCGCCTGAGGATAATTGAAAGCGACCGGATTTCATCAAAGAAGGCAGGGGCGCGGGCGCCAACCGATCCTTTTGCCCGTTAAAAAACCCGGCCTCTCCAAGGGAGACTTCAAGCCCTGGTATATCCTGATAATCGCCAAAATGTCAATGGCTTATAAAGGCATTCCCTTGACTTTTGATCTTTTTCTTTTAAAGAACTTTTCTATCTCCACCGCCCAGAAGACTATGGTGGAAAGGGCCAGGGTGATCAACAATTCTTCTCCCGACAGGGGAGCGGTCTTGAAAATCGGATTGAGGAAAGGGACATAAATCGTGGCCAGTTGTAAAAACAGGGTCAAGAGAAAGGCCCCCAGTAGAGGTTTGTTGGATAAAAGCCCCTGGGTGAAGAGCGATTGTTTTTCCGAGCGGATGGCCAGGACGTTCCCCATCTGACTCAGGCAGAGGACGGTAAAGACTATGGTCTGCCAATGGCCGTCGTTTCGATGGATAAATAAGGCCTGGGTAAAAATGGAGACGAGGCCCATCAACAAACCCACCCAAAGGATGGAGAGGCCCAAGCCCTTGGCAAATATGCCTTCCTTGGGGTTTCTGGGGGGCCTCTGCATGATGTCTTTTTCGGCCGGTTCGGCGGCCAGGGCCAGGCCGGGGAGGCCGTCGGTGACCAGATTGATCCAGAGGATATGGATGGGCAGCAACGGGATAGGCAGGCCCAGAAAAGGGGCCAGAAAGATGGTCCAGATTTCACCGGCGTTGCTGGTCATGGTGTATTTGATGAACTTGCGGATATTGTCGAAGATCTTCCGGCCCTCTTTGACCGCTTTGACGATGGTGGCGAAGTTATCGTCCAGAAGGATCATGTGGGCCGCTTCCTTGGAAACATCGGTCCCGGTGATGCCCATGGCGATGCCGATATCGGCCCGTTTGAGGGCCGGGGCGTCATTGACCCCGTCGCCGGTCATGGCCACAAATTGACCTTTGTCCTGAAGGGCGCGGACGATTTTCAGTTTTTGCTCCGGGGCTACCCGGGCATATACGCGGATCTTCTCCACCTTTTCTTCAAATTCCGGCAGGGGCATCTCCTCCAATTCCCGACCGGAGAGGATCGCTTGGGACCCGTCCTCGAGCAAACCCAGCCTGCGGGCGATGGCGGCGGCGGTAACGGGGTGATCCCCAGTGATCATAACCGGTCGGATCCCGGCCGTGCGGCAGAGGCGGATGGCCTCTTTGGCCTCTTCCCGGGGGGGATCCATCATGCCTACCAGTCCGATAAAGGTCAAACCCGTTTCCACCGTTTCCGGTGAGGAGGGATGCGGCATTTCCGGCCAGGAACGCATAGCCACGCCCAGGACCCTCAATCCTTCCTCGGCCATTTTTTCATTAATTTCGATCAATGACTTTTTGTCCAGGGGCGTCTTGCCATGAGAGGTCAAGGAAAAGGCCGATTTTTCCAGGAGGACATCTACGGCCCCTTTGGTGAAGGAAACGAAGGTAACCCTTTGACCATCCCCGCCCTTTAAGCGATGAATGGTGGTCATGCATTTGCGCTCGGCGTCAAAAGGAACTTCCGCAATCCGGGGAAAGACTTTTTCCAGGGTCGGTCTCTCGAAGCCGTTTCGCCGGGCCAAATCCACAAGGGCCAGTTCCGTGGGATCCCCGATCAAACGACCTTCCTGGTCGATCTGGACATCGTTATTCAGGGCCAGGGCGGTCAGGAAGGCAGGAAGGGGTTGGACGCATTCTTCCCCCTGACCGAACTCGTTGACCTCTTCAGTTTTCTTGTCTTCATGCTCCGAACTCTGAACTCCGAACTCATGATACTGGATGCTGGATGCTGGATACTGGATACTGGATGCTGGAAGCGGGATATTGGACTCTGAGCTCTGAACTCCGAGCTCTGAACTCCGAACTAATCTTCCGTTCAGGAAAATTTCTTCCACGGTCATCTTGTTCAGGGTCAGGGTGCCGGTCTTGTCGGAGCAGATATAAGTGACCGAGCCCAACGTTTCCACGGCCGGCAGTTTACGGATCAAGGCGTTTTGTTTGACCAGCTTTCTGGCCCCCAGGGCCAGGGTGATGGTCACCACGGCCGGTAGGGCCTCCGGTATGGCGGCCACGGCCAGGGAGATGGCCGTCAAAAGCATCAAGAGGGGGGGTTCATTTCGGATCAGACCGGCGAGGAAGACGATTAGGCAGATGGCCAAGACGACCAGGGCCAGCCTTTGACCAAAGGCGGCCAAGCGTTTTTGCAAGGGGGTCTGGACTTCCTCTCCTTCCTGGAGCATGGCGGCGATCCGACCCAGTTCGGTTTTCATGCCCGTAGCCGTCACCACCCCGGCCCCGCGGCCGAAGGTGACAAAGGTCCCTTTGAAGGCCATGTTCCTGCGGTCGCCCAAACCCAGGGAGGGATCGGGTATGGAATGGATGTGTTTTTCAACAGGCAGGGATTCGCCGGTCAAGGCCGCCTCTTCCACCTGCAATGAAGCGGCTTCCGTGAGTCTGAGGTCGGCCGGGACCACCCGGCCCGCTTCCAGAAGAACCAGATCTCCGGGGACAAGCTCCGAAGCGGGAAGCTGGATCGGTTGGTTGTCCCGAAGGACCAGGGCGTAAGGGGCGGCCAGTTGTTTCAGGGCGGCCATGGCCTTTTCGGCCCGAAATTCCTGGACAAAACCGATAACGGCGTTCAAGAGAACAATGACCAGGATGGCGACGGTGTCGGAAGGCTCACCGATGAACCCGGAGATGAGGGCGGCGGCCATCAAGACCAGGATCATGAAGTCCTTGAATTGATCCAGAAATAGGCCCAGGAGGGTCTTTTTCTTCTTTTCCTCCAGTTCATTGGGACCGTATTGGATCAAGCGTCTTTGCGCTTCCAATGAAGACAGTCCCTCCGGTGAGGAACCGAGGTCCCGGAGCACGTCGGTAGCTTCTTTTTGTTGCCAGTGCATGGGTGTCGTTCTTTTTAGGGTTTTTGTTTTCGGTTTGAAAATAGGACGAAAGGTCTTTCCTTTTTTCACCTGCCTGGGACATTGGGCAAAAGGCACGGACCATCCAATGCCAGGGGACAAAGGGAATCCGGTTTAAAAACAAAAAAACCTTTATTACGGAAATAGACGGCCGCAATAAAGGTCTCGTTCGCCGGTTTCGTCCGACCGATGGCACCGGCCTGAACCCGTCAGGCGTATTGACGATACCACCGTAAAAACTACTCCCCTTTATTTGAGGGTCTATTGTATTGGATTGTCCGGGGTAAGTCAAGGCGATTCCAACTCCATAATTTTTTTGACAATACAGGATGTTGTGCTATAGTGCACCTGGCCGGTTTCCGAAAGAAAAAGAATGGATCAAGGGAAAGGGGATTTCGAAGATGGACGCATTGTACTGGTTTTTCCCGGTTTCCGGGGTTAAAACCTGGGTGTTCCTTCCGCCCCTGGTGGCTTTTGGGGTCTCCTTCTTCACTTCCATGGGCGGGGTTTCCGGGGCCTTTCTGCTGCTACCCTTCCAAGTCAGCGTCCTTCGGTATACCACCCCTTCGGTCAGCGCCACCAATTTTGTTTTCAATATTGTGGCCATCCCCAGCGGGGTCTATCGCTATATCCGGGAAGGCCGGATGGCCTGGCCTTTGACCTGGGTGGTCGTTGCCGGGACCCTGCCCGGGGTTTTTCTGGGGTACTACCTTCGCATCCGCTATCTGCCCGATCCCAGGGCCTTTAAGTTTTTTGTGGGCTGCGTCCTCCTCTATCTGGGAATCAGGCTCCTCTATGAGCTGACCCCCCGCTCGCAGAAGGGGAACCTTCAAAACAAGGCCTTGGAGGAAAAGTTCAATCAAAGGCGTCGGGAGTTGCTCGGCGCCGGAAAGGGGGGAAGCCAAGCAGGCCTTCCCTCGGAAGCGGTGGTCAGGACCCTGGGTTTTTCCTTGGCCCGGGTGGAATACGAATTCTGGGGGGAGCGTTTTTCCTTCAGCACACCGGCCATGTTTTTGCTGGCCTGTATCGTCGGGGTGATCGGCGGGACCTACGGCATCGGCGGCGGGGCCATCATCGCCCCTTTTTGCGTGGCCGTATTCCGTTTGCCGGTCTATACCGTGGCCGGCGCCGCCTTGTTGGGGACCTTCATTACTTCAGTGGCCGGGGTCCTATTTTACAGCATCCTCCCCGCCAGGGCCGGGATGCCTACCTCCCCGGACTGGCTCTTGGGTTTTCTCTTCGGGGCTGGCGGTTTTGCCGGGATGTATCTGGGGGCCAGGGCGCAAAAATTCATGCCTCAGAAATTCATTAAAGGGGTGTTGGGCTTGGTCATCACCTTCTTGGCCTTGAATTACATCTTTCAATATTTCAAGTGAGACATATCATAAAATTGTCGAAAATTCAAATAGTTGAACAAGACGGCCGATGGAAGGCCTTTGCTTTTTATTTCAGCTTCAATAATGCTTCCTTTCCGGCCTCCCGCCCGATTAAAAAGGCCCTTTTTCTAAAGAAAAATTTATTAGTTCCGAAAGAAAAATAAATATGTTAAAATCGAAAAGAAGAAAAGGAAGTTGAGGTCGAGAATTTATGAAAAACCTGAAATTCCACGGGGAACATGCTTGGATTGCAGTCAACGGCCACCACGGGACCATCGGCATTTCCGACTATGCCCAAAAGCAGCTTGGGGAGATCATTTATGTAGATCTGCCTGATCTTGATACGGAAATAAAGGCCGGTGAGCCTTTGTGCGCCCTGGAATCCAACAAGGTGGCCACTGATGTCATCGCCCCGGTCAGCGGAACCGTGATAGAAGTGAACGAAATCCTCAACGATGAACCGCAACGGATCAATGCCTCGCCCTATGAAGAGGGCTGGCTGGTCAAGGTCATTTTAAAAAAACCGGCCGAGCTGGATACATTGATGGATCAAGCCGCCTATGAGGAGTATCTCGGATCGGGCAAGTGAAACGGTGAATAGGGCGGCTTGATATAAGGCAATTGAATCTTTGGAAAAATGACAACCTCAAACCGAGGAGGAAGGAAGATGGCTTCCTGCATGTTCCTTAAGAGATTTAACCGGTTGCTCAAAGGCGGCGGAACGGCTTTTTTGATGCCCTTTCTTCTTTTTCTTTTATCCTGCGATACCAATCGAGGGACCGGAACCGCCTCCAGCGCAGGCGTAGGCGCGGGCACAGGAACAGGGTGGGATATTCAAATTATTATTGGGGAGACTTATCTTCCCCTTCAAGGGGAGACACCGGTTACGGGAATTGTTAGAGACAGTTCAGGTGCTCCGGCCCCACTTGGGACTCAGATCTGCTTTACCGCCATTAAAGGAGATTTTCTGAAGGAAGGGTCGGCCGAAGGTTATGCCACCGTATGTGAAACCACCACCAATAATTTAGGATCAGCTACAAGGACCTACAGGGGGACGGAGATAGGAAGGGATACCGTTTTTGTCTCCAGCCAAGGAACGATTAAAGGCCAAGAAATCATAGTTTATGAGCCCGTCGAATAGAAAAATGAAAAAGGCGAGCTGAATCTGAATGATTGAAAGATGAGAAATACTTTTTCGTAAAGTCCGGCCGACCCCGAACCAGGATAGGCCGGTTTTTTGTAGGGTTTCGCTCTTACCTCCCCATTTAATTCCCTTTTTAATCCATTACATAGGGTTACGGTTTATAAACCTCCACCGACACCCAGGCCACGGCCCCTTGATAACTGGCGGTGATGCGGTCTACTACGGTAGAGGGCTGGGTGGTGGAGCCGGCCCCCGGTGCCGTGTAAGTCACCGTACAATTCCCCAAGGAAATGGAAGAAGCGGTGGAAAAGGTCCCTCCCCATTCGGAGGCGAAGGTCACCCCGCGGCTGGAATCGTTGACCGGATTGCCCTGGGCGTCTTTGACATAGGCGGTGACGATCGCACTCCCTCCCTGAGGCAAAATGGTCTTGGAGACGCAGACATTGATGGTATAGCCCGGCCCTGAAGAATAACCGCTGCAGGCCCCGGTCCCCAGCTCGCTGGAGGTGGTTTCACAGCCGCTTAAGGTTAAGGCAAGTAAACCCATGAGAAGGCATCCATAAAAAACCGTTTTCCAATAGGTCATGCGCCGCTCCTTTATTGAATAAAGTATTTCAAATTTCCACCCTACAGCGCCCCTTTGTCCTTTGACTAGGCGGTCAATGGGGCTCCCTTGCCCGACGCCCTGATGAAACCTTTTGGAAAATGTATCCGATTTCAAATTTTTGTCAAGTTAATTTAATGGGATAAGGTTTAGAGGGTTAGAATTTTTTTGAAAAAAAGCCTTGACAGGGGAATGCGTTATTGTTACATATCAAATGTAATTTGCCTGATATTTACACCAAGGAAGGGGGTGATTTTGGGTTTTAGTAATAAAAATAAATGGTTATCATGATGTACGACCGGTAATAAACTCTAAAAAAGCCAGTAGTAAAGGACAAGCATTGAACCAGGAAAAGGAGAAAAAGAGATGAAGAAATTCGGGTTGATCGCTGTTGTTTCGGCCCTGATGATCGCCTTTGCCCTGCCGGCCTTCGCCTATACCGTGGAAGGGGCCAAAGGGGAAAGGTTCACCATGGGCGGCGCCTTTATAACCGATTTCGGTTACATGGGCACCGATAAAGATTACAATACCTATATAGACACAACGCACGGAAAAACCGCGGACAGGACCCAGTTCTTCGCCGTCCTGTCCCAGAGCAGCAATATCTACGGGCAGTTCACCGTAGGTAATGTGAGCGCCACCTGGATCCTGGTGGGCTCGAGCTGGACCCAGAGCAGCAACCTCCAGGCCTCCGGCGGTATCCTGGGAAACCAGAAAGACAACGATTACATTGACCAGTTATATGCCACCTACACCTTCGGCAACAGCTATATCCTGGCCGGCAAGATCGGCTCCACCTGGACCTCCTGGCAGGGGCCCTCGGTCTTAGGATATACCCCCGGTACCGGATCCCACATCAACAACATCGCTTTAGGCTCCGTGTACGACAACAAATACCCCCAGGTCCGCTTCGGCCAGAACATCAGCAAGATGTTCTCCTATTACATCGCCCTGGTAACCCCGGGTACCTACGAAGCGGGCTCCGGCAACACCACCCTGTCCTACGCCCAGATCCCGGCCATCGCCGCCAAGTTCACCTTGAACTTCGGCAATGTCATGGTCATTCCGGGCATGGTTTATCAGCAGGTGAAATGGGACAAACTGCCGGCCGGCTGGGATGACAGCATGACCGCCTACCACATCGCCGTTCCGGTCCGGATGGCCTTCGGTCCCTTCGTGGGCATCATCCAATTGGGCTACGGCCAGAACGACGGCGGGCCTTCCTCTTCCGTGTCCCTGACCTCGGAAAGCGCCTATCACGGCTTCCAGCGGGCGGACACGGGGAAGATCTACAACTCCACCAATATGAACGGTATGGTGGATCTGGCCTTCACCTTCGGTCCGGTGACCCCGCATATTTACTATGCCCAGACCCGAGCCAAGAATTCCGACGCCTGGAAGGCGGGGAACGACTACTATGACCGGATCTCCTACGGCGTGGTGGTTTGGTACAAAATCAACAATAACCTCTCCCTGATCCCGGAACTCTCCTTCTACGATTACGGGACCATTCCAAATTCAGACGCCAAACCGAAGTTGGGGAAGGCCTGGTTGGGCGGCGTGCAGTTCCGCTTCAGCTTCTAACCTTCCTGAACCAGGAAAACCGACCCCGGAGGGGCGACCCTCCGGGGTTTTTTTATTCGAGAATTGGGTCACCGGATCAATACCGTAAAGAATAGGTCTGAAGAAGGCGAGATCAGGGCCGCTTGAGGTGAAATCCCGCCGTTTTGTATTTAGGGGGCGATTTTCAAAAAAAACTTGACAAGGCCCTCCCCTCTTGTTAAAAATCGGATACTTCGGTCAAAATTCGGTAAAAAAGAAAGGAGGTGGAGATCGGGTTATAGTTAAAAAAAATAAAATGGAATGGTCGGGCGAAAAGGTGCATTAAACCCAAAAGGCTGAAAAGGAGAAAAAGAGATGAAAAAGTTTGGGATGATCGCCTTATTTTCGGCTTTATTGATCGCCTTTGCCCTGCCGGCCTTCGCCTATACCGTGGAGGGGGCCAAAGGAGAACGGTTCACCATGGGGGCAGAGATTGGGTATGACATCGGCTACATGGGCACCGATAAAGATTACAATACCTATATAGACGCCACCCATGGCCTGAAAGAGGATCGAACCCAGTTTTTTTCCGTCTTGTCTTTGAACAGCTTCCTCTACGGCTCATTCGTGGTCGGCGATGTGAGCGCCACCTGGGTCCTGGCCACGGCGAGCTGGACCCAAAGCAGCAACCTCCAGGCCTCCGGCGGCCCCCTGGGAAACCAGAAAGACAATGACCTGATCGATCAGTTATACGCCACCTACAAATTCGGGAATAGCTACATCCTGGCCGGAAAGATCGGCTCCACCTGGACGACCTATCAAGGACCTTCATTTTTAGGGTATACGGGAGGGACCGGTAGCCATATCTACAACATCGCCCTTGGGTCCGTTTACGACAACAAGTATCCCCAGATCCGCTTCGGCCAGACCATCAACAAGATGTTCTCCTATTACATCGCCTTGGTGACCCCGGGTACCTACGAGGCGGGCGCCGGCAACACCACCCTGTCCTACGCCCAGATCCCGGCCATCGCCGCCAAGTTCACCTTGAACTTCGGGAATTTCATCCTCCATCCGGGCATGGTTTACCAGCAGGTGAAGTGGGACAAACTGCCGGCCGGCTGGGATGACACCATGACCGCCTATCACTTCGCCCTGCCGATGCGGATGGCCTTCGGTCCCTTCGTGGGCATCATCCAACTGGGCTACGGCCAGAACACCGGCGGCCCTTCCTCTTCTGTTTCCATGACCTCGGAAAGCTCCTATCACGGCTTCCAGCGGGCGGCCACGGGTAAGATCTACAACTCCACCTGCATGAACGGACTGGTGGATCTGGCCTTCACCTTCGGTCCGGTGACCCCGCATATTTACTATGCCCAGACCCGGGCCAAGAACTCCGACGCCTGGAAGGCGGGGAACGACTACTATGACCGGATCTCCTACGGGCTGGTCCTGCATTACAAGATCAACAAAAACCTGGATCTTATCCCCGAACTCTCCTTCTATGATTACGGGACCATTCCAAACTCAGACTCCAAACCGAAGTTGGGAAAAGCCTGGTTGGGCGGCGTGGAGTTCCGCTTCCTCTTCTAACCTTCCTGCATTCGGAAAAACCGACCCCGGAGGGGTGACCCTCCGGGGTTTTTTATTCCTTGACAGCTATTCAGGCATAACCTAATATTATAATAAAAGTGCCAAGGAGAGGCATCGATGAGAACCACAGTGACGATTAAGGATGACCTCTTTCGGGAGGCCAAACGCCTTTCCGGGGCGAAAACCATCAAGGATACGGTAGAGATCGCCCTGGAAGAATTTGTCAGGAAACGCCGGGCGCGAAAACTGATGGATTGGGAAGGAAAAGTGGATTTGGCCTTTTCCCTGGAGGAATTGCTGAGAAGGAGAAGGGATGATGTTCCTCATTGATAGTTCTGCCTGGATCGAGTATTTTCGGCCCCAGGGATCCGATAAGGTCAAGAAAAGGGTCAGAGAAATTCTCTCCAAGGAAGAAGCGGTTACCTGCGGGGTGGTGGTGGTTGAAATACTGCGGGGGGCCTTGGACAAGAAAACCCATGAATCCCTCAAGGAGGCCATGCTGGCCCTTCCCCAGGTCCCTTTGGATGATACGGCCATAGAACGGGCCGGGGAATGGGGTTTCAGAGGAGACCGGCGGGGGAGGGCCGTCCCGACCACCGATCTTTTAATCGGGGCCGCGGCCTTTAAGAAGGCCATTGTTCTTCATTGTGACCGGGATTTTCAATTTCTCTCTTCCGCTTTCGGCCTGGATCAGGAATATTGCGGTTGAAAGTCTTTTTTATCGGATTGACAAGACTCGAATAAATTGATAAAAAGCACTACTATTTTTTGACAAATCGGTGAAAATAATCGGAAAAGAGGGAATTATGAAAGTATTAATCAGCGACAACCTTTCGGAAAAAGGGGTGGAGGTCTTCAGAAAGGCCCAAGGGATCGAGGTGGAGGTCAAAACCGGCCTGAAGCCGGAGGAACTGAAGGCCGTCATCAAGGACTATGACGGGCTGGTCATCCGCAGCGCCACCAAGGTCACGGCCGAAATCATCGCCGCCGCCGACAAGCTAAAAGTCATCGGCCGGGCCGGGATCGGTCTGGACAATGTGGACCTACCGGCGGCCACGCAACGGGGCATCGTAGTCATGAACACCCCGGAGGGCAACACCATTACTACGGCCGAACACGCCATCTCTTTGCTTTTGGCCCTGGCCCGGAACATCCCCCAGGCCACGGCTTCCATGAAAAACAAAAAGTGGGAAAAAAAGAAATTCCAGGGTCGGGAGATCTTCAATAAAACTTTAGGGATCATCGGCTTGGGCAAGATCGGCAGCATCGTCGCCGACCGGGCCAAGGGACTCAAGATGCAGGTCATCGCCTACGATCCTTATATTCAGCCCGATGTCTTGATTCAACAGGGGATCGAGCCGGTTTCTTTGGAAGACCTCTTCCGCCGGGCCGACTTCATCACCATCCATACCCCCAAGACCAAGGAGACCTTGGGATTGATCAACGCCGAGGCCATAGCCAAGATGAAGGACGGGGTGATGATCGTCAACGCCTCCCGCGGCGGGATCGTGGACGAAAAGGCCCTTTACGAAGCCTTGAAAAGCGGAAAGGTGGCCGGCGCGGCCCTGGATGTCTTCGAAACCGAGCCGCCGGGGGATTCCCCCTTGTTTGAGTTGGAAAATTTCATCTGCACCCCCCATTTGGGGGCCTCCACCGCCGAGGCCCAGGAAAATGTGGCCGTGGCTATTGCCGAGCAGATGGTGGACTATCTGCTCAACGGGGTGATCAAGAATGCGGTCAATGTCCCTTCCGTCAGCGCCCACCTGTTGGAACGGGTCAAGCCCTACTTGATCTTGGCCGAGCGCTTGGGGGCCTTCCAGGCCCAGATCCTGGAAGGCGGATTGACCGAAGTGACCGTGGAATATCGGGGAGAAGCCGCCGCTTTGGACACGAAACCCCTGACCGTTTCCCTCCTCAAAGGATTGTTGACCCCTATGCTGAAGGATGTGGTCAACTTCGTCAACGCCCCGGTCCTGGCCAAGGAGCGGGGCATCCGGGTCATGGAGTCCAAGACCGATACGGCCGACGATTTCCTGACCCTGATTACCTTAAAGGCCAAGACGCAGAAGATGGAAAGCTCTATCTCCGGCACCCTCTTCGGGAAGTACGAGCCCCGGATCGTCCGGTTGAACGCCTTCCGCCTGGAGGCCATCCCGGAAGGGCACATGCTCCTCATTTACAACGACGACAAACCGGGGGTCATCGGCAGTATCGGTACGACCCTGGGAAGACACGGGATCAACATCGAAAGGATGCAGGTGGGTCAAGAGAAAGAAAAAGGGGGGAACATCATTCTTTTGACTACAAATCAACCCGTGTCCGCTGCGGCCTTGCAGGAATTGACCTCCTTACCCTCGATACACCAGGCCCTGCCCTTGGAGCTGTGAAAACCGGTAGGCCCCTGACCTCCAAATGAGCCAAACGAAAAAAGGCGGGAGTTTATCCCGCCTTTTTTTCTCGTATCTCGGAATAGGATGTCTTTGCCCAACGACTAAATTATCTTTTTCAACAGCTACAGGATGTCCCGCAGGAACCCCCGCCGAAATTGACGGCCGAGGTGACGGTAAAGCCGGAGCGGCCGTTGTAGGTAATGAAATCAATCTTCACCTCCCGGGCCTGTTTGGCCAGGGCCTTATCAATTAAATAGGTGATGCCGTTGATGGTATAAATCTCGTCGGTGTCTTTTGACTCATCCAGAGCCAAGGCCAGGGAAGGCCCGGATCAACCGCCTTGACTGAGGAAGATGCGTATGGGTGATTGTATGTTTTGCCTCTCAAAATGTTCCTTGATGGCCGTTTGGGCCGCTTCGGTTACGGTCAGCATCTGGGGTTCCTTTCTTTTGCGTTTTTTAAGAGGTCCTTCATAAGGACCTTGTTTTTGATTATAGGCATCCCTTATCCCTTTGTCAAGGCAATGGGGCGATACGCTCCAGGATGGGTTGAAGGCCGATGCGGTGATCTTCCAACCCCAGGTCGGCCCGATTCAGGTCAAAAGCCAGTCCCAAAAGCTGGGAGATGTAAAAGGTCGGGAGATGAAACCCGTCTCGATACTTGCGTTCCAGCATCATTTGCCCCCGATCGAATTGGGTGAAACAGGAAGGGCAGGCCACGGAAACGGCTTCGATGCCGTGTTTTTTCATGTGCAGGAGCTTTTCCCGGGTGATTTCATTGGCCGCCTGGGCGTCGATATTGGTCCCCAGGGCCGATCCGCAACAGAGAAACTTGCGGGAATATTGGGTCGGTCGGGCCCCCAAGACCTCCAGGATCCGGTCCATGCTCACCGGCACATAACTGGCCGCCTCGGAAAGTTCGTCGGGGTACATGAGCCTCGGGGGGCGGTAGAGGTGGCAACCGTAATGACAGCCGATGCGGATACCGGCCAAGGGCCGTCGAACCTTTTCGGCGATCCGTTCCAGGCCGATATCCTTGTAGAGGACATCCAACAAAGGTTTGACTTCGATGGTCCCCTGGAAGGTGTGTCCCGTCCCCTCCAAGGCCCGGTTGACCTGATCCCTCCTTTTGGGGTCCTTTTTTAAGATCAGATTGACTTCCTTGAGGGTGTTGATGCAGCCGTTGCAGATGGCCAGGATCGGCAGCCCGGCCTCTTCGGCCAGACAGAGGTTGCGGGCCCCCAAGGCCAGCCAGGTGTCGTAATGGGCCAGTTTCATATTGGTCGGGGCCGGACAGCAGGAAAAGGGCAGATCCATAAGCTCCACGCCCAAGACCTTCATCACTTCCCGCGTGGCCTTTTCAAAGGCCGGATACCGAACCGGGATGACACATCCCAAGAAAAATGCGTATTTCATGAAACTCACTTTATGGATCGTTAAAAGATTCAAGGGGTCCGGGTTTCAAGGGTTTCCCGGTTCAACGGTCCTTTTTCCCAACCCTTGAACCCTTCACCCCTTGAGACCTTTAACCCTGTTTCGGTTCAACTCAAATCAATCACTTCGTGCAGCCCCGTTTTTTTAAAAATCCCTTCCAGTTCGTCGAGATTCAAGGGATCCAAGGGGGGCAAGGAGAGCTTTTGTCGGTCTTTCATGACCTTTTCATTGACGATCAAACCACGGCCGGTCTTGGCGATCATGTCCACGGCGAACTTGATCTTTTCCGGAAGATTGCCCCGTTGGGCGGCCAGGTTGAAGATGGCCGTCAACAATTCGGAGATGTTGATCTCCTGAGGGCAACGGTCTTCGCAGACATGGCAGGTGGTGCAATACCAGACCCGTTCGTCGGTGATCACCGCCTCCTGACCCAGGTTCAGGCAACGCAGCAAGGTCTCTCGGGGGCCGTAACTGTCCATGACCATCGCCGCCGGGCAACTGCCCGTGCAGCGGGCGCATTGATAGCATTCAAACAGTTCTTCCTTGTTAAAAAGTTCCCAGATGCTTTGGATCATTATTAAGACCTTTCGTTCCTCGTGAAGCGGGGGACGTTCCTCGTGAAGCGTGAAGCGTATCTCGTTTAACAGCAAAACCCCATCCATTTTCGAGATACGCTTCACGCTTCTACCGGTTCCCCTTTCCCCTTTTTCTTGGGGACCAATGCCTGTTTGGTCTTTTCGATCTCTTCGGGAGTGACCCCGCGAAGGATCTCTTCCAGCTCCTTGACCTTGCGGGCGAAAAGGTTCCCTTCGGCGGCGCTGATCCAGGCCAATTGGAGGCGGTTTTTGTCCAACCCCAGGCGTTCCATTTTCCGCCACAGGCGCTGGACCCGTTTTTCCGTCTGCTTGTTGGCATTGATGTAATGGCAGTCGCCGATATGGCAGCCCGAGACGAGGACCGCTCCGGCCCCGCGCCGGAAGGCGTATTCGATGAATTCGGTGCTGACCCTCCCCGAGCACATGGTCCGGATGATGCGGATGGGGGTCGGATACTGCATGCGGCTGACGCCGGCGAAATCGGCCCCGGCGTAGGAACACCAATTACAACAGAAGGCGACGATCTTCTTTTCCGGGGCTTCTTCGGTGACGGCGTCGATCTGGGCCAGGATCTGTTGATCGGTGAAGTGTCTTTGGCTGATGGCCGAGAAGGGACACTCGGCCACGCAGGTCCCGCAGCCGGCGCAGGAGGCCTGGGTGACTTGGGCGATCCCGGTCTCCGGGTCCTGCCGGATGGCCGAATAGGGACAGACCTTGACGCACATGCCGCAACCGGTGCAAAGGGTTTCGTCCACCACGGCGGTGATGGCTTCGACCTTGACCTTGCCCTGGGCCATAAGGATGTTGGCCCTAGAGGCCGCCGCCGAGGCTTGGGTCACCGAATCCTTGATGTCCTTGGGACCCTCGGCGCAGCCGGCCAGGAAGATCCCGCTGGTGGGTGTGTCCACCGGCCGGAGCTTGGGATGGGCTTCCAAAAAGAAGCCGTCCGAGGCGCAGGAGAGGTTCAACAGACGCTGAATGACCGGGCTGTCCCGCCGGGGCTCGATCCCTACGGAAAGGATGGCCATATCCACTTCATAGCGGTAGAGCTGGGACAGGAGGGTATCCTCGCCGATAAGGGTCAGATTGCGGGTGACCGGATCTTCGATGATCTCTCCGGGGACGCCGCGGATGAAGGTGACCCCTTCCCGTCGGGCCCGTTGAAAGAGATCTTCAAACCCCTTGCCGAAGGCCCGGATGTCGATGTAAAAGACCAGGATCTTGGTCTCCGGCCAGTGTTCCTTGATCAATAGGGCGTCCTTGATGGTGTTCATGCAGCAGATGTTGCTGCAGTAGATGTTGGAACGCTTGGAACGGGAGCCGATGCACTGGAGAAAGGCCACGGTCTTGGGGATCCGCTGATCCGAGGGGCGGATGAGGTTGCCTCCCGAAGGGCCGCCGGCGTTGATCAACCGCTCGAACTCCAGACTGGTGATGACATTGGGGAACTTGCGGTAGCCGAACTCGGTCAGCGGCGTAGGGTCGTAAACATCCACCCCCGTGGCCACGATGATCGTCCCCACCTCGAGGTTGAGGATTTCGTCCTTCTGGGAATAGTCGATGCATTGCCGTTGGCAGGCCTGATAACACTTGTCGCAGGCGACGATACCGTGCTTGTTCAGGCACAGGTTCATATCAATCTGGTAGGTGGAAGGGACGGCCTGGGCGAAGGCCATATAAATGGCCCGGCGCATGGACAGACCGGCGTTGAATTCGTCCGGGGCCACTTGGGGACAGACCTTGGCGCAATCCCCGCAGGCCGTGCAGGAGGCATTGACATACCGCGCCTTCTTTCGGACCCGGACGCTGAAGTTCCCCACATAGCCGTCCACGGCCTCGATCTCGCTCAAGGTCAACAGCTCGATGTTGGGATGCCGTCCTACCTCGGACATCTTGGGGGCCAAGATGCAGATGGAACAGTCCATGGTCGGGAAGGTCTTGTCGATTTGGGCCATGCGGCCGCCGATACTCGGTTCCTTCTCCACCAGATAGACCCGGTAACCGCTGTCGGCCAAATCCAGGGCGGCCTGGATGCCGGCCACGCCCCCTCCGATCACCAAGGCCTTGCGGATGACCGGAACCTCGAGGACCTCTTGGGGGGTGAGACGGGCGGCCCGGGCCACGGCCATCCGGACCAGGTCCTTGGCCTTTTCCGTAGCCTCCTCCTTGTCGTGGAGGTGCACCCAGGAACAATGTTCCCGGATGTTGGCCATTTCGAAGAGATAGGGATTCAAACCGGCCTCTTCGCAAGCGGCGCGAAAGGTCGGTTCATGGAGACGCGGGGTGCAGGAGGCCACCACCACACGGTTCAGGCGGTGTTCCCTGATGTCGTTCTTGATCAATTCCTGCCCCGGTTCGGAACAGGTATAGAGGTTGTGTTTGGAAAGGACCACCCCCGGCAGACCGGAGGCAAATTCGGCCACCCGGGCGCAGTCCACCACCCCGCCGATATTCAGGCCGCAATGGCAGACATACACGCCGATGCGGGGTTCCTCTTTTTCTTTTCGAGGCAGTTTCTTGGGGGTCAAGAGCACTACTCCTTTAGGGTATGCCCGAAATACGGCATTCAGCTTTCAGGGGTCCGAAAGAAAACCAAACCAGGGGAGGGTTTCCTCTATTCCGGATTCTGAGTAGCGGCTGCGGATTTCTGGGTCTTCCCATAAGCATAGCCTTTTTCAAAGGCCTTGAGGTTCAATTCCTCGGTCCCGGCCGGGATGGAGTCGAAAAGGGCTTCTTTCATGGCCTCGTATCCGACCACACCGGTGACGGCCGTGAGAAAACCGAGCATGACGATATTGGCCACGATGGTCCGCCCCAGCTTTTCGGCGAACCGGGTGGCCGGGATCTTGAACAAACGACAACCCTCGGGCACGGTGTCCAATCGGACCAGGTCCTCGTCGATGAGGATCGTCGCCTGATCGGCGATCAGGCCGCCGTAGGTGTTCTTGGCCTCTTCGGACATGAGGACCAAGATCTTGGGGCGGGAGACGCGCGGATAATGGATCTCCTTTTCGGAAAGGATCACATCGGCGCTGCAGGCCCCTCCGCGGGCTTCGGGTCCGTAACTTTGGGTGAAGACGGCATTCCGTTTTTCAAAAAGGGCGGCCGCCTTGCCCAGGATGTGTCCGGCCAGAATGATCCCCTGGCCGCCGAAACCGGCCAGTCTGACCTCGGTCTTGTTTAGGTTCGTCATGGTTTTCCGTTGCGGCTGTTGAAGTGGATGACGCCTCTTCAGGCGTCGGCCTCCAAAGGCCGGGTTCTATTCCGCTTTTGGCGGTAACCTTTCATTTCTCCCCTAAGCCGCCTGGGTTTCCTTCCTCCGGAACTTGTTCAGGATCTTTTCTTCGTATTCTTCCAAGAAGGTCGGCCTGGGAGTTTCCGAGAATTTACCGACGATGATTTTACCCTTCAAGGCGATGTCCACCTCCCGGGGATCGGCGCCGTTTTGGACGATGCTGTTTTCCTTATAATAGATCATCTCCTCCAGGCCCGAGCCGATCTTGTTCGGTCTTCCGTAGCCGATGGGACAGGGGGAGATGACCTCAATGAAGGTGAACCCTTTAATATTCAGGGTCTCGGCGATGGAAACGACCAATTGCCTGGCGTGGAAGGTGGTCCAGCGGGCCACATAGACCGCCCCGCTGGCGTGGGCCAGGTAGGGCAGGTTGAAGGCGGCTTCCGAGTTCCCGTAAGGGGTGGTGGTCGTCCGGGCGGTAACCGGCGTGGTCGGGGCCACTTGTCCTCCGGTCATGCCGTAATTGAAGTTGTTGACGCAGATGACCTTGAGGTTGATGTTTCTCCGGGCGGCGTGGATGAAGTGATTGCCGCCGATGGCGAAGAGGTCGCCGTCGCCGCTGAAAACGGTTACCGACAGATCCGGCCGGGTCAGGGCCAAGCCGGTGGCGAAGGGGATGGCCCGGCCGTGGGTGGTGTGATAGGTGTCCATGTTCAGGTAGCCGGCCACCCGACCGGTACAGCCGATGCCGGAGACGACCGCCGCCCGATCAACCGGAATCCCGGTCATCTTCAGGGCGTTGATAAAGGTGTTCAGGGCCACCCCCAACCCGCATCCCGGGCACCAAATGTGGGGGATGCGGCCCGGTTTCAAATAGTGATCGTCGGGATGGAGGCCGTGTTGTCCTTCAATCACTCGATTTATGGCCTCCCGATCGAACGGGACCGCCGGTTGAAGCTTGATCTTCATGGTAGAACGTCCTTGACCGCTGCGATAATCATTTCGGGCGTATGAATGGCCCCGCCCATCAGGGGCAAAAGGACCGTTTCCGTTTGCCCGTGGGCGCAGCGTTCCACTTCATAGGCCATTTGACCGTAGTTGATCTCCGGGACGATGAAGGCCTTGATCCCCGAAGCCGCTTCACGGACGGCCTCTTCGGGAAAGGGCCAAAGGGTGATCAAACGCAACAGCCCCACCTTCTTCCCTTGGAGGCGCAGGATCTCCACCGCCTCCCTGGCGGTGCGGGCCGTGCAACCGTAAGCCACCACCAGGACCTCCGCCCCTTCGGTGCAAAAGGCCTCGGTGCGGATGATGCGCCGGCGGTTCCGTCGGATCTTGTCCACCAGCCGTCGGACGGTTCGCTCATGGACTTGGGCCACGGTCTGGGGATACCCCATTTCGTCATGGGTCAAACCGGTGACATGAAGGCGATAGCCTTCGCCGGCGCAGGCCATGGGGGGCACCCAATCCTCTCCGCCCATAAAAGGTAGGTGTTGTTCCGGGGGTTCCGCGGGGCGCCTCCGGGAGACCCTGGGGATCTTTTCCGGCGGCGGTATGACCACCTTTTCGGTCATGTGTCCGACCAGTTCATCTCCCATGACGAAGACGGGCAGCCGATAGGTCTCGGACAAATTGAAGGCCTCTACGGTCAAGTCGAACATCTCCTGGGGGGAAGAGGGGCAAAGGGCGATGCTCTCGTATACCCCGTGCGAACCCCAACGGGCCTGCATGACGTCCCCCTGACCGACCAGGGTGGGCAGTCCGGTGGAGGGGCCGGCGCGCATGATGTTGACGACGACGCAAGGGGTCTCGGTCATCATCCCCAGACCGATGTTTTCCATCATCAGGGAGAAACCCGGTCCGGAGGTGGCGGTCATGGATTTGACCCCGCCCCAGGAGGCCCCGAGGATGGCGGCCATGGAGGCGATCTCATCCTCCATCTGGATACAGATCCCCTGCACCTGGGGCAGGCGGCGGGCCATCCTTTCGGCGATTTCCGTGGCCGGGGTGATGGGATAGCCGGCGAAGAAACGGCAGCCGGCGGCGATGGCCCCTTCGGCGCAGGCCTCGTCGCCGTTGATGAAGAATTCTCCGCTGATGATGCCTGATTCGCTCATGTTTCTCGGATCGCTTTCATCGGGAAGAGCCGGCGATGTCCTCGGCCGTCAATTCCTTGTATTCTTTAAGGACGCTGTAAATGGCGAATTCGGGGCAGATGATTTCGCAGAGATTGCAATTGACGCACTCTCCTTGCTTGATGACCTGGGGCGGGTGGTAACCCTTCCGGTTGAATTCCGGCCCCTCTTTCAGCACCCCGTTGGGGCAGAACTCGATACAGAAGCCGCAGCCCTTGCAGCGGTCCTTGATAATGTGCAGTTCCCCGACGGGAATGGAATGGGCGGCCGCATCCAGGGGGAGTCTCCAAAATTTCATCGTCTGCTCCTTTATGCATCCGAAAAAATCTATTATTTACTTTAAATGGAAGAAACTTGTCAAGGTGAAAAATCATCCCCCCAAGAAGCGGTCCGGCCGGTGGTGGAACCCCGGCTCAGGTCTTGGGCGTGGAAACGGCCGGACTGTAATGGGAAAACTGCATGGTGAAGGTGGCCCGGCCCTGACTGGCCGAGCGCAGGGCCGTGGAGTAGCCGAAGAGCTGCGAAAGGGGGGCGACGGCCTGGATGTGCTGGACCTTTTTCCGGGGAAGGATCTGTTCGATCTTTCCCTTCCGGGCGTGGAGATCGCCGATGATCTCCCCTAAAAATTCCTCAGGGACGATGATCTCCAACTTCATCACCGGTTCCAGGAGGACCGGCTTGGCCTGGAGACAACCGTTGCGGAAGGCCAGGGAGGCGGCCACGCGGAAGGCCATTTCCGAGACCTGGCTTTCCACCGTCTGGGCCGATTCCAGGATGATCTTGATGTCGGTGACCGGATAACCGGCGATGACCCCGGAGGAGCAGGCCTCTTCCAAGGCCGCTTGGATGGCCGCCACCGGAGGTTGGGGCTGGGCATCTTCGGGGATCAGGTTCAGGAACAGGTTCCCTTCCCCGCGTCGGTTGGGGATCAGGCGCAACCGGACCTGGGCGTGATGTCGGGTGCCGCCCAACTCCCGGTCGAAGGTCTCTTCGATCTCCACCTCTTCTTCAATGGTCTCCCGGTAGACCACCTGCGGCTTGCCCGTATTGACCGAGAGATTGTATTCCCGTTCCATCCGTTGGAGGAGGACCTCCAGATGCAGTTCCCCCATGCCGGAGATGACGGTTTGTCCGGAATCCTCGTCGAAACGGAAACGGAAGGTGGGGTCTTCTTGGGCGATCTTCTCCAGGACCTGGAGGATCTTATCCTGCTGGCCCACGGTCTTGGGTTCCACGGCCAGGGAAATGACCGGCTCGTAGACCTCGATGGCCTCCAGGACGATGGGATGATCCGGATCGGTCAGACTGTCTCCGGTGGCGGTGTCCTTCAACCCCATGAGTCCGATGATGTCTCCGGCTCGGGCCTGTTCGATCCGTTCCCGTTTATTGGCATGGATGCGCAGGATGCGGGCCACCCGCTCCTTGACCCCTTTGGTGGCGTTAAAGATCTCTTGACCGGAGGTCAAGGTCCCGGAGTAGATGCGCAGAAAGGTCAATTTCCGTCCCTGATCCATGTGGATCTTGAAGGCCAGACCAGCGAAGGGGGCGTCGTCCGCGGCCGGACGGGTCTCGGTCTTTTGGGTGAGGGGATTCTTGCCGGTGACGGGAGGGATGTCCAAGGGGTTGGGCAGAAAATGGACGATCCCGTCCAGTAAGGGCTGGACCCCTTTGTTTCTCAGGGCCGCCCCGCAAAAGACCGGGACGATATGTAAAGCGATGGTCCCCCGGCGGATGACCGGGATCAAGACCTCCGGGGGGAGATCCAGCCCGGCCAGATAGCCTTCCATGATTTGGTCGTCCAGATCGGCCAAAGTTTCGAGGAGGTTTTCCCGGTAGGTTTCCGCCTCCTTACGCATCCCTTCCGGGATGTCCAAGATATCGTATTCCGCCCCCAGGGTCTCGTCCCGCCAACGCAGGGCCTTCATCCTAAGGAGGTCGATGGTCCCTTGAAAGGTTTCTTCCCGACCCCAAGGGAGGTGCAGGACCAACGGCCGGGCCCCGAGTTTTTCCCGGATTTGGGTTACCGTCTGCTCAAAATCGGCCCCGACGCGGTCCATTTTGTTGACGAAGGCGATTTTGGGGACATGATAGCGGTCGGCCTGATGCCAAACGGTTTCGGATTGGGGTTCCACCCCGCCGACGGCGCAAAAGACGGCCACGGCCCCGTCGAGGATGCGCAGGGACCGTTCCACCTCGATGGTGAAATCCACATGACCGGGGGTGTCGATAAGGTTGATGGTGTGCTGGAGCCATTGACAGGTGGTGACCGCCGAGGTGATGGTGATCCCCCGTTCTTGTTCTTCGGGCATCCAGTCCATGACCGCCTCGCCGTCATGGACTTCCCCCATTTTGTGGGACTTGCCGGTATAATAGAGGATCCGCTCGGTCAAGGTGGTCTTGCCGGCGTCGATATGGGCCATGATGCCGATGTTTCTGGTCTTGCGTAGTCTCGATTCTCCGGCCATTTTGCCTTCACGGGTTCCTTGGAAAAGTCATTGGATATTAGGCCATTTTACCTTAATCGTCAAGGGGGGAAACTTTTATTGACAAGCTAATGGACATCCTTATAAGCTTGTGAATAAAAAAGGTGTCGGGCCGGAAGGTCTCGGCAATGGTTAAGGAGGTTGGGTGATGGAAAAAGCGGTGGAGACGGGTCTAAGGGCTTTCTTGGAAAGATTGGGTCTGGAAGAAGAACCTCTGGGGATGTATTATTCCGACAGGGCGCCGGAAAAGGGCTTTTCCCCCAAGCCGGCCGTTCTGCCCACGGCCGAAATGGAACGGAAAGGAGAGGTGGATTGGGGGGCGGTTTTCGGAAACTTTTCCTGTGTCATGGGCAACATCTGGCGGGCCAGAAGGATGAAGACGGCGGCCTATTTCGACCGGGAACGGTTCGGCTGTCTCGGTGGGGCCTTTTACTTGGGATTCTTGAAACCCCAGCTGGATTTCATCGCCTATTACATCTCCACCGGCATCCCTGGTCAGGTCCCGGGAGAGCACTACCTGGAGTCGGCCGAGGTCTCCCGCCGCTTCTTCGAGGAACTGGACCCGAGGCCGGCGCCGGCCCGGTTCTGCATTTTCAAGCCTTTAAGCCAATTTGCCGAAGGGGAGGAACCGGAACTGGTCCATTTTTTCGGCCGGGGGGAGGTCCTTTGCGGGTTGAATCAACTGGCTGCTTTCGTTACCAACGATTTTCAGGCCGTTTATTCCCCCTTCGGGGCCGGGTGCACCACCCTGGTTTCCTGGCCGCTGAAGTTCAAAGAAGCAGGAGAACTTAAGGCCGTTATCGGAGGGTGGGACCCGTCGGATCGGAAGTTTTTCAAGGCCGACGAGCTTACCTTCACCGTCCCCTGGGAAATGTTCAAGGCCATGGTCCGGCGCTGGCCGGAGTCCTTCTTAACCACCCCCACCTGGGAATCGGTCCGAAAAAAGATCGTCCTCAGCCGCCGGGCCTGGAAGGAACAAGGATAGGCTCCCCGACTCCCATCGGGTAACGGGACAGGGGCGGATTCTTGTTGCAGGCGGGTTGTTTTCCGGGGGGAAACCGATAAGACCCCGGTCTCAAGGTCAAACGGATCGGGTCGTCTTAAAAGACCGGCCTTTCCCCGAAGGGCTCCCGAGGGGGCCCCATTCTAAAAGGAAAGACTTGCATATTTTTTCATTGAATTTTTTCGAAAAAGGTTATATATTTTCTTTTTACAATTTAAGATCGCATGGCCCCTTTTTTATCAAGGTGCCGAAATTATTTAAAAACGGCATAAGGCCCCGGATCCTATTCGGGGGAAAAAGATTTTCGACCGGATCCTTCTTTTTTCGGGGGGACGGGTATATCGCCTCCAAGAAGCGGTTCGGCCAGCGTAGCTCAGTCCGGTAGAGCGGCTGATTTGTAATCAGTTGGTCGGGGGTTCGAATCCCTTCGCTGGCTCCAAAAAGGGCAACCCGGGTGCGGGGGTTTCCCGCCGGTCATCGCATAATAGCTACGGTCTTCCAAAGGAGGGGTTCCCGAGCGGTCAAAGGGAACAGACTGTAAATCTGTCGGCCATGCCTTCGGAGGTTCGAATCCTCCCCCCTCCACCAGCCATGTGGGGTATGGCAGGCGCCACGCGGTTGCGGCGGCGCCCGGGATGTAGGAGATAGGGTTAAGTAGAGCCGTATTGATCAGACTACAGCCATAGGTTCACTTTTCCTCAACCCCAATCAAGCGGGAGTAGCTCAGTTGGCTAGAGCGTCAGCCTTCCAAGCTGAGGGTCGCGGGTTCGAATCCCGTTTCCCGCTCCAAAAGAGACGAGACTATTTGTTCCCTCTGCTGCGTAAAGGACAAATAGCATTCATATAGCCGAACGGGCCCACGTAGCTCAGTTGGTAGAGCACTTCCTTGGTAAGGAAGAGGTTCACCGGTTCAATCCCGGTCGTGGGCTCCAACACAACAAAGCTTGAACAATATCCTTTAAACCTGAAAGGGAGGCGGGGAGATGTCGAAGAAGCGATTTGAGCGGACGAAGCCGCATGTGAATGTAGGGACGATTGGGCACATAGATCATGGGAAGACGACGTTGACGGCGGCGATCACGTTATGTTTATCGAAGCAGGGGCTGGCGAATTTTGTGCCGTTTGATCAGATAGACAAGGCGCCGGAGGAGAAGGAGCGGGGGATAACGATTGCGACGGCGCATGTGGAATATGAGACGAAGAACCGGCATTATGCGCATGTGGATTGTCCGGGGCATGCGGATTATATTAAGAACATGATTACCGGGGCGGCGCAGATGGACGGGGCGATATTGGTGGTAGGTGCGGATGATGGGCCGATGCCGCAGACGCGGGAGCATATTTTGTTGGCGCGGCAGGTCGGGGTGCCGTACATAGTGGTATTTTTGAACAAGGTGGACATGGTGGACGATCCGGAGCTGATTGAGCTGGTGGAGTTGGAGTTACGGGAGTTATTGAGCAAGTATGAGTTTCCTGGGGATGAGATACCGATCATCAAGGGGTCGGCGTTGAAGGCGTTGGAGTGTGGATGCGGCAAGGAGGAGTGTGCGAATTGCAAGCCGATCTTGGAGTTGATGGAGGCGGTGGACAAGTATGTACCGGAGCCGGTGCGGGATATAGAGAAGCCGTTTTTGATGCCGGTGGAGGATGTATTCAGCATATCGGGGCGCGGCACGGTGGTGACGGGACGAGTGGAGCGAGGGGTGATCAAGGTAGGGGACGAGGTAGAGGTGATAGGGATACGGCCGACGTTTAAGACGACGGTGACCGGGGTGGAGATGTTTCGGAAGACGCTGGACCAAGGTCAAGCGGGGGACAATATAGGGTTGTTGTTGCGCGGGACGAAGCGGGACGAAGTGGAGCGGGGGCAGGTGGTGGCCAAGCCTGGGAGCATTACGCCGCACACGAAGTTCAAGGCGGAGGCGTACATCTTGACGAAGGAGGAAGGGGGGCGGCACACGCCGTTTTTCAACGGGTATCGGCCGCAGTTTTATTTTCGGACGACGGACGTGACGGGGGTGGTGACCTTACCGGAGGGGGTGGAGATGGTGATGCCCGGGGACAATGTGTCCTTGGAGGTATCGCTGATCACGCCCATAGCCATGGAGAAGGAGCTGCGTTTCGCCATTCGGGAAGGAGGCCGCACGGTCGGCGCCGGCGTCATCTCGGAAATCATCGAATAAACAGGGAGCACGAGACCGGGCCTTAAGGGGACGGGTGCGGGGGCCAAGGCCCTCCTTTTCACCGTCCCCTCGGCCGTTTTGAACCCGGTAAGAAGGAAAACGAATCATGCGTGACATTGTCATCCTTTCCTGCACCGCCTGTAAGCGGAAAAACTATACCACGACGAAAAACAAGAAAAGGACGCCGGATAAGCTGGAATTCAAAAAATACTGTCCCGCTTGCCAAAGCCATACGGTGCACAAGGAAACCAAATAGGTCCCCCAAGCGGTTCGTCTGGTCATACAGGCCAGTAGCTCTAACGGTTAGAGCACCGGACTCCAAATCCGGGTGATGGGGGTTCGAATCCCTCCTGGCCTGCCATTTTTTTTCGGAAGAAAACCCAACGAGGCCCGAAAAGAGCATGAAGAAGGTCAAGGCGAAGAAAAGACAAGGTACGGCCTTAGCCGAAAACCGCGCAACGGCGGAGACCGTTCGAACGGACCCGGCGGAGGAAGGGGCGCTCCTTCCCAAGGGGAAAAACAAGGTCAAACGGGAGGTGGAAGGGGAGGAATCCTCCGAGGGGCTGGTTTCCCGGGTGACCGGAAAGGTCCAATGGATCGGAACGGCCAAGGAATTTTTGCGAGAAGTCCGCATCGAGCTGAAAAAGGTCACCTGGCCGACCCGCAAGGAGACCGTGGCGGCCACGATTATGGTCATCGGCCTGTCCGTCCTGGTGGCCATCATCCTCGGGCTGTTGGATGTGGGGTTGGCCCGCTTGGTGGCTTTAATTTTGGGCAGACCTTAGGACAAGGCGGATCCCGTGGAACATAAATGGTACATTGTCCATACCTATTCGGGGGCGGAGGAGAAGGTCAAGACGGCCTTGGAGGAACAGATCAAGGCCCTGGGCAAGGAGGCCTTTTTTTCCGAGATTTTGGTCCCCACCGAAAAGGTGGTGGAATTGGTCAAGGGGGAACGGAAGACCTCTCCGCGAAAGTTTTATCCCGGTTATATCCTGGTCCGTATGGAACTGAACGACGAGACCTGGCACCTGGTCAAGAACACCCCCAAGGTGACCGGTTTCGTCGGGGAAAAGAACCGGCCGGTGCCCATTCCGGATGAAGAGGCCCAAAAAGTGATCGATCAGATGAACGAAGGGGCCATCAAACCCAAACCCAAGTTCTATTTCGAGGAAGGGGACGAGGTCCGGGTGATCGACGGACCGTTTTCCAACTTCAACGGCGTGGTGGAAGAGGTCAAGCCGGACAAAGGCAAGATCAGGGTCTTGATCAGCATCTTCGGCCGAGCCACCCCGGTGGAGCTCGATTTCGTCCAAGTGGCCAAGCTGTAACGTTTGCATAAGGAAAGGCGGCCGGGGGCGGGCGGTCCAAACCGGGACCGAGAGCCCGAAGGCGTCCGCGGGGAGCCGCCGTCGAGAAAAAGGAGAACAGGTTCATGGCAAAGAAAATCGTCGCCTACATCAAACTGCAGGTCCCGGCGGGTCAGGCCAATCCCTCTCCGCCCATCGGGCCGGCTTTGGGGCAGCACGGGGTCAACATCATGGAATTTTGCAAGGCCTTCAACGCCCGGACCCAGGGCCAGGAAGGGATGATCATTCCTGTGGTCATCACCGTCTTTTCCGACCGGTCCTTCACCTTCGTCACCAAGACCCCGCCGGCTTCGATTCTGCTGAAAAAGGCGGCCCAGATCGCCAAGGGTTCCAAGACGCCCAACCGGGAAAAAGTGGGGAAGGTGACGCCGAAGCAGATCGAGGAAATCGCCAGGCAGAAGATGCCCGATCTGAACACCAATTCCCTCGAGGCGGCCATCCGCATCATCGAGGGGACGGCCCGCAGCATGGGGTTGGATATCGGTTGAGATTCTGAAAAAGGTGGGGTGGAAGATTATGCCAAAACGAGGAAAGAAATATCGGCAGGCCATCGGCCAGGTGGACCGTACCAGGCGTTATCCCTTAGAGGAGGCGGTCCAATTGGCCCTGGCTTCTTCGTATGCCCGATTCGACGAGACGGTGGACGTAGCCGTCCGACTGGGAGTGGATCCCCGCCACGCCGACCAGATGGTCCGGGGGGCGGTGGTCCTGCCCAACGGCATCGGAAAGACCACCCGGGTCTTGGTCTTTGCCAAAGGGGAGAAGGAACGGGAGGCCCTGGAGGCCGGCGCCGATTATGTAGGCGCCGAAGATCTGGTGGAGAAGATCAAAGGCGGATGGCTGGAGTTCGACAAGGCCGTGGCCACACCGGACCTGATGGGGACCGTGGGCAAGATCGGAAAGATCCTGGGGCCCCGGGGACTGATGCCCAACGCCAAGACCGGTACGGTCACTTTTGACGTGGCCAAGGCGGTAAAGGAGATCAAGGCGGGAAAAATCGAATTTCGGACGGAAAAGAACGGGATCGTCCACGCCCCGGTGGGTCGGGTTTCCTTCGGTACGGAAAGATTGATCCCCAACATCATGACCCTGTTCGACACCCTGCTCCGGCTCAAGCCTTCCAGCGCCAAAGGGACGTATCTGAAGAGCGTGACGATTTCCACGACCATGGGACCGGGGATCAAGGTCGATCCCGCTTTCGTCAAGGAAATCGCCAAATAAAAAATATAGGAAAGGTCCGGTAAGGTCCCGGAGCCCTGGGGTTCAGACGGGCGCGGGGTTCCTTCAGGGCCTTAACCGAAAACGAACGATAGGGTTTTAGAGTCAAAGACCGCAGGTGCCCGACCCGGGCCTAAATGAACATGCGCAGCCTGCCGAGACTCGGGTGAGGATTTGCTCAGCCGTCGGTTTCACGGACTTTAAAACCTTGATCGCCGACCGTGCCCAGGAAAGGAGGATTGAGGCATTGAAAAAGGTGGAGAAGGAAAGGATCGTGACCGACCTCCATCAGCGTTTGACCCAAGCCAAGGCCGTGTTCGTCACCGACTTTCGGGGATTGAATGTGGTGACCATGGAACGGCTGCGCCGGGACCTCAAACAGCAAGGCGACGAGTACCAGGTGGTGAAAAACACCCTTTTTCTCCGGGCCGCCGAGGGGACCCCGATGACTTCCGTTCCGGAACTGTTCGTCGGCCCCTGCGGAATCGCCATCAGTTATCGGGATCCCGTGGCCTCGGCCAAGATCCTGGCCGATTTCGCCAAGGAACGGGAGACCTTCGCCTTCAAAGGCGGGGTCCTGGAAGGGAAACCGCTTACGGGAGAAGGCATCCGCCAACTGGCCAAGATGCCCTCTCGGGAGGTGCTCCTCGGGCAGCTGCTCTCTTCGCTGATCGCCGTGCCTACGGGGTTGGTCACCGCCCTGGCCGGAGTGATGCAAAAATTCTTGGGGACCTTGAAGGCCATCGAAGAAAAAAAGGCCGAGGCTTAATCGCACAGAAGGAGGATAAAGGATCATGGCTGAGAAAATCACCAAAGAGGATGTTATCGAGTTCATTTCCAATATGACCGTTTTGGAGCTGTCGGAACTGGTCAAGGACCTGGAAGAAAAGTTCGGGGTCAAGGCCTCGGCGCCGGTCATGGCCGTGGCCGGAGCGGCTCCGGCCCAGGCGGAAGCCCAACCCGTGGAGGAACAGACCGAGTTTTCTGTGATCATCACCGGGGTGGGGGACAAGAAGATTCAGGTCATCAAGGAAGTCCGGGCCATCACCAGCCTGGGCCTGAAAGAGGCCAAGGACGCCGTGGAAAACCTTCCCAGCACCATCAAGGAGGGCATTTCCAAGGAGGAGGCCGAAAAGATCAAAAAACAACTGGAAGAGGCCGGGGCCACGGTGGAAATCAAGTAGGTTTCCCCGGGCAGACCAGGATCCATCCGCAGGGATGGGCGGCGGCCTTCGGACGGTTCTTGACCCGCGGCTTATCCGGCCGATCCCATCCCTGCGGATGACGGTTCAAAAGAGGAAACGACGCCTTCCGCCGGAAAAAGAGCGGAAAGGCAGAGCGGACGGAGCCCTTCGGATGAAGGAGTGCATATGAAAGAGCGGCCCATTTACAACCTTCGCTTTCGAAAGAACTTCGGGCGAATCGAAAAGATCATCGATATCCCCAACCTGATCGACATGCAGCGGCGGTCTTATGAAAGCTTCCTGCAAAAAGATGTCGATCCCGATAAACGGGAAAAGATCGGGCTGCAAGGGGTGTTTCAGAGCGTCTTCCCCATCCGCGATTTCAGCGGCATGTCCTCGTTGGAATTCGTCCGCTATTCCTTCGGGGAGGTCAAATACGACGAGGCCGAGTGCCTGGCCCGGGGCATGACCTATGAGGTGCCGATGAAGATCACCGTCCGCCTGGTCGTCTACGACCTGGACAAGGACACGGGCAGCCAGAACATCCGGGACATCAAGGAACAGGACATCTATTTCGGGACCATCCCGCTCATGACCGAGCGGGGGACCTTCATCATCAACGGCACCGAACGGGTGGTGGTCAGCCAGCTCCACCGTTCCCCGGGGATCTTTTTCGATCACGACAAGGGCAAGACCCACAGCAGCGGCCGGCTTTTGTATTCGGCCCGGATCATCCCCTTACGGGGGTCGTGGATCGATTTGGAGTTCGACGCCAAGAACGTGGTTTATGTCCGCATCGACCGGCGGCGCAAGTTCCCCGTGACCGTCCTGTTGAAGGCCTTGGGATACTCCACCCAGGACCTGCTCAATTTTTTTTACGAACGGGAGCGGATCCATGTCGAGGACGGCAAACTGAAACGGGAGGTCAACGCCGAAAGCCTTTTGGGCAAGCGGAACGCCCGGGACATCGTCCACCCCCAGACCGGGGAAGTCCTGGTCCGAAGAAACAAGAAGATCAACCGGAGGGACATCCAACTCCTCCAAGAGGCCAAAATCACCGCCCTGGCGGTCAAACCGGAAGACATCCAGGGGTATTATCTGGCCCAGGACCTGGTCGATCCTGAAACCGGGGAGATCTTCGCCTCGGCCAACGACCCCTTGACCCCGGAGGTGCTGCAACAGGTCTTTCAGAAGAATATTCCTTATTTCGATCTCCTTTACATCGACGGCGTCAATGTCAGCTCCTCCCTCCGGGACACCCTGGTTCAAGACAAGATCTCGAGTCGGGAAGAGGCCGTCCTGGAAATCTACAAAAAGCTCCGGCCCAGCAACCCGCCGACCCTGGAAGTGGCCACCAATTTCTTTAACAACCTCTTTTTCAATGCGGAAAATTACGACCTTTCCCGGGTGGGGCGGCGCAAACTGAACCGACGGTTGGGGCTGGACATCCCCGAGGACGAACTGGTCCTGCGCAAGGAGGACATCCTCCATGCCGTCAAGAAGCTCATCGAAATCCGGGACGGCTTGAAACCGGTGGACGATATCGATCACCTGGGAAACCGTCGGGTTCGGGCCGTAGGAGAGCTTTTGGAGACCCAGTACCGCATCGGATTGGTCCGGATGGAGCGGAGCATCAAGGAGCGGATGACCCTGCAGGAGATCGAGACCCTCATGCCCCACGACCTGATCAATCCCAAGCCGGTGGCGGCGGTGGTCAAGGAGTTTTTCGGGACCAGCCAGCTCTCCCAGTTCATGGACCAGACCAACCCCTTGTCGGAGATCACCCACAAACGCCGGTTGAGCGCCCTGGGGCCGGGAGGGTTGACCCGGGAACGGGCCGGATTCGAAGTCCGGGATGTACATCCGACCCATTACGGGCGGATCTGTCCCATCGAGACCCCGGAAGGGCCGAACATCGGTCTTATCGTCTCCTTGAGCACCTACGCCCGGGTGAACCAGTACGGTTTCATCGAGACCCCCTATCTCAAGGTCAAGGATTGGCAGGTGACCAGGGAGGTCGAATTTTTGGAGGCCGAGGAAGAAGACCAGGAAGGGCAAAATTTCGCCCCGGCCAACGTGAACCGGGACCGGTCGGGCAAGATCCTGGATCCCATCGTCCACGTACGCACCTGGAGTACGACCCGAGGGCACTACCTTAGCCAGGTCAAGGTGGGGGAACAACCCATCCATTGGATGGACGTCTCCCCCAACCAGTTGGTCAGCGTGGCCGCCTCCCTCATCCCCTTTCTGGAGAACGACGACGCCAACCGGGCCTTGATGGGTTCGAACATGCAGCGTCAGGCCGTACCCCTGTTGACCTGCCGGGCCCCGATCATCGGCACGGGCATCGAGGAGGTGGTGGCCCGCGATTCGGGGGTGACCGTCGTGGCCAAGCGGGACGGGGTGGTCGAGGATGTGGACGCCGACCGCATCGTCGTCCGTTACCTATCCGAAGAAGAGGGCGAAAAGGCCCTGGGGACGGACGTGGAGATCTACAAGCTCAAGAAATTCCAGCGTTCCAACCAGAACACCTGCTTCAACCAGAAACCCATCGTGCGCAAGGGCGACCGGGTCTATAAAGGGCAGATCATCGCCGACGGCCCCTCCACCGACCGAGGGGAGTTGGCCTTGGGGAAGAACGTGGTCGTCGCCTTCATGTCCTGGGGGGGCTACAATTTCGAGGATTCCATCCTGGTCAGCGAACACCTGGTCAAGGACGATATTTTCACCTCCATCCACATCGAAGAATTCGAGCTCATCGCCCGGGACACCAAGCTGGGTCGGGAAGAGATCACCCGGGACATCCCCAACTTGGGCGAGGAATCCCTGAAGAATCTGGACGAGAGCGGGATCATCCGCATCGGGGCCGAGGTCAAACCCGGAGACATCCTGGTCGGCAAGATCACGCCCAAGGGGGAAACCCAGCTTTCGCCAGAAGAGAAGCTCCTCAGGGCCATCTTCGGGGAAAAGGCCGGGGATGTGAAGGACACCTCCCTCAGGGTCCCGCCGGGGATCGAAGGGATCGTCATCGACGCCAAGGTCTTTTCCCGCAAGGGGGTGGAACGGGACGCCCGCTCCAAGGCCATCGAGGAAGAAGAGATCTCCCGGATCATGAAAGACCAAAACGACGAGATCCAGATCATCCAGCGGGAGGCCTTGGATAGGCTGAAGAAGCTCTTGGGCGGAAAGGTCTCGGCGGTGACGGTGAAGGAGGATCGCAGCGGCAAGGTGATCATCAACCGAGGGGAGAAGTTCACCGCCGATCGGTTGAGCCGGATCCCGGTGAAGAAGTGGAAGGAGCTTTCCGTCGCCAAGGGCAAAGAACTGAAGGACAAGATCGAAAAGATCGTCAAGGATTACCAGGAACAGGTCAAACGGATCAAAGAAGAATCCGAGGGCAGGATCGCCAAACTGAAACGGGGGGACGAACTGCCGCCGGGCGTAGTCAAGATGGTCAAGGTTTATGTGGCCGTCAAGCGGAAGCTCTCGGTGGGGGACAAGATGGCCGGCCGCCACGGGAACAAGGGGGTGGTTTCCCGGATCCTGCCCGTGGAGGACATGCCCTACTTCCCCGACGGCACGCCCGTGGACATCGTCCTCAATCCCTTGGGGGTGCCCTCGCGCATGAATGTGGGACAGGTGATGGAGACCCACCTGGGTTGGGTCTCCCGCGAATTGGGGAGAAAGGTGGCCCGCCTGATCGAGGCCTTCGGCAAAGAAGGGGGGCTGAAACGGACGATCCACCGCCTCTACGAGTCCAAGGCGGTGGAGGAATATGTGGAGGAACTGCCGGAAGAGAAGCTCCCGGAGTTGGCCGACCAGTTCCGCGAAGGGATCTACATGGCCACGCCGGTCTTCGACGGGGTCAAGGAGAACCACATCAAGGAATTGTTGAAACAGGCCGGACTGCCGGAAACCGGGCAGGCCATCTTGTACGACGGCCGGACGGGCCAACCTTTCGACCGCCCGGTGACCGTGGGGGTCATGTACATGATGAAGCTCCATCACCTGGTGGACGACAAGATCCATGCCCGTTCCATCGGCCCCTACTCCTTGGTCACCCAGCAGCCCTTGGGCGGCAAGGCCCAGTTCGGCGGGCAGCGTTTGGGGGAAATGGAGGTCTGGGCCATGGAGGCCTACGGCGCGGCCTACACCCTGCAGGAGTTTTTGACGGTGAAGTCGGACGATGTGGTCGGGCGGACGCGCATGTATGAAAAGATCGTCAAGGGGGACAATGTCCTGGAGGCCGGTCTGCCCGAGTCCTTCAATGTCCTGGTCAAGGAACTGCAGAGCCTGGGTCTGGACATCGAGTTGTTGGAAAAGGAACCTTCGGAAAGCCGTTGAACCGGGGTAGGGATTCGGTTAAAGGATCCCGTCCCTGCGGGTGCGGTCCCGGTTGTTCCGAGGGCCGCTGTCGGGGAAGGTGAAACGTCAACCCCTGGTTAAGGAGCGTACCTTGGAAGACCTATACAGCTATTTCGTCAAGCCCAAAGATCCGTTGAACTATTATGCCGTAAAGATCTCCCTGGCCTCCTCGGAGAAGATCCGGGAATGGTCCCATGGGGAGGTGAAAAAGCCGGAGACCATCAATTACCGGACCTTCAAGCCGGAGCGGGACGGCTTGTTCTGCGCCAAAATCTTCGGCCCCACCAAGGATTATGAGTGCAACTGCGGCAAGTACAAGCGGATGAAGCACCGGGGGGTGGTCTGCGAGAAGTGCGGGGTCGAGGTCATCCAATCCAAGGTCCGGCGGGAACGGATGGGCCACATCGAGCTGGCCAGTCCGGTGGCCCACATCTGGTTCTTGAAGAGCCTGCCCAGCAAGATCGGCACCCTCCTGGACCTGACCCTCAAGGAGCTGGAAAAGGTCCTTTATTTCGAGAACTACATCGTTTTAGAATCCAAGGAATCCTCCCTCCCGGTCAAGACCCTCCTCTCCGAAGAGAAGTACCGGCAGATCAAGGAAGAATACGGGGACCGGGTGAAGGCCGGCATCGGGGCCGAGGCCATCCAGCATCTTTTGAAGCATTTGGACCTGGAGGCCGAATCCAAGGCCCTGCGGGAGGAGGCCCAGTCCACCCAATCGGAGGCGAAAAAAAAGAAGATCATCAAACGGCTCAAGGTCATCGACGCCTTCAAGGATTCGGGAAACCGGCCGGAATGGATGATCATGGATGTCATCCCCGTCCTGCCGCCGGACCTGCGGCCTTTGGTCCCCCTGGACGGAGGCCGGTTCGCCACCTCGGACCTGAACGACCTTTATCGGCGGGTGATCAACCGCAACAACCGCCTGAAACGACTCTTGGAGCTGAACGCCCCGGACATTATCATCCGCAATGAAAAGCGGATGCTCCAAGAGGCCGTGGACGTCCTCTTCGACAACGGTCGCCGGGGCAAGGTGATCACCGGGACCAACAAGCGTCCCCTGAAGTCCCTCAGCGACATGCTCAAGGGCAAACAGGGCCGTTTCCGTCAAAACCTCCTGGGGAAACGGGTGGACTATTCGGGGCGCTCGGTCATCGTCATCGGACCCAACCTGCGCCTCCACCAGTGCGGTCTGCCGAAAAAGATGGCCCTGGAACTGTTCAAGCCTTTCATTTACAACCGTTTGGAAGAGAAGGGGTTCGTCAACACCATCAAGTCGGCCAAGAAGATGGTGGATCGGGAGACCCCCGAGGTCTGGGACACCCTGGACGAGGTGGTGCGCGAATATCCGATCCTCCTCAACCGGGCCCCGACCCTGCACCGTCTGGGGATCCAGGCCTTCGAACCGATCCTGGTCGAAGGCAAGGCCATTCAGCTCCATCCCCTGGTCTGTACCGCCTTCAACGCCGATTTCGACGGGGACCAGATGGCCGTCCATGTGCCTTTGTCCATCCAGTCCCAGATCGAGGCCCGGGTCCTGATGATGTCCACCAACAACATCCTTTCCCCGGCCAACGGCGAGCCGATCATCGTCCCCTCCCAGGACATCATTTTGGGACTCTATTACCTGACCCGGGAACAGATCGGGGCCAAGGGGGAAGGGAAGCGTTTCTACGGGCCGGAAGAGGTGCGCATGGCCTATGACGCCGGAGAGGTGGATCTCCATGCCCCGATCGAAGTGAGGCTGAACGGCAAACGGGTGAAGACCACCGTAGGCCGGATCCTGTTGGCCGAGATCCTGCCGGAGAGTCTCCCCTTCGACGGCATCAACCGGGTCATGACCAAGAAAGAGGTGCGCAAGCTGATCGACGATTGTTACCGCAAGGCCGGGATCAAGGAAACGGTGCTTTTGGCCGACCGTCTGAAGGATCTGGGCTATCACTACGCCACCCTTTCCGGGATTTCCATCTCCGTTTTCGACATGAAGATCCCCGAAGAGAAGGAGGAGATCCTGAAACGGGCCGACCTGGAAGTGGAAACGGTCGAACAGCAATACAAGGACGGATTGATCACCGACGGGGAGAAGTACAACAAGCTGGTCGACCTCTGGGCCAAGGCCAGCGAGGATGTGGCCCAGAAGATGATGAGGGTCATGAGCAAGGAGACCCAACAAGGGCCCGACGGGAAAGAGATCCAAGTGGACAGCTTCAACCCCATATACATGATGATCGATTCCGGGGCCCGGGGAAGCCGGGACCAGATGAAACAGCTGGCCGGTATGCGCGGCCTCATGGCCAAACCCTCCGGTGAAATCATCGACCAGCCGATCCGTTCCAATTTCCGGGAAGGGCTGACCGTCCTGGAATACTTCATCTCCACCCACGGGGCGCGTAAGGGGTTGGCCGACACGGCCTTGAAGACGGCCAACTCCGGGTACCTGACCCGAAGGCTCGTGGACGTGGCTCAAGATGTGATCATCAGCGAACTCGACTGTAAGACCATCAACGGCATCGATGTGGAAGCCTTGCGCGAGGCCGGGGAAATCATCGAGCCCCTGGGCGAGCGGATCCTGGGACGGGTGGCCGTGGAAGATATCCGCGATCCCTTTTCCGACGAGATCCTGGTTTATGCCGGCAACGAAATCGACGAGGCCGCCGTGGCCCGGATCGAGGACGCCGGCATCGAAAAGGTCCGGATCCGATCGGTGTTGACCTGTGAGACGCCGCGGGGGGTCTGCGCCAAGTGTTACGGTCGCGATTTGGCCTACGGCAAGCCGGTCAACATCGGCGAGGCCATCGGCATCATCGCCGCTCAGTCCATCGGCGAACCGGGGACCCAGTTGACCATGCGCACCTTCCATATCGGGGGAGTGGCCAGCAAACGGGGGGAGCAGACCACCTTGTCCTCCCGCAACGAAGGTCAGGTGAAGTTCGTCGACCTCCATACGGTGCAGAACCGGGAAGGAGACCTGGTGGTGATGAACCGCAACGGCCAGATCTGCATCCTCGACGAAAAAGGCCGGGAACGGGAGCGCTATCCCCTGATCTACGGCGCCATTCTCAAGGTCAAGGACGGGGAGAAGGTGGGGGCCGGGACCCTCTTGGCCAATTGGGATCCCTTTACCATCCCCATCATCACCGCCGTTTCCGGCAAGGTCAAGTTCGGGGATCTCATCGAGGGGTCGACCATCGAAGAACGGCGGGATGTGGTCACGGGGAAGTCGAGCAAGGTCGTCGTCGAGTACCGCGACGCCGAGGTCCGTCCGCGGATCTCCATCAAGGACGAGAGTGGGAAGACGGCCCGGCTGCCGGAGAGCAATTCCTACGCCCGCTACATCCTGCCCATCGGGGCGATCCTGATGGTCAATGAAGGGGATATGGTCATGGCCGGGGATGTGGTGGCCAAGATCCCGCGGGAGACGACCAAGACCAAGGACATCACCGGCGGTCTGCCCCGGGTGGCCGAATTGTTCGAAGTCCGCAAGCCCAAGGAACACACCATCATCTCCGAGATCGACGGCATCGTCTCCTTCGGCAAGCACACCAAGGGGAAGAGGAAGGTGATCATCACCCCCGAGTCGGGGGAGGCCAAGGAATATTTGATCCCCAAGGGCAAGCACGTCAGCGTCCAGGAAGGGGACCGGGTGCGGGCCGGCGAACCCCTCATGGACGGCTCGGCCAACCCCCATGACATCCTCAGCGTGAGCGGGATCAAGGAGCTGGCCAAGTATTTGGTCAACGAGGTCCAGCAGGTGTACCGCCTCCAGGGGGTGAAGATCAACGACAAGCACATCGAGGTCATCGTCCGACAGATGCTGCGCAAGGTCCGGATCAAGGACCCCGGCGACACCGATTACCTGGTGGGGGATCATGTGGAACGCCATGTCTTCAACCAAAAGAATGAAGAGATCATGGCCCGGGGCGGCAAACCGGCCCAGGCCGAACCCTTGCTCCAAGGCATCACCAAGGCCTCCTTGTCCACGGACAGCTTCATCTCCGCCGCTTCTTTCCAGGAGACGACCAAGGTCCTGACCGACGCCTCCATCGCCGGGGAAAAGGATTATCTCCGGGGTCTCAAGGAAAACGTGATCATGGGTCGGTTGATTCCCGCCGGGTCGGGCATGCCGGTCTACCGCAAGATCGTTTTGCCCCAAACGGCCAAAAAAGAGGAAAAAAGTATTGACAATTGATGCAACAGAGTATATATATTTTGATTTTTAGATTTTAGGGGAGCAGCTGCCCCGGATAGAGCAAAGGGAGCGTATGGCGACGATCAATCAATTGATTCGGCAGGGACGGAAAAAGGTCAAGGAGAAAAATTCGGCCCCGGCCTTGAAGGGCTGCCCTCAGAAAAGGGGGGTCTGCATCCGGGTCTATACCTCCACTCCGAAAAAACCGAATTCGGCCTTGCGTAAGGTGGCCAGGGTGCGGTTGGTCAACGGTATGGAAGTGACCACCTATATCCCGGGCATCGGTCACAACCTGCAGGAACATTCGGTCGTCCTCATCCGGGGGGGCCGGGTCAAGGACCTGCCCGGGGTCCGTTACCACATCATCCGCGGCACCCTGGATGCGAGCGGCGTGGCGGACCGCAAGAAAGGCCGCTCTAAATACGGAGCCAAGAGGCCCAAGTAACCCATGCGACGGGGCCGGGAGGGCGGAAAGGCCTTTCTCCGGTCCCGCAGGATCCAAAACGAGGTTGGAATGCCGAGGAAAAGAGAAGTCGTCCACAGGGAAATCCTGCCGGATCCCAAGTATCACAGCACGTTGGTGGCCAAGTTCGTCAATTGCCTGATGCGCAAAGGCAAGAAAAGCATCGCCGAGGCCATCCTCTACCGTGCTTTGGACATGATCGCCAAGAAGGGGGAGGCGGAACCGCTCAAGGTTTTTGAGAAGGCCGTGGAAAACGTCAAGCCGGTCATTGAGGTCAAGTCCCGGCGGGTCGGTGGTTCCACCTATCAGGTGCCGGTGGAAGTCCGACCCAACCGAAGACTTTCCTTGAGCATCCGTTGGATCATCACCTACGCCAAGGCCCGCTCGGAAAAGACCATGGAGGCCAAGCTGGCCGGGGAACTGCTGGATGCGGCCAACAACCGGGGCGGGGCCATCAAGAAAAAGGAAGACACCCATAAGATGGCCGAGGCCAACAAGGCCTTCGCCCATTACCGCTGGTAGCCGGCGAGCGAAGGAATGGGGCGTCCGGAGAGCGGAGCGATTTTTTGTCGGAACAGGTACCCTTATCACGGATTCGCAATATAGGGATCATGGCCCACATCGACGCCGGAAAAACCACCACCACGGAAAGGATCCTCTATTATACGGGGGTTTCCTACAAGATGGGGGAGGTTCACGACGGATCGGCGGTGATGGACTGGATGGAACAGGAACAGGAGCGGGGGATCACCATCACCTCGGCTGCGACTACCTGTTTCTGGAAGGACCACCGGATCAACATCATCGACACCCCGGGGCATGTGGACTTCACCATCGAGGTGGAACGGAGCCTGAGGGTCTTGGACGGGGCCGTGGCCGTTTTTGACGCCGTGGCCGGCGTGGAACCGCAATCGGAGACCGTTTGGCGTCAGGCCGATCGTTACGGCATCCCCCGTCTGGCCTTCATCAACAAGATGGACCGCGTCGGGGCCGATCCCGAACGCTGTTTGAAGATGATGGAAGACCGTCTGGGGGCCCGGCCGGTCTTCCTGCAGTGGCCCCTGGGCCGGGAGGATCGTTTTCAGGGGGTCATCGACCTGTTGTCCCGGAAGGCCCTGACCTTCGATCCCCGCACCTTGGGGAAACGGGTGAACGTGGAAGACATACCGGAGACCTTGCAGGAAGTGGCGGCCCAGGCGCGGCGAAAGGTCGTCGAGATCCTGGCCGACCTGGACGAAGGGATGATGGAGGCCTATGTGGAAGGCCGGGAGCCTAAAGAGGAAGATTTGATCGCCGTCCTGCGGCGGGCCACCTTGGAGCAAGCCGTGGTCCCGGTCCTTTGCGGATCGGCCTTCAAGAACAAAGGGGTGCAGCCGCTCTTGGACGCCATCGTCCGCTATCTTCCCTCCCCTTTGGATGTGCCTCCGGTGGAAGGAAAAACCCCGACGGGGGAGACGGAAAGACGCCCGGCCGACGAAGACGCCCCCTTTAGCGCCCTGGCCTTTAAGTTGATGAGCGATCCTTATGTGGGGCACCTGACTTTTTTGAGGGTCTATGCCGGAAAAAAACGATCGGGGGAGACGGTCCTCAACGTCAACAAGGATCGGAAGGAAAAGATCGGTCGGCTGTTGAAGATGCACGCCAATCAGCGGGAAGAGGTCAAGGAGATGCGGGCCGGGGACATCGTGGCCGTCGTCGGCCTGAAGCATACCGGCACCGGAGACAGCCTCAGCGACCCCCAAGCGCCTTTGCTTCTCGAATCCCTGGAAGTCCCCGAGCCGGTCATCTCCATCGCCATCGAGCCCAAAAGCAAGGCCGATGTGGATAAATTGGGAGGGGCCCTGCAACGGATCGCCGCCGAAGACCCTTCCTTCAGGGTCCGGACCGACGAGGACACGGGACAGACGATCCTTTCCGGCATGGGGGAGCTGCACCTGGAGATTATCGTCGATCGCCTGACCCGCGAGTTTAATGTGGCGGCCCACATCGGCAAACCGCAGGTGGCTTATAAAGAAACCATCACCCGAGAGATGAAGGCCGAGGGGAAATACATCCGCCAAAGCGGAGGACGGGGCCAATACGGGCATGTCTGGCTGGAAGTCTATCCGCGCCGGAGCGGGGAGGGGTTTCTGTTCGAAAACCGCATCGTCGGGGGGGTCATCCCCAAGGAATACATCCCGGCCGTAGAAAAAGGGGTCCGGGAAGCCCTGGAAGGGGGCGTCCTGGCCGGTTACCCCATGATCGATGTGGGGGTCCGGTTGGTGGACGGGTCCTATCACGAGGTCGATTCTTCGGAGCGGGCCTTCCATTTCGCCGGGTCCATGGCCGTTAAGGCCGCGGCGGCCAAGGCCCAGCCGGTATTATTGGAGCCGATCATGGAGGTGGAAATCGTCACCCCCGAGGAGTTTCTGGGTGAGGTCATGGGGGACTTGAACGCCCGACGGGGGAAGATTTTAGGGTTGGAGACGCGGGGACAGGCCCGCATCGTCCGCGGTCAGGCCCCGATGGCCGAAATGTTCGGATATGCCACGGGGATCCGTTCCCTGACCCAGGGGCGGGCCACTTTTACCCTTCGATTTTCTCATTATTTAAAGGTGCCCCAGTCGGTTTCCGAGACCCTGATCAAAGAGCGGAAAAAGGGATAAACCCGGGAGAAGATCAGCCGACAAACGGCCCTTATGGAACAGTCTTAAACCTGAAAGGGAGGCGGGGAGATGTCGAAGAAGCGATTTGAGCGGACGAAGCCGCATGTGAATGTAGGGACGATTGGGCACATAGATCATGGGAAGACGACGTTGACGGCGGCGATCACGTTATGTTTATCGAAGCAGGGGCTGGCGAATTTTGTGCCGTTTGATCAGATAGACAAGGCGCCGGAGGAGAAGGAGCGGGGGATAACGATTGCGACGGCGCATGTGGAATATGAGACGAAGAACCGGCATTATGCGCATGTGGATTGTCCGGGGCATGCGGATTATATTAAGAACATGATTACCGGGGCGGCGCAGATGGACGGGGCGATATTGGTGGTAGGTGCGGATGATGGGCCGATGCCGCAGACGCGGGAGCATATTTTGTTGGCGCGGCAGGTCGGGGTGCCGTACATAGTGGTATTTTTGAACAAGGTGGACATGGTGGACGATCCGGAGCTGATTGAGCTGGTGGAGTTGGAGTTACGGGAGTTATTGAGCAAGTATGAGTTTCCTGGGGATGAGATACCGATCATCAAGGGGTCGGCGTTGAAGGCGTTGGAGTGTGGATGCGGCAAGGAGGAGTGTGCGAATTGCAAGCCGATCTTGGAGTTGATGGAGGCGGTGGACAAGTATGTACCGGAGCCGGTGCGGGATATAGAGAAGCCGTTTTTGATGCCGGTGGAGGATGTATTCAGCATATCGGGGCGCGGCACGGTGGTGACGGGACGAGTGGAGCGAGGGGTGATCAAGGTAGGGGACGAGGTAGAGGTGATAGGGATACGGCCGACGTTTAAGACGACGGTGACCGGGGTGGAGATGTTTCGGAAGACGCTGGACCAAGGTCAAGCGGGGGACAATATAGGGTTGTTGTTGCGCGGGACGAAGCGGGACGAAGTGGAGCGGGGGCAGGTGGTGGCCAAGCCTGGGAGCATTACGCCGCACACGAAGTTCAAGGCGGAGGCGTACATCTTGACGAAGGAGGAAGGGGGGCGGCACACGCCGTTTTTCAACGGGTATCGGCCGCAGTTTTATTTTCGGACGACGGACGTGACGGGGGTGGTGACCTTACCGGAGGGGGTGGAGATGGTGATGCCCGGGGACAATGTGTCCTTGGAGGTATCGCTGATCACGCCCATAGCCATGGAGAAGGAGCTGCGTTTCGCCATTCGGGAAGGAGGCCGCACGGTCGGCGCCGGCGTCATCTCGGAAATCATCGAATAATGCGATAAGGAAGCCTTACCGCTTGCGGAAAGGGAGGCGACGGAGACCGGCTCCGTCCCCGACGGAAGGCGTAAACCTCACATCATCCAGTAACGGTGGAACGATCTATGATAACCAGTCCTAAGATACGGATCCAGCTCAAAGGGTTCGATCACAAGCTGTTGGATCAATGGGCGGCCGAAATCGTCGAGACCGCCCGCCGGACCGGCGCCCGCGTGGCCGGTCCCATCCCCTTGCCGACGAAGATCCGGAAGTTCTGTGTCTTGCGTTCTCCCCATGTGGACAAGAAATCGCGGGAACAGTTCGAGGTGCGGACCCATAAGCGGCTGTTGGACATTTTGGAGCCGACCCAGGCGACGGTGGACGCCCTGATGAAGCTGGATCTGTCGGCCGGGGTGGATGTGGAGATCAAATTGTAACCCTCCGGGCTCGAGGAATTTTTTTAATCGGAAAGAGGACCATGCAAGGCATTTTGGGAAAAAAATTAGGGATGACCCGATTGTTTTTGGAAGAGGGCAGGTCGGTGCCGGTGACGGTGATCCAGGCCGGCCCGTGCGTGGTGGTCCAAAAGAAGGAGGGCAAGGACGGCCAAGCCGTCTTTCAGCTCGGCTTTGAACCCGCCAAACCCCAAAGGGTCAACAAACCCTTACGGGGCCATTTTCAAAAGAAAGGCCTGTCCCCCCTGAAGCACCTGAAGGAATTTCCGGCGGCGGAAGGGGACAAATACCGGGTGGGGGACGAGGTGCGGGTGGACATCTTTCAGATCGGTGAACGGGTCAAGGTGCAGGGGACGAGCAAAGGAAAGGGCTTCGCCGGCGTGGTGAAACGCTGGGGCTTTTCCGGGGGTAAAGAGACTCATGGTTGCACCTCCCACCGCGTCCCCGGCTCGATCGGTTCCAGTGCCTTTCCTTCGCGGGTCATTAAAGGGAAGAAACTTCCCGGCCATATGGGCAACCGCCGGGTGAGCGTCCTGAACCTTTCGGTGGTGGATGTCCGGCCGGAGGAAAACCTGCTTTTGGTGAAAGGGGCGGTCCCCGGGAGCCGCAATAGCGTGGTGGCCATCTACAAACGGTAAAGGGCGGGAAGTTTTGAAAAGCAAAGAGGAAGAAGGCATGCCAACGGTATCCGTATATAATCAGGCCGGAGAAAAGGTGGAAGAACTTTTTCTGCGGGACGACATCTTCAACCGGGAAGTGGATCCTCATATCCTGCACCAGGTGGTCGTAAGCCTTCAGGCCCGTCAGCGCGTCGGGACCTCTTCGGTCAAGGACCGTTCCACGGTGCACGGCAGCGGACGGAAACCCTTCCGACAGAAAGGGACCGGTCGGGCCCGGCAGGGGACCCGTACCTCTCCCCTCCAGCGCAAGGGTGGTGTGGTCTTCGGTCCGCAACCCCGGATCTACGACCCCAAGATCAACAAGAAGGTCAAGCGCCTGGCCTTGATGATGGCCTTGTCGGCCCGCTGGCAAGGGGAACAACTGACGGTGCTGGACCGTCTCCAGCTGGAGGAGATCAAGACCAAGACCCTGGCCGGTATCTTAGGCCGTCTCCAATTGACCAAGCCTTTGATCGTCACCGATCAGGAGAACTTGAATCTGGAGAGGTCGGCCCGCAACCTCCCGGGGGTGAAGGTCCTGCGCGCCGAAGGACTGAACATTCTGGACATCCTGCGCCACGATCAGTTGGTCTTGTTGAAACCCACCATCCCGATGATTGAGGAGGTCTTAGGCCGATGAAAGACTTGTTTCAAGTGGTCCGAAGACCCTTGTTGACGGAGAAGTCCACGACCAAGAAGGAGGCCTTCAACGAGGTGGCCTTCGAAGTGGACCGCCGGGCCAACCGGGCCGAGGTCAAGGCGGCCGTCCAGACCCTGTTCAAGGTCAAGGTGCTCAGGGTCAATCTGATACAGATGCCGGGGAAGAAAAAGCGGGTCGGAAGAAAAGTAGGGAGGACCCCGGATTGGAAAAAGGCCCTGGTCCGTCTGGCCCCCGGGGAAACGATCGAGAACTTATAGGGGAGACCGGGGTAAGGGAGAACCATCATGGCTATTAAAACCTGTACGCCCACTTCGCCGGGGAGGCGTTTTCAAACCTATGACACCTTCGAGGATTTGACCGGGGGAAGACCGCCCAGATCGCTGGTCGAACCCAAACCCAAAACCGGCGGGAGGAACAACTACGGACGGATCACCTGCCGGCATCGGGGGGGCGGGCACAAGCGTCTCTATCGGAAGATCGATTTCAAGCGGGACAAGACGGACATCCCAGCCCGTGTGGCCGGTATAGAATACGATCCCAACCGTTCGACCCGCATCGCCCTTTTGCATTACGCCGACGGGGAGAAACGGTATATTTTGGCCCCCCTGGACCTGAAAGTGGGGGACCAGGTCATCAGCAGCGATCAGGCCGACATCAAACCGGGCAATGCCTTGCCCTTGGCCCAGATCCCTTTGGGGACGACCATCCACAACATCGAGCTGAAGCCGGGGTGCGGGGGGCAATTGGCCCGCAGCGCCGGGACCTATGCCCAGTTGATGGCCAAGGAGGACAAATACGCCCAGATCAAACTGCCTTCCGGGGAGGTGCGCAAGGTCTTGCTCACCTGTCGGGCGACCATCGGGCAGTGCGGCAACCTCCTGCACGAACGGATTTCCCTGGGCAAGGCCGGCCGCAGCCGTTGGTTGGGGCGACGGCCCCATGTCCGCGGGGTGGCCATGAACCCCGTGGATCATCCCCACGGCGGGGGCGAGGGGAAGACCTCCGGCGGGCGGCATCCGGTCAGCCCTTGGGGGGTTCCGACCAAAGGCTATAAGACGCGTAAAAACAAGCCGAGCGATCGGTTGATCGTCAAACGCAGGAAGACATGATTTTTTAGGATGAAGCCAAAAACCGCCGCCGACGGCTGAAGGCGGAAGGCCGAGGCCGTCCGTATCAGGCGACTTGAAAGGGAATGGGGGGTATTGTGGCACGTTCGTTGAAAAAAGGCCCTTTTGTGGACGGACACCTGATGAAGAAGGTCGTGGAGGCCCAGGAGACCAAGAGCCGCAAGGTGATCAAGACCTGGTCGCGGCGCTCCACCATCCTTCCCGAATTCGTGGGCATGACCTTCGCCGTGCACAACGGCAAGAAGTTCATCCCCGTTTACGTCACCGAAAACATGGTCGGCCACAAGCTGGGGGAATTCGCCCCCACCCGGACCTTTTATTCCCATGCGGGGGATAAGAAGTCGGCGGTGAAAGGAAAGGGCAAATAAGGAAAGGGGTTTCCATGGAAACGAAGGCCCAAGCCAAATATGTACGCATAGCGCCCAGGAAGGTGCGGGTCATCGTCCCGGCCATCAAAGGGAAAAAAGTGGAAGAGGCCATTTCCATTTTACAGTTCATGCCCAAGAAGGGGGCGAGGATCCTTTCGAAGGTCCTTCATTCGGCCGTGGCCAACGCCGAACAGAACAAGGTGGACATCGACACCTTGGTGGTCAAACGGGTGTTGGTGGACGGAGGACCCATGCTCAAACGGTTCATGCCCCGGGCCATGGGAAGGGCCTATCCCATTTTGAAACGGACCAGTCATATTACGGTGTTCTTGGCCGAAGCATAAAGAGAAGGAGGACGATTTGGGACAAAAGACACATCCAAAGGGATTCCGGTTGGTCGTCAACAAGGACTGGAATTCTCGCTGGTATGCCGATAAGGAATTCGCCGCATTGCTGCGGGAAGACCGGGAGATTCGGACCTTCTTGAAACAAAGGCTTTATGAGGCGGGGATCGCCCGGATCGAGATTGAAAGGGCGGCCAACAAGGTCAAGATCATCATCTTCACCGCCAGACCGGGAATCGTCATCGGGAAAAAGGGGGCCCAGATCGAAAGCCTGAAGAAGGAACTGGAAAAGAAGATCCAACGGGAAGTGATCCTGGACATCCAAGAGGTGCGCAAGCCCGAGGTGGAAGCCCAGTTGGTGGCCGAAAACGTGGCCTCCCAGTTGGAAAGACGGGTGGCCTTCCGCCGGGCCATGAAGAAGGCGGTCAGTTCGGCCCTCAAGTTCGGGGCCGGCGGGATCAAGATCTCCTGTGCCGGCCGCTTGGGCGGTGCAGAAATGGCCCGGACGGAGTGGTACCGGGAGGGCCGGGTCCCGCTCCATACGCTCAGGGCCGATATCGATTATGGATTCGCCGAAGCCGCGACCACTTACGGACGCATCGGCGTCAAGGTCCTCATTTTTAAGGGAGAGAAATTGACCCGGAAGGAAATGCCGGCCGGGTAGGACATCGGAAAAAGGACCGTATTTATGCTCAGTCCCAAAAAAGTCAAATACCGAAAACAACAAAAAGGTCGGATGCGGGGCATCGCCTACCGGGGTTCCACCTTGGAATTCGGGGACTTCGGACTTCAGGCCTTGGAATGCGGCCGACTGACGGCCCAACAGATCGAGGCGGCCCGAATCGCCATGACCCGTTCCATCAAAAGAGGGGGGAAAATTTGGATCCGCATCTTTCCCGACAAGCCGATCACCAAAAAGCCGGCGGAGACCCGTATGGGAAAGGGGAAAGGGGCGCCGGAAGGCTGGGTGGCCGTCATCCGTCCGGGGAGGATCCTCTATGAAATGGAAGGCGTCTCGCCGACCTTGGCCAACGAGGCCTTAAGGTTGGCCGCCCACAAGCTCCCCATCAAGACCAAGATCGTGACCAGGAGCATGTCGTGAAAGCTAAGGAATTGAGGGACTTGACCGTAGAGGAACTGCTGGCCAAGGAAAAGGAACTGAAGGAGACCCTGTTCAATCTGCGCTTCCAACACGCCACCGGTCTGTTGGAAAACGCCATGCGTATACCGGCCACCAAAAAGGATCTGGCCAGGGTCAAAACCATCCTGCGGGCCAAGAGGGCTTCGTAAGACGACCGACCGAAGGGATTCGAGGGTATGATGAAAAAAAGGGGCAGTCGAAAGACCTTAACCGGCACCGTCATCAGCGACCGTATGGACAAGTCCGTGGTCGTCTCGGTGGAACGGTTGGTGAAACATCCGGTGTACGAGAAATATGTCCGGCGGCGGGCCAAGTTCATGGCCCATGACGAAAAAAACGAATGCCGGATCGGGGATCGGGTCCTGATCACCGAGACGCGGCCTTTGAGCCGACGGAAACGGTTCAAGGTCAGCCAAATTCTCGAAAAGGCGGAATAACGGCGGAGAGGCGACGCTCATGATACAGACACAAACCAGACTGGACGTGGCCGACAATTCCGGGGCGAAAAAGGTTTTTTGCATCCGGGTCCTGGGAGGGTCACGGAGAAGATACGCCCGGGTGGGGGACATCATCGTGGTTTCGGTCAAGGAAGCCATTCCCAACGCCAAGGTGAAGAAGGGGGATGTCCTGAAGGCCGTGGTGGTCCGGACCAAGAAAGAGATCCCGCGCCCCGACGGTTCCTACATCAAGTTCGACGACAACTCGGCGGTCTTGATCAACCAGCAGCGGGAACCGGTGGGGACGCGCATCTTCGGCCCGGTGGCCCGGGAATTGAGGGCGAAAAATTTCATGAAGATCATTTCCCTCGCTCCGGAGGTCCTCTAACCGTTCGAGAAAGGAAGGGGAAGAGCGGCGAAAGGGGCGGGGCCGAACGAGCGGATCGGGCTCGGAAAAGGTTGAAGGGAAGATGAGGCTGAAAAAAAACGATAAGGTGATGGTCATCGCGGGGAAAGAGAAGGGCAAGGTGGGCAAGATCTTGAAGCTCATCCCCGAAAAAGACCGGGTCATCGTCGAAAAGGTCAACTATATCAAACGGCATACCCGCCCCGGCGGGAAATACAGCAAGGGCGGGATCCTGGAAAAAGAGGCCCCGCTGCACGTCTCCAATGTGATGCTCATTTGCGGCAAGTGCACCGATCCGGTCCGGGTGGGTTATCGAAGACAAGAAGACGGTTCCAAGGTCCGGGTCTGTAAGAAGTGCGGCGAGATCCTGGACAATAAATAACCGGAATAAGGCGGCGAGCAGGTATGGCCAGATTGAAAACCCTTTATGAAAACGAAGTCCGACCCCAATTGATGCGGGAGTTCAATTACCGGAATGCGATGGAAGTCCCCAAAATCCGTTGCGTGGTCCTGAATATGGGCCTGGGGGAGGCCATTCAGAACATCAAGATCTTGGACAACGCCGTGGAGGAACTGGCCCAAATCGCCGGCCAGAGACCGGTGGTCACCCGGGCGAAGAAGTCCATCGCCTCCTTCAAGCTGCGGGAAAACATGCCCATCGGCTGCAAGGTGACCCTGCGGGGGCAGCGCATGTACGAATTCCTGGACAAACTCATCCATGTGGCCCTGCCGCGGGTGCGCGACTTCCGGGGGGTCTCTCCTAAGTCCTTCGACGGACGGGGCAACTACACCCTGGGGATCCGGGAACACATCATCTTTCCGGAAATCAACTACGACAAGATCGACAAGATCAAGGGGATGAACATTACCATAGTGACCACTTCCAAAACGGACGAAGAAGGACGGCTGCTTCTACGCCTCTTGGGTATGCCCTTCCGCAATTAGGGGAGGAGGAACGGGAAGGAGCGCCGGCGACACCGACGAAGGGTCAGGGAAAACGATCGAAAACAAGGCAAGCAATAAGGAGAAGAAAATTTGGCCAAGACGTCCTTGATGGTAAAAGCCAGCCGGCCCCCCAAATTCAAAGTGCGGGCCTACAACCGTTGTCCTTTCTGCGGGAGACCGCGGGGATATATCCGAAAGTTCGGTATGTGCCGTATCTGCTTTCGGATGATGGCCCTAAAGGGGGACATCCCCGGGGTCATCAAATCGAGCTGGTAACGGCGTTATTTTTTCCGCATGTATACGAAGGAGAGTGCTTGTTTATGAGCATGACCGATCCCATTGCCGATATGTTGACGCGGATCCGAAACGGCAACTCCGCCAAGTTCGCCAAGGTGGACATCCCCGCTTCCAAGATGAAGGTCCACATCGCCCGGATTTTAAAGGACGAGGGATACATCAAGAATTTTAAGGTGATCAAGGACAACCGCCAGGGGATCTTGCGTGTTTATTTGAAATACGACGAAAAAAACCAGCCGGTCCTGTCCGGGCTGAAACGGATCAGCCGCCCCAGCCGCCGGATCTATGCGGGTAAGGACGCCTTGCCGCGGGTCTTGAACGGCCTGGGCCTGGCCATCCTCTCTACTTCCAAAGGGGTGATGACCGAACGGGAGGCCCGCAAACTCGGGATCGGCGGTGAAGTCCTGTGTACGATCTGGTAAAGGACCCGGAAAAACGGTCCTTGAGACGCAGCCCGGTTTGGTAAGGAGGAAGGCATGTCCAGGGTTGGCAAAAAACCCATACCGATACCCCCGAAGGTTCAAGTGACGCTGACCGCCGATGAGGTGACGGTCAAAGGCCCCAAAGGCGAGCTGAAACGGCCCTTGCCCGCCCCATTGGCCGTGGAGGTGACGGGGGACCAATTGCAGGTGCGCATAAAGGAGGAAGGTCCGAAGGTAAAGGCCCTCTTCGGGATGTTTCGGACCCTTTTGGCCAATATGGTCAAGGGGGTTTCGGAAGGGTTTGAACGGGTCCTGGAGATCCAAGGGGTCGGTTATCGGGCGGAGCTTCAAGGAAGACAACTGGTCTTCAATCTCGGGTATTCCCACCCTGTGCCTTTCGACCTTCCCGAAGGGATTTCCGCCCAAGTGGAAAGGCAGACGCGGGTCATCCTGAGCGGCATCGACCGGGAACTCCTCGGCCTGACGGCGGCCAAGATCCGCAGCTTCCGGCCCCCGGAACCGTACAAGGGCAAGGGTATCAAATATCAAGAAGAAAAGATCAGAAGAAAGGTCGGTAAGACCGGCTCCAAGTAATCGGCGGCGGAACGCGGACGGATGAAGACGACATCCACCGGCGACGGCGCCGCCCTTAAGCAGATGAGGAAGGCATGGACCCATTAAAGAAAAAAAGGTTGGCCTATCTGAAAAGAAAAAAACGGGTCAAGAAAAAGATCTTCGGCGACGAAAACCGGCCTCGCTTGACCGTTTACCGCAGCCTGAAGAACATCTACGCCCAGATCGTCGTGGATACCACCGGACGGACCTTGGTGCAGGTATCCAGCCTCAGTCCGGAGTTGCGGGGGGAAAAGGTGAGCGGTAAAGTGGCCATGGCCCACAAGGTCGGGACGCTGTTGGCCCAAAAGGCCTTGGAAATGGGGATCAAAAAGGTGGTGTTTGACCGGAACGGTTTCTTGTATCACGGCCGGGTCAAGGCCGTCTCTTTAGGCGCGCGGGAAGCCGGCTTGGAATTTTAGGGGGGGATTTTGCAAGACTACAACGGTACGGACAAACAGCTGATCAATAAGGTGGTCCACCTCAATCGGGTGGCCAAGGTGGTCAAGGGCGGACGTCGCTTCAGCTTCAGCGCCCTGGCCGTCGTCGGTGACGGCGCCGGAAAAGTCGGCGCCGGTTTGGGGAAGGCCAACGAAGTGCCCGAGGCCATCCGCAAGGCCGTGGAAAAGGCCAAACGGGAGATGAAGGAATATCCCATTGTCGACCAAACCATCCCCCACGAGGTCATCGGGTGCTTCGGGGCCGGGAAGGTCCTGCTCAAACCGGCCTCCAAGGGTACCGGGATCATCGCCGGCGGGGCGGTCCGGGCGGTCATGGAAGCGGTGGGGGTCCAGAACATCCTGACCAAATGCATCGGCACCAACAACCCCCACAACGTCATCCGGGCCACCTTGGACGGATTGCGTCGCTTGAGCAGTCCGGAACAGATCGCTCAGAAACGAGGGAAATCCATAGGGGAAATCAGGTAAGGACCATGAGCGAGAAGATGATCCAAATCACCCTGCGCAAGAGCGGTATCGGGCGACCGCCCAAACATCGGCGGACCCTGGCCAGTTTGGGGTTGACCAAGCTGAATCGGACCGTCGTCCGCCGCGATACGCCGGAAATCCGGGGGATGATCCGACAGGTCTCCCACTTGGTGGAAGTGAAAGAATAGACAGGGAGCGGCAGGCATGGAGGCAGAGGCAACGGTCAAAAGGATTCACTTGGGCAATTTATCGCCGGCCCCGGGCTCCAAACACAAGCCCAAGCGGGTGGGCCGTGGACCGGGTTCCGGTCACGGAAAGACGGCCACCCGGGGGACCAAGGGGCAAAAGGCCCGGTCCGGTGGAAAGGTCCGTCCGGGGTTTGAAGGCGGTCAAATGCCCATTCAAAGGAGGCTGCCCAAAAGGGGGTTCACCCCCCTCCGGCGGACGGTTTATACGGTGATCAATATCCGGGACCTCAAGTCCTTTCCCGCCGGGACCACCGTGGATGTTCCGGCCCTGTTACAGGCCGGGGTGATCCGAAAGGTGAAGGACTCGGTCAAGCTCTTAGGGCAAGGCGAAATCCAGGTTCCCTTGTTTGTCAAGGTGAACAAATGCAGTCAAGGGGCGCGGCAGAAGATTGAGGCCGCCGGCGGTACGGTGGAAGTGATTTGACCGGCGGGGGCGGTCATCGGTTGCCGAAGGAAGGATACGGCCTGAGGGCCCCCAAGCGGGAAAGACGATCATGATCAACGGCATTCAAAACATCACCAAGATCCCCGAACTGAAAAAGAAGATCTGGTTTACCCTGGCCATGCTGGCCGTGTACCGGATCGGGGTCCACATCCCCTCGCCGGGCATCGACGCCGTGGCCCTGGCCGCCTTTTTCCGGCGGGCCCAGGGGACCCTTTTCGGAATGTTCGACATGTTTTCCGGCGGCGCCCTGGAACACATGTCCGTTTTCGCCTTGGGGATCATGCCCTACATCAGCGCCTCGATCATCCTGGATCTGCTGACCGTGGTCATCCCCTACCTGGACAAGTTGAAAAAAGAGGGGGAGGCCGGTCGGAAAAAGATCACCCAGTACGCCCGTTACGGAACGGTGCTGCTTTCCATGTTCCAGGGGTTCGGGATCGCCGTGGGCATGGAAAACATGACCGGACCCGGTGGTGTGCCGGTGGTCATCCAGCCCGGGTGGGGGTTCCGCCTGATGACCATGATCACCCTGACTTCGGGCACGGCCTTCATCATGTGGTTGGGGGAGCAGATCACCGAGCGGGGGATCGGCAACGGCATTTCCCTGATCATTTTCGCCGGCATCGTCGCCCGCATCCCTCGCGCCCTGGCCAATACCTGGCAGTTGGTCCGCACCGGGGAAATGAATTTCATTTTTATAATCCTTTTGATCGTGATTATGGCCGTCGTAGTCGGTTTCATCGTCTTCGTTGAACGAGGACAGCGGCGGATACCGGTACAATACGCCAAGCGAGTGGTGGGGCGCAGGATTTACGGCGGGCAGAGCACCCACCTGCCGTTGAAGATCAATACCTCGGGCGTGATCCCGCCCATCTTCGCTTCGTCCATCCTCATGTTCCCGGCCACGATCACCCAGTTCATCCAGATCCAGTGGTTGAGCGGCTTCGTCAAGACTTATCTCCATGCCGGAAGCCTGTTGTATTCCCTGGTGTATGTGGGATTGATCTTTTTCTTTTGTTATTTCTACACGGCGGTGACCTTCAATCCCGTCGATGTGGCCGACAACATGAAGAAGTACGGCGGCTACATCCCGGGGATCCGCCCCGGGAAAAAGACGGCCGATTATATCGACCGCATCCTCACCCGCATCACCTTCGGCGGGGCCTTGTACGTTTCCGCCGTCTGCGTCTTGCCGACCATTCTCATCTACCGCTTCAAGGTCCCCTTTTATTTCGGGGGAACGGCCTTGCTGATCGTGGTCGGCGTGGCCATCGACACCATGGCCCAGATCGAATCTCATATGTTGACCCGTCATTACGAAGGTTTCATGAAGAAGGGGATGGGTCGCATCAAGCGTTAGCCTTTTAGGATCAGGATCAAGGAGGAAAAACATGAATCTCATATTGCTGGGACCGCCGGGGGCCGGGAAAGGGACCCAGGCCAAGATGATGGTCGAACGCTACCATATCCCGCAAATCTCCACCGGCGACATCTTGCGGGCGGCCCTGAAGGAAAGGACGCCTTTGGGATTGAAGGCCAAAGAATACATGGATAAAGGGTTGCTGGTCCCCGACGAGGTGGTCATCGACATTATCAAGGACCGCCTGAAGGAGGCGGACTGCCGGAACGGATACATCTTGGACGGTTTCCCGCGGACGGTGGCCCAGGCCCAGGCCCTGGACAAGGTCCTGGCCGACATGCACACGGCCATCGACCACGTCATTTCCATCGAAGTGGACAAGGAGGAGTTGATCAAACGGCTCACCGGGCGGCGGACCTGCCGTCAATGCGGTCGAGGGTATCATGTGATTTTCGACCCGCCGGTGAACCAAGGCGTCTGCGACAAGTGCCAAGGCGAACTTTACCAGCGGGACGACGATAACGAAGATACGGTCCGCAATCGGCTGGAGGTCTACGAATCCCAGACCTTTCCTCTGATCCAGTATTATAAGGAGAAAAATCTCCTCCGGCCCATTGACGGGCAGGGGTCCATACAGCAGATCTTCGACCGGATCGTGGCGGTCCTTTCCTGACGGGCGGAAATGATCTTTTTGAAATCCCCGGAGGAGATCGAGAAGATGAGCGCCTCGGGGAGGGTGGTGGCCGAGATCCTGGCCGAGGTGCGCGAGCGCATACGGCCGGGAGTGACCACCCGGGAGTTGGATCAACTGGCCGACCGGTTGTGCGCCAAGAAAAAGGCCAAGGCGGCCTTTAAGGGGTATCGGGGGTACCCTTTCAGCCTCTGCGTTTCGGTCAACGAGGAAGTGGTGCACGGTTTCCCCTCGGAACGGAGATTGGTCGAAGGGGATATCGTCAGCTTGGATTTCGGGGTGTTGATGGACGGATATTACGGCGATGCGGCCTTGACCCAGCCGGTAGGCCGCGTCAGCCCCTTGGCCGAGCGGCTGATCCGGGTCACCCGGGAAGCCTTGTTCCGGGGGCTGGAAAAGGCCCGGGCCGGAAACCGGTTGGGGGACATCTCAGCGGCCGTCCAGGGATATGTGGAAGGGCACCGTTTTTCCGTGGTCCGCCAGTTCGTCGGCCACGGGATCGGGCGGTCCCTCCACGAGGATCCCCAAATCCCCAACTTCGGTGAGGCGGGGCGAGGGATCCTGTTGAAGGCCGGGATGGTCCTGGCCGTGGAGCCCATGGTCAACGCCGGCGGGTATGAAGTGGAAATCAAGGAAGACGGTTGGACGGCGGTGACCAAGGATCGGAGCCTTTCGGCCCACTTCGAGCATACCGTGGCCATCACGGAAGACGGCTGTCGGATCTTGACCCAGGTGGATTCGACGACCGCCCTTTTTTGAGTCCTATGCCCAAAGAAGACGCGATCACCGTAGAAGGAACAGTGGTGGAAACCCTGCCCAACGCCATGTTCCGGGTGAAGCTGGACAACGGCCATCGGGTACTGGCCCATATTTCCGGGAAGATGCGCATGCATTTCATCAAGATCCTGCCCGGGGATCGGGTCATGGTGGAACTGTCGCCTTACGATTTCAACCGGGGTCGGATCACCTACCGGTCCAAATGAGACCGGACTCCTAATGAGGGACGGATGAGGGGACGGGCCGAAGGCCCGGACCGGCTTCCGGGGGAAGGATCCCGTAAAAAAAGGAAGCATCGTCATGAAAGTCAAGGCATCGGTAAAAAAGATCTGCAGCAAGTGTAAAATCATCCGGCGCAAAGGGGTGGTGCGGGTATTGTGCGAAAACCCCAAACACAAACAGCGTCAAGGATGAAAAGGGGAGGACCGGTTTGGCCAGAATAGCGGGTATCGATTTGCCGAAGAACAAAAGGATGGAAGTGGCCCTGACCTATATTTACGGTATAGGTCGGACGACGGCCAGGAAGTTGTTGACCGAGGCCCAGATCCCTTTCGACACCAAGACCGACGAATTGACCGACGCCCAGGTGGTCCAGATCCGTAAGCTGGTGGACAGCACCTGTAAGGTGGAAGGTGATCTCCGGCGGGAAGTGTCGATGAACATCAAGCGGCTGATGGACCTGGGAACCTATCGCGGTTTGCGGCACCGGAAATCGTTGCCGGTCCGGGGACAGCGGACCCACACCAACGCCCGGACCCGCAAAGGGCCCCGACGGACCCTGGCCGCGAAGAAGAAAAAGGCTTAAGCGAGGGAACACATGGCCAAGGAAGGGAAAAAGACCGTCAAGAAGCGCAAGGAAAAAAAGAACATACCGGTGGGGATCGTCCACATCCAATCCACCTTCAACAACACCATCGTCACCATCACCGATCCGGCCGGTAATGTGGTTTCCTGGGCCAGCGCCGGTACCCAGGGATTCAAGGGGTCCCGAAAGAGCACCCCCTTCGCCGCCCAATTGGCCGCGGAGGAAGCCGCCAAGAAGGCCATGGAAAACGGGATGCGTTCCGTGGATGTGTTCATCAAAGGACCGGGGGCCGGACGGGAAGCGGCCTTGAGGGCCCTGCAGGCCGCCGGATTCCAGGTCAAGCTGATTCGGGACGTGACCCCCATACCCCACAACGGCTGTCGCCCCCCGAAGAAGCGACGGGTATGACGGGCTGAAAAGCCGCGCAGAGGAGGAATAGGTTGGCTAGATATCGAGAATCGGTTTGCCGTCTGTGTCGACGGGAAAACATGAAGATGTTTTTGAAAGGGGACCGCTGTTATTCGGACAAGTGCGCCTTCGAGCGGCGGAGTTACGCCCCCGGGCAACACGGTCAGGGCCGCGGGAAACGGTCGGAATACGGGATCCAGCTCAGGGAAAAACAGAAGGTCAAATGGATGTACGGCCTCCTCGAATCCCAATTCCGGGGCACCTTCGCCCGGGCCGAACGGATGAAAGGAGTGACGGGCACGAATTTGTTGGTCCTCCTCGAAAGAAGACTGGACAATGTGGTCTACCGTTTGGGATTCGCCAATTCCAGGAGGCAGGCGCGGCAGCTGGTCTGCCACAACCATTTCCTGGTCAACGGGAAAAAAGTCAACATCCCCTCTTACCTGGTGAAGCCGGGGGACACCGTCACCCTGAAGGAAAAGAGCCGTTCCGTTCCGGTGATCCTTGAGGCCATGGAAGCGGTCGCCCGTCGAGGAATCCCCCAGTGGCTGGAATTGGATAAAGGACAGTTTTCCGGTACGGTCAAGTCCTTGCCGGTTCGGGAAGATCTGACCATGCCCATACAGGAGCAATTGGTGGTCGAGCTCTACTCCAAGTAATGTTCACCTCCATTCGGAAAAGGCCAAGGAGCGTATATGTATCGGAACTGGCGGGAATTGATAAGACCCAAAAAATTGGAGGTGGATCCGGAAGGGCACAGCCGCTTTTACGGGAAGTTCGTTTGTGAGCCCTTGGAGCGCGGCTTCGGGATCACCTTAGGGAACGCCCTGCGCCGGGTCCTGATTTCCTCCCTCCAGGGAGCGGCCATCACTTCGGTCAAAATCGAAGGGGCCCTCCATGAATTTCAAACCTTGCCCGGCGTCGTGGAGGATGTGACCGATATCATTTTGAACTTGAAGAAGGTGCGTCTGAAGATGCATACGGATGAGCCCCGGATCGTCCGTCTCAACGTGACCAAGGAAGGCGTGGTCCGGGCGGGGGATCTGATCTGCGATCCCCAGGTGGAAGTCCTCAACCCCGATCAATATCTGGCCACCGTTTCCGCCGACGGAAAGCTGAGGGCGGAAATGACGGTCAAAATGGGAAAGGGCTATGTGTCCTCCGATCGGAACAAGACCGACAACGCCCCTATCGGGACTATTTTCATGGACAGCGCCTTTTCTCCGATAAAGAAAGTCAGCTATGTGGTCGGACAGGCCCGGGTGGGCCAAATCACCGACTACGACAAGTTGACCATGGAAGTCTGGACCGACGGGAGCATCACCCCGGAGGACGCCGTCGCCGTGGCCGCCAAGATTTTGAAGGAACAGCTGAATCCCTTCATCAATTTTGAAGAGAGCGAAGAGGAACCGGAGCAGCCGGAAACCACCCAAGCGGAAGAGCAGATCAATCAGAATTTGTACAAGAGCGTGGACGAATTGGAGCTTTCCGTCCGTTCGGCCAACTGCCTCAAGAACGCCAACATCCGCTATATTTGGGAATTGGTGCAGAAGACCGAACCGGAAATGCTCAAGACCAAGAACTTCGGCCGTAAATCCCTGAACGAGATCAAATCCATATTGGAGGAAATGGGGCTGCATTTGGGCATGAAACTGGAAGGTTTCGTCCCACCCCCGCCGGAAGAGAAGAAGGAAAACGACCATGAGACATAATGTAAGCGGAAGAAAATTGAGTCGGAATACCGCTCACCGCCAGGCCCTGTTGCGGAATTTGGTCACTTCCCTTTTGGAACACGAACGGATTGAAACGACCTTGGCCAAGGCCAAGGAACTGCGCATCGAAGCCGACCGGATGATCACCCTGGCCAAGAAGGGGGACCTCCACGCCCGCCGACAGGCCCTGGCCTTCATCCGGGATAAACGGATGGTCCAGAAGCTGTTCGGTGAGATCAAGGACCGTTTCCTGGAAAGGAACGGCGGATATACCAAGATCACTAAGCTGCGTTACCGGAAAGGGGATGCCGCCCCCATCACCGTGGTGGAACTGGTGGGGCGCCCGGAAAGCAAAAAGCCGAAGAAGAAAAAAAGCCGCACCCAGGAGGCCATGGACAAGGTCAAAGGGATGCTGCCGGGTCAAGGCAAGGAGGAAGAGGCCAAGGATTAGGCCGTCCCTTTTCAAAGATCACAATAGTCGGGCCGGATATCGCATCCGGCCTTTTTTTTTGGAGCAAAAAGCCTTTTTCCGGACTTGGGCTTTTCCGGAATGGGTTTATTGGGTGGATTGGGTTACCTTGGTTTCTTGGGTTACTTGAGTTACTTGGGTTTATTGGGTTTACTCTGAACTCTGAACTCAGAACTTTAGATACTGGATACTGGATACTGGATGCTGGATGCTGGATACTGGATGCTGGATCCTCGATCCTTTATCCTGTATTTTGAACTCTGAACTCTGAACTAATAACGTGAAGCGTTCCTCGTGAAGCGTATCTCGTTCTCGGTTGCTTGGGTTACCACGGTTATTTGGGTTATAGGGTTACTTGGGTTTATTGGGTTTACTCTGAACTCTGAACTCATGATACTGGATATGGGATGATCGGGTCCATTTTCTAACCCTCTATGGTAAGAAAAACCTTGGTTTTTTACAGGTAGGTGACCTGTGCCGGTTTTCGGGCCACGGTCCGCTGGAACCGGATGTCCGGATGTCCGGTCATAAAAGAGACCAGGACTTGATGAGCGGCCGGAATTCGGACCAGGCTTTTCAGTTGCGGGGAACTGTTCAAGGCCGTGGAGAGGAAACCGCTGAAACAGGTCCCCAGTTCCAGGGACTCGGCCATGAGCACCATCTGCATGGCCGCCAGCCCGGCGTCCACCCCGAAAGGGGAGGCCTTTTCCGGATCCAGATAGAGAACGAAAATGACCGGGGCATAGTAAAAAAGCAGGTCCTTCCCCATTTCAAAAAGTTTTCCCATCCTCAGCCACAAGGGGGCGTAACCCAATTTCACTTCCGCCCGGGGAGGTAAAGGCTCTCCGAACTTTCGGTGGCGTTCCTGAGCCTCCAAGACGGCCTCGGCCTCTTGTCTTAAAAAGGAGTGGATTTCTTGGCGCAGGTGATTGATGCATTCAGGGGTTTGGAGGACCAAAAAATGGACGGGCTGCCGATTCCCTCCGCTGGGGGTGAACCGACCGGCCTGGATGATCTTTTCCAATAAGGGTTGGGCCACCGGTTCCGGCTTAAAAAAGCGGATGCTTCGGCGGGAACGGAAAAAGGCCAGGAGGGTTTCAGGGTCCGGTATTTGATCCTTGGGCAGGACCGGCGCAAACTCGTTCGGGTCCAAGGTGTAATGGATGACGGCATCCTCCGGACAAACGGCCTTACAATGGCCGCAAAGGATGCAACGTTGAGGGGCCTTGATCCCGGCCGATTCCTCCCCCAGCTCAATGATACTGCGCGGGCAGACCTCGACACAGAGACCGCAGCGATTGCATCTATGCGCATCTATGGCCACGATCTCTCGGTCCATGGTTTCCTTGGATCGGCCGATTAGGGGTGACCCAGGGACGGCCTACGAAAAAAATCCTTAAACACCTAAGTCTTAAGAGGGCCTTCTTTCCATAACCTATCGAGGCTTCTCTGTCAAGTCCTGGGGACGGTTTCCTCCAAAGCCCCTTCCTCGCCGCTTTGGATTCCTCAACAAAAATTGACCGATTTTTCCCAATAATGGTCAGCAGGCCTCGGCTTAAAATAAAAAGTAATTATATTTCAATAAGTTAACAAAGCAAAGGACTGGCATAATCCTTGCAAAAATAAGATGTAAATGTCTGAAAAAGGCAAACCATCCGAAAGGGTGGGACGCAAAGCCAACGGCCTACGTCTCCAGGTGAGATAAGGCGGCAGGGTTGCCAGGCACAGCATCCTCATGCTGTGGCCAGCGCGAAAGAGTAGTCCTGTTTAGGGAGGATGCTGCCATGAGAGTATCCCAAGGAAATAAGTCCGTTCGTTACCCCTTTTGCACCATCCTATTTTCCCTGATCCTTTTCCTTTCCCTCTTTCCTGTTCAATCGGCCCAAGCCGGTCAGGTGACTTTGGCCTGGGATCCCAACAGCGAACCGGACCTGGCCGGTTATGAAATATATTATGGAACGGCTTCCAGGAATTATTCCTTCCATGTAGATGTGGGGAATGTCACCACCTACACCTTGACGGGGTTGCAACCCGGCGTCACTTATTATTTTGCCGCAACGGCCTATAGTACCCAGGGATTGGAAAGTGACTATTCCAATGAAGTGGTCTATACGGTACCTCCATGTTCCTACACCTTGTCGCCGACCAGCGCTTCTTTCCCGGCGAGCGGCGGCAGCGGCAGTATTTCGGTGAATACCCAGTCCGGCTGCAATTGGAACACCAGCGGTACGCCGTCCTGGATCTCCATCCTTTCCGGAAGCGGAACGGGAAACGGGACCATGTCCTACACGGTTGCCCCTAATACAGGGACCACCGATCGTTTTTCCACTTTGACTGTGGCGGGTCAGATCTTTTCCGTTTCTCAAAAAGGGGTGGCCGTATTCACCGTCACCGCCTCGGCCGGGACAGGCGGTACGATCACGCCGGCGGGTGGGGTGACGGTGCCCTACGGCGGGAGCCAGACCTTCAGTATCGCGCCGGCCGCGGGTTACAAGATCGCCCAAGTCTTGGTGGACGGGGTGTCGGTGGGGGCGGTGTCGTCTTACACCTTCTCCTCGGTGACGGCCGACCACACCATCAGCGCGGTTTTTACGGCCATACCGACCTATACCCTGACGGTGAGCAAGACGGGTACGGGGAGCGGCGTGGTGACGACCAGTCCGGCGGGGACGAGCTTTGTCGAAGGGACGGTGGTGACCCTGACGGCCCAAGCCGACACCAATTCGGTCTTTGCCGGTTGGTCCGGGGCCTGCAGCGGGACTTCGGCCACCTGCCAGGTGACCATGAACGGGAATGTGAGCGTTACGGCCCAATTCAACCCGGCAGTGGAAGAAATTCTTCCGACGGTTACCACCCTCAGCCCGACCTTCGTACAATCTACTTCCGCTCAACTCAATGGGGCGGTCAACCCCAACGGGTCTCCGACGACCTATTATTTCCAGTGGGGGAAGACGCGTCAATTGGAGAACACCACGGTCGTACAATCGGCGGGAAGCGGCATGGAATCCGTCTTGGTTTCCGCGGTGATCAAAGGGCTCCAACCACGCACCCTTTATTATTACCGCCTGGTAGCCGTAAATTCGGCCGGGAAGGTTTACGGAGCGACCAAGGTACTACTTACCCAAAAATAACCCTTTAGTCTAATCCTTGAAAAGATCCTGAAATCCCATTTCGGGAGTTCCACCGGGCGGGGATTTCAGGATCTTTATTTTTTTTCCCTCTTTCCTCCTCCTTTTCTTCCTGTCTTTTCCCTTGACAAGGGTTGGGAAAGTATTGCAGCATGAATCAGAGGCCCTCTGACCTTTCCATTCCATTTCTTCCCGATATGGGCCGGCATGGGGTTGGCTGAGCCCGCCGGATGCGGCCGGGGTTTTTCTGATCCGTTCCCTTGATCCTTCGGAGGCAAAGATAATGCACGAGATGTCCTTGGTCCAAAACATTATTGATATCGTGGCCCAAGAAATGGAACGTCACGGGGTGGAACAATTGAGGGCCATCAACCTGGCCGTAGGTCGGATGTCGGCGGTGGTGCCGGAACAGATGACCCTGTGTTATGAGATTCTGACCAGCAATACCCCCTTGGCCGGGACGGTATTGAACATACGCCTGGTCCCCATCACCTATCAATGCCTCGATTGTGAAAAAGAATTCCCGTCCGAAGGGATCGCTTCCCAGTGTCCGTTTTGCCGTTCGGAAAACTTGGAAATGATTTTCGGCCGGGAACTGAAGATCGAGTCCATCGAGGTGATGGATTGATCCGGTATTTCTATAGAGGAGACGGAGAAAAGATGGTCAATATCCCTGTGGTACGAAATGTCCTGGAGGTCAACGACCGCATAGCGGAACAGAATCGAGAGATCTTCGACCGCTATCGGCTGTTGGTGATTAATTTGATGTCCAGCCCCGGGGCCGGCAAGACCAGCCTGCTGGAGAAGACCATAGAAAGACTGAAAGACCGCATCCGCATCGGGGTCATTGAAGGGGACATCCAGTGCAGTTTCGACGCCGAGCGGATCGCCCAAAAGGGGGTTCAGGTCCTGCAAATCAACACCGAAGGGGCCTGTCATCTGGACGGAAACATGATCCGGGAGGCCTTGCCCCGCATGGATTTGTCGGCTTTGGATCTCTTGGTGGTGGAGAACGTGGGGAACCTGGTCTGTCCCGCCGAATTCAAGGTCGGGGAGGACATGAAGGTGATGATGCTCTCCGTCACCGAAGGGGACGACAAGCCCCTGAAATATCCCCTTATGTTTCAGGAGAGCCGGGCCTTGATTATTAATAAAGTGGATCTGTTGCCCTATGTGGATTGCAAGGTCGAAAATGTTCGCAAGGCCGTGGCCCAGTTGAACAAGGACATGGTCATCTTTGAGGTGTCTTGTCGGACCGGCCAAGGCCTGGAGGCCTGGACCGATTGGCTGGAAAAACAGGTCCAAGGGAAGAAAGGCGGACCGCTCTCTTAATGCTCATAAATCAAAGCAGGGGAACCGAGAGGGCTTAAAGGGTTGCCCGGAAAGGAGGAATATGCCGTTTTTGACCGTCCAAGGGATTGAACTGTATTATGAGGATGTCGGTCAGGGTCATCCCGTGGTGTTCCTTCACGGTTTTACCGGGAGCGGGCGGGATTGGACCCGTCAAGTGGAGGCGATCCGTGACCGCTACCGATGCGTCACCTTGGATTTTCGAGGACACGGGCGGTCCTCGGCCCCGAAAAATGAGGAGGATTATTCCATTTATTTAAATGGCGCAGACGTATTGCACTTGCTCGACGGGCTGGACATCCCCCGCTGTTGTCTGGTGGGACATTCCATGGGCGGATTTACGGCCTTGCAATTCGTGTTGGATCATCCGGAGCGGGTCGCCGCCTTGGTTTTGGTGGATACCTCCAGCGGTGAGTGGGAGGTGATCCCCGGATACGCCGAACTGAGGGCCAAGTTGGATGAACTGGCCAGAACCCAAGGTCTGGAGGCCGCCTTCGAATACGACGCCGCCCATAATCCCGTCCGCATCGAACGGTTCCGGAAGCAACCCGAACAAAAAGAGATCGCCCGGCGCAAGACCCTTACCACTTCCGTGGAGGGATATGTTTATGTCCCCCGATCATTCGCCCGATGGCGGCCGGTGACTTCCCGTTTGGGGGAGATCCGGGTCCCGACCTTGATCTTTGTCGGGGAAGAGGATCAGGCCTTTTTGCGGGCCACGCAAGTTTTGAAGGACTCCATTCGGGGGTCCGAACGGGTCGTCGTCCCCGGGGCCTTTCACAATCCCCATGAAGAGGCACCGGACTTTTTCAACGCCCGCTTTTTGGAATTTTTGGAAAAAGTCGAGTGGTGAAGCGCGGGGGGTAGCACAAAGAAGGAAGAAGAGCGGAGCCGCTGAGGCCCCGCTCTTCTTTATTAAACATCATCTTTTGAAATCCTTAAAACCCTTGCCCTCCGCAGCCAGCCTTTCCAAGAGGGGGGCGGGTTTCCATTCCGGTCCTTCCTTCTTTTCCCACTCCACCAGTCGGTCATAGATCTTTTTCAGACCCACCAGATCGGCGTAAAACATGGGGCCGCCGCGGTAAACGGGCCAACCGTAGCCGTAGACCCAGATGACGTCGATATCGCTGGGACGGATGGCGATCCCCTCTTCCAGTATCTTGGCCCCTTCATTGATCATGGGATAAAGGCAGCGTTCCAAGATCTCCTCATCGGAAAGGGTCCGCGGGGTGATGTTTTGCTCGGCGGCGAAATCCCGGATCATCTTTTCCACCACCGGTGAAGGAATGGGGGTCCGGCTTCCCGCTTGGTAGTCATAAAAACCGGCGCCGGTCTTTTGTCCCAACCGCCCCGCTTCGCAAAGTCTTTCCCGTAAGGTCGCCCCTTTGGATGCGGCCTTGTTCCAGCCGATGTCCAGGCCGGCCAGGTCGCTCATGGCGAAGGGCCCCATGGGGAAGCCGAAATCGTAGATCACCTTGTCGATGGGCTGGGGAGAGCCGATTTCCAAGATCATCTTGTTGGCTTCGCGGGTCCGCTGGGCCAGCATGCGGTTGCCGACGAACCCCTGACAGACCCCGACCAGGACAGGGATCTTCTGGATCCTTTTCCCGAAGGCCATGGAAGTGGCGATGACATCCTTGGCCGTCTTTTCCCCCCGCACCACCTCCAAAAGCCGCATGACATTGGCCGGGCTGAAGAAGTGCAGGCCGATGACGCTTTCCGGCCGGGAAGTGGCCGTGGCGATTTCGTTGATGTTCAGGGCCGAGGTATTGGAGGCCAGGATGACCCCCGGTTTGCAAATCCGGTCCAGTTTGGCGAAGACTTCTTTTTTAAGGTCCATATTCTCATAGACCGCCTCGATCACCAGGTCCACATCCCGGAAGTCCTCCATGGAGAGGGTTCCCTTAATCAGGGACATCCGTTTTTCTACATCCTCTCGGGTGATCCTCCCCTTGGCGGCCGTATTTTCATAATTCTTTCGGCAGATGCCCAGCCCCTTATCCAGCAGCTGTTGGTTCACTTCCATGATGACCACCGGGATACCCACATTGGCGCAGCTCATGGCGATTCCGCCGCCCATGGTCCCTGCTCCGACGATGCCCACGGTCTTGATGGGCCTTTGCGGCGTATCCGCAGGAACATCCGGGATTTTGGCCGCCTCCCTTTCGGCGAAAAAGATATAGCGTTGCGCCGCCGATTGAGAACCCAAGAGCAATTTGGCGAAGAGTTCCCGTTCTTTCTGCAGCCCTTCCTCAAAAGGCAGATGGACGGCGGCCTCAACGGCGTCGATGCAGGCCTGGGGCGCTTCAAATCCCCTTTTGGATTTGGCGAAGGCCTGGCGGGCGGCGGCGAAGATTTCCGGCCGGCCTTTGGCCGCTTCCACCTTTTCCCGCCGGTCACGGATTTTTCTTAAAGGGCGTTTTTCGGCCAGGACCTTTTGGGCAAAGGCCAAGGCCCCGGAGATCAGGTCTCCTTCGATGATTTCATCGATCAACCCTTCTTTCAAGGCCTCTTGGGCACTGATTTGGTTGCCGCCGGCGATCATCTGGATGGCCTTTTCCACACCCACCACCAGGGGCAGACGCTGGGTTCCGCCTGCTCCGGGGAGCAGTCCCAAGAGGACTTCGGGAAAGCCGAACCGGGCGGTGGGAACCGCCACCCGGAAATGACAGACCAAGGCTGTTTCCAAGCCCCCGCCCAAAGCCGTCCCGTGGATGGCGGCGATTACCGGTTTGGAGGCGTTTTCCATGAGGGCGAAGGGGACCTCCAGCCCCGGTTCTTGGAAGGGCTTGCCGAATTCAGTGATGTCGGCCCCGGCGATGAAGGTCCGGCCGGCGCAGGCGATGACCAAAGCCTTGACCGAATCATCCTCCAGTGCGGCTTTCACCCCGTCGGCCAGGCCTTTCCGGACGCCCACACTGAGGGCGTTGACCGGGGGATTGTTGACGGTCAGGACGGCGACATCGCCGTGCTTGTCCAGATCCACTACTTCCGTGATTTTAGCCATTATTCCGTGGTCTCCTTTCCTTGAGGTAGAGGATGAAACCCTTATTGATCGTTACCTTAAATCCGGGGCCTTTGCCCCCTTTGATGGGGGCCGCTACAGGAGATCGAACCGCTTGTCCTTCTCCAGCATTTCCACGATCTTTTTCACCTCTTGGGCCCGTTCCCTGGGGCAGATGAGGAGGGCGTCCGGGGTTTCGACGACGATCAAGTCCGTCAGGCCGATGATGCCGACGGCCTTGTCCGGGCTATAAACCAGACAGCCCCGGCAGTCCAAGGCCCAAACCGGACCGGTCAGTCGGTTTCCTTGTCCGTCTTTCGGTTCCAACTGATAAACGGCTTCCCAACTGCCCACATCGTTCCAGCCGAAATCTCCGGCCAGCATCAGGACGTTGTCCGCCTTTTCCATGACGGCGTAATCAATGGAGATGTTCTCCATGGCCGGATAACGGTCGGCCAGGGCCTTTCCCCAGTCCGCCGTTCCCAGATATCCCCTCAACTTTTCCAGTTCGGAAAACATGGCCGGGGTCAACCGGGCCATCTGGCGGAGTATGGTCGCGGCCTTCCAAATGAACATGCCGCTGTTCCAGAAATAACGGCCGCTGTTCACCATGGCTTCGGCCCGGGCCCGGTCCGGCTTCTCGTGAAAGGCCTGGACCCGCCAGACCTCTTGCCCGGAGACCTCCTGGACCTTTTCGCCCCGCTCCAGATAGCCGTATCCGGTTTCAGGCCCGGTGGGGTTTATGCCCAAGGTGACCAAGTATTCCCCCGATCGGGCGGTTTCGGCCGCGGCCAGCAAGGTTTCCTGAAAACGAGGGACCTGGGCGATAAAATGGTCGGCCGGCAAGACGATCATCACCGCCTGGGGATCGATCCTTTCCAAGATCAGGGCGGCCAGGCCTATGCAAGGGGCGGTGTTCCGGCCCAAGGGTTCTACGACCAGCCCTTGGGGAGGAAGGAGAGGCAGGACATTCCGGACGGCCTCGGCCTGGGTCTGCTCGGTGACCACAAGGATGTGCCGCCAATCGGTCAAGGGGAGGATCCGGTCCACGGTTTGTTCGAGTATGGTCGTGGAACCGATGATGTTCAACAGCTGCTTGGGCCTACGGATGCGGCTGCGCGGCCAGAAGCGTGTCCCCCGCCCTCCGGCCATGATGACGAAAAACAGAGAAGGATCCATGGTCATTGCTCTTCGACGGCCCGTAAACGGGCCCCGTTGGTTTTCGTTAAAGGTTCCACGGTTTTGGGCGGTGCTATACTACTTACTTTCGCCCCTGCCTATCGATTAGGCGGAACGGGCCGACTCCCCTTTTTCCCAGAAGGGGGAGATCTCCCTCAGCCGTCGGATGACCGAAGGGAGATGTTCCAGGACATAATCGATATCTTCTTCCGTATTGTACACGCTCAAGCTGAAGCGGATGGAGCCGTGGGCGGCGGTGAAGGGGACACCCATGGCCCTTAGGACATGGGAAGGCTCCAAGGATCCCGAAGTGCAGGCCGATCCCGACGAGGCGCATATCCCCAGGTTGCTCAAGTGCATCAGGATGGATTCCCCTTCGACATATTCGAAACTGATGCTTAAGGTATTCCCCAGTCTTTCTTTTCGACTGCCGTTGATTATAACCCGGGGGATGCTTTGCAGGATCCCCTCCTCCAATTTGTCTCTTAATTTACGGATTCGACGGTTTTCCTCGACCAGATGTTTACGGGCCATTTCGCAGGCCTTGCCCAGGCCTATGATGTAAGGGACGTTCTCCGTGCCCCCGCGTCGGCCCTTTTCCTGATGCCCACCGATGATAAAGGGGGTGAAAGGGGTCCCTTTGCGGATATAGAGGACCCCGATGCCCTTGGGGGCGTGCAATTTGTGCCCGGAAAAGGAGAGCAAATCGACCGGGACCCGGGAAAGGTCGATGGGGATCTTGCCCACGGCCTGGACGGCGTCGGTGTGGAAGAGGACGCCCCGGGATTTGGCGATATGGGCCAGGGTTTCGATGGGGAAAAGGACCCCGGTTTCGTTATTGGCCCACATGATGCTGACCAAGGCCGTTTCATCGGTAATGGCCTCGGCCAGCTGTTCGGGTTTGAGCAGGCCCTCGCGGTCCACGGGCAACAGGGTCACCTTGTATCCTTTTTTCGAAAGATAAGTGACCAGGTTGCCCACGGCCGGATGTTCCACGCGGGTGGTGATGATGTGTCTTTTTTGGGGGTAGGAATGCAAGACCCCCCAAATGGCGGCGTTGTCGCTCTCCGTGCCGCAGCTGGTGAAGACGATTTCCGACGGATCGGCCCCGATCAGGGCGGCCACCTCTTCCCTGGCCCGGTTCAAAGGTTTGGCCAACTGGCCGCCGAAAAGGTGCATACTCGAAGGATTGCCGTAAAGGTCGGTGAAGTAGGGGAGCATGGCCTCGACCACCTCGGGGGCGGTGCGGGTGGTGGCGTTGTTGTCCAGATAGACCACTTTCACGGCTTGACCTCCTCGACGGTGATCTCCGGCGAAACGAATTCCCTCAATTTGGTTTCCACATAGTCCTTCAAAGTGACCTCGGCCGCCCGGCAGGAGGAACAGGATCCGCGCAAGGCCACCAGGACCCGGTTTCCTTCGATGTCGATCAGATCGATGTCGCCGCCGTCGGCCTTGAGGGCCGGTCGGATCTCGCGTTCCAGGGTTTCTTCGATCAACTTCATCTTCTGGATGTTGGTCAGAGGACGCCCGGAGGCGACCGGGGGGCCGCTTGGCCGGGCCTCTTCATTGAGAATCCGCTTCAGGATCTCTTCGATCTTGCCGTGGCAGGATTCGCATCCGCCCCCGGCCTTGGTATAATTGGTGACCTCTTCCCGGGTCTTCAAACGATTTTGACGGATGACCCGTTCGATCTCCTTGTCGGTGACCCCGAAACATTCGCAGACGATCTCCCCCTCCTGGGCCTTCGGCAGGGTCTGCCCCCGGTAGTGGGCGATGGCCGCGGCCAGGGCCTGCTCCCCTAGGACCGAACAGTGCATCTTTTCCTTGGGCAATCCCCCCAAGTAGGCGGCGATGTCCTTGTTGGTGATCTTTTCCGCTTCTTCCAAGGTCTTGCCGATGATCAATTCGGTCAGGGCCGCGGAAGAGGCGATGGCGCTGGCGCAGCCGAAGGTCTGGAACTTGGCTTCCTTGATCCGCTTTTGTTCGTCTAACTTAAAGGTCAAGCGCAAGGCGTCGCCGCAGGCCAGGGACCCGACCTCGCCGATCCCGTCCGGGTTCTCCACTTCCCCTACATTGGGGGGGTTTTCAAAATAGGCCTTTACCTTGTCCGAATATTCCCACATCCTCTTGTCCTCTACTATCGGCCCTCCGCCCGCAGGTCAGGCGTTTCCTTTGAAAAAAAGGGCAGACGGGGCCCGGGTATTGTTGTGAACGAAGGTCCGTGCACCTTTAGTGTTCTGGTTCCACCAATTCGATCAGGATGCCCAGGGTGCCCTTGGGGTGTAGAAAGGCCACTTTGGTGTTATGAGCCCCCGGGCGGGGTTGCTGATCAATGAGGGGGACGCCCTTGGCCTTCAACTCTTCCAGGGCGGAGTGGATGTCTTCTACTTCCAGGGCGATGTGATGGATTCCCTCCCCCCTTTTTTCGATGAATTTATTCATCACCCCTGCGGGGTCCGTGGATTGAACGAGCTCCAGGTTGGTTTCCCCCACAGGCACGAAGGCCACTTTCAATTCCCCCACCATTTCTTCGTGGGAAACGGGCAAGGAAAGGAAGTCCTGGAAGAGTCGCCCCGCCTTTTCTGCGTCCTTTACCCCCACACCGATATGTGTAATCTTCTTGATCTTCATGGATGATGCTCCTTTCGGTAAAAGTTATAGACAAATCGAGGCGGTATTGCAAGACAAAAGCCGCCGGATGGGCCCCATGGCCTTTTCTTTTCCTGTCTTTTCATTTTCCTTGAAATAGGCTATGATAACCTCATGAAAGTGACCGTTCATTTTCACGGCATTTTGGCCGATTGGGTGGGGGTCTCCCGGGCCGAGATCGAACTTCCTTCCGGGGCGACCTTGGCCGATCTCCTTTCCCAGATCCGGAAACGTTTCGGGGCCCATATGCCGGCACGACTGAAAGAAAAACAGGACAGTGAATTTCAACAGGCCTTTTGGGCGGTAAAGGGGGCGCTTCCCGTCTCCGATCCTCGAACGATTGTGGAAGACGGGGAAGAATGGAGGTTTTTCTTTCCTCTGGCCGGCGGATAGGCCGGGCAGTCCCTTCAGTTCTTCTTTTTGAACCCCGCAAAATAAGGGGACAGGCCTTGTTCTTTCAAGGTCCGAATCACCTGTAAGGCCTCTTCCCGATCTTTAAATTTCCCGGCCGTAACCCGATACCAAGTCTTTCCGGAAGGGGTCATGCGCGGACTGATTTCCACCTCCTTGTCCTTGAGGAAAGGGTGCCTCTTCAAATATTCGGCGAATTCGGCCTTGGCGAAGGTCCCCAGTCGGACCTGAAAAAGACCGTCCACGGATTCATAGACCAAGGACTCTTCGGTGATCTGGGGCAGGCGGAGGGTCTGCCCGACCGGCAGGTGATCGGGGTCACCGATACGGGGATTGGCCTCCAAAATCCGATCCACCACGGAGGTGTTGGAAACGCCGTAGGCCCTCTCGGCAATGGCATAGATCGAGTCCCCCTTGTTCACCTTTTGGGGATTTTCCGCCGAGCGGATCCCTTTCTCCGCCGCAGCTTCTGCACCGTTTTCCGGAAGAGGGGCGGTCTTCTGTCCAGGTTTGGCTTTCGCCCCTTGTCCGTCGGATGGGTTTTCCCCGCCCGCCTTCGAAACCATGGGGGGTTCTTTTTTCATGGGCGATCGTTCAGGGGCCGCCCTTTCCTTGGGCGGAAGGGAGGGCGCCGGAGACGGTTCGGTTCGGGCGGGAGGCGCCGGAGAGGCGCTAGGTTCCGAAGGGGATTCGCTTCGGGTGGGGCTGGTCGGTTCGACCTTTTCTCCGGCCTGTGGCCAAGGGACGGTCTCCTGGACCTTCGGGGGAGGAGTGACCTGTTTCTTTTCCGGCCGGTCCCCGAAGGAAAAGAGGAGGTAATGTCCGGCGACAAAAAGCGTCGCAACGACGATCAAGAGCGTCAGGACATATAAAATCTTCCGGATGAAGAAATAGTCCATAACCGCCGAAATTATAATACGGACGGGAAAGGAAAATCAAGGGATTAGGAAAAGGGTCGGTCTCGTTCAGCGTAAAACGGTTTTGGCCTCGCCTTTGAGGGGCGGCTGATAGCGGGCCACGGCCCGTTGGTGATCCCTCAGGTTTTTGGAAAAGTGGTGGGTGCCGTCGTTTTTAGAAACGAAGTATAGATAGTCGCTCCGGGCCGGTTTCAAAGCGGCCTTTAGGGAATCCCGCCCCGGGTTGGCGATGGGACCGGGGGGCAACCCGCTCCTAAGGTAGGTGTTATAAGGGGTCGGGGTGAGGAGGTCTTTTTTCGTCAAATCTCCGTTGAAGTCCTGGAGGCCGTAAATGACCGTAGGATCGCTTTGTAAAGGCATCCCCTTGGCCAAGCGGTTGAAGAACACCGAGGCCACCAAAGGCCTTTCTTCCGGAAGGCGGCATTCCTTTTCGATGATAGAGGCCAAGATGACGGTTTTTTTTAAATCCGGGGGGGTTGAGGGGGCCGCCTCCTTTAATAGGGCGGCATACACTTCCCTGAAGCGTTTGACCATCTTCTCCTGAATCACCCGAGCCGTCATCCCGCGGTGCAGAAAATAGGTGTCCGGGAAAAGGTATCCTTCCAAGGAGGGGCCGTCGACGCCCAAGGCCTGAACGACCTTAGGATCGTAGGCCGAGGCCAAAAAGGTTTTTCCCTCCATTACGTTTTCTTCAGCCAGACGCGAGGCGATTTGAGGCAGGGAAAAACCTTCAGGGATGGTGATTTTCTTGATGATGGTTTTCCCCGAGGACAAGATGCGTAACAATTCTCCGGGAGGGGTGCCGGGGTGAAGTTCGAAGTCGCCCCATTGAATTTTATGATGCACCCCTTTCCACCAGGCCAGGAGCAGGAAGGAAGCAGGGGAGGAGATGAGCCCCTCCCGGTACAAAAGCCGGGCGATATCCTTAAAGGCCATGCCCGGTGGGATGCGGACGATTCGGGGGGCACGGGGGGAAGTCGCCGCCTCAGGCCTTAAGAAGCGACTAAATCCATCCCACCAAAGGATTCCGGAGATCACGGCGGCCAAGAGGAGGAGGACGCCCCAGCGCTTCATGGGCTTTGTTCCATTTTCCGGGAACGACTGTCCAGATAATTTTGGAGGATGATGGCCGCCGCCAGACGATCGATGACCTTCCGCCTTTTTCCCCGACTCAGGTCACCTTCCAAGAGGATCCGTTCCGCCGCCACCGTGGAAAGTCGCTCGTCCCAGGGGGTGATCTTTATCGGGAAGAGGGTTCGAAGGCGCTCTATGAAGGACTCCGCCCGCTGGGCCGCCTCTCCTTTGCTCCCGTCCATATTGACCGGCAACCCGACCACGATCTCGTTCACCTGATGATCCAGGATCAGTTTGCGGAGGACTGAAAGGTCCTTTTCCGGCGTGGTCCTGCGGATGGTGGTCCACGCCTGGGCGGTGAGGGCCAAATCGTCGCTCAAGGCCACCCCGATGGTCTTGCTGCCCAGATCCAGTCCTAAGATTTTCAAGACGCCTCGTCAACCCAGCAGATGACCGGTCAAGATCCCGGCCAACATCAAGACGCCTAAGAGCAGGTGGCTTTGGATGGTCAAGGCCTGGGCCGGGATGATCCGGTCATGGGTGGCATAGTTTTGTTGAAAGATGCGGATGCCCTTCCACGCCAAAGGCCAAGCCAACCAGGCCGCCAGAATGAAGACGGACAGGCCCTGGGTTCGCCACAAGAAGAACAAAAAAGGAAAGGGGAGTATCATCAACAAGGGATAGACATACCTGGCCCGGTTTAAACCCAAGCGAACCACCAAATTGTCTTTTCGGGCGGCGCGATCGGCCGGAAAGTCGGGAAATTGATTGATCCAGATGACGGCGGCGATCAGAAAACCCGGCGGGAATCCGAGGAGGAAGGCCGTAAGCGTCAATTGATCGCTGAGGACATAATAGGTGCCCCAGGTGATCAGGGGGCCGAAGGCGAAAAAGATGGAGAGTTCCCCCAGGCCGCGGGCCATGAATTTGAAGGGAGGGGTCGAATAAAACAGCCCGGCCAAAAGGCCCAAGAGGCCGATAATGGCCGCATAAGGGTGCCCCAAGGCCACCAGGATCATTCCGCACAGGGTGCCCAGGGCGAAAAACATCAGGGCCATAAGGAGGACGATTCGGGGGAGGAGCATGCCTTCGGGGATGACCCGGCTTCCGCCGCTGAAGGGGGTGGGGTGCAGGTTGAGGCGATCGCTTCCGTCGGCGTCGAAAAAGTCATTGATCAAGTTGGCCGCCAGGTGCAGCGCACCCACCCCGATCAGGACCAGGAGGAGTTCCAGAGGCCGGAAGTATCCATGGTGAAAGGCCAAACCGGCGGCCAAAAGGACCGGGGTCAGGGAACCGGTCAAAAAAGGAAGTCGCATGGCTCGAACATAGACATTCATCGTTGACCACCCTCCACTGAAGAACCGAATAGCATTTCAATAACTTAATCGGATAATGATACCTTGTCGTTTTTTTTCTGTCAAGGAAAACCCTCGGATTGTCCGGTTGACAAAAAACCGCCGACCGTATATTTTCCTCCATGATCAAGGACCAACCCCATCCAAGGAAAGCTCGATGAATCCAACCCGTCCGCCGGAATTGAGTCCCGAAGACCTAATGGACGCCCGGGTGCTCTTTAACAGGATCTTTCACGGGATCCTTCCCTTTCGTTCCTTGAATTTTTATTTGCCGGATCATCCCCAGTCGGCCTTGACCTGGAAAGAAGGGGGCGACTTGGAGGAGGTCTTGAAGAGCTCCCGGATCCATAATTGGGAAATGCATTACGATGAGGCGGCGAAGAGGCTTTTTTATCCCTTGACTTATCACCAACGGCCACTGGGATTCTTGGTGTTTTTCGACTTTCCCCAAGCCCCCACCCCCCGGGAAGAAGGTTTGATCCAGCGCCTCTCGGGTCTGGCCTTGGAGATGCTCTCCCTGAAGAAGCAGGTCCAATTGGATCCGGTCACCGGTTTTTTCCACGAAGCCGCCTTTCGAAAACACCTGATTCGCTCGGTCAAGGAGGCCCTGGGGGGCCAAGATGGGGGGGCGCGGAAGAAACGGAGCCTGGCTGATGTCCACCCCGACCGGCGTATGGTCTTGGGCTTCTTGGCCTTGGAATACAAAGGCCCGTCTCTTAAGGGCGACGGTCCTTACGATCCACTCCCCGCCTCTTGGATAAAAGACCTTAAGCGATGTTTTCCGAAAGGGACGATAATGGCCGCGGTCCGCCACCATCCCTTGATCATCGGCTTTTTGGTGTCCGAGACACCGGGAGAGGACGATGCCCTTCTTCCTTTTGGGTCGGAAGCGGCCTTGGCCTTAAAAGATTGGGAAGGGGGGTATTACCTCGGCTGGGCGGCCCTGCAACCTTGGGAACAAGAGTCCTTCCAGGGGAATCCCTCGCCCTATGGCCTGGTCAACCGCTGGTGGGAGCAGGCCTGGACGGCTTTGCAGGCCGCCCGGGGACTGGGCATGAAAGGTGCCCTCGGATATCACGAGGTCCTTTTCCGGGCCGGCCGGGTCATGGATATCCTTCCCGGTCATCGGATCGTCATCAACCTCGGAGAAAGGGCCGGGGTGAAATACCATATGCGTTTGGCCGTCGGTGACGGAGGGGAGGGCAAGGCGAAAGGGGTGGCCGTCCCCCTGGACATCCAGGAGGACCTCTCCATTGCCGAGATCATTTACCTGGAGGAGTCGGGAGGAACCCCCCGAAAGAACGATTCGGTGCGGTTGATTGCCGCGGAAACCCCCTTGCCCGAGGAGCTGGGGCCGGGGAAGGCCTTCTCTCAAGGGCCGCTTCGTTCCTTCCAGATGTTTCAACAGAAGTTCCGCCAGGCCCTTCCCGAAGTGGAGAAATTTTCCCTGATCCTCGGGCGCCTGGATGATTACGCCGAACGCCTGAGACTTTGGGGGGAACAAGGGACCGAGGAGATGCGCAAAGAGATGCAGGTCCTCCTTATGAAGGCCCTCCCCCCCCACGGGGTTATGGGGCCTTACGGCCGGGACGGTTTTATCCTTTTCCTTCCGGAGAAAGGACAGGAAGAGATCGGGGATTGGGCCAAGGACCTGATTGAACGGTTCCAAAAGGAACTGAACCTCTCCGTGTCCCTGGGTGTGGCCGGTTATCCTTGTCGGCTCTTCCATAAGGGAGAAATCATGGAGAATGTCATCAAGACCCTGGACCATCTGGCCTTTTTACCGCCCCGCTCCCTCGTCCTCTTCGATTCGGTCACCCTCAACATCAGCGGGGATAAGGCCTACGACCTCGGGGAACTGGAAGAGGCCATCCGCGAATACGAAAGGGCGGTCATCCTCGATCCGGGGAACCTCAACGCCCTCAACAGCTTGGGCGTGGCCTACGCCCATCAGGGGAGGATGGAAGAGGCCGTTGGGGCCTTTCGGCAAGTCCTCGGCCAAGCACCGGAAGATTTCATGGCCTCCTTCAACCTGGGTTTCGCCCTGGTCCGCTTGGGAAGGTCCGAAGAGGCGGCCCGCCTCTGGGAAGATCTGGCGGAAAAAAGCGATCCCGACTTCGATCTCTATTATCACCTGGGTTGTCTGTATCGGGACGGCCGGGATTATCCACGGGCCTACGCCTGGTTTAGAAGGGCCGAGGAAGCGCCTAACCGAAAAGGCATGATCTACCGGCATCTGGGTGAAACGCTCGAGCACCTGGGAAAAGGGAAAGAGGCCATGGTCTGGTATAAGAAGGCCCTGAAGCACCAGCCCCAAAACGCCTTTTGCTTGAGTCGGTTGGGGACGCTGTACCTGGATCAACAAGAAAGTATTCGGGTGGCCTTATCCCTCTGTCGGCAGGCCGTTCGTATCGAACCTGCCCGGGGAACCTACTGGTTGGCCTTAGGCCGGGCCTTGCTGGCCAATGACCGGCCCCAGGAGGCCTTGGAGGTCTTCCACAAGGCGGCGGATAGGGGGGCCCCCTTGAAAGAGACCTACCGCTTGTTGGGACAGACCTGTCGCGTCTTGGGACGGCAAAAGGAGGCCCGGGAATTCTTCGTCCTGGCCTTGAAGCAGGACCCGGAGGATCCGGAATTGCAGGGATGCCTCAGGGAAGAGGAAAAGGAAGGGAAAAGGCTGAGTCCACGCTGAGGAGGGTTACCCGGCGAAAGGGGGGAAGGGACCCCTCTTTCACCGGGTAACCGGAAAGGGCGGGTTATTCCTTCTTTCTTTTGGCCTCTTCTTCCTGGCGCAGGATCTTCCGCAGGACCTTGCCCACCGCCGATTTGGGCAGGGAGTCACGGAATTCGACCATCTTGGGGACCTTGTAGGCCGCCAGCTTTTCCCGACAGAAGGCGATGATTTCCTCCTCCGTGGCCGTCTGACCCGGTTTGAGGACCACGAAGGCCTTGACCGTTTCCCCGCGATATTTGTCGGAGATCCCTACGGAGACGGCGTCTTGGACCTTCGGGTGCTGGAAAAGGACCTCGTCGATTTCCCTGGGGTAGATGTTGTAGCCGCCGGCGATGATCATGTCCTTTTTCCGATCGACGATGAAGAGATAACCGTCTTCGTCCCGGACGGCGATGTCTCCGGTATAGAGCCAGCCGTCCTTCAATTGACCGGCCGTTTCTTCCGGATTCTCCCAGTATCCTTTCATGACCAAGGGGCTGCGGATGATCATTTCCCCGGGTTGTCCGTCGGGCACGTCTTCCTTGCCTTCTTCGAGATCGACCAAGCGCACTTCCGTATCCGGAAAGGGGATGCCGATGCTCCCGGTCTTTTTCAGACCCAGGACCGGATTGGAGGTGCCTAAAGAAGTGGTCTCGCTCATGCCCCAACCTTCGCTGAAGTAAATACCCATGTCCTTGATCTGTTCGATCAGTTCCACCGGCATGGGGGCCGCCCCGGAATTGAGGAAACCGATCCTACGGTCCAGCTGGAGTTCCGCGGCCCGGGGATGGTTGATCAGGGCGGTGATCAAGGTGGGGACGGTGGGGAAGAAGGTGATCTTTTCGTAACGACCGATCAGATCCAACAGTTCGTCGATCTGAAAACGAGGCACTAAGATTTGGGTGGCGCAGTTGAGCATGGCGTTGTTCATGACCACCACGTTTCCGTAGACATGGAAGAAGGGGAGGACGGCCAGGAAGATTCGTTTTTCCGGAGGGGTCAGACTCATGGTCGGGGTCCCCCACAGGGAGCACTGGAGGGCGGCGGCCACGACGTTGGCGTGGGTGAGGATGGCCCCTTTGGGAATGCCCGTGGTTCCCCCGGTAAACTGGATCAGGGCCGGGTCCTCAGGCTCGATGGTGATCTTGATCCGTTTGGTATTGGTGCAACCTTCGATGAGGTCGAAAAAGTAATACCACCCTTCTTCCAGATCCAGCCCCTGGGCGGTCCTCGGTCCCATACCCTCGATGTAGTCGGTGACCCGGGTGACGATGACCCTGGGGATAGGGACGGAGCGGACGAGTTGGTGGATGGAAGGGAGGACCATGTCAAAAGTCACCAGGGTGGATATCCCTGTATTATGGGAAAGGGCGATCAATTCCTCGGTGGTGTACATGGGGTTGAGGTTGACCACGATGGCCCCCAAAGAAAGGGCGGCATAATAGGCGATGGGGTACTGGGGGCAATTGGGCAGATGCAGGCCCACCCGGTCCCCTTTGGCTACCCCGATTCCGGCCAAGGCGTTGGCCAGACGCAGGACCTGATTACGCATTTCCCAAAAACTGATGGTCGACCCGAAGAAATCCAAAGCGGGCTTGTCCGGGTAGGCGTTGGCCGGAAGTTGCAAGAGGTCGGGTACGGCCAGACGGGGATAACGGATGGTGGTGGGTACATTGTAATCGTAATGTCGATGCCAAGGTTGTTCTTTCATAGTTTCCTCCTGGGTGTTAAATGGCCCGGCCTCCCGCATCCAGGGGGGTCGAGACGGCTTGAGGTCCCGGGGACGCCTGGTCACGAGAGGGTGCTTCGGTTAAACGGTTACCGGATATATGCCATCATTCGGGAAAAATATCAAATAAATTCGACGAAAATCCGAAACCCTATAGAGGAAACAAGCCCCTTTTCAGGATCAGGATACAATACAACAGCCGATTGGAGACGGCCGGGACGGACGGCCCCGGTCCGGGCCCGGCCCCGACCGCGGTCCAAGGCGGGTCTTGGGCGCCCTAAGGCCCCTTGAGGCGCAAGGCCGTCCCGGACCTTTTCCGATAAATCCATTGACAAAATAAAAAAAATTCATATAATGATTCATTCCCCTTGCTCCCTTTAGGGGGCTTCATATCCATAAGGAGGAACCATGAGGAGATACGAACTGATTTTTATCGTCCACCCCGATCTGGGGGAGGAAGAGGTCCAGACCCTCACCGAACGTTACCTGCAGATCATCACCGGCCAACAAGGGACCATCATCAAGACGGAGAATTGGGGCAAACGCCGTCTGGCCTACGACATTGAAAAACAATCCAAGGGGACCTACGTCCTCGTCGATTTTTACGGTCCCGGGACCATGATCCGGGAGATCGAGCGGAACCTCAAGATTGATGACAAGATCCTGCGCTATCTCACGGTCAAGACCGGCGAAAGCTTTGACCCGGCCCGGCTGGAGGAGGAAAGGGAAAAGGAGCGGCTCAGGCAAGAGGCGCAAATGACCTCCGAAGAATCCGAGACCCCGACCGAAACGGCGCCGGTTGAAGAGACGAACGAGGAAGGGGAGAAGGAGGGAGAATAGACGATGCAGCCGACCAAAAAGAAGAAAAGAATTTTCCCCCGGCGGAAGGTCTGCCGCTTTTGTGCGGACAACACCCTGCATATCGACTACAAGGACCCGAAGGTGCTGAAACATTTCATCACCGAAAGGGGGAAGATCATCCCCCGCCGGATCAGTGGAAATTGCGCCAAACACCAAAGGGAGCTGACCAACGCGATCAAGAGGGCCAGGCACATCGCCCTCCTTCCTTATTTGGCCACTACCATCACGCACAATTGACCGATTGGCGGGTCATTCGGTTTCGGTATCGGGAGGGGGAGGCCGAAGGTCTTCCCCTTTCCGCTTTCCAGGCCCGAATCCCGGTGCATCGGGAAAAGGCCCGAGCCATGGAGGATTGCCTGGAGGCCTTGATTCGGATACAATCCATCCATCTTTTTCCGGGAGGTTCTTTACCATGAAAGTGATTTTGAAGGAAGATATAGCCGCTTTGGGCAGGGCCGGCGATGTGGTCGAAGTGGCCCGGGGGTACGGAAGAAATTACCTGATCCCCCGGGGAAAGGCCGTCGAGGCCACCCAGCAGAATCAAAAACAGCTGGAAGAACAGAGGCGGATCATCCTGAAAAGGAAGGCCAAGGAGCTGGAAACCGCCCGCCTTTTGGCCGAACAGATCGGCGGCCTGAAGTTGGAACTGCCCCGCAAGGTGGTGGACGAGGGGAAATTATATGGATCGGTTTCGGCCAAGGACCTGGTGGAAAAATTGGCCGAATTCCAAATCGCCCTGGACCGCAAGCAGGTCTTGCTCAAGGAACCGATCCGCACCCTCGGAGAATACGAGGTGCCCGTCAGACTGGATGCGGAAGTCACCGCCGTCTTGAAGGTCTCGGTCATCGAAGAAAAGTAGGTCGGTCATGGCCGTCCCCGACACCGCTCAGCTGAAGATCCCTCCTCAAAATGTGGAGGCCGAACAATCGGTCCTGGGCGGGATCCTCCTCGAACCCGAGGCCTTGTCGCGGGTGTTGGAGGTCATGAGCGGGGAAGATCTCTATCGGGAGGCCCACCGGAAGATCTTCTCGGCCATGCTCGAGCTTTATCAACAGGGCCTGCCGGTGGATCTCATCACCCTCACCGAGACCCTGCAGAAACGGGGGCAATTGGAAGAGGTCGGCGGCGTCGGTTATCTGGCCTCCCTGGCCGACGCCGTGCCTTCGGCGGTCAACATCGACGTCTATGCCCGGATCATCCGGGAAAAGGCGGTGATCCGCCGCCTGATCCAACGGGCCACCGAGATCGCCAGCAAGGGTTACGGTTACGGCGGCAACGCCGAGGACCTGCTGGACGAGGCCGAAAAGTCCATCTTCGAAATCTCCCAGGACAAGATCAATCCCCTGATTTATCCCCTGGGCCAGGTCATCACCGAGAGCATCGCCTCCCTGGAAAAACTGTTCGATAAAAAAGAAATGGTCACCGGGGTCCCCTCGGGCTTCGCCGATTTGGACCGACTGACCTCGGGTTTCCAAAAATCGGACTTGGTGATCATCGCCGGCCGGCCCAGTATGGGCAAGACGGCCTTTGCCTTGAACATCTCCCGCAACGCCGCCGTGGACTACGGGATCCCGGTGGCCATTTTTTCCCTGGAAATGTCCCGGCAGCAGCTGGCCTTGCGGCTGTTGTGCGCCGAGGCCGGGGTGGATTCGTCGAAAATCCGCAGCGGTTTTTTCGGCGAAAGGGAGTGGGCCAAGCTGACCGACGCCGCCGAGATCTTGTCCAAGGCCCCGATCTACATCGACGACTCCCCGGCCCTGACCGCCCTGCAGATGCGGGCCAAGGCCCGAAGGATGAAGGCGGAAAAGGACCTGGGCCTGATCGTCGTGGATTATCTGCAATTGATGAAGGGCCGCGAAGGGAGCGACAACCGGGAACAGGAGATTTCCGAGATCTCCCGATCCCTCAAGGCCCTGGCCAAGGAATTGCACATCCCGGTTTTGGCCGTGGCCCAGCTCAATCGGCGTCCGGATACCCGGGAGGACAAGCGGCCGGTCCTGGCCGATCTTAGGGAATCGGGGGCCATCGAACAGGACGCCGACGTCATCTGTTTCATCTACCGGGACGAGATGTATAACGAAAATTCGAAGGATAAGGGGGTCGCCGAGATCCTGGTCCGGAAGCACCGCAACGGGCCGATCGGTACGATCTCCCTGAAATTCTTTCATCAATACACCCGGTTTGAAGACCTGGTTCGAGCTCCCGAAGACCTTTTGTTAAGAGGACCCGACGATTAACCGAATTTTCGGCCACACCTCCGGGCTCAAGGCCCATCAGATCAAGAAACTCGAATCCCTGTACCGCCGACAGGTCCTACCCTCCCAAGTCGTCTCCAACGAACTGGCCCATTTTCTGGCGCAACTCTCTTTTGAATTGAATCGTCAGATCGGTCTTCTCATCGACCGCAAGGGCACGGTGGAAACGGTCATGGTCGGCAGCGATCATTCCTTGCTGATACCCCCCCTTCCCCCGTCCCGAACCAGCCCGGGACGTTTGCGGGGGCTCCGCCTTTTGCACACCCACCTGAAGGGGGAAGGATTGAGCGAAGAGGACTTGACCGACCTGGCCCTCTTGCGTTTGGATTTGATCACGGCCATCGGGGTCAATCGTTTCGGTCAGGCCCAGCGGCTTTTTTCGGCCCATATCCTCCCCGATAATCCCGAGGGTAAAGGGTATTTGGTCTTGGAGCCGGAGGCGGTGGGGCAATCGTCCCTGGATGTGGGCGGTTTGATCCGTTCCTTGGAGGAAGAAGGGAGGCGCAAGATCGCCGCCCAGGCCGTACCCTCCGGCAAGGAACGGGCCATTTTACTTCGGGTGACCACGCTCCCTAAGGCGGCGGTCCAGGAGTCCATGGACGAATTGGAGGAGTTGGCCCGCTCCGCCGGTCTTTGGGTGGTGGATAAGGTGATTCAGTCCCGAAAAGAGGTCAGTCCGAAATTCCTGATGAGCAAGGACCGGGTCAGCAGCCTGGCCATCCGGGCCATGCAGTTGGGGGCCGACCTGTTGATCTTCGATCAGGACTTGAATCCTTCCCAGGTCCGGTCTTTGACCGATGTGACCGACCTGAAGGTCCTGGACCGGACCCAATTGATTTTGGACATCTTCGCCCAGCGGGCCAGGACACGGGAGGGGAAACTCCAGGTGGAAATGGCCCAGTTGAAATACCTCCTTCCCCGCTTGGCGGGCAAAGACGACGCCTTGTCCCGCCTGACCGGCGGGATCGGCGGACGGGGCCCCGGTGAGACCCGTCTGGAGATCGACCGCCGGAGGGTGCGGGAAAGGATGTATCGTCTTAAGAAAGAATTGGAGGCCATCCGCAGGCAAAGGAAACAGCGGAGGGTCAAGAGGAAAAAAAGCGGCCTGGCGGTGATCTCCATCGTCGGCTATACCAATGTGGGGAAATCGACCCTCCTGAACAGCCTGACCCGCAGTCGAATGAAGGCCGAAGACCTCTATTTCGCCACCCTGGATCCGGCCAGCCGCCGCCTCCGCTTTCCCAAGGATCGGGAGGTCATCATCACCGACACGGTGGGCTTCATCCGCCACCTGCCGCCCGATTTGGTGACCGCCTTTCGGGCCACCTTGGAAGAATTGGAAGACGCCGACCTGTTGCTCCATGTCGTGGACTTAAGCCACCCCCGGTTTGAAGAACAGATGGAAGTGGTGGAAAACCTGTTGCGGGACCTGGACTTGCCCCCTTTACCCGTGATCCGGGTTTTCAACAAAATCGATCGTGTCTCCCCGGAAGTGGTCCGCAGGCAATGCGAGCGATACGGGGCCGTGGCTGTATGCGCTTTAAAGGAAGAGACCCTGGGTCCCTTGATCGAGGCCATGGAAAGGTTTCTTGAGAAAACAGGGCCGAAAGACGGTGTGGAGGAGACTTATGAAGGTCCGGCCGAGGCTTTCCGATAAGGGAGGGCTTGAAGAAAAAATGGAGGCGCCTTTGTCCGGGATCCGGGTCCTGGACCTGACCCGTCTCTGGTCCGGGCCTTTGGCGGGTCGGATCCTGGCCGATTTGGGGGCCGAGGTCATCCATATCCTCGGAAGGGCCACCCTCGCCGCCGAGCCCGTCTCGACGGAAACGGCCCGCCGCTTGGGGATCTATCCGGAGAACCGCCCGGGGGAAAGGCCTTGGGATCGGGTCTCCACGGATAACGATTTCCATCGGAACAAACGGGGGATGACCCTCGAACTTCACATCCCGGAAGGGGCTGAGGTGTTTAAACGGTTGGTCGGGGTCAGTGATGTGGTCCTGGAGAATTTCAGTCCCCGGGTCATGCCCAACTTCGGCTTGGATTACGAGGAACTGAAAAAGATCCGCCCGGACCTGATCTATTGTTCCTTGAGCGGATACGGCCTTACCGGCCCGGCCCGGGAGGAAGTGGCCTACGGCTCCAACATCGAGGCCTTTTCCGGTTCGGCTTTCCTGACCGGGTATGCGGACGGAGACCCGCTGCCGGCCGGCAACCCTTGGCCCGACGCCGCGGCGGCTCTCCACGCCGTATCGGCCGTGCTGACCGCCCTCCTTTTTCGGCGAAAAACAGGACAAGGACAAAGGATCGATCTTGCCCAGTCCGAATCGGCCCTTTGCCTGATGGGGGAGGTGATCTTGGCCTTCGGTCTTTCCCAAGAAAGGCCCCGCAGGCAGGGGAACCGACATTCCGCTTACACCCCTTCCGGCTGTTACCCTTGCCGGGGGGAGGATCAATGGGTGGGTCTCGCCGTTCTCGACGAAGCAGAGCGGCGGGCCTTGGCCCGGCTCCTGGGGCGCTCGGATGGGTTAGGGGACGAAGGTTTTTCCCATCCCCGACGGCGGGACCGGCAAGAGGCATCGGATCAAGGGATCACCGCCTGGACCCGGAGGCGCGACCCGGAAGAGGCCATGACCCTCTTACAGGAGGCCGGGGTGCCGGCCGGCGCCGTTCGCTCGGCCGAAGAACTGTTGGCCGACCGTCATCTTAAAGAGCGGGGGTTTTTTGTGGAGGTCGTTCATCCCGAATGGGGCCGAAGGAAATACGTCCGTCTGCCTATCGGTTTTTCGGGGTGCCCGCCTCCCCCTCAAAGGCCGGCTCCCCGATTGGGAGAGGACAACGAAGAGATATTAAGGGGGCTTTTGGGACTTTCCGAAGAAGAGGTCCGAAATCTGGAAAAAAAGGGGATCATCGGGAACCGACCTTAGCCTCTTTATGAGGTTTATGAGGCCCTTATTTTTTATTGACCGGGACCGTGGTCATGGGCTATGAACAAAATGCGGTCGGGATCGGTCGCGCAAATCCCGGGGAAGGTCCGCCCCGGTTCCACAGGAGATAGGGATGATGAACCCTTTGAAAAGAGGCAAGACCTTTTTGACCCTCGTCGCTTTTTTGCTTTTGGGATCCATCGGCGGACAGGCCCTGCCGGCGGCCAAGACCCCTCCCTGTCCTTCTCCGGAAAAGGTCTGGCAAGGTTTGCAAAAGGCCTTTCCCAAGGTGCCTTTTGAAATCCTTAAGGTGGAACCAAGCGAGACGGATGCCCTCTGTCAGGTGCGGGTCAGAAACAACGGCCGGATCCATCTCGTCTACACCGACCGAAGCGGGAATTTTCTCATCACCGGCAATCTCCTGGAGATGAAGAGCGGGCGAAACGCGACCCAAGAAAACCTCATGGTCCTCAACCGGCTTGGAGCCGATGACCTCAAGCAGTTGGACTCCTTGACGGCCTTTTCCTTGGGGCGGGGCAGAAGGACGATCTATTTGGTCACCGATCCTCAATGCCCTTATTGTAAGCAGGCTGAAAATCTTCTGAAAAAAATGGTCGAAAAGGAAGACCTGACGGTCCGCTTCATCCTGTTTCCCCTCGAGTCCTACAAGGGATCGCGGGAACAATGCATCTCCGTGATCTGCGACCAAAAGGGTATTGAAGGATTCGACAGCGGCTACCGCTCGGACAACCAGTGTCCGGAGGGGATCAAGAAAATAGAAAGCACCGCCTCGTTTTTGAAAACCAAGGGCATCCAATCCACCCCGACCTTGATCTTTTTCGACGGGATTTACCTCATCGGGGCGCCGAGCGAAGAGACCTTTCAAAACCGCTTGAAACAGGCCACAGGAGGATCCAAACCGTAAAAGGACGTCGATTAAAGGCCTTCGTTTTTCCCCGTCACCTCCGATCACCGTCGAAAGAAGACGGCCTTTTCAACGATATACCCCTTTGTTCAATTTTTCGACCGAAGTATCCTTTCCCAAAGTTGCCGATCCCTTCAAGGCAAGGTCTTTTTAGACGAAAACAAACCCTTGATTCCTGGCCCTCTGTTATCCTTGATCCCTTTTGAACAAGACAGGGGGAGAAGAACTTTTTTGTTTTGTGGATCAGAAGGGGCGGATGTTTACAAAGAAGAAGGCGGAGGAAGGTCCAAGGCGTTGGATAATTGGGGTATAGGTCGGGTTATGGGGCAAAAAAAATGGGGACAATTCCAAGGCATTCGAATTGTCCCCGTTTTGTTGCCGATAAAGGTAGGACTATTTTTTTTCAGGAGCCGGAGCCGGAGCCGGGGCCGGAGCAGGTTCCGGGGCCTTCTGCTCACCACCCGGAGCCGGGGCCGGAGCAGGTTCCGGGGCCTTCTGCTCAGCTGCAGGCGGGGTTGCAGGGGCCTCCTCCTTTTTCTTGCAGCCCATGGCGAAAGAAAACACCACCAACAACATCACGACGAGCAACCAGGAAATTAGTTTCCGCATCTTGACTCACCTCCTTTTCCTAAGGTCAATCGCTTTTTCTCTCTGACAAGAAAATCCTTTTTTTTCAATAACATATACAGCAGGGCCTTTTTATTACAAGCAATAATAGGCGATCTGACCCCCCGTGTCAAGATAATTTTTACCGGATCACTTCCAGATCAATCAATCGTAATTTCCCTTTTTCCCTAATAAATTCTCCCATGATCCGATCGCCGATGGAAAGATCGGACAGCTCGAAATCGGAGGCGTCCAAGGTGGTTCCGTTGATGGTGATGGTCCCACGATCTAAATTGATCTGGGAAATACGGCCTTCGATGGGCTCCGGTTCGGCCCCCCAGAAGTCGGGAGGGAACGAGGCCAAGAGCATCAGAAGGACCAAAAGGAGACATAACTTCCGTTTGTCAGGATTCATCTTCCGCCCTCTTTTTCAGCGGTTAAAACTTTTTGTCTCACGCCGGCCAAAAGGAGCGGCCAGGCGATGGTGGCGTCACAAAGGACTTCGGCATAGCGTCCGCCTTCTTGGGGAGGCACGAATTTCCCCCAGGAAACCCCTTCGGAATAGGTGCAGCCGCTCAACCCGCCCCAATGGGCCGGTTCGGGACAGATACGCAGACCGTAGCTGAAGCGCTTATAGGGGATGTCCCGTTGGATGCGGTGCTGTAGGATCTCGAGAAAGGGTCCGACCTGCTGGGCCCAATTCCGCGGAACGCCGCCGCCGATGGTGAAAATCCCGAGTTTCTTGGCCTCCAAGACCCGGCGGGTGTAGGAATTTAGATCCAGAAAGGGATTGAAGGACAGGCCGAGACGGTTCAGGGCCTCCTTGGGGGAAAGGTCCGGTTCTTTTTGATAAGCCTTTTTTACCGCCCAAGTGGCCATGTCCAACCCCAGCTCGGAATCGGTGAAAGCGGGGATGTAAATGGGTACGCCTTTTAAATAGGCGTTGCGCAGGATCCCCGGCTGATCGGTGACCTGGGCGAGGTAACGGCCCACCTCCCGGCAGAAGATCTCGGAAGAAAGGATCTGGATTTTTCCTTCCAAATCGTCGAGGACCCGACAGATGATTTCCTCGATGTGGTTCAGGTTTTTTTCCATCTCCAGGGTATCATAGACCCGATTATACCCCAGGGCGTACAATTCTTCGTCGGAACGGGAGGGATCGTATTTGTAATGGGTGAGCCCCACGGACTCGATCAGCCCGTGGGCCATAAGGGCGCCGGTGGAAATGATCACGTCCAACCATCCCCAGTCGATCATGTCGCAGATCAAAAGCCCCATTTTGGCTACGGACATGGCCCCTGAAAAGGTGCCGACCTTCAGGCAATCGGGATCCGAGATCATTTCCCATAAGACCTCCTGGGCCTCTCCCAAGGCCCGACCTCCGAAGGCGGTCCGCGCCATGCCCTCAAGGAGTTCGGTAAAGGAATGGATCTCCTTCAGGTCCAGACTTTTTAGCGGAGTCAGTCCGTCCTCGGAGCCGTCGTGGAGGTCTTCGAAGGATCGGACCCTATGTTCGGCCATACGACGCTTCCTCCCGGGAAAAATAGAAGACATAGGAAAGCAGTTTGAACGCCGCCTTGGCGGCGACGAATTCCGACAGCCGAGAACCCGGCAGGGGGGAGAGTTCGCAAAGGTCCGCGCCGCAAAGACGCCGGGTCCGGGCGATGATCTTCAGACCCATAAGGAGGTCATCCCAATCCATCCCGCCGGGTTCGGGTGTCCCTGTGCCGGGAAACAAGGAAGGATCCAAGCAATCCAAATCCAGGCTGAGGTAAAGCTCCTGTTGAGGCAGCCGGGAGAGGTCTTGTTGAAAACGCTTCAGTCCGTCCCCTTCCCGGATCTCCCGACTGGTATAGACCCGGATCAAGGGGTGGCCCTTAATAAACTCTTCTTCTTCCCGGCTGAGGCTTCTCAGGCCCAGATGAAAAACCGGTCGTCCCAGTTCGACGATGCGCCTGACCGTACAGGCATGGGAATAAGCGGTCCCTTCCCAGGTGTCCCTAAGGTCGCCGTGGGCGTCAAAAACGACCACGGCCGAATCGGGATGGTTCTCGATGACTCCTTTGACTAAGGGGACGGCGATGCTGTGTTCACCGCCTATGGCCAATATCCATTTGCCCTGTTGGTGATAAGGGCGAAGCTGCTCCTCAATATCCCGAAGCATCCATTCCGGACCTTTGTGGTTGGGGGAAATGGCGGGGAGGGTCACACAATGGATGCGGGAAAAAGGCTCCCACTGCAATTCTTCGTCCCAAAGTTCGACTTGGGTGCTGGCCTGAAGCAAGGCCTCCGGTCCGAATCGGGTGCCGGGTTGAAAGCTGGTCGTTGCATCGTATGGAACGGGCTGGATGAGTATATCCGCCTGCTCAGGAGAAAGGCCTTCCTCATCCAATCCCAGAAATGTTTGCTGGCCCAAAGGAACTTCCTGTAAGAAATTATGAAAATCCTGATCCAGAATTTTCTTCTATGGCATCGATACTCAAAGCAGGAAGACGGCGGCCACGATCACGGTGGTCCAATTTCCGTCGCCGCGGGCGGTGCAGGTGAGGGAAAAGGTATCCACGATTTTACCGCTCATGCGATAGATTTCGCGTCGTTCGTCATAGTCCTTTTGGGGGTCGAAGTCGATGCCCAAGGTGGTGGCCAGCATGGTTGAGGCCAGATCCTCGGCGAAGTCGCTCATTTCCTTTTCCGTTTCCCCGAAGGCGGAGTGTTCGGAAAGGTACCCGTAATGGTATTCATCGGCCGGGACGGCCAAACCGATGGAGGCCCCCATCAACCGTTCCGGTTCGTTGGAACTGATCCGGGCCATGACGCAATAAGTGATCTGTCCGGGCAGGAGTTCCTTGATCCCCTCCTCAAAGGGGATGATCTTGCAATTGGGTGGAAATATGGAAGAGACATAAACCAGATTGCATTTTTCGATCCCGGCATCGCGCAAGGCCAATTCAAAGGACTGCAATTTGGCCTTGTGTCTCCCGATCCCTTTGGTGAAAAAGACCTTTTGGGGAACGAAGAGGGAATTGTCCAGGCGGTTTTGTCTCTTGGTCGTTTTTCCTTTGGTGGTGCCCAATTTTTTCGTCCTGCCCTTAAAAAATTTGACTATATATGATAACTTTTTTCGGTAATGTCAAGATAAAATTTTTCCGGGTAAAAGGCGCCAAAAAGACCGATTCGTAGAGGGCGCCGGTCGTTTTTTCCTTTACTTTTTTCTTTAAAATACAATATATTAAAAAAGCAGCCGCCCGATGACCCGATGATGACCATTATTTTTCAAGAACTTGCGATTCACTCGCTTACTTCCCCGGCCCCGAATATCTTCCGTATTCGTCTTTCCGCCCCTACCTTGGCCGAACAAGCCCTTCCCGGTCAGTTCGTCATGATCCGTCCCTTGAACATTCAGGAACCCTTGCTGCCCCGCCCTTTTTCCATTCATCGGGTCTTGGGTGACCGGTTGGACATCCTCTTCAAGGTCAGGGGAGCGGGTACTCATATGCTGGCCCGAATGAATAAAGGGGACCCTTTGGAGATCAGGGGTCCCTTAGGAAAGGGCTTTCGGTTCGGAGAGGAAGAGGAGCTGGTCCTGGTCGCCGGGGGGATGGGAGTGGCCCCGCTGTTGTTTGCGGCCGAGTATTGGAAGGGGCTTTTTCAGGGAAAGGCCAGAAAGAAACTTCGGGTTTTTCTCGGGGCCCGCACCCGGGAAGAGCTCCTGGGTCTGGACGCGTTCCAAAGACTCGGGGCGGAATTGCATGTCACCACCGATGACGGATCCTTCGGGGAAAAGGGTCCGATTACCCGCTTGTTGCAGCGGGTCATGGTCGGCCGGGTGACAGGGGTTCGCCTTTTGGCCTGCGGACCGACGGCCATGCTTCGATCCGTGCAACGATGGGTGATGAAAAAAGGGATCCCCGGTCAACTTTCCTTGGAGACGCGCATGGCCTGCGGTTTGGGGGCCTGTCTGGGCTGCGTCACGGCCCGGGAAAGGGGAGGGACGGTGTCGTACGTCAATGTCTGTCAGGAAGGGCCGGTATTCGACGCCCGGGAGGTGGTCATTCATGACCGGACATAGGGAACCGGACCTGTCGGTCACCGTCGCCGGTGTATCATTGAACAATCCGGTGATGACCGCCTCCGGGACCTTCGGATACGGCCGGGAATTCGCCGACCTGATGGACTTGAAGCGCTTGGGGGCCATCGTGACCAAGGGGATTTCTTGGGCCCCCAGGGAAGGAAATCCTCCGCCCCGCATCTGGGAAACCCCCTGCGGGATGGTGAACGCCATCGGTCTGCAGAACGTGGGGGTGAAGCGGTTCGTCGAGGAAAAGCTCCCTTTCTTGGCCTCCCTCGGCATACCGATCGTGGTCAACATCCTGGGCCATTCCCTCAAGGAATACGCCCAAACGGCCGCATTCCTGGGCGATCAGCCGGGGATTTCCGCCCTGGAGATCAACATCTCCTGCCCCAATGTCGCCGGAGGGGGGATGGCCTTCGGGGCCTACCCGAAGACCGCGGCCGCCGTGTTGGCCAAAGTCCGAAAAGCTACCTCGATGCCCCTGATCGCCAAGCTGACGCCCCAGGTGACGGATATGGCCGTCATCGCCCGGGCCGTGGAAGAGGCCGGGGCCGACGCCCTTTCTTTGATCAACACCCTGCCGGCCATGGCCGTGGACATCGAAAGCAGGCGTTCCCGGTTGGGGCGTCTCTCCGGCGGGCTCTCCGGACCGGCCGTCAAGCCCGTGGCCCTGCGTCTGGTCTATGAAGCCGTACGGGCGGTTAATATCCCGGTCATCGGTTTGGGGGGGATACGAACGGCCGAGGACGCCTTGGAATTCCTCATGATCGGGGCCACGGCGGTTCAGGTGGGGACGGCCAATTTCATCCGCCCCACGGCCGCTGTGGAAATCATCGAAGGCATCCGGGCCTTCCTGCTCCGGAAAAAGATCCTCCGCCTCACGGACTGGATCGGGTCTTTCCAGGAAGAATAAGGGCGTTTATTCCTCCCGGCCTTCGGCCGATGGGGGCCGAGAGTCGTCTCCGTTTTTTTTCCATAACCAATACGCTTACGAACGAGCCATGATCCATGCGTTGTCTTTGGTCGCCGGTAACGGAGTAGGGTTCTATCAATTTCCCCGACTCCGAACCGTTGCGGGCTTGCGCCACGCCGTCTTCACCCGGCGGGGCGGGAACAGCGAAGGACCCTATCAGGGATTGAATGTCAGTTACTCGGTGGGAGACGACCCCCGGTCGGTTCAGGAAAACCGTTCCCTGATAGCCACGGCCCTTGGGCTGGAAAAGGTGCATAGTCTGAAACAGGTCCACGGCCGGGAGGCCGTGGTCATCAGCGAACAAGAAGCTGTCCCGTCCTTTCATCCGGAAACCCGCAGCGGCGATATCCTGATGACCAGGATGCCCGGACAAGGGCTGATGATCAAGCAGGCCGATTGTCAGGCCGTGATCCTCTACGACCCCGAGGAACGGGCGTTGGCCCTGGTCCATTGCGGCTGGCGGGGAAATGTGGCCGATGTGTTGGGGGAGGCGGTGCGGAAGATGAACGAGGTCTTCGGCTCCGATCCGGCCCGTCTCTTCGCCGCGATCGGTCCTTCTTTGGGTCCTTGCTGCGCCGAGTTCATCCATTACCGCCGGGAGTTTCCGCCGTCTTTTTGGTCCTATCAGGTCAGACCCCATTATTTCGATCTTTGGCGGTTGAGCCGGGATCAATTGATCGCCGCCGGGGTCCGAAAGGAACGGATCGAGACGGCCGGACTCTGCACCTCCTGCCGCACCGATCTCTTTTTCTCCTACCGAAAAGAAAAGATCACCGGCCGCTTCGCCACCGTTGCGGCTTTGACCTGATTTTTTAAGGGCGGGGCAAAAGGCGGCCCTGCAAGGACGGTGTAAGACCCTTCGCCTTCCAGAGGGGATTACTTGGGACCGAAGACCGGTCCCTGCGGTTTGGCCCCCGTCGGCCTTTTGGTCTTGCTCGGGGTCGAAACGGGTTTTTCTTTGGCCGGGCCGGCCTCGGATGGAGTGGGAGGGGCCTTTTCTTCGGCGCGGGCCGGTCTGGGCCTTTCGGCCAGGGCCTTGATCAGATCGGCGTCGGAAAACAGGTGGTCCATCATCCGGGCCAAAGATTCGCTGATGCTCTCCTGGTAATTCCCTTCGGAAAGGCTCCTGCCGAAGTTCGACCCTTCTCCGGCATAGGTCCTCTGGTAATAGAGGTGATTGGCCTTGTCCCGCACTTCCAGTTTGACCAGGACCTCGGAACGATAACGCTTTTCCTCAACGGTCCAAAATTTGACCAGAGACCCCCGGAGGATCTTTCCCTCTCCGGACGGGTTCTCTTCCACCTGGAAGCCTTTATTGCGAAAATGCTCTTTCAGGACCGATTGGACGAACCCGGCCGCCCCGTGTTCGTCGGCGGTGAGGATGACGATCCTTTTGTCCTTATTTTCCAGGTTCTCGCCGATCTCTCGGGGATTGGGCCTTTCGTCGCGGAAGGTTTCAAAAAAGATCTTGACCTCGGGGATGTGTTTGGGGGTTTCCCGGACCTTTTCCTTGGGTCGAAAATGGAGGGCGATGGTCTTTTCTTTTTCTTTTTTGTCTTCTTTAGCCGCCTTTTCCTTTTTGGCTTCTGGGGAGTCGGCCGCGTCAAGACGGAAAGGGCAGAGGAAAAGGCAAAGGAGGATAAGGTATACCGTTTTCATCAAGGCCGATCCTTCTTTTAAGAGATCGTGGTTTTCATCCGTTGCCGGTGAGGCGGCCGGGGCCGCCCTACATTCCCATGCCGATTACTTCGGTCCGAAGACCCCTTTGCCCGCCGGAGGTTGCCCGGATCCCGCCGCAGGGGCGTGGGCCAGGGCATTGAGAAAGGCGCCATCGGCAAACAGTTTATCCACAATCCGGGCGGCGGCGTTGCTGAAGCTCTCTTGATAATTTTCTTCGGAAAGGCTGTGGCCGAAGTTTTCCCCGGTCCCGACAAAAGTCCGGGAGAAAAGGACCGCCCCTTCCTTGTTTTTCACCTGCACCTTTAACTGGATTTCCGATTTGTACCGTCTCGTTTCAACGGTCCAAAATTTCAAAAGCGTTCCGGAAAGGACGGCTTGGGCCCCGCCGCTCCCTTCGGTCAGGGAAAATCCTTTATCTTGGAACTCTTTTTTCAGGACCGACCGCATGAATTGCTTGGGCTCGCCGCTGTCGGGGACCAGGATTTCGATCTCTTTATCTTTGTCCTCCTTGTTTACTCCCACCGCTTTCGGACGGGAGCGGGCGTCGGCGAAGTCGGCGATATAGATCTTGACCGACGGGACCTTTTTGGGTTTGACCTTGACCTTCTCCCGGGGGGAATACTTGAGATTGATCACTTTTTCCTTGGCCCAGACCCCGCCGGGGAGGAACAGACAAAGACACAAAAAGAGAATGATTTTCTTCAACCGTCTTCTCCTTTCCACGATCCGCCGGTTTTTTCTTTATAGATCAAGAGTATAGATCATCGTCCCCGAGGGGTCAAGGGGAAAAAGGGAAGGCCCCTTGCATTTTGTCAAGATTCGGCATACAGTATCAAAAGGGAGGCAAACCATGCAACCGCCGGCCGTGATCCTTTTGAGCGGAGGGTTGGATTCCGCCGTGACCCTGGCCATGGCCCGTGAGGCCGGGTTCGAATTGAACGCCCTGACCTTCTCCTATGGTCAGCGCCATCGCCGGGAACTGGAGGCGGCGGAGAAGGTCGCCCGCTTCTTGCAAGTCCGCCGCCACTTGTTTTTGGACCTGCCTTTGGACCGCTTCGGGGGATCGGCTTTGACCGCTGATTGGGAAGTGCCTAAGGACAGGGAGTTGAAGGAGATCCCCACGGATATCCCCATCACGTATGTCCCGGCCCGGAATACCGTTTTTCTCTCCCTGGCCCTGGCCTGGGCCGAAGTCCTGGGGGCGGCGGATATCTTTATCGGCGTCAACGCCTTGGATTACAGCGGGTATCCCGATTGCCGCCCTGCATTTATCGAGGCCTTTGAACAGGTCGCCCGCCTGGGGACCCGGGCCGGCGTGGAGGGCCGGTCTTTTACCATCCATACCCCTTTGATTCGCTGGACCAAAGCCCAGATCATTCGCAAAGGATGGGAATTGGGCGTGGACTTCTCCCTGACCCACACCTGTTACGACCCCACCGGGGAAGGAAAGGCCTGCGGGAGGTGCGACGCCTGCCGGCTCCGTCTGAAAGGATTTCTTGAGGCCGGCCTCGTGGATCCTGTGCCCTATGCCTTATCGGATTAAAGAGATCTACTATACCCTCCAGGGGGAAGGGGCCCAGGTCGGTCGGCCGGCCGTCTTCTGCCGTTTTTCCGGATGCAATCTCTGGTCCGGCCTGGAGAAGGATCGCTCCTCGGCCCTTTGCCGGTTTTGTGATACCGATTTTGTCGGGACCGACGGTCCCGGCGGGGGTGTCTTTGAAGGCCCCGAGGACTTGGCCGAGGCGGTGAAGAAAAAATTCCCTCACTTCCCCGAAGGGCGGCCCCTGGTGGTCTTGACCGGAGGCGAACCCTTACTGCAAGCGGATGAAGCCTTGATCCGGGCCTTGCATGAGCGGGATATGGAAGTGGCCCTGGAGACCAACGGGACCCTCATCCCCCCGCCGGGTGTGGATTGGATCAGTGTCAGTCCCAAGGCCGGCGTCGAGTGGAGACTGCGCACCGGATCGGAATTGAAATTGGTCTTCCCGCAAGAAGGATTGGATCCCCTGGATTATGAAGGAGGGGACTTCCGATATTTTTTCCTGCAACCTTGCGACGGTCCGGACCTGGAGGAAAATATCCGAAAAGCCGTCCGTTATTGTCTGGATCGTCCCCGCTGGCGTTTGAGCCTCCAACTGCACAAGAGGATCGGTCTCCCTTGACGGTTTTTGGGGAAGGGCTCATCGGATCTTTGGGGAAAGGGTCTTGAAGGCCTCGGTCCCGGATCGCTCGAGGAATTGGAAGATCACCGTCTCCGTGGTGGTGATGACCGCGCCGGCCTCGCGCAACCATTCGAGGGCCGTTTGATAGTCCGTTTTTTTTCGGGAGCAGACCGCATCCCGGACCACTTGCACCTTAAAGCCTTGACGGAGCAGCCCCGAGGCGGTCAAAAGGACGCAGACATGGGCCTCCATGCCGGTAAGGATAAACCGTTTTCGGCCGTCCCGGGTGATCCGTTCCAAAAATCCCGGCTCCCGGCAACAGTCGAAATGGGTCTTGACCAAGGGTTGCACCTCGGGTAAAAGCCCGCGGATTTCCGGCAGGGTGGATCCCAGCCCTTGCGGATATTGTTCCGTAAGCCAAACCGGGATCCCCAAAAGCCCGGCCGCTTCGATCAACAAGCGGCCGTTACGCACCACCTCTTCCCGGTATTTCATGACCGCCGCCAGTTTTTCCTGAAAATCGATCATCAACAAAGCCGTTTCTTGGGGCGGCAAAAGGAATCGGTCCATGGATCCCTCCTTGGGGAATTCGGCTCAAGGGTTTTCATCCAAGCGGCAGCTCAACAGGAGCAGGTCTTCTTCATAGGTGGTGGTCACCGGGTGAGGCATCTTTTGAAAGAGACGAATCATCCCCAGGTTCTGGGGTCGGGTATATACCATAAAGGCGGAAACCCCCTGCCGTTCGGCGGCCAGGGCCAGCTTCTGGAGAAGGACGGTGCCGATGCCCTTCCTTTGCCAAGGTTTCAGGACCGAAAAGGCCGCTTCGACCGCGTTTATCCTGCTGAGCCGGAAATAGGCCCCCACGCCGATGACCCGTTCAAAACCCGGTGGGCCGAGGACGGCGACGAGGGTCATTTCGTTTTCGTAGTCCACCGGAACGAGGCCGGTGAGGTCCCGCCGGGGGAAGATCGTCTTTTCCTGGAAGAAGCGGGCGGCCACGTCTTCCGGGTCCATTTGGTAAAAATGTTCCTGGATCAACCGTTCATCCGAGGGCTTGACCGGTCGAAAAAAGACGGACTGCCCCGCCACCGTCCGTTCTTCCTCCAGCCACTGGGGATAGACCCGGTTGTAGGCCGAAAGGAAGGTCCTTTCCCGCCCCAAGAGCCCCAGGGCCTTGGCTTGGTCGAAGAGGGAGGCCCGGAAATCAGGGTGGGCGATGCCGATCAAGGCCAGGGCCCGTTCTTCGATGGTCTTTCCGAAGAGGTGGGCCGCCCCGAATTCGGTGACCACGAAATGGACTTCTCCACCGGTCGTCCCAACGAGCCCCTTGTTCAAGCGGGCCAGGATACGGCTCCTCTTCCCTCCCCGTTCGGTCGAAGGGAGGAGGAAGATGGAGATCCCTCTTTCCGCAGCGGCGGCGCCTTGAAGAAAATCCAGGACCTCCAAGGTTCCTGAATAGGGGGCTACGGCCGAAGCTTCGAACCGGACCTGCCCGGTCAGATCCACGGCCGTGGCCTCATGAACGGCCACCATCCGCGCGTGTTTGGCGATCAGGAGCGGGTCGCAGACCTGATCGGCGGGATGGAATTCCACCAGGGGGTTCCGGTCCAAGAAGTCAAAAAGTTCGCGGGAGCCTATCGCCCCGCAGGCCACCGTTTTGCCCGGATAAGTCTCCTTGAACCGGTTGGTGATCACCCCCATTCGAAAGAGATGGAGGGCGGCGTCGTTCAAAAACGAGGTGTGGATCCCTAAGTCCTTTTTGCCCTCCAAGGCCCAGGGAGCGGTCTGGGGAACGATCCCCAGGCCGAGGTGCAAAGTGGCTCCGTCCTCGATCAAAGGGGCCGCCTGTCGGCCGATGGCCCGGGCCAACTCCACGACGGGCGGCCCCTTGAGGGTGATCAGTTCCTCGGTTTGTTCCACCAAAATATCCACTTCATCCACATGGATAACACCTTGTCCCCCGACCCTGGGCATGCGGGGGTTGACCTGGGCGATGACCAGTTCCGCGGCCCGGGCCGCGGCCAAGGTCACATCCACAGAGATCCCCAGGCTCATCCACCCTTCTTCATCGGGGGGAGAGACCTGGATCAGGGCGACATGGAGGGGGAGGAGGCGTTTGTGGAAGAGGCGGGGCACCGCGGAAAGGGGGACGGGGGATAAGAAGCGCCTGTTTTTTGAAAACCCGCCCCTTGCGGCCGATCCCGAAAAAAAGGACCGGAGGGTGAACCGGTCTCCCTGACTTTCCTCGGCGATCCGGCTGAAGGGGAGGATCCCCCGCCCGGGGAGGTGGATGATTTCTACATCGGCCAACCGAGGGGATTGCCGAATCAGTTCCCGCACCAGGGTGCGAGGTAAGGCGCAACCCGTGCCGATAAAGACCCTTTGGCCGGAGCGGATACGGCCGACGGCTTCTTCGGCGGAAAGGCACTTCTTGCGGAAGGCCTCCGATCTACTGCAAACACCCATCCGACCCTCCTGGGTGAAGGGTTGGGGCCGATGCTTTCCTTGCGCCTCCTGGGCCGCTGTGTACCCTCTCTTTCGTCGACGGGCCTTTCCCGCCGATCAGGACTTCTTTTGGGGCGGGTGGACGGTCAGGACGGAACAGGTGGCCCGCCGGACCACCTTTTCCGCTGTACTGCCCAGGAAGAAGTGGGCCAAACCGGTCAATCCGTGGGTGCCCATGACCACCAGATCGACCTTCTCCTGTTCCACGAAATTGAGGATCTCCGTGGCCGGGTGTCCCGACAAGATGCGGATAAAGACCTGGCGGTAGTCCCCGATCTTGGGGAGATAACCCTTCTCCATCTGCTCCATGGCCCTCCGACCGGCATCTTCGGTAAATTGGATGCTGGCTTGTTCGGAGATAAAATCTTCCATGACCGGTGAGGGGAAGACCAGGGGCGGTACGACATGGAGGAGGATCAGCTGGGCTTGATACTTCAGGGTCAAATCCAAGGCCAGGTCAAAGGCCTGGTCGGCGTTTTCCGAAAAATCGGTGCAGAAGGCGATCTTCGAAACGGTTACCATGGGTCACCTCTCGGCGGAATGGAATGGAACGGCTGGTTTCATTTTACCCCCTTTGGGGACGGTGTCAACCTATTATGGGGGGTGACGGTTTCGGTTAAAAGAAAAGGGTTTTCCCGCCGAAAGTCGGGATAATAGACCTCGGAACTGTCCAGGGATTGGACGTGGATTTCTTCAAAGCCCAATTCGATAGCCGCTTCCACTACGGCCTCGTATTCGGCGGGAGGCAAGGGGCGGTGGATCTCAGGGATTTCCCCGCTTCGGTAACAAGGGCGATATTGGGCCATGAGGCTTAAGGGGATCTCGGTGGAGAGGGAGGCGAGGACGGTCAAGACCTGGATGCCCTCTCGGACACCGCCGGGCAGGACCAAATGGCGGACCAAAAGGCCCTTTCGCCCGATCCCTTCCCGGTCGGTTTGCAACGGCCCTACTTGTCGGAACATCTCTCGCACCGCCCATTGGTTGCGGCGGGGATAATCCGGGACATGAGAAAACCGCTTCCCCCGTTTGTCGGAGGCGTACTTCATGTCCGGGAGGTAGATGTCCACCACTCCGTCCAACAAGGCCAGGGTGGTCTCCGACAGGTAGCCGTGGGTGTTGTAAACGATGGGGAGGCGCAATCCTTGATCGGCGGCGATATCCAATGCAGAAAGGATAAAAGGGAGATGAGGGGTGGGAGAGACCAAATCCAAATTATGACACCCCTGGGCCTGGAGGTCGAGAAAGAGCCCGGCCAAGGCCTCGACACTTTTTTCCTCCCCCAGGTCTTCCTGACTGATTTGATAGTTTTGGCAGTAAAGGCAATGAAGGGCGCAGCCGGTGAAGAAGACCGTCCCGGCGCCGTGGACTCCGCTCAAGGGAGGTTCTTCGCCGAAATGGGGCAGGGCCCGGCAGACCTTGGCGGTTCCTCCTTGCCGACAGAACCCCCGTTCTCCGGCCAGACGGTTCACCCCACAGGCCCGGGGGCAGAGGGTGCACGAGGACAAGAGCGCCCAGGCCCGGCCGATTTTTTCTTTCAGCCCTCCAGATGACCGGATGGTGAGCCAAAGGGGTGGGTCCAAAGACATGGTTTCCTTAGCCTAAATAAACATTTCTTTTACCGATGGATGAAAGCGCCGTTTGGTCCAAGGGAAAAATTCCCCTTGCCTCTGAGGCCGGGGATAGTATAACAGAAAAAAAAGATTTCGAGGATGGATCACTTCAAAATCAAAAACAAGGCGCGGATTCTTTATGAAGGGGAAGCGGGTGATCATCGGTTTTACCGTCCGGGAATGGATCCTAATCGGTCTTTTCATGGCCGGGATCGCTGCGGCGGCAGTCCTCCAGACCGTTCAAGGGCGGGAAGGGCACTATAAAGAATTCATCCGTCGGGCCGAGATCATCGGCCGGGCCCTGGAGGCCTTCGCCCGCGACCATCAGGGGAGATATCCCGGGGACGGTCAAAACACCCAGAGTCCTCCAGGCTTGAGCCCGAATTACTTGGAATGGAAAGAGGAATGGAACATCGATTACGAGGTCCATGAAAACGGGCGGGGCGGGAAATACATCGCCCTGGAATACTTGGGCCCTTACAAACCGGGTCAGACCTACCATTCCAGCGGATTGACCCGGGATCCGGAGAAAAGGAGGCTTTACGGAAAGGGGCAAAGGATCCCCGGGTCTTTGAACCGCATCTGGGTATATTATGAGGAGGCCCCTATTTTTGAATGATTTTTCAAAACCCCTGCCCAGGGTAGAAAGGGCCGATTTTTCCCTTTCTTTGACGAGGAACGACGGTTAACCAAACGATTCGGGGGAGGGCGGGATCAGGGGTTTTCTCCGTGGGTCCGGATGATCAGGCCTTCCAGATGGATGCGGTTTTGAGCCAGGGAATTCCTGTGGACGGAAAACAGGAAGGCCCCTTCGTTCATCTCCGGTTTCAAGTAGGGGAGACAAAAACGGCGGAACTTTTCCATCGAGAGGGTATTGAGCACATCAAAACCGGCCGCCCCCTTTTCCGACCCTTTTTTCCATGAAATCGGCCGACCCTGGCGATCGCCGGGGATCTCCCGATCCAAAAGAGGAATCAGGTCCACCTTGTCCTTGTCCACCGTGCCCAGGAGGCGGATGAAATTCACCGGAATGGCCTTCTTGCGGCAGGGAAACTTATAGAACATCCGACCCTCGGCGTCGAAGTGGATTTCCTTGTAATTGGTCCCCAGCTCCCAGGTCAAGGAACGAATGTTGTGGTTGATGGCGATGTCCTGCAGCCCCAGGCGGATGTTTTTCAGGTGAAAAACATCCGCCTGACCCGGATTCGAGGACGCGGAGTCCGGAAAAGAGGTTTGGAGGAGATGGCGAAGATAGGCACCGGAGAGATGTTCATTTTCCACCGTAAGGGCCATGATCTCCTTGTTCAGGGAGCGTATGGTCTTCCTCCATCCCTCCGTCGCCCGCCGGGCGTATACGTTTTGATAGTGCTCCAAAGAGGCCGGATCCCGTTCGTGGTTCAACTTCTCATAGGCCAAGTTGATCTCGGCCACCTTCCGGTTGCGTTGACGGATGGCATCGGGATCCTCACCGGCGGCGCGGTCCGGGTGGTAGATTAGAAGCAAGGCCCGGTATGAGGCCTTGACCAGGGCGAAGAGATCCCGACCGGATAGATTCCGGACCATGGCCGGTGTAATGCCTAAGACCTCAAAAGGGTTTCTGGATCGCATAAGCCCCATAGTATAACGGATTATCCCGACGAATTCAACGAAAGTCGGAACCGACTAATAGAAAAGGGGCTTTGACCTTCACCAGGACGGTCCCCGATCGGTGATCGCCGGGGATTCCGGAAAGATCTTGCCGGGATTGAGGATCCCTTTAGGGTCAAAGAGGTCCTTGATCTTTTTCATCCAGGAGAGGGAAACCGGGTCCACTTCCAAGGATAGATAAGGGGCCTTGGTCAAGCCGATGCCGTGTTCTCCGGAAAGGGTGCCCCCCAGGTCGAGGACGGTCCGAAAGATCTCGGGGACCGCCCGGCGGGCCCGTTCGCTTTCGGAAGGGTCCTTGCCGTCGTACATGATGTTGACATGGATGTTGCCGTCGCCGGCATGACCGAAACTGACGATGGTGAGCCGAAGACGCCGCCCGATCTCCTCGAAACGGCGGACGGCCTCCGGGATCTGAACCCGCGGAACGACGATGTCTTCGTTGATCTTATGGGGTTTCAGACGGAACAAGGCCGGGGAAACGGCCCGGCGGGCCTTCCAAAGGTCCTCGGCCTCTTCCTTCCCCGAAGCGGCGCGGATCTCTTGGGCCCCGATCCGTCGGCAGACCTGCTCAATCAGGTTGGCTTCCCGGGCCACGGCCTCGCGGAGGCCGTCCACTTCGATGAGCAGGAGGGCCTGGGTCCAAGGAGGTATTCCCAAGTGGAGATAGTCCTCCACACAGGCGATGGAGGCCCGGTCCATGAATTCCAGAACGCAGGGGAGGATCCCCGCCCGAAAAACCTCGACCACGGCCTCGGTCGCCCCTTCCAGGCGGTCAAAGAAGACCAGGAGGGTCCGGCGCGCTTCAGGCAAAGGGAGGAGTTTCAGGGTCATTTCGGTGATGATCCCCAGGGTCCCTTCCGATCCGACGAGGAGGCGGGTCAGGTCATACCCCACCACTCCCTTGGCGGTCTTGACACCGGTGCGGATGATCTCTCCGCTGGGGAGGACCGCTTCCAGACCCAGGACATAATCGCGGGTCACCCCGTATTTCACCGCCCGCCCGCCGCCGGCGCATTCGGCGACATTACCGCCTAAAGTGGAAAAGGCCGAGGAGGAAGGATCCGGAGGATAAAAAAGTCCCCGACCTTCCACGGCCTGCTGAAAATCGCGGGTGATCACCCCCGCCTCGGCGACGGCCGTCAGGTTTCCTGGATCGACGGCCAAGATCCGGTTCATCCGCAAAAGGACCAACACGATCCCGCCCTTGATGGGGACCGAGCCCCCGCTCATGCCCGAACCGGAACCCCGGGGGATGACCGGGAAACCCATACGGTCGGCCAGATGGAGGATTTCCGCGACCTCCCTGGCTGATCCCGGAAAGACGACGCCGTCGGGTCGGGCCTGGATTTGGGTGGCGTCATAGGCGTAGGCCCAAAGATCGGTCTCGGCGTCGGTGACCTGACCGGGCCCGACGATATTTTCCAAGGCTTTTCGAAGAGACTTGTCCATCGTTAAAAGCCTATCATAAAAAAGACCCGGTATCCAGGACAAAAGAGGGAACCCCAGCGCGGGACCCGGCTCCTCTTCGGGTTCCTTAGGGCCATCATTATAACAAGAGAAGGAGGCGGAAAAAGAGGTTGACAAAAGGGGGCTTTCTTGCCAATAGTTATCCCTGTCGTGATCGTGCAGACCGTTGTCGAGAAGGGGGCGACAGGAAGGTGCTCCAAAGGGCCGGCAGCGGTAGATTTGTAAAAAGGTGGCTTGGGAACGATGTTTCTTCAGCTCAGTCCGGAACAAAAAGCGGTTCAGGAAGAGGTACGGGCCCTGGTGGCCCGAGAAATCGCCCCTAGGGCCGCGGAAATAGACGCCCGGGATGAATTTCCCCAATCCAGTTATGAGGCCTTCGTCCGTTCAGGCTTGTTGCGCCTTTCCCTTCCCCGCGCATACGGCGGTCGGGATGCGGACACCACCACTCTGTGTTTGGTCATTCGGGAGATCTCCAAGGCCTCACCGGCTTCAGCCCTGTTGGTTTTTCCCACCCAGGCCCTGATCCGTACCTTACGGGAAGTGGGTAACGAAGAACAAAAAAGGCGCTTCTTCTCCGAGATGGCCGCCGGGGACAAGCTGGGCGGCTTTTGCCTGACCGAACCCAATCACGGCTCCGATGCCGGTTCCCTCCAGACCCGGGCGGTGTTGAACGGGGGACACTATATCGTCAACGGCACCAAGACCTTCATCACTTTAGGGCCTCATGCCCATTATTACCTGGTCTTTGTCCGCACCGGGCCGGGGAAGCGAACGGCCGGGGTCAGCGCCTTGATCGTCCCCCGCACGGCGCCGGGCCTGTCTTTCGGGAAAAAGGAACGGAAGATGGGCCTGGGGGGGTCGGTGACCTCGGAGATGATTTTTCAACAGGTCCCCGTTCCCAGGGAAAACCTGCTCCTCCAGGAAGGAGAAGGCTGGAAAATCCTTTCCCGTCACGCCAATGTCATGCGGGTTTGGGGGGCGGCCTCCATGGCTTTGGGGATCGCCGAAGGGGCCTATGAAGCGGCCTTGGAATTCGCCCGTCACAGGACCCAATTTAAACGATTGATCGCCTCGTTTCAGGCCGTGGCCTTCATGTTGGCCGACATGAAGACCCGGATCGAGGCGGCCAAGTCCCTGATCTTCCGCACGGCGGCCTTGATCGACGCCAAGGAAGGGAGTTTTCACGATATCGAGACCCTCGTGTCCATGTGCAAGTATTACGCATCGGATGTGGCCATGAAGGTGACGGTGGACGCCGTACAGATCTGGGGCGGGGCCGGCTACATGAAAGGGTCCCCGGTGGAGCGGCTCATGCGCGACGCCAAGGCGGTCCAGATCTTTGACGGCACCAACCAGATCCAACGGATGATCGTTTCCAAAAACCTCATTTTGGGGGGGTGAAAAAGGAGACGGCCGTCTCCGGGCCCTTCGAAGTCACAGGGAATAAGCAATCTGGACCCTAACGATTCCAGGAGGAGGAACACGTCATGCGACCTTATTTCGAAAAGATGGATCCTTTAGGCAAACCCCTTAAACCGTCTCAGGTGGAAAAGATGGCCGAGAATCGGGCCCAGATCGAGGCGGTGGTCCGGGAACTTGAGGCTGAGATCCAGCGGGTCAAGGAGGCCGGACTGCCCGCGGAAAAGATCCGGGAGCGGGGGGAGATGACCGTTTGGGACCGGATTGAGTATTTAGTCGATCCAGGTACCTTTTGTCCTTTGCATACGCTCTATAATCCCCGCAACAACGAGGAAGGGACCACTGGGGTGGTTGACGGACTGGCCCGGATCAGCGGCCGCTGGTGCGTCCTGATCGGGTTCGACAACAAGGTCATGGCCGGGGCCTGGATAGCCGGGCAGGCCGAAAATCAACTGCGCGTTACCGACCTGGCCAAACGCCTCCATGTCCCCTTGGTCTGGCTGGTCAACTGTTCGGGGGTCAAGCTGACTGAACAGCAGGAAGTCTACGCCGACCGCCGGGGGAACGGGGCCACCTTTTTCCGCCACGCCGAACTGGAAAAGCTGGGCATCCCGGTTTTGGCCGGGATTTACGGAACCAATCCAGCCGGCGGAGGATATCAAGGGATCAGTCCGACCATCCTTTTGGCCCACAAGAACTGCAACATCGCCGTCGGGGGCGGGGGGATCGTCAGCGGCATGAGTCCCAAAGGCTTTTTCGATGAGGAAGGGGCGGAACAGATCATCGAGGCCACCCGCCACTTCAAGCAAGTCCCGCCGGGGAGCGTCAAGATCCATTATGACCACACTGGATTTTTCCGGGCCGTCTTTGAAGAAGAGACCCAGGTCTTGGACGCCCTGAAAGAATACATGACCCAGATCCCGGCCTATCATCCCCGCTTTTTCCGGGTGGCCGAACCGGCCGAACCCCTGTATCCCATTTCCGACCTTCCCTCCATCATCCCCTTCAACCAGAAGGCGGTCTATGAGTTCGAAAACGTCTTGGCCCGTCTGGTGGACGGAAGCGAGCACTTGGAATTCCGGCCGGACTTCGGTCCGGAGGTTTACACCGGCTTGGTCAAGGTGGACGGTTTTCTTTTGGGAGTCATCGGCAACCGTCAGGGTTTTTTAGGGGCCGATTATCCGGAATACACGGACGAATATGTCGGCATCGGCGGCAAGCTCTACCGCGAGGGCCTGATCAAAATGAACGAATTCGTCACCCAATGCGGCCGAGACCGGGTGCCTATCGTCTGGTTCCAGGATACCAGCGGCATTGATGTGGGCGACATCGCCGAAAAGGCCGAGCTGTTGGGCCTGGGCCAGTCCTTGATCTATTCCATCGAACAGACCGATGTCCCCATGATGCTGGTGGTCTTGCGCAAAGGTACGGCGGCGGCCCATTACATCATGGGCGGGCCTACGGCCAACAACCACAACGCCTTCACCTTGGGGACGCCGACCACCGAAATCTATGTCATGCACGGGGAGACGGCGGCCGTGGCCTCTTATTCCCGTCGTCTGGTCAAGGAAAAGGATGCGGGCCGTCCCCTCCAACCGGTGATTGAGAAGATGAACGAACTGGCCAGGCAATACTATGAACAGTCCAGACCCATCTATTGCGCCAAAAGGGGATTTGTGGACGAGGTCGTGCCTTTTGAAGACCTCAGGCGCTATCTTCAGGCCTTCGCCGCCTGTGTCTATCAGAATCCCAAATCCATTTGTCCCCAGCATCAGATGATGCTCCCCCGTCTGATCCGGTCTCAGATCGTGAAGGGATTGGATCGTCCCAAGCGGAAAAAGGGGTGATGGTCGAGGAGGGAAGATGTCCGGGAGGTCAGGATTCGGTCCGCCCGTTTTGCGGGCCTCATTTTTTCGGGGTTTGATTTGGCCTTTGGTCCTTTGTTGGGTCCTGGGGGCGGGGTGCGCCGAAAAAAAGGCCGAGGCCCCCAAGGGCGGGCGGGACCGGCCCGTGCCGGTGACGGTCGCCCCGGTTGAAAGCATGACCGTCCCCGTCCAAATCACGGCCATAGGCAATGTAGAGGCCTCCTCCACGGTGGCGGTCAAGGCCCGGGTCACGGGCGAGCTGAAACGGGTCCATTTTAAGGAAGGGCAGGATGTCGCTCAAGGGGCCTTGCTTTTTTCCGTCGACGCCTTGCCCTATGAGGTGGAATTGCGCAAGGCCGAGGCCGCCTTGGCCCGGAGTCAGGCCCTGGCCAAAAAGGCCGAGGAGGACTTGCGTCGGTACCAAGAATTGGTAAAAAAGGACTATATCAGCCGGGAGCAATATGACCAGGCGGTCACCAATCTGGACGCCTTGAGGGCCCAGGTGAAGGCCGATCAGGCCTTGGTCGAAAGCGCCCGACTCCAGCTGGAATATTGTTCCATTCGGGCGCCCATTTCCGGCCGCACCGGTCTGCTCCAGGTCGACGAAGGCAACACGGTTCGGGCCAACGATGAAAAGCCCTTGGTGGTCATCAATCGCATTCAACCGGTCTTTTGCACCTTCGCCGTGCCCGAACAGGACCTGGCCCGGATCAAACGATATGCCGGTCAAGGAAGGCTCAAGGTCGAGGCCCGCATCCCCGGGGCCGAAGACCGTCCGGAAGAAGGAACCCTCTCCTTCATAGACCAATCGATCGATAAAAGCACCGGGACCATCCGATTGAGGGGGGTCTTCCCCAACCGGGAAAAACGATTGTGGCCGGGTCAGTTCGTCAACTTGACCCTGACCTTATATCAAAGGCCGGACGCCCTGGTGGTCCCCTCCCAGGCCGTTCAGACCGGGATGAAGGGGGAATATGTCTTTGTGGTCAAGGCGGAGATGAAGGCGGAACACCGGCCAGTCCTCACCGGCCCGAGCTTGAACGGCAAAACGGTGGTTGAACAAGGCCTGGCCAAGGGGGAATGGGTGGTGACGGACGGCCAATTCCGCCTCTTCCCCGGAGCCAAGGTCCAGATCAAGAACGCGAAGGCGGCGCCGGCCAAAGGAGAGGCCCGCCCATGAACCTGGCAGGGATCTTCATCCGCCGCCCGGTCATGACCACCCTGGTCATGATGGGCATCCTGATCTTCGGAGTGGCCGGCTACCGCTCTCTACCGGTCAATGACCTGCCCAATGTGGATTTCCCGACCATAATGGTCACGGCCAACCTCCCCGGGGCCAGTCCGGAGACCATGGCCTCGGCCGTGGCCACCCCGTTGGAAAAGGAGTTTTCCACCATCGCCGGCCTGGATTCCATGTCTTCGGTCAATGGACAGGGGGTGACCCAGATCACCCTTCAATTCGTCCTGGAAAGGAATCTCGATGCGGCGGCCCAGGATGTGCAGTCGGCCATCACCAAGGCCTCCCGCCAGTTGCCGCCCGACTTGTCCTCCCCCCCTTGGCTCCGCAAGGTCAATCCCGCGGATCAACCCATCTTGTTCCTGAACCTGCGTTCCTCCCTCCTCCCTTTGTCCCTCCTCGACGAATACGCCCAGACCCTCCTGGCCCAAAGGATCTCCATGGTCAGTGGTGTGGCCCAGGTCACGGTTTACGGTTCGCAAAAATACGCCGTCCGCATCCAACTCAATCCCCGGGTCATGGCCTCGCGGGGGATCGGTATCGACGAAGCGGCCTCGGCGGTGAAGAACAGCAATGTCAATCTGCCTACGGGCAGCCTCTCCGGTCCTTACCAGACCTACACCATTGAATCTTCAGGTCAGTTGTATAAGGCCGAGGCCTTTCGGCCGATCATCGTCGCCTACCGCCAGGGGGCGCCGGTGCGGCTGGACCAAATCGGCCGGGTGTTGGACAGCGTGGAAAACAACAAGGTGGCCAGTTGGTACCTCAACGAAAGGTCCATCGGGTTGGCCATTCAACGACAACCCGGGACGAACACCATCGAGGTGGTCGACCGGATCAAAAAACTTTTGCCTGTCTTACAGGAACAACTGCCGGCCTCGGCCGAGGTGGTGGTTCTCTTCGATCGCTCGGAATCCATCCGGGAATCGGTTAACGAAGTCCAGTTTACCCTGATCCTGGCCGTCGTCCTCGTGGTCCTGGTGATTTTTTTCTTCCTACGCAACCTGTCGGCCACGGTCATCCCCAGTCTGGCCTTACCCATGTCCATCGTGGCCACCTTCGCCGTCATGTATATGATGGGGTTCAGCATCAACAACCTCTCCCTCATGGCCCTGATCCTCTGCGTAGGCTTCGTGGTGGACGACGCCATCGTCATGCTGGAAAACATCGTCCGTCACATGGAAAAAGGGGAAGAACCCTTTGCCGCCTCCCTGACCGGTTCCAGAGAGATCAGCTTCACCATCCTTTCCATGACCCTTTCCCTGGCCGCCGTTTTCATCCCGGTCCTTTTCATGGGCGGCCTCTTAGGGCGGCTCTTCCGGGAATTCGCCGTGACCATCATCGCCGCCATCCTCGTCTCCGGATTCGTTTCCCTGAGCCTGACCCCCATGCTCTGCAGCCGTTTCCTGCGGCCCCCCCAAACCCTCCGGCACAGTCGGATCTACTGGGCCTCGGAACGCTTTTTCAACGGCATGCTCAGGCTCTACGACCTCAGTCTGAAGAAGGTTTTGGAATACCGGAGGACGACTATGGTCGTCACCGGCCTGACCCTTTTGGCCACCGTTTACCTCTTCATCGTCTCACCCAAAGGGTTCTTGCCCAGTGAAGACACGGGTCAGATCATGGCCTTCACCGAGGCGGCCCAGGGAATTTCCTTTGAAAACATGGTCCGCCATCAACAGGCCGTGGCCGAGATCATCCGTCGCGACCCCAATGTGGAGTCTTTCACCTCCACGGCCGGGGTGGGGGGATTGAGTGCCACGGCCAATTCGGGCCGTCTGTTCATCCGCTTGAAGCCCCGTTCGGAAAGGAAGCTGAACGCCGACGAGGTAATCCAGTCCTTGCGGCCCAAGCTGGCCGGGGTGCCCGGGATCCAGGTCTTCCTCCAGAACCCCCCTCCCATTCGTATCGGAGGACAGATCACCAAGGGGGACTATCAATACACCCTGCAGTCCCCGAATACGGAAGAACTGTATCGAACGGCCTCTGTTTTCGAATCCCGTCTGCGGGCCCTTGGGGAACTGCAGGATGTCTCCAGCGATTTACAACTCAAGAACCCTTTGATCCGAGTGGAGATCGACCGCAACAAGGCCACGGCCTTAGGCGTCACCGTGGCCCAGATCGAAGACGCCCTTTTCACGGCCTACGGGTCCAGGCAGATTTCCACCATTTACGCCCCCAACAACCAGTACCAAGTCATCATGGAAGTGGAACCCCCATACCAATCGGACCCCGCGGCCTTGTCGTTGTTGAACATCCGATCCCGAACCGGCTTGTTGGTGCCTCTGGAGACCGTGGCCCGACTGAGCCGCGGCCTCGGTCCTGCGGTGGTCAACCATTCCGGACAACACCCGTCGGTGACCCTCTCTTTCAATCTCCGACCCGGCGTGGCCTTGAGCGACGCCGTGGCCGCCGTGGAAAGGACGGCCCAAGGGGTCCTTCCTTCCTCGGTGACGGGCAGTTTTCAGGGATCGGCCCAGGCCTTCCAGACCTCCCTCCAAGGTTTGTGGTTGCTCCTCTTTTTGGCCGTAATGGTCATCTATATCGTCCTAGGCATCCTCTATGAGAGTTTCATCCATCCCCTGACCATCCTCTCCGGCCTGCCTTCGGCGGCCTTCGGGGCCTTGCTCACTTTACGGATCTTCCACATCGAGTTGAGCATCTACGCCTTTGTGGGGATCATTATGCTCATCGGCATCGTCAAGAAAAACGCCATCATGATGATCGATTTCGCTCTGGAGGCCCAGCGCAACGAAGGTAAGCCCGCAGCCGAGGCCATTTATCAGGGATGCCTGATCCGTTTTCGGCCGATCATGATGACCACCATGGCCGCCTTGATGGGTACCCTGCCCATTGCCCTGGGTTTCGGGGCCGGGGCCGCGTCCCGACGGCCGTTGGGCTTGGCGGTAGTCGGGGGGTTGGTCTTTTCCCAGCTTCTGACCCTCTACATCACCCCCGTCTTTTATCTTTACATGGAAAAATTCCAGGCGTGGTTCGGACGGTTCAGGAAACATCAGGCCGAAAAAACCACCCCTGAATCAGCCCTGACGCTTAACTCTTGATACTGGATACTGGATACTGGATCCACGATCCTTTCTCCTGCATTCTGAACTCCGAACTAAAAACGTGAAGCGTTCCTCGTGAAGCGTATCTCGTTCATGGTTACTTGGGTTCATTGGGTTACTAGGGTTTACTCTGAACTCTGAACTCCGAACCCATGATGCTGGATCCTTGAATCTGGCAACTAAACGCTGAATTCTGGACTGAAGAAAAGACTGAAAAGACTGCGAATGAACGGACCTTAACACCGAACCCATGAGTCAGGTAAGGTAGGACGAAAGGGGGCTGGGTGTGGGATCGTTCTTTGGCCGCCGGGGTAAGGTCTTATTCTTTGAGTTCCAACCAATAAAAAGCGCAGATCACCAGGGAATGGCGGATGAATCCTCCCCGAATCAAGTCCTTGACCTCCCGGAAAGGGAAAAGGACGACCTCGATTTCTTCGGATTCTTCCAAGGCGGTCTCGGCCGTTTTTCTCGCGTTTCGGGCCAAAAAGGTGTGGCAGCGGTTGTTTAGGAAGGCCGGATTGGGATGGACGAAACCCAGGTATTCCCAATGGTCCGAGGCATAACCCGTTTCTTCCAAGAGTTCCTTTCGCCCGGCTTCTAAAGGGGTGAGGCCGGTGTCCACGATCCCGCCGGGGATCTCCACAGTGGTCTCGTTGAGGCCGAAGCGGAATTGGCGGATGAGGACCACTTCTTCCTTCTCGGTCAAAGGGATGACGTTGACCCAATCCGGACTTTCCAGGACATAAAAAGGGGCCTCTTGGCCGTTCCTGGGTAAGAGGTAGCGGTCTTCCCGGATGTCGAAGATCCTATAAGAAGCCAACGGACGGGAACCGGTTTTTTTCCACTTCTGTGAGATGGGCATAAAAAAGTCTCCTTGGGCGTTTGAATCCTACCCTTGTCCGGCCCTTTTTTGACCCGGACCTTTAAAGGGACGGTCGGTCGAGGGGAAGGGGCTTCAGGGGAGGGTTTGATTTTTCCCCCTCCTTAAGTTATGGTAAACCTATCCGCCGAAGGGGGCAAGATGAAAGTCAGGTATCGGGTTTTCGTGGAAGGGATCGTCCAAGGGGTGGGGTTTCGCCCTTTTGTCCATCAGTTGGCCCGGGCCGGGGACCTGAAGGGTTATGTGACCAACACCGCCCAGGGGGTGGAGATGGAGGTGGAGGGGGAGGAAGACAGGCTCGAAGTTTTTTTTCGGACCTTGCTGGAGTCTCCGCCGCCCTTGGCCCGCATCACCGCTTTGAAAAAAATATCCGTCCCCCTGAAGGAAGATGGAAAGGGATTCGTCATCAGGGAAAGCAGCGTCCAAGGGGAGCGGTCGGCCCTCATTACCCCGGACACGGCCACCTGCCCGGACTGCCTCAGGGAACTTCGCGATCCACTGGACCGCCGCTACCGCTACCCTTTCATCAACTGTACTTACTGCGGTCCTCGCTATACTATCATAAGGGATATCCCTTATGACCGTCCCCATACCACCATGGCCTCCTTCATCATGTGCCGGGAATGCGCCGCCGAATACCATTCCCCGGAGGATCGCCGATTCCATGCCCAGCCCAATGCCTGTCCGAAATGCGGCCCCCGCGTTTATCTCCATGACCGGGAGGGCCGACCCCTAAATAGTTCCGAGCCGATCAGGGACGCCGCCCGTCTTTTGCATAAGGGCCGTATCCTGGCCGTAAAAGGGTTGGGAGGGTTTCATTTGGCTGTGGATGCCGTCCAAGAAGAGGCCGTGCGGAGACTAAGGGCTTTAAAACATCGCGAGGAAAAACCCTTGGCCTTGATGGCCAGGGATGTGGAGGCCGTAACCGCCTTCGCCTGGGTCGACGAAGAGGATAGAGACATCTTGGAATCCCCGGAACGGCCCATCGTCCTCCTCAGAAAAAAAGAGCCCAACCCCATCGCTCCTTCCGTGGCCCCGACCAACCGCTACTTCGGGGTCATGCTCCCTTATACGCCCCTGCATCACCTCCTGATGGATTACGGCTTCATCGCTCTGGTCATGACCAGCGGAAATCTTTCGGAAGAACCCATTTGTCGGGAAAACGACGAGGCCTTCCGCCGCTTGCAGGGTATCGCGGATTTCTACTTGATCCACGACCGGGAAATTTATCTGCGATGCGACGATTCCATCGTTCAGAAGGTCGGCCGGGAGATGAGGGTCCTTAGGCGATCCCGGGGATTCGTTCCGGTTCCGATTTTTTTAAAGGAACCCCTTTTGCCCATCTTGGCCTGCGGGGCGGAGTTGAAAAACACCGTCTGTCTGACCAAAGGCGACCGGGCCTTTTTGAGCCAGCACATCGGCGACCTGGAGACCATGGAGACCCTGGAGTTTTTTCAACAGACCATCGAACATTTGAAACGGATACTGGAAATCGAACCCCAGATCGTCGCCTATGACCTGCACCCCGATTATTTGAGCACTCGCTTCGCCTTGGAGCGGAAAGGGGTGCGGTTGATCGGGGTCCAGCATCATTTTGCCCACATGGTCAGTGGTATGGCCGAACACGGTCTTAAGGAAAAGGTCATCGGCCTGTCCCTGGACGGCACCGGGTACGGCCTGGACGGGCAGATCTGGGGGGGAGAGGTCCTGGTGGGGGATTTGTCTTCGTTCGAGCGGAAAGGCCATTTGGAATACCTGCCCCTACCCGGCGGGACCAAGGCGATCCGGGAACCATGGCGCATGGCCATAAGTTATCTGTATAAGGCCTATGGGGATGATTTCTACCGCCTAGACCTGCCGGTGATAAACCGGCGTCCGAAAGGACAGCGAGAGATCTTGGGGCGGATGATCCGCCGCCGGATCAACAGTCCCTTGACTTCCAGTTGCGGCAGACTCTTTGACGGGGTGGCGGCCTTGATCGGATTGCGTGAGGTCGTGGCCTTTGAGGGCCAGGCGGCGATGGAGCTGGAGATGATTCAGGATCCGGCGGAGACTTCTTTTTATCCCAATGAAGTCTCTCCGGAAGAGGGCCGATATCTCATCCGACCGGCCCCGATCATCCGGGCCGTCGTTGAAGACCTCCGCCGCGGGATCTCACCGGCCCGGATCAGCCGTCGTTTCCACCTGACCTTGATGGAGGTCTTCACTCGGATCTGCTTGATCCTCCGAGAGGAATCGGGGATTGAAAAGGTAGTCTTAAGCGGCGGGGTCTTTCAAAACCGCACCTTTTTAGCCGGGATGGAAGAACGACTCAAGCAGGAAGGCTTTCAAGTGTACAGCCAGGTCCGGGTCCCCACCAACGACGGAGGGATCGCCCTCGGCCAGGCCGTCGCCGCCCACTATGTCCATCAACGCTTGATGGAGGAAAAAGGGGGCGGTCTTTCTTCTCCGGCCGCCTTTCCTGCTTTCGAGGGGCGGCCATGATCGCTTCCCTTCACCCATGTATCGTCAAGGACATCAACATCCTTTGCGCCGGACGATCGTTGACCGACTCGGAAAAGAGACGCTTGAAAAAAAGCCGGGCGGTCATCGTTCCTCAGGGGATCCGCCCCGATGTCTATCGGGAGTGTCGACTTCTGGTGCCCCATGTCTTTCCCAACTACGACTTACGCTTCCCTTTGGAAGGGAAGGTCGGCGATGCCTTGCTTTTCGCCTATTTCCAGGTCCCCCACCCCAAGACCCTCGTCTTTCAAAACCGTCTCGAATTTTCCGCCCTCTATCCGAATCCGACCTTGTTACTCGGGGTATTGGGGGAATTCCCTTGGGTCCTGAAAGGGGACCGGGGCGGAGAAGGGGATTTCGTTTATCTTATCCGCTCCTTGGAAGAGCTGGAAGCAAAACTGGTCCTTTTGCCCGCCGGGTTTATCTTGCAGGAATGGATCGACCACGGGGGCAGGGATCTTCGGGTGGTGGTCCTCTATGACCTGTTTTTGGCCTACTGGCGGGTTCAGCCCGATCCCCGGATTTTTTGGACCAATCTCAGCCGCGGGGGAACGGTCGATCCCGATAGCGACCCTCACCTCAAGGAACGGGGGATCGAGGCGGTAAGGGATTTTTGTCACAGGAGCGGGATCAACCTGGCCGGTTTCGACCTGCTTTTCGACCGGAGAAATCCCCTGGGCGGCCCCTTGTTTTTGGAAATCAATTATTATTTCGGCCGTAGCGGCCTGGGCGGATCGGCCCGCTTCTATGAATTGTTCGAACAGGCCGCCGAGCGGTGGCTGACCGCGGTCCTAAAAGGAAAAAAGGAGGGCCGCCCCTTTCATCCTCCATGGTTTTTTCCTGAATGATGAAAGGGTTCGGTTTTGGGGAGTCCGAAAACCATAAAAAAAGTAAGGAAACAAAGATGTGCCTTGCCGTTCCCATGGAAGTCAAAGAGGTTTCAGGAAATACGGCCTGGGTGGAGTTGGAAGGGATAAGACGGGAAGTGCGCCTGGACCTGTTGGAACCCAAACCTCGGCCGGGTGATTATGTCATCGTTCATGCCGGATTCGCCCTCCATCGAATTGACGAAGAGGAGGCGCGGGAAAGTCTGAAGACCTGGAAGGAATTCTTGGCCCATGCCTCTCAAACACCTGAGTGAATACCGGGATAAAGGCCTGGCCCGAAAATTGATCGAAGCGATTTGGAAACGATCGCATAAACCTCTTCGTCTGATGGAGGTCTGCGGGACCCATACCATGGCTATTTTTCGTTATGGGATCCGTCAGGTATTGCCCCCCCACATCCAGCTGATTTCCGGCCCCGGTTGCCCGGTGTGCGTGACGGCCCAGGAGGAGATCGACCGTTCCGTCAAGCTGGCCGGATACCCCGGGGTGATGATCACCACCTTCGGGGACCTGTTTCGGGTGCCGGGCTCCCGTTCCTCTTTACAAGCGGAAAGGTCCGAAGGGGCGGATGTCCGCCCGGTCTATTCCACCTTCGACGCCCTCCGTCTGGCAGAGGCCCATCCGGAGAAAGAGGTGGTCTTTTTGGGCATCGGCTTTGAGACGACGGCCCCCACCGTGGCCGCTGCCGTCCTGGAGGCCGCCCGCAAGGGATTGGACAATTTTTCCGTCCTCTCTTTTCATAAACGGCTGCCTCCGGCCCTCGAGGCGCTTATGGAGGACGGAAACCTTCGGCTTGACGGTTTTCTTTATCCCGGTCATGTCACCACCGTCATCGGGACCGCCGCCTATGAAAAAGTGGCCCAAACCTACGGGATTCCCGGAGTGGTCAGCGGGTTTGAACCGGTAGATATCCTGGAAAGCATATTCATGCTGGTGGAGCAGATCGAACAGGGGCGGGTCCAGGTGGAAATGCAATATCGGCGGGGGGCCGATCCTCAAGGAAATCTAAAGGCCCAGGAGCTGATGGACCAGGTCTTTAGACCTATGGACGCCTCCTGGCGGGGATTGGGATTGATTCCGGAAAGCGGTTTGTGTTTGCGACCGGAATTTAAAGCCTTTACCGCCGAAGAACGTTTTGATCTCCGGGTCCCCCCGGCCCAGGAACACCCGGGCTGTGCTTGTGGGGCGATCCTACGCGGGATCCGGACCCCACCGGAATGTCCTCTTTTTCGCGCGGTCTGCCGACCCGACCATCCCTTGGGACCCTGTATGGTTTCCAGCGAAGGGACTTGTGCGGCTTATTATAAATATGGCGGATGAGTTTATTCTGCCGGAGGGACTTATGGTTTCGGATAAAATCCTTCTTGATCACGGCAGTGGGGGTAGGGTCTCCCACGAATTGGTGGAGCGTCTTTTTTTGCCTCGTTTTCAGAACCCTTGGTTGCAAGATTTGAATGACAGCGCGGTCATTACCGTGGAAGGGGGGCGGTTGGCTTTCACCACCGACAGTTATGTGGTGGACCCCCTTTTTTTCCCCGGCGGCGATATCGGTGCTCTGGCCGTTTGCGGTACGGTAAACGACCTGGCCATGCTTGGGGCCAGGCCTTTTTATCTCAGCGTCGCCTTCATTCTGGAAGAGGGATTGCCCTTAAAGGACCTGGAGCGGATTGTGGCCTCCATGGCAAAGGCGGCCGCCGAGGCCGGAGTGCATATCGTCACCGGGGACACCAAGGTCGTTCCTCAAGGGGCGGGGGACAAGATTTTCATCAACACCGCGGGGATCGGGGTCGTCCCGGAGGGGATCCGCATCGGCGGCCGAGAAGCCAAATCCGGCGATACGGTCCTGGTCAGCGGCACTTTGGGCGATCATGGTCTGACCATCCTTTCCCAACGGGAAGGCCTGGCCTTTGAATCCCCCCTTAAAAGCGATGTGGCCCCGTTGAGCGGTTTGGTTCAAGAGATGTTGGCCTGCGGGGCGGAAATTCATGTCCTTAGGGACCCGACCCGGGGGGGGTTGGCCACCACCCTAAATGAAATCGCCCGCCAATCGGGGGTGGGGATTGAGATTTGGGAGGAAGCGTTGCCTGTCCGAGACCAGGTTCTGGCCGCTTCAGAGACCTTGGGGCTGGATCCCCTCTATATAGCCAATGAAGGGAAGCTGGTGGCCATAGTGCCGAAGGAAGAGGCCGAGAAAGTTCTTACAGTGATGCGGAAAAATAAGTATGGACGTGAGGCGGCTTTGATCGGGGAGGTCACAGCCGACCATCCCGGCCAGGTAGTCCTTAAAACCCTGATCGGAGGAAGCCGCCTCTTGGATATGTTGAGCGGGGAACAACTGCCGAGGATTTGCTGAAAGGCACGCCGGTTCGGGGCCGACAACCGCCGTTTCCCTCCAATCGGCCTTTTGCCTGTGCCTAATCCAGATAGAACTCCGGACCGGTGTCGCCCATGATGATTTCCTTTTCCTTGAGGGAAAGGATTTCCTCTTCACTCATCCCCAACAGGTCTTTGAGGACATAATCGTTGTGTTCGCCCAATAAGGGGGCGTGGCGGTTGGGTTTGGAAAGACCGCTGATCTTCCAGGGGGTGTCGATGATCTCCAAAAGGCCAAGTTCCGGATGTTCGATTTGGAGAAAGACTTTTCGTTTACGGAAATGGGGATCGGCGTAGACATCGCGGGCCTCCCGGGAAGGGGCGGCGGCCAAACCGGCCCGACAGAATTCGTTGACCATCCAGTCCCGGTCGCGCTGGGAGGTGTAGGCCTCGATGATGGCGTCCAATTCCTTTTCGTGTCTTTTCCTGGAGGCCATGTCGGCGAAACGGGGGTCTTGGATCAGATCGGAACGGTTGATCAGGCGGGCCAGAACGGCAAACTCCTCGTCGGAGTGGATTTCCAAGGCTAACCAGCGGTCCACGCCCCAACAACGATAGACATTGTGCGGGCAATACAGCGGATGCCGGTTGCCCATCCGTTCCTGGATGCGGCCGGTCATGGTATAGCCGAGGAGGACTTCTCCGATCAGACTGCTGACCCCTTCGCACTGAGAAAAATCGATGAACTGACCTTCGCCGGTCCTTCGTCGGTGGTACAAGGCGGCCAAGACGGCCAAGTCCAATGTGATGCCGTTCATCAAGTCGGCGTCGCCGGGCGTGCCGTGGGTGGGGTGGCTTTCCGGATGGCCGGAGATGTAGGCCACCCCGCCTATGGCCTGATGGATGGTGGCAAAGCCCAAGTAATCGGTGTGGGGGCCGCCGTAGCCGCGGCTGGAAAGGGTGGCGGCGATGATGTCCTGACGGATTTTCTTCAATTCCGAGTAGCCCAACCCCAATTTTTCCATGGCCCCGGGGCGCATATTGTCAATGACTACGTCGCTCATGGCCACCAGGCGGCGGGCGATCTTAACCCCTTCAGGCTTGCTCAAATCCAAGGTCAGGCTTTTCTTGTTCAAGTTGACGGTGATATGTCCCAAGCCCTGATTCGGTTTGACCTTGGTAGGAACGGGATCGGGGAGGGGCCAGACCACGGACCGCCGGGTCAGATCGGACCGTTTATGCCCTTCAATCTTTATGACCTCGGCCCCCAGTTCGGCCAGGACCCGACAGGCATAAGGACCGGCCCAGACCCAACTGAAGTCCAGGACCCGCACCCCTTCCAAAGGTAAAGGCGGCGGCCCCTCGCTGGGGATCTTCTTTTCCCGATGAGCGATGGCAACGACCGCCTTTTCCGCCTTTTCGAAGACCTCTTGGTTATGTTGCCCCAACAAGGGGGCCGGCCTTTCCACGGCCGGTGGGGTAGCCGTCATCTTATAGGGCCAGCCGGGGTAAAGATGCTTGCCGGCTATGGGATGGTCCACCTCGATAAAATAACCTCGGGCCTGGTATTGTTCGTTGGCCAAGACATCGGCCGCCGTATTGAAGGGCCCGATAGGGATCTTGGCCTTGGCCGCCCGGTGGTGGATGTCCTCTTTTTTCTGCTGACGCATCCAATCTTCCATCATGGGGGCGATATCCATGAGGTGGTGCATTCGATAATACCGGTCATCCCATAGGTCGCTGGCCGCCCATTCTGGTTTACCCATCAATTCCCGGAAGGCCCGGAAGTGGTGGTCGTCGGCCGCGCCCAGGACCACATACCCGTCGCTGGTCTCCATGCGTCCCATGGCCGGGGGCCGATCAGGCACGCGGGACCAAGTGGTCCCGTGATATCTCGTGCTGGCCACCACCGGGCTGACCAGGGCGAGCATGACCTCTTCCATGGAGATGTCCACCAGCCGGGCGGTAGGGTCTTGGTCTCTTCCCAGAAAGAGGGCCAGGCCGGTCAGGGCGGCGATGATCCCGCTGTGGTAGCCGGCAAAATACCCGCCCATCTTGACCGGCGGCAGGCTGATATCCACCGAGCGGGCCGGCAGCAGATTGGCCAAGGCCCCGCCATGGGAAACGGTCAGCTCTCCGCCCTTACATTTGGATCTCGGACCGCTCCGTCCATAGGGGGTAATGGAAAGGTAGATCAGGGAGGGATTGAGCTCTTTTAAGTGATCCCAGCCCAGACCTTTTCCTTCCAGGACTTCCGGGGCGTGATTGTCGATAAGGAGGTCGGCCCAAGCGACCAGCCTTTCAAACCGTCGGCGATCTTCTTCCTCATCAAGGTCCAGGGTGACCCCTTTCTTGTTGGTATTTAGGTAAAGAAACAATGCGCTTTTTTCCGGGTGAGGCCGGTCCTCAGGAAAAGGACCGACCCGGCGGGCCGGGTCTCCGCTGGGCGGTTCGACCTTGATCACCTCCGCCCCCAAGTCGGCCAGGAGTTTGCCGCAGTAAGGTCCAGCAACCATTTCGGCGAATTCCAGGACCTTGAGATCGTTCAGTGCCTTTCGCTTCATTTTCCTTTCCCTTTCTATTACGCTTCCCGTTTTTTCCTTAGGTGTTCAGGGGATTGAAAAAAATATCATAACTTTTCCCAGGGCGTTCGTCAAAGAAGAAAAGAGGCGGCCGACCCTTGGGGGCTGAAAAAATTTGCATGATTCAAGGACGGATCCATGATATAGTTTTTCCATAAGCCGTGAAAGAGAAAGGCGATAGGGAGGGAGGTGAAAGAAGAAGGGACCCGATGCGAAAGGGGCGTAAGGTGTTCATCCAATCTGGAGGAGAAAAAGGGAGGCATCATGAAACTGAAACAGATTTCCATATTCATCGAGAATTCTCCGGGAAGGTTGTATGAGGTGACCAAAGCCTTGGGCGATGCCGGGATCAATTTGAGGGCCCTGAGCCTGGCCGATGTCGGGGATTATGGGGTCCTGCGGCTTTTGGTCTCGGACATCAACACGGCCCTCCGGATCTTCATGAAAAAGCATATGCCGGCCCGGCTGGATGATGTGGTGGCGGCCGAAATCGACGATTATCCGGGGAGCCTGGCTCGGACCCTGAAACCGATCCTGGACGGTGGCGTGCACATCGTCTATATGTATTCGTCCATCGGCTTTTCCTCTGGAAAGGCCATGGTCATCTTCCGCTTCAGCGACAACGACAAGGCCATCAAGATCCTGAAAAAAAACGGCATCCACCTCCTGGACTCCGAGGCCCTGGGCATCTTGGAAAAGAGCGCGGCCACGGGGAAAAAATCTTGAGGGAGGCATGTTATGGAAGACGGTTTTACCCCTCAATCCTTTGCCGTCATCGGGGCAGGGCCGGTGGGTTGCATCGTCGCCGCCTTTCTGGCCCGTGCCGGTTATCGTGTGACTTTGTGCGATGTGGTCCCTGAATTGCTCAAACCCGCCCGGGATCCCGGCATCCTCATCCAGGGCGCGGAAAACGTGGAACAAAAAATCGAAAAGACCTGCTCTTCGGTGGATGAACTGGCCAGCGATCCGCCCGAGGTCATCATCGTCACCGTCAAGGCCAACGCCCTGCACCTGCTGGCCGCGGCCATCGAAAACTTTTACCGTCCGGGCATGTTCGTGGTCAGCTGGCAGAACGGGATCGACACCGAGTTGGTCCTGGCCCAAGTCTTGGGCCGCCAGGCGGTGATGCGGGCCGTGGTCAATTACGGCTGCGGTCTGATCAAACCCGGCCAGGTGCAGATGAGCTTTCACCATCCCCCCCATTTCCTGCAGGAACTGGACCCGGCGTCGCGACCGGCGGCCGTGGCCGTGGCCGAGGCCCTGACCCGAAGCGGTCTACCTACCCAACATACGGACCAGATCGTCTCCATGGTCTGGCGCAAGGCCATCCTCAATTCCTGCATGAACCCGGTCTGCGCCGTCACCGGCATGACCATGTCCCAGGCCATGAACGACCCCATCATCTTCCAGATCGTCGACGCCCTGATCAAGGAATGCGTCAATGTGGCCCGCTCCAACGAGATCTCCCTGGGTTGGGAGTTTTACCCCTACGCCATCGATTACATGAAAAAGGCGGGCAACCACAAGCCGTCCATGCTCATCGACATCGAAATGAAGCGTCTGACCGAGATCGACTTCATGAACGGGAAATTCGTCGAATACGGGGAGCGGACCGGCGTTCCCACCCCCTACAATCGGACCATGCGGGCCTTGGTCAAGGCCATTGAAGCCAAATGAGCCGCCCTACAGAACGAGTAAGGTAATCGGAGAGAAGGATGATCAAAGATTTGGTTTTGAAGAACCGCAGCCGCCGTCGATTCTTTGAGGAGGTCCCCGTTTCCCGGGAGACCCTGGTCGAGTTGGTGGATTTGGCCAGGTGTTCGGCCTCGGGGGCCAACCGTCAACCCCTCAAATACATCTTGTCCTGGGAGGCGGAAAAAAACGCCCGCATCTTCCCCAACCTGTTTTGGGCCGCGGCCTTGAAAGAGTGGCCCGGCCCCGGTCCCGGGGAGCGTCCCTCGGCCTATATCGTCATCTTGGGCGACAAGGAGATCGCTTCGAACTTCGGGGTGGACCACGGCATCGCCGCCCAGACCATCCTCCTCGGGGCCGTGGAAAAAGGGCTGGGGGGATGCATGATCGGGGCGATCCAAGTGGACGGCCTCAAACAGGCCTTGAAGATCCCGGAGCGTTATGCGATCCTCTTGGTCGTGGCCCTGGGCAAGCCCAAGGAAGAAGTGGTCCTGGAACAGGTCGGTCCGGACGGCCGGACCGACTATTGGCGGGACGGTCAGGGGGTGCACCATGTCCCCAAACGACCCCTGGAGGAAATCATCCTCGATTTGTGAGCGGCTTTGAACAAGGCGAAAAGGGGCTTTCCCCTTACGGCGCGTTCCCTTCGCCGGAAAGGAAGGTGATCGTCTATCGGTTGGGGCGGGTGGAATACCCCGAGGCCCTCAAGCTTCAACAAGACTTCTTTAAGCGGAAGCTGGAAGGGATGGAAGAGGAGGTCCTCTTCCTCCTGGAACACCCCCCAACCCTGACCCTGGGCCGTTTTGGTAAACGGACCAACCTCCGCGTCTCTGAAGAGGAGCTGGCCATAAGGGGGATCGCCCTCCATTCAACCGACCGCGGCGGGGATGTCACCTTTCACGGACCGGGCCAGTTGGTGGCCTATCCCATTTTGGACCTAAGGAAGAGAGGCCGGGACATCCGCCGCTATGTCTTCGAGCTCCAGGAAGTGGTTATTCGGACCTTGGCCGATTTTTCCATCGTCGGGGACCGGGACCCGCGCCATGTGGGCGTGTGGGTGGGCCGGGAAAAGATCTGCGCCTTGGGCCTGGCCGTCCAGCGATGGATCTCCAGGCACGGACTGGCGTTGAACGTCAACACCGATTTGCGTTTCTTTTCCCTCATCCATCCTTGCGGCATCCGGGACCGGGGGGTGACCTCCATGGCCGAGGTCCTGGGTGGACCGCTTTCCCTGCGGGAAGTGACCGATCGTTTTGTCGCCCACTTTTCCACGGTTTTCGCCTTGACCCCGGTAGAGGGGATGGCGGAGCGGAGCGAAAAGGTGTCATGAAAAAAAGACTCCCCCATTGGTTCAAAAAAGATTTTTTCCCCTCACCGGAAGGGCGGCAGTTGGATCGGTTCCTCGAAGCCCAAGGCCTTCCGACCATCTGCCGCAGCGCCTTGTGTCCCAATCGAGGGGAATGCCTTTCCCGAAAAACGGCCACCTTTTTGATCCTGGGCGACCTCTGCACCCGGAATTGCACCTTTTGCGCCGTCTCCAAAGGGCGGCCCGCGGCCCCGGACGGGGAGGAACCCCGAAGGTTGGCCGAGGCCGTTCGTCACCTGGGTTTAAGCCATGTGGTGATCACCTCGGTCACCCGCGACGATTTGCCCGACGGCGGGGCCTCCCATTTCGTCCGGGTCATTGAGGAGATCCGCCGGGGCTGCCCGGGAACGACGGTGGAGGTCCTCATCCCGGATTTTCAGGGATCCCGGGAGGCCTTGCAGGCCGTGGTCCGCGCCGAACCGGAGGTGATCAATCACAACCTGGAGACCGTACCCCGCCTCTATCCCCGGGTAAGACCCATGGCCCGGTACGAACGCTCTTTGGCCTTGTTGGCCGAGGTCAAGTCCCTGGCCCCCGGGATTTTGACTAAATCGGGGTTTATGGTCGGCTTGGGGGAGACGCGGGAGGAATTCAGGCTGGCCATGGCGGAGGCCAGGGAGGCCGGATGCGATCTTTTGACCGTGGGGCAGTATCTGCAACCGACCCCCCGGCACCATCCGACGGTCCGCTTCCTTCCCCCCGAGGAATTCGAGGAGATCGTCGAAGAAGGGAGGACCTTGGGGTTCCGGGAAACGGTAGCCGGGCCCTGGGTCAGAAGTTCTTATCGGGCCGCTGGGCTTTTAAAACGAGCCCTGGAGGAGGCGAATCCCTTCACCGAAAAATCAAACGGCCTCCATGGTTAAAGGAGGTTTGGGGGTGATGGGGTAGGTGACGCTGACCACTTCGGGGATGGTATCGGTGATCCGCTCGGCGATCCTCAAAAGCTGCTTGAAGGGAAGGCGCGTGGGTCTGGCGGTGTGGGCGTCCTTTTTGTCCCAAAAGCGGATTTCGATCCGCCGTTCGAAGACGCCGGACGGAAACCCCAATTGCCTTCCGGATTTGCATCGGCGGCGACCGACGGGACCCGGCCGGTGGTCGCTTCCGGAGGGGCGGGAAAACTGAAGGATTTTTATGAGGCCGTGGTCAAGGGGGGCGCATCCATCCTCCTGGCCGCCTCGGTTTTTCATTTCCGCCTCCTCAGCATCGGGGAGGTGAAACGGTATTTGGCCGAAAAAGGGCTGACCGTGGCTTCCGGAGGTTTTTAAAAAAGCCCGGCGAAGGAAAACAGACCGTCAATAAAAAAAAGAAGGAGAATGCCTTATGATCAAGACCGTGGAACAGTATCTGGAAAGTTTGAACGACGGCCGGGAGGTCTGGTGTCTGGGGGAACGGGTCAGGGATGTCCGCACCCATCCGACCCTCAGGACCATCATCCGCACGGCCTGTATGGATTACGTGCTGCCCAACCATCCCGATTACCGGCGTCTTTTCGTCACCCAGGACGAGGACGGTGAAGACATCAATTTTCTCCTTACCGCGCCCAGGACACCGGAGGATCTCCTGCGCCGCAGGGAGTGCTATACCATAGGCATCCGCTCCGGCGGCGGGGTGATCGTCCACTGCATGGGCGCCGACGCCTTGGCCGCCTTCACCGTGGCCGCCCAGGTCATGGATAAAAAGTTAGGGACCGATTACCTGGCCCGGGTGGAGAACTACCGCCGCCATCTGCAGAAGAACGACTTGGCCATCACCGGGGCCATCACCGACGTTAAAGGGGACCGCAGTCTCCATCCATCCAAGCAGAAACAACACCAAGATTTTTACCTGAGGATCGTGGACCGCAGAAAGGACGGCATCATCGTCCGCGGGGCCAAGGTGCACATCAGCGCTTCTCCCTGCGCCAACGAATTACTCTGTCTCCCTTGCCGCACCCACGGCGAAGCGGACAAGGACTATGCCTTGGCCTTCGCCGTGCCGGTCAACACCCCTGGGGTTAGGCTTCTGGGCGTGGAACCCAACGTCCGGCTTTACGGGGAAGAATGCGAATTCGATTACCCCATGTCCGACCACATGCAGCCCTCGGAATCGCTGATCATCTTCGACGATGTCTTCGTGCCCTATGAACGGGTCTTTATGTGCGGCGAATGGGAATATTCCCAGATCCTGGCTTATGCCTTCGCCAGCTATCACCGGCTCTTCGGCACCTGCAAGATGACCGGGACCTTGGAGACCATGACCGGCGCGGCCAGCCTGATCGCCGAATACAACGGGGTGCAAAACGCCCCCCACGTGCGTAAGAAGCTGGCCTGGATGGCCATGATCACCGAGACGGTGCAGATGCTGGGGAAACAGGCCTGTCTGGAACCGGAGACCGAATTCGGCATGGACGTCATGATGCCCAACCGCATGGCCATCAACGCCTCCAAGTACACCTATGCCAGCAACTTCCACCAGATGGTCCAGCACCTCCAGGATATCGGGGGCGGGTTGACCACCACCGTCCCGGCCTATCGGGATTGGAAGAACCCCGCATTGAGACCTTTCATCGAAAAATATTTGGCCGCCAAGGACGGGGTGCCCACCGAGGCCCGGCTGCGTATCCTCCGTCTCATCAAGGACCTGACCGGCAACCACTGGGAGGTGGACACCATTCACGGCGAAGGATCCATGGCCGCCCAAGAGATGTTTCTTTACAACAGCGCCCCTTGGAAGAAATACCAGGCCGCGGTCAAGAGGGCGGCCCATCTGGACGGTTGGCAGGACGATCCGATCTACGGCAAACTCCCCTTGCAGAAGGATTTCGTCCGGCTGCCGCCGGTGGACGAATCTTATGAAAGCATGGCCCCAACGGCCGGATCCTGAAGAAAAAGCCCGGGGATGCCCCCCGGGCTTTTTTTCCCTTTTTTAGGCATTCTTTTACCAGCCCGGCGGGGCATCGGGACTCCAGGCCACGGCCAAGAGGGAATCGCCGCGGCGGCGGTCCACCGGCCGAAAGGGCAGCCATTCCTCTTCTGAGACTTCAATCCGCAGGCGGGGAAAGCCGATGGGCTTACCCTTGCCCTTGACCACGAAGGTCTCGGGGTCCAGCTCCACGCCGTAAAGGCCGGCTACGGCCAGGCCGATTTCCTTTTGCCATTCCGTAGGGACATGCCCGATGCGGGGCACGACGGTGGGGTTGCCGCGGAGGATACGCAGACTGGCCGGATGGGCCATGCGGCCGCAGACCAGGGTCCTTTCCCCGGGGACGACCAGACCGCTTTCCCGGACGGCCAAGGATTCCAGGCGGGCGAAAAGCCCCATCCTTCGGTAATCCGGGTCGATGCAGCACAACCCGGCCAGGATGACGCCCAGAGGGGCCGAAAGGCGCGGCAGGAGGACCCGGCGCGCGTCGGCCAGGGCGAAGCCTACCGGTTTCTCCCCGTCAAAGGCCAAGGCCAGGAAACGGAGCCGGGTCAGGGAGCGGTCGATGTAGTCATGATCGGCCTCTTCGTAGGTCCGCTCGAACAGGTCATGGACGATGCGCCGATCGGTGGGGGACAAAGGATCGGTCAAAACTACCCGAGTCGACAACTTTTCCGGAGGAAAGGACATCCTCTTTCCTTTGGAAAAACCAAAAGACAGTTATGAATTTCATCCGGCCCGACGCACCGCCTCGGCCAGATCAATCACCTCCATGACCTCTTCTTTGCCCTCGGCCTTGAGGGCGTCGTCGAGCATCTTGTAACACTGCGGGCAGGCCACGACCAGGATTTCGGCCCCGGTATCCAAGGCCTCGCGCAGACGCACCCGGGCCGGGGCGTCTTCCCCGCCGCCGAGGATGTCGGTAAAGAAATTACCGCCGCCCCCGCCGCAGCAAAAGGCGTTCTTTCGATTTCTCCGCATCTCTATCAATTCCAAACCGGGGATGGCCTGAAGGACCCGGCGCGGGGCGTCATAGATCCCGTTGTGCCGGCCCAGATAGCAAGGGTCATGGAAGGTCACCCGGACTTTCCAGCCCTTTAAGACGGGTTCGCCTTCGGCCAGGCGATCGGCCAGGACTTCACTGAAATGACGGACCTCGAAATCCCCTCGGAAGCGGGGATAATCCCGCCTGAAGGTGTTCAAGGCATGGGGGTCCAAGGTGACGATCTTCTTGACCCCCAGGGCCTTGAACTGGATGACGTTTTCTTCGGCCAGGGCGGTGAACAGCCCCGTTTCCCCCATGACCCGGACCTCGTTGCCGTCGCAATGTTCGCGGTCGCCCAGGATGCCGACCGACAGACCCAGATCCATCAGAAGTTTGCCGACGGAGCGGGCCATCTTTTGGCCCACTTCGTCATAGGAGCCGACACAGCCCACATAAAACAGGTATTCCTGGTCGGAGAATACCGGGAGTCCCAACCCTTGTGCCCATTTTCCCCGTTCGGCCTGGGGGAGTTTATAGGGGTTGCCGTTGACGGCCACGGCCTTGAAATAATCCCGCACTTTAGGAGGGACCAGGCCTTCCGTGACCATCTCGGCCTTGGCCTCCTGAAAGATCTCCGGCAGATAATCCTTGAAGCGGGGGAAGACGCACTGCTCCTTGCAGTTGTCGCAGGCGGCGCAGGAATAGAGGATTTCGGCCAAATGAGGAGTGGTGGTAAGCTCGCCGTTCATCCAGGCCCGGATCAGCCACATCCTGCCCCCGGGCGAATAGGTATCCCAGCCGAAGGCCCGGTAGGAGGGGCAATTGAAATCCACGTAATCTTCGGGAAACTTGCAGTAGCCGCAACGGAAACAGCGGTGGACGATGTCGGCGTGTTCGATTTCATGCACTCGTTTCATATTCATTCACCTCCCAGTTTCCCGGATTCATGATGCCGTCAGGATCCAGGCACATTTTGATGCGACGCATCAGCTCACGGGTGTTGGGGTTCAATCGCTCCAGGGTCAGGCGTTGTTCGAAGTGATTGGGTTTCCAGGGGATCCCGCCCATGTCCAAGGCGAAGGCGGTGGCCTCATCCAGGGCGGCCTTGACCCTACCCATCATGGCCGGGTCGGCCCGGTTGAAGGCGAAGGAGATGCTGAACATCATGGAATGCCCGCCGGAGATGAGACGGGCCGAACTGGCGTAAAGGACATCGTATTTATGGGCCAATTCGACCACCTTGGCCGCGTACGCGGGATAGTGTTCGATCAGGGTGATGGGGCCGGAGTATTCGAATCCCCCGCCCCGGGGGACATCGGCGAAGGCGGCCACACCCCGTTGGGGCATTTCCAACAAGGTGTCCTTCAGGTAGTCCAAGGCCATGAATCCGCCGTCCTTGGATTCCATGAATTCCTGCAGGGCGTCCCAGACCATATGCCGCTTGAATTCGACCTCTTCCACGGTGTCACCGGTGAAATACAAGGTGATGTGATAGTTGTCTTTGAAGAGCAGGGGCCGGGGTTGGAACCAGACATTGATGTCTTCCAGCATTTCCAAGTGGGTGAGCTTGTAGAGGATCGAGGGCACCAACTCCACCCGGTCGGTGACAAAGAGTTCCACATCCCGGAACTTTTTGTTGGGATAAAGCTTCAAACCCACCTTGGTGATGATACCGGTGGTCCCCAACCAGCCCAGGAAGAGACCGGAGAGGTCGGGAAGGGTCGGTCCTTTGGAAAACCAGTAGGGGCCCAGGGAAGGCGAGCCGATCAGGCAGACTTCGCCGGTGGGCAAAACCACCTCCAGGCCGGTGACCATGTCGGAATTGAAACCGTATTGCTGGGTGAGACGGCCCTGACCGTGGAGGGAGACATTGGCGGCGATGGTGGTGGTGGGCGGTGCGTCGGGCAGGCTGTGGCGCAATCGGGGATGATGGTCCTTAAGATAGGCCTTGAGCATCCCCTGGGAGGTCCCGCCTTCGACCACGGCGTAGCGGCCCATTTCGTTGACTTCCAGGATGCGGTTCATCCGCTTCATGTCCAAGACGATGCCGCCCTTGAGGGGGATGACCAGTCCGGTCAAGGCCATACCGTTGCCCATGGGCACGAGGGGGATCTTTTCCTTCCGGGCCAAAAGGACGATGTCCCGGACCTGTTCGGTCGTTTTCGGGGTGACGACAAAATCGGGTCGGTGGGGTTCCAGAACCCCCGGGTCGCGGGAATAGTACCAGAGCTCTTCCGGTCGGTTGGAGACCCCCCGTTCGCCGACGATGGCTACAAGGGAACGGTAGATGTGTTCCATTTCAATCCTCCTTTGTTTTTTCCCCGAGGGCCATTTTGCAGAGGTCGATGAGGTGAACGGGTTTCAGTCCCTTGGCCCGGACCTTGGCCGACAAGGTCGTCTGGCAGGCCGGGCAATTGAAGACGCAGTACTCGGCCCCGCTTTGGACCATGTCCTCCAGGTTTCTACCTTGGATGTCGTCGGCCAAACGCCAACCGGCGATGGTGCGGATGATCTCCCCGCAACACAAGGCCTGTTCGTCCTGATAGGTCCGCTCCATAAGCACCGCCCCGATGCGGTCCAGGATTTCCCGGACCAACCGGTGTTTTTGGGGGATGAGGCGGTTGGAGCAAGGCCGTTGGTAGGCGACCTTGATCCCCAAGGGACGGATTGCATCCTTAAGTTCGTCCAATCGCGTGAGCAGGTAATCCATGTAATAGACGGGGGTGAAGGGGACTTCGATGCCGTAGGCCGGGGCGATGGACGTGAAGGTGCCGTAACATTCGTCGTGGAGGCAGATCACTTCCTTGACCCCCAGTTTGACGAAATTGGCGATGACCTGGGGCAGCCGTTCCTTGATGACCGACATTTTGGCGAAGTGGCTGTGCACGGCCGGGCACATGAATTCCGGGCCGAAGACGGAGGCCGCCTCCACTTCCTCAAAAAGTTTTCCCCGTCCCAGTTCCCCCAGAAGGGGAATGAAACATAAGGAGAGGGCCCGCTCACCCACGGCCCCGATCAGGGGCTTGCCCTGCATGGCGGTCATGTTGTACCACTGACGAGTGATCGGCCGGGGGGCGGTATAGATACCTTTTTCTTCCCGTCGTTCGCTGATCAGATAGAAGGGATGGTTGCCCCGCCGGCAGTATTCCTCGCAGGCGTAACAGGTCCGGCATTCGGTCAGGAGGCGGCAGTCTTCCCCCTGGATGAGTTTTCGCATTTCCTGAGCGGCCTCCCCCGGCCCGAAGGCCAGGTATTGACATTTTTCCAGGCAATCCACGGTGGGGCAGGTCAGGCAGAGGTTTTCATTGAATTGTAGGGCCATGACAAAGACCTCCTTTCCGGGGGTGCAGGTAAAGGATCGCCGGTTTCTCCTTTCCGATGTTTTCTACCTCCGCCCCGGCTTATAGGGTTGTTGGGTTTAGGTTGAACGGTCCACGAAACGCTTTCGTTGAACGCCGTAAATCATCCAGGCCGCACCGAGCATCAAAAGGCTGAGCAATTGTCCCATGGTCAGGATTCCGAAAAGGAAACCCAGCTGGGGATCGGGTTCCCGGAAAAATTCGACGAAGATGCGAAAGAAGGCGTAGAGGACCAAAAAACGGACGACCAAGGCGCCGGAATAGGCCTTTTTTTCTTTTCCGAACCAAAGCCAAAGAAAGAGGAGCAGCCCCTCCAAAAGGGCCTCGTAGAGCTGGGAAGGGTGCCGGGGCCAGGGGCCGCCGGCGGGGAAGACCATGGCCCAAGGGACTTGGGTGATCCGCCCGTAGAGTTCCCCGTTGATGAAGTTGGCCACCCGCCCCAATCCCAACCCGATTGGGGCGGTGACGATGATCAGGTCTCCCAAGGCCAAAAGAGGGATTCGGTTTTTTCGGCAAAACCACCAGGAGGTCAGGGTCACTCCCAAGAGGCCGCCGTGAAAGGACATGCCCCCGTGCCAAACGGCGAAGAGCTCCAGGGGATTGTGGACATATTCTTTTAGGTTGTAAAAAAAGACATAGCCCAGACGGGCGCCGATCACCAGACCCAGGACCAGATAAAAATAGAGGTCCAAGACCTTTTCCTTGCTGAGGAGAGGGGAGGTTTGACCGGACAATTGCTTACGGACGAGGATAAAAGAAAAAAAGAAGCCGAAGAGATACATCAGCCCGTACCAGCGGATCTGAAAGGGGCCGAAAGCGACCAACACCGGGTCAATACGGGGATAAGGGAGCATGGGATTCACCTGGGTGTAAAAAATCCTGCTGCTTGCACCTGGAAGATCTTCATATCACATTCCGTTTTGATTTTCCTTTTTTTTCCCTTAGTCTTCTATTACAATGGAATCCTCCGATACCGGTCGGGCGTGGTCGGTCCTGGAAAAACGCTTAAAAAAGAAGAGGTGCCGCTGTGGAAGAGAAGACGGTCGAAATTTATGGAACCCATTGGTGTCCGGATTGTCATCGGGCCAAGCGTTTTTTCGAGTCCCGGGGAATCCCCTATCGCTGGTATGATATTGAGGATGACGGCGAGGCCTTCAAGCGGGCCGAGGCCCTTCGGAAAGGCTATAAGCGCGTTCCTATCCTCCTTTTCCCCGACGGGTCGGTGTTGATCGAACCCTCTGACGCCGCCTTGGAGGCCCAGTTGAAAAAGGACGAGACTTGACCCCGGCCGGCCCATTCAACCCTTCCGATAAGCACCGTATTCCTTGGCGGCCTCGGCCATGGCCAGGAGATTTTCCAGGCGGGCCTCGTCACTCGAGGCCCCCGGGCAGAGGATGAAACCGCCCCCCGGGGCGCAAGCCTCGATCACCTTTCGGCAATAGGCCTTCACCTCTTCCGGGGTCCCGGTGACCAATAAGGAGGTGGGTACATTGCCCTGGATGGCGCAACGGTCCCCTAGGATCTTTTTGGCCCTGGCCATGTCGGTCTGATCGAACCACCAGCAGACGGCCCCTTTAGGAAAGTCGTTCACCGATTCCAGACGGCTGTCGTAGCGTCCTTCGGCGAAAAGGGTCACCAGGACCCCTTCCTCGACGAGGGCCTCCACCACTTTTTTCAACGAAGGCCAATAGAAGGTCTCGAACTGTTTGGGGTTCATCCAGCCGTCGGCCCCTTTATGGAGGGGAAAGAGGACCATTTGGGCCTTCAGGTTACGGGCGGTTTGGACCACCTCGGCCACGGTCAGTTCGGTGATGCGCTCCACGGCCTGAAGGACCATCTCCGGTCTTCGATAAAGATCCAAGAGGATGCCCTTGGTGCCCCTCAAGGTGTCGCCCAAGGTGTCGAAGGGGGCCTTGGCCATGAAACTGCGCAGGATCGGGAACCCGGAGGCGATCATCTTTTCCGTGGCCTGCCGGCAGGCGGCCAACCACTTGCCGAATTCCTTTCCGGCCTTGACCAGGGACAGGAGGGCGGCCTGGACATCGGGCCGGGCCAAGGGCGTAAAGTCGGTCATGGGCAACTCGATGATATGGGTCAAGGACCGGAAGGAGCGGAAAGGTTCCAGGGCGCCGAAGATCCGGGGTAGATAGGTCCTCAGCCAGAAATCGGAAGGGTCCTGTATAAAAGCCGGGTATTCCTCGGCTTTCATGTATTCCCCTTCCGCATATTGATAGCCGCGGGAGTCCTCGGGCAGGCCGTGACCGGGCCAGTGGTACAGGCGATATTCCAGAAGGTCCAGCACCTTCAAAGGAAAGATCCTTTGCGGCAGGGCGAAGTTGTCCAGTCCTTCGGCGTATTCTTGATTGAAGCGTTCCCAGGTCTTGACCAGCCGCTCGAAGTCATAGGCCACGGTTCGATAATCCAACCCGTAATGGTAGGCCGGGATGGATCCGACGTTGATCGTAACCGGGACGCGGTCGGGTTCCTCCAGATTATAGGCCGCCGAAAGGCGGGCCGCCCTTGCGGCGTAGGCCCTTTGGGCCTGGGGATTGATAAAGACGATCCCTTCCGTGTCCTGCCATTCCAGAAGTCTTTTTTTTCTTCTTTCTTCTCCTTGATGCCCTGAGCGAACGGCCTCGCTCATGCCCTCAGACCCTCCTTGACAGATGGTTATGGGAGGAAGATTCCGCCCTTTCGGGGGATCCCCTGAAGGATTTTCGCCTTTTGGAAAATCCTTGCACCAGGATTTTTTCCGTTTATAATGAATCCCGGAAAGGCCGAGGTATTGTAGGCACGGCCCTTGAATTTTCTCAAGAAAAAAATGGAGTGGGCCCTCATGGATGAGGTCAGAAAAAAATATCAGGAACAGGTGGCCCGGCGGATCATCACCGCCCTGGAGAAGAGGCGGATGACCGGCAGTTACGCCCCGACCGTCGTCCAAGCCAAGGAGGAGGTGTTGACCATGATCCCCCGGGGGAGCCGGGTCTACCGCTGCGGCTCCACTTCCCTGACCGAGATCGGTCTCTGGGAGGCGGTCAAGGCCCTGCCGGAAGTGGAGGTCATCGATCCCTATCTCCCGGGACTGTCTTTTGAAGAAGGGCTTCAGGAAAGACGGCGGGGCCTCACGGCCGACATGATGATCACGGGGACCAATGCGATCACTTTGGACGGGGTCCTGGTCAATCTGGACGGAATGGGGAATCGGGTGGCGGCCATGGCCTTCGGACCTCGGAAAGTGATTATCATCGTCGGGATGAACAAGGTGGTGCCCGATCTGGAGACGGCCTTCAAAAGGGTGAAACACCATGCCGCGCCGTTGAACAACATCCGCTACGGTCTGCCCAATCCCTGCACGGAGACCGGCCTCTGCAGCGATTGCCGCGCCCCCACCCGCATCTGCAACAGCTGGTCGGTCCTGGAAGGACAGATGATCAAAGATCGGATCCATGTCAAACTCGTGGGCGAGGCCTTGGGCTATTGAAAAAAGGTGGCCCATGACCTGCCAATCCGTCAAAGATATCGTCCACATCCTTCGGGAACAACCCTGGGCGGCCCCCTGCCGCGAGGACGCCTTTTGGGAGGGGCTTTACCAAACCCTGCAGTCTGTTTTATTGCCCGAGTTTTTGGGCGAGGTCTCCCGTCAGGTGGACGCCGTCATGGAGATTGATCCGGAGCTCTCCGAACCGGAGATCCTGGCCCGGGCCACCGAGCATATGGTGCAATTTTTAGAGGCCCTTTCGGCCTCGGTCCGGATCTATGACCCGAATACGGGCCAAATGCTGTCTTACGGTTCGTATCCCTTTCGCGAGGCCTCCCGGGCGACCTACATCCCGTTGGAGAACACCGTAGCCGGCGAGGTGGTCCGGACCCAACGGCCGTATCTGGTGCCCAATATCTTCAAGGAAGAACGCTACACCGACAAGGAAAGCGTTTCCCGTCGGGGGGCCCGCTCCTTGATCGCCATTCCCTTCACCATCCCTCGGTTTTTCCCCTATGAACGGGAAACGGTCGGGGTCATCCAGATCTATTTCGCCGAAGAGGATCGGGCCTTTCCCCCTTTACAGATCCAGACGGCGGAACTCATGGCCCGGCGTCTCAGCTTCGTCATGGCCCGCAAGAAGATCCTTTCCCTCTACTGGATCAACGAAAAGAAGGAGGCCATTTCCCGCAAGGTCTTCCAAAAGATCGGTTCCCGGGGCGGGATCAAGATGAAGGAGGTCTTCAATCGGGTCATACCCGAGATCGCCGACATCATCAATGTCCAAAGCTGCGCCTTGTTTTCCGTATCCCCCGATCAGGAGTATGTGGTCCTGGAGGCCGGATATCCGGAACAAAAAGGATATCACGGGATCGGCAAGACCTTTTCCGTCAAGAGCGAGCCCGCCTTCGAATTGGTCTTGGGGCGGGAGGTCGCCTACGGGGACTTTGATTATGAGGTCGTCACCCCTTCCTATGTCTTGATCGTCGATCCCCAGAAAAGCGAAAAGATTTCCTCCAACCTGAAGCGGTTGGCCGCGGCCCGCAACATCAACTCCATCCTCTATGTGCCCCTGAAAAGCGAGGAGGAAATCACCCACTTCTTGACCTTCGACGCCTTGGATCAAAGGAAGCGTTACAGCGAATGGGAGATCGAGATCTTCCTTTTCCTGGGTCGGGAATTGATGCACGCCCAGCGTATGGAGCAGTTGGACGACACCCTCCATGATTTCAAGAACCCGGCCATCGCCATCGCCGGCTTCGCCCGCCGCTTGAAAAATCTTCTGGAAAAGGAACCCGTCCTTCAGGAAAAGACGGCTATCCGCAATTACCTGGATATCCTGGTAAACGAAACCACGCGGCTTCAGGAGATGGCCTTGAGCATCCATCGCTCCGGACAGGAAGAGGTGGTAGACCTGAGCGGGGTGGTGCAAAGACGTTTTGAAATCAATAAGGAAGCTATCCGGGAGATGTTCAAGGCCAACGTGGAGCTGAAGGAAGGGCCGTATCAAGAGCCGTTACCGGTCCGCTGTTATCCCATCCAGTTGGAAAGGATCTTGGATAATTTATTGAACAACGCCACCAAGGCCATCCCTCTCAAAGGGGGGGTCCTGGCGGCCCGCACCTATGCCGATGAGGGGTGGGCCTGCGCCGAGATCAGCAACACCGGCCAGATCCCGGAAGAGGAAAGGAAGAAACTCCTGGAAGGGGGGGGAGAGGGGAGGGGGGGGTATATCACCTACCGCCTCATCCGTCTAATGAACGGCCGTTTGGAAGTAAAAGTGGAGAAGGATTCCACCACGACGATAGTGCGTTTCCCCATAGCCGCCGCTTAATACAGGGCCAAAGCAGGAACGGTTGACTAAAAGACAGAGAAGGTCCTAAAGGAGGGGCTTTCAGCCTTTAAGGGATAGATCCGTTTCATTAAGGAACAGATCCAAGAATTCGTAATATTTTTTCATATCCTCCGGAGAAAGGGATACGAATTCGATCCCCGTACCCCCGCCCTCCCGATGAACGATCCGCGACCGGACGGGGACGGCCCCGACGTCCGGCAGGTCCATGAACAGGGTCAGGGTCTCGCCCGGCTCACCCCAATCCTTCACCGGCAGAAAACAGCCGGTCTTGGCCAAATTCACGGAAAGGACGGTCTTGCGCAAAGGGGGGGAGGCAAAGGGGACGCCCACCCGGAGGCGGGGACTTCTTCTTCTTTCCTTTGGGGGTCGAATGTCTTGGCCGTCCTTTTTCATGATCCTTTCCCCCTCCGTCTCGGTTATACCCTTCTCTTAACCCCTCTCTCGGTTAAAAGCAAGGGATTTCATATTTTTATCTTGACTCCCCCCTTTTTTTTCAATTATAATTATAAAAATATGGTTCCAAATCCAAGGGTTGGGGTGAAGGTATGGGCCAGCCCGCCTTACGCCACCAAAGGTCGAAGGCCAAAAAGGAATCCCCTGGGACGGGGCCAAATCCCAGGGAGTCGAGGCTGAAGGAATTGGAAGAAGAGAATCGGCAACTGACCGAACTCTTTGAGGATGCCATTTCCCGTACCAATACCTTGACCTTGGAGGTGGAGATCGCCCGGATCGAGTTCGAACAGATCTTCAACTCCGTCGGGGACGCCACCTGGGTGATCAATGAGCACTTCGGAGTGATCCGCATCAATCGGGCCTTCCTCGACCTTTTGGGTCTGAAGACCAAAGAAGAGGCCCTGGCCCGAAAATGCCACGACCTCCTTCCCTCCCCCATCTGCGGCACCCCCCAATGCCCCATGGAACAAGTGCGCAGGAAAAAACAACGGGTGGAGATGGAGGTGGTTCGGTCCTGCCCTCCGAAAGGTGCGGTGCCTTACCTTTTGACGGCCATGCCCTTGTTCGGACTGGCCGGGGAATTGGTCGGCATCGTGGAGCAGTTCAAGGATATCACCGAGATCAAACGGTATCAGGAGGAATTGGAGAGGGCCAATCGGGAGTTGGAACAGTTGGCCGCCGTGGACGCCTTGACCCGCCTGGCCAATCGAAGGGTTTTTGATGAAAAGCTCCTTTACGAATGGCGCCGCCTGAAGCGGGAGAAAAAGCCCTTCACCATGATCCTCTCCGATATCGACTTCTTCAAAAAATACAACGATCATTACGGCCATCTTATGGGCGACGAATGCCTCAAAGAGGTGGCCCGGGAGATCCAACAGTGCGTCCGTCGGCCCTCCGATTTGGTGGCCCGTTACGGTGGGGAAGAGTTCGCCGTCCTTTTGCCCGACACCCCTTTTGAAGGGGGATACCTCCTGGCCGAAAGGATCCGCCGAGCCGTTTGGGATATGAATCGGGCCCATGTCTGTTCCGAGGTCAGCGATCGGGTCACCTTGAGTTTGGGAGTGGCCACGATGTTCCCTGAGGACCTGTCCAAGTCTCCGGAAGATCTGGTCCAGGCGGCCGATACGGCCTTGTATGCCTCCAAACGGGAAGGACGGAATCGGGTGACCTGTTTTTCCCAAGGTGACGGCCCCCTGTCCGTAGGAGGCCGGTTTGTGTCCGGTTCAGGAAAAGGTTGACAATAAAAAGAGACACGGGACATGGAATGATCCGAAAGTCCCGTAAAGGAGACATCATGCTGGCTCTTATCGCCAAGATCCCGGTAAAAGAAGAGAAACGCGCCGAGGCCATCGAGGCCTTCAAGGCCTTGATCGCCGAAGTCGCCCAAGAGGAAGGCACCCTTTCCTACACCTTGAACGTCTCGCCCAACGATCCCAACACCCTCGTGGTCCTGGAACGCTACCGGGATCAGGAGGCCCTCAATCATCATTCCTCGACCCCCCATTTCAAGGCCTTTTCGGCCAGGGCCAGGGAGTTTTTCGCCGGTCGGCCGGAGATCACCCTTTTGGAAGAACTGGCCTCGATCTGAACAGGACCGGCTTTATCCCGACCGATAGCCATGAAGGCCGCGGCCTGCCGGAGGTCCGACTTGGGTGGGGCCCGGCGGGGGCCTAAGTGTCCCGTAAGACCCGAACCGCGGGCAAGCCTTTTGCCCCTAAAAGGGGAAAAGGAGACCCTTTTTCTTTCCCAAGGCCCCGAATCCTTGATCAGGAGTCTCCTTTTTTCCGGCCCGTAATCCAGACGATGAGGATACTTACTTCATAAAGCAGATAGAGGGGGACGGCTAAGAGGATTTGGGAGACCACATCCGGCGGGGTGAGTACGGCAGCGAGGATAAGGACCAAAAGCACGGCGATGCGGCGGTTTTTAGCCATGGTCCGGGCCTCGAGGATGCCGGCCTTGCCCAGGAAGAAGGCTAAAACCGGCAGCTCGAAGACCAAACCGAAGCCGAGCAAGAGCTTCAGGCAGAAGGTGAGGTAGAGCTGCAGCGAGGGCAGGGCCCGAATGTTCTCGGTGGAGAAACCGACCAGAAATCGGAAGCTCACAGGAAAGATCACATAATATCCGAAGAGGGCCCCGGCCAGAAACAACAAAGTAGAGACGAGGAGGAAAGGAAGGGCCAGCCGTTTTTCCCTTTGATAAAGGCCGGGGGCGACGAACATCCACAATTCATAGAAGATGACCGGTGAGGCCAGGACGATGCCGGCGATGAGACTGGCCTTGAGATAAATGAAAAAGGCCTCGGGCAAGGAGGTATAGACCAGTTTGTCCCCGGGGGGCAAAACCCCGATCAAGGGGCGGACCAGCCATTCGAAAATGTCCTTGGAAAAGGCGTAGGAAACGGCGAAGCCCATCCCGACGGCGATGAAGCAGACGATCAGGCGCCTCCTCAGCTCGGCCAGGTGGGCGGTGAAGGGCATACGCGCTTCGTCCGTCACCGGCGGTCTTCCTCCTTTTCCGCCCCTTCGAGGAGGGGGGAAGGCTCGGTCCCTTTGGCTTCTTTATCGGACTTTTCCTCTGGGAAAGAAAAGGGTTCCTCCAGTTTCTTTTTCACTTCCCGCCATTCTTCATCCACATTCAGGTTTTCTTTCAGGTCTTCCGCGGTCTTCTTGAGTTCGGCCAAGGCCCGCCCCAAGGAGCGGGCCAATTCAGGCAACCGCTTCGGCCCGAGGACCACGAGGGCTACGACCAAAATCAAGAGCAGTTCGGGCAGGCCGATGCCGAACATACGGACCTCCCTCCCCCGTCAGCGGAGGGCCTTGGCCGTTTTCTTCCGGCCGATCTTTTGTCCTTCATACCGAGCCATAGCTGTGCAATCCGGAAAGGATGAAGTTGACCCCGAAATAGGTAAAGAGAACGCAGGCGAAGCCGATGATCGAAAACCAGGCGATGCGGCTGCCGTGCCACCCTCTTAAGATGCGGGCGTGGAGGACGGCGGCGTAGACCAACCAGGTGATGAGCGACCAGGTCTCCTTGGGGTCCCAGCTCCAGTAGCGTCCCCAGGCGGATTGGGCCCAGACGGCCCCGGTGGCGATCCCCACGGTAAGGAGGAGAAAGCCGAAAAGGATGGTCTGGTAGTTCCATTCGTCCAATTGGGCGATCCCCGGCAGGGAGGTGGGGGTTTCCTTCGCCGGTTTTCCCCGACCGCTTACGGAGTTTTTGACCAGGACCATGACGCTCAAGGCGAAAGACACGGCAAAGGCGGCGTAACCTAAAAAACAGGTCAGGACATGGGCGATCAGCCAGTTGCTCTGCAGGGCCGGCAGCAAAGGCTGGATGCGCGTGTTCATGTCCGGCGAGAAAGAGGCATAGGCCAAGGAAAGAAAGGCCAAGGGGGCGACGAAGGTCCCGATGGTATAGACCCGGCTTTTCCTTTGCAGCCAAAGGAGGAGGAGAATGATGGTCCAGGCGAAAAGGATAAGGGATTCGTATAGATTGGTCAAAGGGGCGCGGCCGATCCCCAGGCGGTAGGATTCGACCCAACGCAAGAGGATGGCCCCGGTATGGATGAAGAAAAAGGCCCAGAGGACGCCCGAGGCCCCTTTGCCGATTTTTTCCTTTTTCAATACCCAGGAGAGCAGATATAAAAGGGCCGCCAGGAAGTAACCGAAGGTCACCCAAGAGAGTATTTGAGAACTGGTCAAGACCTACCTCCCTCTATTCCCTGAAGGGATCGCTCCAGGATGCGAAAAAAGGCCTCCCGATGTTTATGGGCCGTAGCCCCGATATAGACCTCGGTCAAGAGACGGTCGGCCGGGTCTTTTCTTTCTCGGAACCAGACCCAAATCTGTCGATGGGAAAGGTAAAAGGTCGAAAGAAAACCGAGGAGCATTAACGAAGCCCCCACCCAGATGAACCCGATACCCGGGTCGCGGTTCACCTGCAACCCGGAGACATAACGGGTCTTGAGGTCCAGGACCCGGAGGCGATAGTCTTTGATGCGGTTGCCGTGGAATTCCGGATGATTGATCAGGATCAGGCCCATATCCATATGACCCTGGTTGTCGAAAAGGACCAGCCCTAAGGCCGGACCGAACCGGGCCATATCCTCGATGTAGCGGACGACCTTAAGGGAATAAGGGGTTCCCGGCAAGGGGACCCTTTCTTCCATGCCCAAGGCGACCTCCAGGCGCTGTTGCTCGTTTTCCAACCTCAAACGGAGGGACTGGGGCACCCGGCTCCAGGAGGATTGATAAAAGGTAAAACCGTTGTGGGTAAAGGGGTGGTTGACCTTGACCGCAGCTTCCAGACTTTTCCCGTCGCCGTCGGTGAAGAGGAGGTCGGAACGGTATTCTTTGGGGGTCCCGTCGGGATAAAGGGCCATGGTGAATTTTTTGAGTTCCACCTGAAAGCCCAACTTTTGGAAGGACTTGCCGTCTTGGGCGTAGATCCGGTCCGCCTTTTCCCCTTCGGCCAGTTCGAGGAAGCCCTTGAAGCCGTACAAGGAACTGGTGATCCCCCCGGCTAAAAGGATGAGGACGCTGAAGTGGACGAGATAGACCCCGAAGCGGCTGAAGCGCCACCTTTCCAAGTAAAAGGCCTCCCCGTCCGGAACGGGCAAGGGGCGGGGCCGGCCGAAACGGCGTCCCAGAAGTTGTGTGAGCCGGACCCTGCCCTCGGGGATGGGCGAGGAAAAGGTCAGGATGCGATGGAAGGGGAGGGTGTCAAAGAGACGTTCCGTTACCGTTCGCGGTGCGGCCTTGGCCACCTTCCAGACGGCGGGCAGACGCCTGAGGGAACAGACCACCAAATTGACAGTCAAAAGGAGGAGGAGCCAAAGGAACCAAAAGGAGTGGTAGGCGTCATACAGACGAAAAAAGTGTATGAGTTTATACGAATTCGGGGTATAGTGGGCCTCATAAAAGGCCAAGGATTCCCCCTGGGGCAGGACGGTCCCGATGATGGAGGCGGCGGCCAGGGCGAGCAATAAGACCAAGGCCAACTTCAGGGATCCGAAAAAGTCGGCCACCTGATTCCATAAACCTTGTTTTTTGGAGGCGTCGGGCATGGGGGATTGCTATCACATCTTGAGGAATGGGACAAGTCTTTTCTCCCGGACCTTCGAAGAGCCGAAGGGGCGGGACTTCCTACCCGGTTTCGGAGGTTCGAGTTTCGTCCTTGACCGATGAGACAAGGATCAAATCTTATTGTAAGGCCTTTTCCGGAAAAGGCAAGAAAGGCCGGAAAAAAATCCAAACAGCGAGGAAAAAGGTCGAAAAAGGGATGGAAGCAGGTAAGACCGTTTTTGTCGGGGTGGACATCGGGGCCTCAAGGGCCAAGGCCGTGGTCCTGGGGGCCGAAAAAGACCTGTTGGGGTATGCGGTGGAAAGGTCGGGAACGGATTTTGAAGAGGTCTCGATGACGATTCTTGCAAGGGCCTTGGAGATGGCCGGCGTCTCACGGGAACAGGTGGCCGGGACCGTGTCCACCGGGTATGGCCGAAACAACGTCCCTTACGCCCGTTCCCAAAAGACGGAGATCAGTTGCCATTCCAAAGGTTGTTATTTTTATTTCCCCCGGGCCATAACCATCATTGATATCGGCGGACAGGACAACAAAATCATCAAGTTGGACGAAAAGGGGCGCAGGCTCGGGTTCAAGATGAACCGCAAATGCGCGGCCGGGACCGGGGCCTTCTTGGAAGAGATGTCCTTTCGGTTGAACATTCCTTTGGAAGAAATGGACGCCTTGGCCCGCCGGTCTGAGGATCCGGTCCGACTGGGGAGTTTCTGCACCGTTTTTTCGGCCACGGAGGTCCTGGAAAACATCCGTAAAGGGAAAAAAGTCCCCGACATCGTCAAGGGCCTGTTCCATTCGGTGATCCAGAGGGTCCTGGAGATGGACGCCCTGACCGAGGAGGTGGTCATGACCGGCGGGGTCGTGGCCCACAACCCCTATTTGGTGCCGATGACCGAAGAGATCATCGGCCGACCCGTCCTGGTCCCCCCTTATCCACAATTGACCGGGGCCGTTGGTGCGGCCCTTTACGCCATGGAGGAGGAGTAAGCGATGGAAGCGTCTAAGGCGACGGTGACCCGAAAAAAGATCGAGGCCACGGCCGAGATGAACCGGATCATGGCCGATTATTTTTACGAATTGGACCGAGCCTCCAAGACCAAAGAACAGAAGATCGCCTGGTGCACCAGCGTCGGCCCGGCCGAGATCCTAAGGGCCTTGGGGTTCTTGGTCTTTTTCCCGGAAAACCATGGGGCCATGCTCGGCTCCACCCGTTTGGCGACGGAGATGATCCCGGCGGCCAACGCCCTCGGCTATTCCCCGGACATTTGTTCCTACCTCACCGCCGATATCGGGGCTTATGTGAAGGGGGTGACCCCTTTGTCCCGGGCCTATCCGGGGATAGAAAGGGTCCCGGAACCGGATGTCCTCGTCTTCAACACCAATCAGTGCCGGGATGTTCAGGATTGGTTTTCCTGGTATGCCCGGAAGCTCAAAAAACCCATCTTGGGGATTACCACCCACTGCGCGGTGAACGAGGTCACGGAAAACATCGTCCGTTCCGTGTCCCTCCAGATGCAGGAGCTGATCGAACCCCTCTCCCGTATTTCCGGCGTCCCTTTTGACCCCGAGCGGATGCGGGAGGTCCTTCGTCTTTCCCGGGAATGTTCCGATCTATGGAAGGCCGTTTTGGATACGGCCGCGGCCGTCCCCTCGCCCATCACCTTTTTCGACGGGACCATCCACATGGGCCCGGCCGTGGTCTTGCGCGGGACCCCCCAGGCCGTGGCCTATTACCGACTCCTTCTCCGGGAGATGCAGGAGCGGATCCAAAACGGCGTGGCCGCCGTGGAAGGGGAAAAATTCCGCCTGTATTGGGAAGGTATGCCGGTATGGGGCCGCCTCAACGCCCATTCCCAACTCTTTGCCGGGTTGAAGACCAATGTCCTGGCCTCGACCTACTGCAACAGCTGGATCTTCACCGCCTTCGATCCGGATGATCCCTTCGACAGTATGGCCCGGGCCTATACGGAGCTCTTCATCGTCCGTTCCGAGGACTACAAAGAAAAGTACATCAAGAATATGGTCGAGTTTTTCCGGGTGGACGGGATCATCTTTCATGACGCCAAGACCTGCCCCAACAATTCCAACTGCCGTTACGGCATGCCCCAACGGATCCAAGAGTCCATCGGCGTCCCTTGCCTGGTCATCAACGGCGATTTGAACGATCTGCGCCTCATCTCCGACGAACAGACCAAGACCAACATCGAGGCCTTCATCGAGCAATTGGAAGAGCGCCGCGGCTGAAAAGAAGCATGAATTCAGGGGGAAACGATTGACCGGGGAAACAGGGGTGTGTTATGGTGGGACTCCACAAGGCCAGGCTAAGGAGAAAAGACCATGCTTGACTTGAAATTGATCCGGGAACGGCTTCCTTGGGTGAAGGAACGGCTGGCCCTGCGGGGTCAGGAACTGCCCTGGGAGGCTTTTGAATCGCTGGACCGGGAGCGTCGGGAATTGCTCAAGGAAGCGGAGGCATTGAAACACCGACGGAACACGGTCTCCGAGCGGATCGCCCGCCTGAAACAGGAAAAGGAAAAGGAAAAGGCCGAGGAGGCCATTGAGGAGATGCGGGCGGTCTCGGGAAGGATCAAGGAGCTGGATGAACGACTGGCGGTCATCGAAGAACAGTTTTCCGCCCTTCTCCTCACCTTCCCCAACCTTCCCCACGAGTCGGTCCCGGTGGGCACCTCCAGCGAAGACAATCCGGTGGTCCGGACATGGGGGGAAAAACCGGTTTTCTCTTTTCCCCCTCGCCCGCACTGGGAAATCGGCGAACACCTCGGCATCCTGGATTTCGAACGGGCCACCCGCATGACCGGGACCCGCTTCGTGGTCTACAAGGGGCTGGGGGCCCGCCTGGAAAGGGCCCTGATCAATTTCATGCTCGACCTGCACACCAAGGAGCACGGATACACGGAGATCCTGCCCCCCTTCATGGTCAACAGCCAGAGCATGACCGGCACCGGCCAGTTGCCCAAGTTCAAAGAAGACCTGTTCAAACTGGAAGGCTGGGACTATTTCCTCATCCCCACGGCCGAGGTGCCGGTGACCAATCTCCACCGTCAGGAGACCCTGTCCGAGGCGGAACTGCCTCGATATTATGCGGCCTACAGCCCTTGCTTCCGTTCCGAGGCCGGTTCGTATGGCAAAGATACGCGGGGACTGATCCGCCAACATCAATTCAACAAGGTGGAGCTGGTCAAGTTCTGCACGCCGGAAAGTTCTTACGAGGAATTGGAGTCCCTCTTGAGGGATGCTGAGGAGGTCTTGAGGCGGTTGAGGCTGCCCTATCGGGTGGTCTGTCTGTGCACCGGCGACCTGGGGTTTTCGGCGGCCAAGACCTACGACATCGAGGTCTGGCTGCCCGGCCAGGACCTTTATCGGGAGATCTCTTCCTGCAGCAACTTTGAAGACTTTCAGGCCCGCCGGGCCAACATCCGTTTCCGCCGGGAAGGCCGGAGCAAGAGCGAGCTGGTCCATACCTTGAACGGTTCCGGCCTGGCCGTGGGCCGGACCCTGGTGGCCCTCCTGGAAAACTATCAGCGCCCTGACGGCAGTGTGGTCATCCCCGAGGCCCTCCGGCCGTATATGGACGGGTTGGAGGTCTTGGACAAGGAAGCCGGCGCCGCCTGAAAACCGTTCTTCATTCGAAGTAGGAGGCGCAGGCCGTATCCGATTCCCAGACCGAGACCCGGGTCAGGTGGACCCGGCCGTCGTCGATTCGGTTTTTGAGCTCCCGGTAGATATGGCGGGCCAGATGTTCGGAAGAGGGGTTTTCCCGACGAAAAGGGTCCAGATCGTTCAAGTATTGATGGTCCAGGCCGTTTAACACCTCATGGGTGGCGGCCTTGATTTCTCCGAAATCCTTGACCAGTCCGGTTTCGTCCAGGACGGCGGAGCGGACGAAGACCTCGACCTTCCAATTGTGCCCGTGGAGTTGCTCGCACTTGCCCTTGAAGTTCAACAGGCGGTGGGCGGCGGCGAACTGGGTGATGATCTTTAGTTCAAACATCTTTTCACATCCCGGAGACCTTGAGTTGTTGGAGGCGGTTTTGAAGTTTCCGGACCAGGCCCTGAAGATCCGTTTGAAGGCCGGCCAGGTCCGGGTGCCGCTTGTTGGCGATCTTTTCCACCTCGCCCAGGGCGTAGCGGAGGGTCTCCATCTCTTTCTTCAATAACTCTTCTTTGATCCGCTGGTTGATCTGTTTGATCAAGGCCTGATCCATTCATCCCCTCCGTCCCGACGGGCGGCTCGGCCCCTTTGGTGTGGAAGGATGCCGGACCGGTTCGGCTTTCCCGCCCGCCTCATGAAAGACGGCCCCAGTATACTGGAAAGGCGCGGATTAAGCAAGGGGGGAGCGGGCCGACTTTTTCTCCGACCGACGAAACCGGGAGGATTCAAATAGGGGCGCAGACCGAAGACGGAACAGGGTTGACAGAAGAAAGGGATCGTGTTATCTTTCCTCATCTTTTCGGAAAAAATGACGGAAAAAATGACCGATCAGCCCCTCCTTCGTCGGACCGTTCGGGGGATCCTCGTGGCCTTGATGATCCTTTGGGGAGTGGTCCCTCCTCTTCAGGGCGCGGAGGTGAAGCGGGTGGCCGTCTTTCCTTTCGTCCTCCATGCCCAGGAGCGGATGGACTACGTCCGGGAAGGGGTGCAGGACATGCTGACCTCCCGGCTTTTTTGGGAAGACCGGGTGGTGATTATCGAAGGGGCCCTGATCAAAAAGGTCTTGGAAAAGGATCCCGGTCCCTTGGATGAAGGCCGGGTCCAAGCCCTGGGAAAACAATTGGGCGCCCATGTGGCTTTGTGGGGGAGCATCAATGTCCTGGGGGCCACGGTCAGTATAGACATTAATGTCCTCCAGTTTTCTTCGCGCCAACCCGTGAGAAAGTTCTACGCCCAGGCCAAGACCATGGACGAGGTCATCCCCCGGGTCAACGAACTGGCGGACATGATCAACGAAAAGGTCTTTGACCGGCCGCGGGAAACCGCGCCGGCCTCGTCCGGCGTTCCCGCCGTCGCCTCGACACCGACATCCAAGACGGATGGAGGGGCGGAGGCCTCCAAGGCGCCGGTATCCCTGAAAGGGTTGACCATCAACCCCCTCTCGCCCCAGATCATCCTCAACGCCGGGGGGTTTGAGATGGCCGGGGTCTGGCGCAGCGCTATCCTGCCTTTTGCCCTGGTGGACCTGGATTTCGGCGATTTGGACGGGGACGGGACCACGGAAACGGTCCTGATTTCCAAGAACGCCGTATACATTTATCGTTTTTTGCAGGACCGCTTCGAGCGGGTCAAAGAGATCCGCGGGGCCCTGGGCGATCATTACCTGAGCGTGGATGTGGCCGACATTCAAGGTACAGGCAAACCCCAGATCTTCGTCACCAATTATCGGGACAACACCCTACGGTCCTTCAGCGTCGCTTGGGTCCAAGGGGAATACAAAGTCGTGACCCGGAACATCCCTTATTATCTCCGGGTCCATCGTCTGCCGGGGAAGGGGACGGTCCTTCTCGGCCAGCAGAAATACGGCGATCGGTTCTTCGACGACCGGATCTTTATTTTGGCTTGGAAAGAGGGGCGGTATGTCCCGACGGAGCGCTTGCACCTCCCGGACGGGCTGACGGTGTATGACTTTGTCTTGCTCGAGGAGGGCCGAGACGGCAGCCAGGAGATTATGCACATCAACCGTTTCAACCGGTTGGTGATCGCCTCCGAAAAGGGCAAGGCCAAATATTCGAGCGCGGAAAATTACGGGGGAACGATCAATGCCCTCCGCAATGCGGAACCGGAGGGATTGGCTACCGTCAAGGATGAGGAAAAACAGACCTATTACCTCCCGGCCCGGCTGGTGGTCCTTCCCTCGAAAAATCCCGGGGAAAAGGAATTCATCCTCAATCGGAACAAAGGATCTTTCTTCAACTTTCTGGCCCGTTACAAGGCCTTCGTCAACGGCGAGATCTACGCCTTGGGTTGGGACGGAACGGCCTTGAGGGAGAAGTGGCGGACACCGGTCATCGCCGATTACATCGCCAACTACAACGTAGGCGGGTTCAAAAACAACGGCCAGGATCAACTGGTCGTCGGGGTGGTTCAATCCACGGGACCCATACCGTTTATCACCGATGCCCGGAGTCTTTTGTATGTGTATGAACTGGGGGAAGTAAAGACGACAAGGAAGTGAAGGATTCGAAGGGCGGTGTAGCTCAGGTGGTCAGAGCATGCGGCTCATATCCGCAGTGTCCGGGGTTCAAATCCCTGCACCGCCACCAAAAAACAACGGCGGAACAACCGCCTCCGGGATAAACGGGGAGGCCTTGGGTGAAGACCCGAAGGCCTCTTTTATTGACACGGCAAGGACTCAAACAGGGGCGAAGGGGGACGGGTGTCCTATAGAAAAAGTATTGAAGCCCTTTTCTGGGGGATAGGGGTCGTTCTTTTCTTCTTTTTCGGGGGCGGTCCAGAAAAGGCCGAGGCCAAAACCCGCATCCCCCGGATCCATGTCCTTTTGGAGGAGATCGATTTCGGCGAAGTCAGGGCCGGGAGTACGGTGACCCAGGAGTTCATCGTCCGCAACTACGGCAACGGCTTGTTGAAGATCCTCCAAGTCCGTCCCGGCTGAGGCTGTTCCGTGGCCGATTACGATCCGGCCATCCCCCCGGGCGGGGAGGGAAAGGTGACCTTGAGGGTGGACCTGTCCGGTTACGAAGGAGAGGTCAGAAAAACGGCGGTGATCTACAGCAACGACCCCCGCCGGCCTTCGGTCACCCTGACCTTGAAAGGCAAGGTCCGGACGGTGATTGAAATCCGGCCCGATCCTGTGGTCCGTTTTCAAGCAGGCCGAGAAGGGACCCAAAAAAAGACCTTGGAGATCTTCTCCGAGGAGCGTTCCTTTCAAATCAAGAAGATCGAGACCGAGGGGGCGGATTGGCTTTCCCATAGATTGGAACCCGTCGTCCCGGGAAGAAGATATCTTCTGACCCTGACCGTGCCGCCCATGATGAAGACCTCTTGGGCGGAGGTGCGTTGTTCGACCGATCATCCGGAACAACCGAACCTCCGCGTCCGTGTTGAAGTCCTTCCCTGACCCGGCGAAAAAGGGACATGCACATCGTCGCCTTGACCCATCTTTTCCATCCGGCCCGGGGCGGTACGGAAATTTCCCTCAAGGAATGGGCCAAGATCCTTGCCGCCAAAGGGCATCGGCTGACGGTCATCACCTCCAACCAGATCGCCCTGGAGGATTTCCGCCTTCCCCGACCCAATCCCTTCTTGGCAAGGGAAGAGGTCCTGGAGGGGATCCACATCCGCAGGCTGGCCTTGGGGAAAGGGCGGAGGTGGGTCCTGGCCAAAACCGCGGCCCTGGCCTTGCGGAGCCCGATCCCCCGAGGGGAACGCCTGTGGTTCCGGTGCCATGTCCCCCATTTGCCGAACATGATCGGCGAGGCGGCGGCCTTAAGGCCGGATCTCCTCTACGCCGTCCCTTTCCCGACGGCCACGGCCTATTATGCTTGGGCGGCGGCCCGCCGGGTCGGTTGTCCCTGGGTCCTGCAACCGCATCTCCATTTTCGGGACATTAACCCTTCCTTGGCCCGAATTCTCCGTTGGATCGCCCCCAAGGCGACGGCGATCCTGACCAACACGGAAAAAGAAAAGGCCTTCCTGGTCGGACTGGGGGTGGACGAAGCCAAGATCCATGTGACCGCCCAGGGGGTTGATCTTTCAGCCTTGGGGAAAGGGGATGGGCGCCGTATGCGGGAGGCCTTGGGGTTGACGGGAAAAAAGGTCCTCCTGTTTCTGGGCAGGAAGGTGGAGCACAAGGGCTGGGACACGCTTCTTTCGGCCATGCCCTGGATTTGGCGCGAGCAGCCCGAGACGGCCTTGATCCTGGCCGGACAATCCTCCCCGTATTTCCAGGAACGTTTTACCCTTAATCCTTCGGCCAAGGACCCTCGGGTGGTCAATCTGGACGATTTTCCCGAAAAAGACAAGGCCGATCTCTTGGCCGCCTGCGATGTCTTGGTCCTTCCCTCCCAGGCCGAGAGTTTCGGCGTGGTCTTCCTCGAGGCCTGGTCCCAAGGAAAGCCGGTGATCGGGGCCCGCATCCCGGCGGTGGAGGAGATGATCCACGAGGGGCGGGACGGACTCCTTGTCCCTTACGGGGACCCGAAGGCCCTGGCGGAAAAGGTCCTGATCCTTCTCCGGGACCCGGAATTGCGCCGTGCCTTGGGTGAAAGGGGGAAGGAAAAGGTAAAAGAACGCTACGGCGTCGAACGGATCTCGGCCGGGTTGGAAGACCTCTTTTTGAAACTGGTCCGTCCATGAGCGATTTTCCCTTTCGCCCATAGGTCCGAAAAGACGGGAGGAACGGTGCGGCGGGGCAACGGATCAAAATTGAAAACGGTATCGGTGGCCATCTGCACCTTGAATCGGGAGGAGCCTCTGATTCATGTCTTGGAACTCCTCAAGACCCAGACCGTCGCCCCTTTGGAGATCCTGGTGGTGGATCAAAGCGAAGGGCACCGGCCGGCCACCCGGCGCTACTTGGAAGAAAACCGATCCCGTTTGCGCCTCTTTCACCTTGCCCGGCCCTCCACCACGGCCGCCCGCAATCGGGTGCGTAAGGAAGCCCGGGGGGACCTGGTCCTGTTTTTGGACGATGACGTCCTTTTTCATCCGACCTTGATCGAATATCACCTGGAGAATTATGAGGACCCGGAGATCGGTGCCGTATCGGGAAAGGTCCTCTATCATGGGGCCGAAGAAAACGATGAGCCCTGGGCGGCCCGGGTGACCCGCACCGGCAAATATTTGCGCAATTTCACCAGCAATCGGCCCTGCGATATCCCCACCCTATACGGATGCAATATGTCCATCCCGCGAGAGGTCCTTTGGGAAGTGGGGGAATTCGACGAGCATTACTGGGGGAACTTCCTCTGGGAGGAGGTGGATTACGCCTTCCAGATCCGCTCCCGAGGCTATCGGATCCGTTATGATCCCCGGGCCTTCGTTTTTCATGTCATGGCCCCGACGGGCGGCAGCCGTAACCCCCGACCTCAGGCGTATTTGGAAAGCACGGTTTTTAATGACTGGTATTTTTTCTTCAAATACTTTCCCGAAGGCTACTTCCCCTTTTTGCTCTATCGCCAGAAAAGGACCTGGTTTGATTATGTTTTCCGTCGGAAGGGCAACCCCTTTCGTTTGCTGGGGCAGATTCTTCAAGCCCGAAGCCGAATAAAAAAACAGCGGGCGACGAAAAAAGCTTGACTTTCTTCCGATCCGGCGATATATTATCCAACATTAAATCCGTCGGTAAGCCAGTTGGGTGTTGCCGCCGGTCGAAGTTGGTGAGCGTTTCGACGAGTCCGTTCACCGGGGTTTAATCCCCGGTTTTTTATTCCGGCCAGTCGTACCCCAACTTGGGAAATACTACAAGGAGGAGGGAAAGACAGTGCCGGAAGGAAAAGTAAAGTGGTTCAACGAGAACAAGGGCTACGGCTTTATCGAAGTGGACGGCCAGGATAAGGACGTCTTTATTCACCACTCGGCCATCCAGATGCAGGGTTTTCGGACTTTGCAGGAAGGTCAGCGGGTCAGCTTCGACATCGAGCAGGGCAAAAAAGGCCCCTCGGCCGTAAATGTAAAGGCGCTATAGCCAAAAGGCCATTGTAAAATGGTAAAAAAGGGAGACCGTGGTTTTTCGGTCTCCCTTTTTTTATGCCGCCTATTCTTCGGACCCCGGATCGGTGCGGGAAACGGCAAGGGCCTTGCGGGTTGGTGATTCCTGCCGAAAGGGAAAGGCGACGGGCGGGTAAAGGTCGTCTCCCCAAAAGAGGGTGACGGAACAGGCAGGGGGGTGTCGGCCGGGACAGTTCCCCAAAACCTATCCTATTTGACAGGCAGGGTCGAATTCTGTTATGATGCCTTTATAAAAGAACGGCGAAGGCCTTAAGGATTTCCACCCCACCCATCCCATTTTCTGACCGAGAAAGCTGCATCATGAATGACCCTTCGGGTCCGGAACCTCGTGAACCGGAAGTCAAGGAAACCCTTTCGGGTCGAAAACAACGGTTTTCCCTCTCCCGCCTGGAGATCCTCTTCGGCGGTCTGCTCCTCGTGGGTCTGATCTACATCGGCTATGTCCTCTTTTTCCAGGAAGGGTCCGATTTCTCTCCGGCCCTGGAAAAGCGGATGAAGAAGCTGGAAGCCCTTTTGGGGGAACAGACCGAAAAGATCGACCGGGAAATCAAGGCCCTTCAGGCCTTGCAGGCCCAGTTGGACGCCCGCCTTCGGGCCCTGGAAAACCCTTCCCGGACGGTAACCCAGCCGCCGGTTCCCCCCCAGGCCTCCGCGGTTTCCAATCCTCCTCCGAAACCGGCCTCGCCGACCGCGGCCGCCGGTCCGGTGGAGAAAAAGACGCCTTCCGCCTCCACGGAAAGAAAAAAGATCGTCCACAAGGTTAAAAAGGGCGAGACGCTGAAGGGCATCGCCGCCAAATACAAGGTATCCACCAAAGACCTCCTGGCTTGGAACAAATCCATTAAACAAAAATCGATTCGACCCGGGGATACCCTGACCATCCTCTCGCGTTGACTATTGACGGATGACGGATCCCTATCCGGAAAAAAAGAAGGTTCGACGACAAAAGCGGTCCTTTCAATGCCATTGTTGCGGCAAAGGGGAGGAATTTTGTTGGGTCTGCCCCTGCGGTTTCCAAATCTGTTTGCCCTGTTTTCAGGAAAACGCCTGGGGCTTGACCTGCAACGGCATCACCTGGATCTGTCCGGATTGCGGCGCCCATCGTTCCTTGTAATCGGGACGTCTTTTTAACGGAAATCCCGAAAAACTTTTTTAAACCCTTGACAAAAAAAGGCGAGGATTTAACTTAGTAATAACTATTATCGTTAATTTTTTCTGGCCTCGATGAAAAGCGAAAGACCTTTAAGACAGACGAAGGCCCGGCGGGTGATCTGGGAAGAGCTGTATGGGGTGACCACTCATCCCACGGCCGAAGAGGTCTATGAAAAGGTCAAAAAACGCCTGCCCCGGGTGAGCCTCGGCACGGTCTACCGCAATCTGGAATTACTCAGCCAAACGGGAAAGATCCGGAAAATTGAGGGGGGCCCGCAAAAACGGTTCGATCCGAATACGGAAAACCATTACCACTTCCGTTGCCGGGAATGCGGCCGGGTCAGCGATTTGACCCTGGAACCGGTGGTGGAGATCGACCGGGCCGTGGCCCAATTGACCGGCGGATCCTTTGATGGCTATCATCTGGAAGTCATAGGCCTTTGTCCGTCTTGCCGGGCTTCGGCAAACAGACCTCTTCGAGAAGGGTCGAAAAGACGAACTTGAAAGGAGGACGGTATGAACCTGAAAGGGACCCAAACGGAAAAAAACATTTTGACCGCCTTTGCCGGTGAATCCCAGGCGAGAAACCGCTACACCTATTTCGCCAGCCAAGCCAAGAAAGAGGGCTTCGTCCAGATTTCCCTCATCTTCGAGGAGACGGCCAATCAGGAGAAAGAACACGCCAAGAGATTGTTCAAGCTCCTCGAAGGCGGCGAAGTGGAGATCCAGGCCGCCTTCCCGGCCGGGATGATCGGGACGACGGCGGAGAACCTGAAGGCCGCCGCCGGGGGTGAAAAATACGAATGGGAAGAAATGTACCCTGCTTTCGCCAAGGTGGCCCGGGAAGAGGGGTTTGAGGAGATCGCCAAAATCTTCGAATCCATCGCCGTGGCCGAAAAACAGCACGAAAAACGATACCTGGGTCTTTTGGCCAATGTCACGGCGGGCAAGGTCTTCAAAAAAGACAAGCCCGTGGTTTGGCGCTGCCTCAATTGCGGATACCTCCATACCGGGTCCGAGGCCCCGGAAGAATGCCCGGCCTGCGCCCATCCCCGGGACTATTATGAACTGTTGGCCGAAAATTGGTGAAAAAGAAAAGGGGGCTTGCCCCTGTAGCATGACCATCAACAACGACAGAAAGGAGAACGAATCATGACGGAAAGATTACAGGTTTACAAATGCGAAATCTGCGGCAACATCGTGGAGGTCCTCCATGCCGGCAAAGGACAGTTGGTCTGCTGCGGCCAGCCGATGAAATTGTTCGTGGAAAACACGGTGGATGCGGCCAAGGAAAAGCACGTACCGGTCATCGAAAAGACGGCGGCGGGTTTCAAGGTGAAGGTCGGATCGGTGGCCCACCCCATGGAAGAAAAACACTACATCGAATGGATCGAGGTCATCGCCGACGGGAAGATCTATCGTCAGTTCTTGAAGCCGGGCGATGCCCCTGAAGCCGTTTTTGAAATTCAGGCCGCCCAGGTGACGGCCCGGGAATACTGCAACCTCCATGGACTTTGGAAGGCCTAAGGCGTGAACGAAGAATCCCTCCGTTGTTCGACCGAGATGTTGCAAGCGGCCCTGGAGTTGGAGGAAAGGGGTCGGGCCTTTTACGACCGGGCCCGACAGTCCTGCCGCAATCCGGAGTGCCGGGAGATCTTTACCGCTCTGATGAAGGAGGAAATCCTTCATCAGAGCCGGATCCGGAAAATTTATGATGATCTGACCCGGGACCGCTGCTGGAGCAGGGATCGGGAAGAGCCAGGAGAAGTCCGGGAACGGTTGGAAACCCTTTTCCGTCTATGGCGACCTCAGGGCAAAAAAGACATAAACCCTGAAGCGACCGACCTGGAGGCCGTCGATACCGGCCTGGCCCTGGAAGAGGCCTCCATAAGCTTTTATGAAGCCTCCCGGCAAAGAGCCGAAGATCCCCTGGAGGCCGCTTTTTTGGACCGGATGATCCAGGAAGAAAGAGGACATCTGAAGGCCTTGAAGGATATCCGTTATTACCTGACCGATCCCCAGGGGTGGTTCATGGAAAAAGAGAAGGCCGGTTTGGACGGGGCATGAAAGCGGTCGAGGCCTTACAAGTCGTCGTCGGCGGGGAAGCCGGTCAGGGCTTGGTGACGGTGGGCCAAGTTCTGGCCAAGGCCCTGGTCCGGTCCGGTTATCGGATCGTCGTCACCCAAGGGTATCAGTCCCGCATCCGCGGCGGACACAACACCTTCACCGTCCGGGCGTCGGTGGCAGAGATCCTGGCCCCGAGGGAATCCATTGATCTTTTGGTCGCTTTGGACGGCGTTAGTGTGGCCTTACACGAAAAGGAAGTGCCGGCCACAGGATTGATCGTCGCCGACCGGGCCTGGGTCGGAACGAACGCCCCTCGCTTCTTGGGCGTCCCCTTTGCCGAACTGGGGCCTCAAAGGATGGTCAATACCCTGGCCTTGGGGGTGGCGGGGGCCCTCCTGGGTCTGCCTCAAGGGGTCCTTACGGCCGCCCTGGACGATTTATTCGGGGGCAAGGCCCTGTCTGTAGTGGAAGAGAACCGACAGGCCCTGATTAAAGGGATGGAATGGGCCCGGACCCAATCGACCGCTTTTCCCCCTTTGGCCCCTGCCGTGGAAGGGCCGCGTCGGTTGATGCTGAACGGCAACGAGGCCCTGGCTTTGGGGGCCCTGTCGGCCGGATTGAAGTTCTTTGCTTTTTATCCTATGACTCCCTCCACTTCCATCGCCCTCTTTTTGGCCCATCATGCGGAAAAGATGGGGATGATCGTGGAGCAGGCGGAAGACGAGATCGCTGCGGTCAACATGGCCATTGGGGCCTCTTTTGCCGGGGCCCCGAGTATGGTGGCCACCTCCGGCGGGGGATTCGCCCTCATGGTTGAAGGGGTCAGTTTGGCGGCCATGACCGAGACGCCTTTGGTCATCGTCGTGGCCCAGCGGCCCGCCCCGGCCACCGGACTTCCCACCCGCACCGAGCAAGGCGATTTGGACTTTGTCCTTCATGCCGGCCACGGAGAATTCCCTCGAGCGGTTTTTGCGCCGGGAAGTGTGGAGGAATGTTTCCACTTGACCCGTCTGGCCTTGGAATCGGCCGAGGCTTCACAGGGGCCGGTCTTTGTTTTAACCGATCAGTTTCTGGCCGATTCCTACCGGGCGGTCTCCCCCTTTCCTCTGGAAGGGCTTTCATGGGTCAACCCCATGGATCCGTTAAAAGAAATCCCCCTTCCCTATCAACGCTATCGTTTGAGCGAATCCGGCCTCTCTCCCCGTCTCCTCCCCGGCCTGAGTGACCACCTGGTGGTGGCCGACAGCGACGAACACACCGAAGACGGACATTTGACGGAAGACCTCTTGGTACGAAAAAAGATGGTGGAAAAAAGGTGGGCCAAAGGGGTATGGCTGAAAAGTCGCGCCCTGGCCCCGGACTACCGAGGCGATCCGAACCCTGACCTCTTGCTGGTGACTTGGGGATCCAGTCGAGGGGCGGTGGTGGAAGCTGCCGATACATTGAAACAAAGGGGAAAGCGGGTCAGCGTTTTGTCTTTCCCCCAGATCTGGCCCATGGTCCCGAATCTGTTTTTGCCTTTCTTGGAGGCGGCCGAAAAAGTGGTTTCCGTGGAAGGGAACCTTACGGGCCAGCTGGCCCGTTTGATCCGCCGGGAGACGGGTTTTTTCATCACCCAAAGGATCGGTCGTTACGACGGGCTGCCTATAACACCCGAATATATCCTCCGTCACTTGCCCGAGTGAAGGAAGAGGGTTTTCCTATGTCCACCGGCGAAGTAGATCACACCGTTCAACCGGCCTGGTGTCCGGGATGCGGCAATTTTTCCATCTTAAAAGCGGTCAAAAAGGCATTAGAGGAACTTAAGCTCAAACCGGAGCAAGTCCTCTTCGTTTCCGGCATCGGTCAGGCGGCCAAGGCCCCCCATTATCTTCAGGTGAATCTCTTCAACGGCCTCCATGGACGCGCCCTGCCCGCGGCCACCGGCGCCAAGCTGGCCAATCCGTCATTAACTGTAGTGGTGGAAAGCGGGGACGGCTGCACCTATGGCGAGGGGGGGAACCATTTCCTGGCCGCCATCCGGCGGAATATCGACCTGACCCTGCTGGTGCACAACAACCAGATTTACGGGTTGACCAAAGGACAGGCCAGTCCCACCACCGAAGCGGGTCAAATCACCAAGGCCCAACCGGGCGGGGTGGCCTCCGCCCCTTTCAACCCTTTGGCCGTTGCCGTGGCTATGCAGGCCGGTTTCGTGGCCCGCGCCTTCTCCGGTCTGCCCGATCACCTGACCGCCCTGATCAAGGAAGGGGTGCAACACAAGGGGTTTTCCTTGATCGACATCCTCCAGCCCTGTGTTTCTTTTAACAAGGTCAATACCCACGCCTGGTACCAAAAGCGGTGTTATGTCCTGCCTTCAGATTATGACCCTACCGATTGGGAACGGGCCGTGAAGACCGCTATGGAATGGGGGGAAAAGATCCCCCTGGGCCTGATTTATAAAAACAACCGGCTGACCTTCGAAGAACATTTTTCGGTTTTACAAAGGGGGCCGCTGGCGGGCAAGGGGCCTGATTTCAAGGTGCTCAAGGAGATTATGGAGGGTTTCTTCTGAAATTAGCCGGATGATCTTACCTCATGGAGCGTTGTCTATGAAAAAATATGTCTGTGAAGTCTGCGGCTATGTTTACGACCCGGCCTTGGGGGATCCGGAAAGCGGCATCCCGGCCGGCACGGCCTTTGAGGACCTGCCCGAGGATTGGTTGTGTCCTTTGTGCGGGGTGGGAAAGGATCAATTCACCCCCGAGGATTGAGAACAACCTGTGCATCTCTTGAAGCAGGTCAAGACCTATTTGGAAAAGGAAGATTACGACGGCCTCGCGGACTTGGCCCGGGGGCAGGAAGGAAAGATCGCCTCCGCTTTAATCGGATTCTTAACCGACGGGCAGGAGGTGGTCAAGTGGCGGGCGGTCAAGGCCTTGGGATTGGTGGCGGAATCTCTATTCCGCCGGGATCCCGACCGGGTCCGAACCTTGATCCGCCAGTTGATTTGGAACCTGAACGACGAATCCGGTAACATCGGTTGGGGTATGCCCGAGGCCTTTGGAGAGATCTTGGCCCGGATCCCTTCCCTTAAGCAAGAATACCTCAGGCTGTTGACGGCTTACTTGGGTGAAGAAAAAGGCCTTTTGGATCATCCCCAGTTGCAAAAGGGGGTGATCTGGGCCATCGGACGCAACCGGGCCTTGGATCCGGGATCCAAAGCCAAGGCCTTGTCTTTTTTGAAGGCCGCCCTTCAGGCCAAAGACCCGTCTTTGAAAGGGACCACTGTCTGGGCTTTAGGCGAACTGGGGGTCGAAGAAGCGTTGGATGATCTAAAATCCTTGCAACGGGAAGAGGAGATGATTACCCTATTCGACGGGGAACATCTTAAGGCGCTGCCCTTGGGAGTCTTGGCCCGAGAGGCGGTGGCAAAAACGGAAAGGAGGAAGACCATGGCCGAGAACGAATGGAAATGCAGCAATTGCGGGTATGCCTTGAAGGCCGATGTCCCGCCGGAGACCTGTCCGTCCTGCAAACAAAAATGTGAGTTCGTCAATGTCACCTGTTACATCCCGGAATGTCAGGCCACCGGGGTGGATCCCAGACTCAAATAGGAGGGGGAGATGGCCAAGATTAAATACAAAGTTCGAGCCGAATGTCCGGCTTGCGCCTGCGGGGACGTAACCTTTTTGGGTCCGGAAAAACTTCGGGAAAAATTCATCGGCGACGAAAAGGAAATCGACATCCTCTGCCCATTATGCGGGACCAAACATAAGGGTAAGGTGGAAGAGGTTCAGGAAAAAGAATGATGACGGTGCTGGGCATTTACGGGAGCCCCCGGAAAGGGGGAAACAGTGATCTGCTTTTGGACCGGGTCCTGGAAGGGGCGGCCGCGGCCGGTGCGGAGGTGGAACGGATCGTGGTGCGGGACCTTTCGATCAAAGGGTGTCAAGAGTGCGGCGGCTGCGATAAAACCGGGGAATGCGTTATAGACGACGGCATGACCGCGGTCTATCCGCTCCTCTGGGAAACGCCGGTGATCATCCTTTCTTCTCCGGTCTTTTTTTACGGCCTGCCCTCCCAGGTCAAGATGCTGGTGGACCGTTCCCAGGCCTTATGGTCACGGCGGATGCTGGAAAAGAGCGGGGAAGGGAGGAAGCATCACGACCGGGGGAAAGGGTATCTGGTGGCCGTAGGGGCCACGCGGGGGAAAAACCTTTTCGAAGGGGTCGAACTGACCGCCAAATATTTTTACGATGCCCTGGATAAGGATTACGCCGGGGGTCTTTTCTTCCGCTCTGTGGAAGGGGCGGGAAAGATTCGGGAACACCCCACCGCCCTGGAGGAGGCCTTCGCCTTCGGTCAGCAAGCGGTCCGTTAAGTTACAGCCTTATGAAACAGGGAGCCACGACCTTTTTTGAAAAAAGGAGGAAAGCATGACCACACCGCAACATTGTCCGGGTTTCGAGCAGTTCAAGAACCTGAAATCCTTTACTTGCAAGTGCCCCAACTGCGGGAGGGAGACGGAGATCTTCTCCGACGAGTTCGACAAACGGCATGTCTGCAAAGGCTGCAATCAGGAGATCGATTTCACCCGGTGTCGGATAGAAGGCACGACCTGACCCTTTTCCTCACCGCCGTTCCCTAAAAGGGTTGGAGCTCTTTTGACCTTCGGAGGGAAAGGCCGGTAAAAAGAAAAGCGGCCTTTCCCTCCCGGGAGGAAAGATGAAGATCGGCGTATTATCGGATACGCACTTGCGGCGGGTGACCGACGATTTCAAGCGCCTTTGCCGGGAGCACTTCAGGGACACGGAGCTTGTCCTCCACGCCGGGGATATGGTCGCCTTGCCGGTGTATGAGTTTTTGACTTCGTACAAGGTCGAAGCGGTCCAGGGCAACATGGACGAAGGACCTTTGGTAGGCCGCCTGCCGACCCAAAAGACCTTCACCTTCGGAGAGTGGAAGATCGGCCTCATTCACGGCTGGGGATCTCCCAAGGGATTGGAAGACCGTCTCCGCTCCAAGTTCGAGGACCTCCATTGCCTGGTCTACGGTCACTCCCATCAAGCGGTCAATCACCGGAGGGACGGGGTCTTGTTTTTCAATCCGGGGACGGCCACGGGCGCCGGTTTTTTCGGTCGCCCGACCCTCGGCTTCCTTTATCTGGACGAGTCGGGGATCCGAGGAGAAATCAAAGAACTTTAAGGGCCGTCCTTTTTTGCCCTTCTTGAGGCCTCTCCAAAACAATAAGCGAAGGACCCTCGGCCGACGGTCTGGACCGGAAAGAAGCCTTTCCCCTCGTTTTGGCCCTTCTTCGAGACGATCCTTTGGGAAAAAACCGCAACCGGCTGGGGCCTCCGCTCTCCATTTTGCCGAAATGCAAGGTAAAATCCCTTTTTCTCCTTGACCCCACCGAGGGCTTATTCTATACTTCCCCCATACAAAAGATTTTCAAAAGGAGACCGGACCAGTCGGACCGAAAGGCGGAAGGCCTCCAAGGGTTCGGCGGGACCGGCTCAGGAGAAAGGCCATGGAAGTCCTCTGGGCCCCTTGGCGCATGGAATATATCCTCAACCATCCCAAAGAAGAGGGGTGTATTTTTTGCGCCGCCTTGGGGGGGAATGCGGAAGCAAAGGGGGTGCTCTTTACCGGAGCGCACACCCTGGTGATGATGAACAAGTTTCCCTATATCAACGGTCACCTGTTGGTGGCCCCGAAAAGCCACAAGGCAGACTTGAAAAGTCTTACGGCCGGGGAGCAGACGGCCTTGATGAAGATGATCAGCCGTTCCCTGGAGATCCTTAAACAGGTGATGAAGGCCGAAGGGTTCAATGTGGGCTTGAATCTGGGGAAGGTGGCCGGGGCCGGGGTGGAGGATCACCTCCACTTTCACATCGTTCCTCGCTGGATGGGCGACACCAATTTCATGACCGTCTTCGGGGATATTCGGGTCATCCCCGAACATATGGAGCAAACCTATCGGCGCCTACTCCCTCATTTTCGGGAGGTCCGGGAGGAAGGGGATGCGGATATTTAAGGTCTACCTTTACGGCCTTTTGGTCCTGCTCTTCGTCGTCTTCATCATCCAAAACTTTCAGACCCTGACCCAGGGCATCTCCCTCCGTTTTAACCTGGGCTTTATTTCCCTGATATCCATTCCCATCCCCCTTTACCTGGTCGCCGCCGTGCTCTTTTTTGGGGGCGTCCTTTTGACCTCCTTGATCCATTGGGCGGAAAAGCGGCCCTTGGTCAAGGAAATCAAGATCCTGAAGAGAAACACCGCGCCGGCCTCCCCCGCCGCTGGACCGGACAGCGTGTCGCCCAAGGGCGCAGGCCCTGCCGAGGCCGCCGCCAGGAAGACCGAGGCCGATGAAAAAAAATCGGAGGGGGGGACCATCGTTTCTTCCAAGCCCCTGATTCGAAAGGATCCCTCCGGCGGCGATAAGCCGTCTCTCTCCTCCTGATCCGCTTTTTTTTTCATGACCAAAATCACCCCCATGCTCGAACAATATTTGGAGATCAAGGAACAATACCGGGATTATATTCTCTTTTACCAGCTGGGGGATTTTTTCGAGATGTTCTTTGAGGACGCCCACCTGGCCTCCCGCGTCCTGGAGATCACCCTGACCTCGCGAAACAAAGGGGAGGAGAAGGAACCCGTCCCCATGTGCGGCGTCCCGGTCCATGCCGCCTCGGGGTATATCGCCCGCTTGGTCGAAAAGGGCTATAAGGTGGCCTTGTGCGAACAGGTCGAGGACCCCGAGGAGGCCAAAGGGATCGTCCGCAGGGAGGTGACCCGTCTGATTACGCCGGGGGCCTATGTGGACGAGGGGGAAACGGGCAGCAACCGTTTTCTGGCGGCCTTGTCCTTTTCGGAAGGCCGCTTCGGATTGGCCTCGGCCGACCTGGCCACCGGAGAGTTTCGGGTGACCGAGGTGGAAAGGGCCGAAGAGGCCGTCGAGGAGGTCGGGCGGATCCAGCCTTCGGAGATCCTGCTCAATGCCAAGGTCAAAGACGATCCTGCCTTCGGCAAGGTAATGGAAAGGCTTTCGTCCTTTTATTTGACCTACGGCGATCCCGGGATCTTCGAAGCCTCCAGGGCGGAGGGTTTATTGACCGCCTATTACCAAGTTCAAGGCCTGGCCGGTTTCGGGGTCGAGGACTGGAAGGAAGGGGTCCGGGCCGCCGGTGCCTTACTCGCCTACCTGATGGAGACACAGAAGGGGAAGGTCACCCACCTTAAGCCCCTTTCCGTTTATCGCCTTACCCAGTACATGGTCCTCTCCGAGACTACACAGCGGCACCTGGAACTGACTCGGACCTTATACCGGGGGACCCGGGAGGGTTCCTTGATCTCCGTCTTGGATCAAACCCTGACGGCCATGGGCAGCCGAAAACTCAAGCAGTGGCTCCTGTATCCCCTCCTGGATCTGGGGGAGATCCGTCGCCGCCAGGACCTGGTGGAGGCCTTTTTTGAGGATTCCCTCCTCCGACAGGGGCTGCGGAATCAGCTCAAGGGGATTTATGACCTGGAGCGGCTGGTGGCCAAGGTCAGTCTGAACCAGGGCGGTCCCCGGGACCTTTTGGCCCTGAAACATTCTTTGCAACGTCTGCCGGCGTTAAAACAGCTCCTTTTGGAAAGCGGATCCCCCCTGGTGACCGAGGTGGGCCGAAACTTGGATGTCTTAAACGATGTGGCCCTCCTCCTCGACCGGGCCTTGCTCGATGATCCCTCGCCGAACTGGAAGGACCCGGAGGCGCGGATCATCCGATGGGGTTATGACGAACGCCTCGATCGTTATCTGAAGGTCAGTCGGGAGGGCAAGGAATGGATCGCCCAACTGGAGGCCAAGGAAAGAAAACGCACCGGCATCCCGTCGTTGAAGGTCGGCTACAACCGGGTCTTCGGTTATTATATCGAGGTCTCCCGCCCCAACCTGGCGGCCGTCCCGGACGATTACCAAAGGAAGCAGACCCTGGTCAACGGCGAGCGGTTCGTCACCCCCGAACTCAAGGAGTACGAGACCCTGGTCCTGGAGGCCGAAGAAAAACGCTGGCGTCTCGAAGCGGACCTCTTTCAGGAACTGCGCAGGCGGGTGGCTGAAGAAGGCGGTCGTCTGCAGCGGACGGCGGCCCTCCTGTCCGAACTGGATGTCCTGGCCTCCTTGGCCCAAACGGCCAAAGAGAACCGCTATCAGAAACCTCAAGTGGACGACGGCTTGGCCATCGTCCTCAAGGAGAGCCGACACCCGGTCATCGAAAAAAACCTCCCGGCCCAGCGTTTCGTCCCCAATTCGATCGTCCTCAACAACGAGGACCAACAGATGATCATCATCACCGGTCCGAACATGGCCGGCAAATCCACCATCCTCCGCCAGGTGGCCTTGATCTGCCTCATGGCCCAGATGGGCTCCTTCGTCCCGGCCGAGGAGGCCCGTATCGGTTTGATCGATCAGATCTTCACCCGCGTGGGGGCCTCTGACGATCTTTCTTCCGGGCAGAGCACCTTCATGGTGGAGATGCAGGAGACGGCCCGGATCCTCCATCAGGCCACGGAAAGGAGCCTGGTCCTTTTGGACGAGATCGGCAGGGGGACCAGCACCTTCGACGGGTTGAGCATCGCCTGGGCCGTGGCCGAGTACCTCCACGACCTGAAGGGCAAAGGGGTCAAGACCCTTTTCGCCACCCATTATCACGAACTGACGGACTTGACCCGGACCAAAAAAAAGGTTAAGAATTATCATGTCTCGGTCAAGGAATACAACCAGCAGATCATCTTTTTGAGAAAGCTTAAAGAAGGGGGGACCAGTAGCAGTTACGGGATCCAAGTGGCCCGGTTGGCCGGGATACCGGCGGCGGTGATCGAACGGGCCCTGGAGGTGCTCAAGAACCTGGAAAAAGGGGAAGTGGATTTTTGGGGGCAGCCGAGGCCGGCCTACTCGGGCAAAAGGGTCAGGAGCCACCCGGCTCAACTGGAGCTCTTTTCGGAGAGGAACGGCTGGTTGGAAGAACGCCTGCGATCCCTTGCCATAGATGACTTAACCCCTTTGCAGGCCCTCTTGACCCTGAAGGAACTGAAGGATCATTTGGAAAAAGGATAAAGGCCGCAACGCATGAAGGCCCCGCTCACACACCGCCATACCCCCATATCCCGCTTTTGGGGCGGAGCGGTCGGACTTTTCCTGGTTTTTTCCGCCTGTTTCCTTTTCCATCTCACCCGGGTCCAAGCCGCCGAAACGGACCTGGAACAAAAATACCAGCAAGCGCGTCAGTCTTTTCTGCAACTTGAAAAATCCCATGATAAAAGCGAACGCCGATCCTGGGAGAACGTGATCGAGCGTTTCAAGGAGATCTATAAAAAGCACCCCCAGACGGTTTGGGGGGAAAAGGCCATGTTTATGGTCGGCCGGGCCGCTTACCACCTCTACCGCTTGTCTGGGGAGGAGGCCGACCTGGAAACGGCCTTGGATCATCTTTCCCGCTTGGTCAATCATTACCCCCAAAGCGTTCTGGCCGACGACGCCCTCTATCTCACCGCCCTCATTCAACTCGAACACCGGAAAGATCCGGACCAGGCCCGAAAGACGCTGCAGCGGCTGATCAAGGACTACCCTAAAGGGGACATGAAAAAGCGGGCCGAAGAACTCCTGGCGGCCAGGGACGCGAAAAAGTCGGCGGTCGAGCCCCTTTCGCCTTCCGAGAGCGGAGGTCGCACCACGGCGCCGGACGAGGGGGGTAAATCCACCAAGCCGGAAGCTGCTCCTCAGGCCTTGCCCATGGTGACCGGTCTGCGCCACTGGTCCACGCCCCTTTACACCCGCATCGTGGTGGATGTAGAAGAAAAGATCACCTACCGGTCGAAGCTCTTGAAAAAGGACCCGGCTACGGACAAGCCGGAGCGTCTGTACCTGGATATCTATCCGGCCCGCATGGCCCCGACCATCGCTCCCTTAATTATTCAAGACGGTCTATTGCGGGGCGCCCGGATCGGACAATACGACGCCTCCACGGTGCGGGTGGTCTTGGACATCGAAACCATCAAAGGCTATAAGATTTTTTTCCTGGAGAATCCTTTTCGTCTCATCGTGGATGTCTCCGGCAAGGAAAAACCGGCGGAGAAGGAAGGGGCGGCCGTCCCTTCGGACAAGGAAAAGGAGAGAGAAAAGAAATTGTCTTTGGCCCAGCAGTTGGGTTTGGGGGTGAAGAGGATCGTCATTGACCCCGGGCACGGGGGCAAAGACACCGGGGCCATCGGCAAGGACGGCACCTATGAAAAAAACCTGACCCTGATCCTGGCCAAGAAGCTGGCCCAACGGGTGAAGGAGGAACTGAATCTGGAGGTGATCCTGACCCGGGATACGGACCGCTTCATCCCCCTGGAGGAGCGCACGGCCATCGCCAACACCCGCCACGCCGATCTCTTTATCTCTATTCACCTCAACGCCAGTCTCAATCCCCAGACCGAAGGGGTGGAGACCTATTTCTTGAACCTGACCTCGGACGAGGACTCCATCCGCGTGGCGGCCCGGGAAAACGCCACCTCAACCAAGCGGATCGGCGATCTGCAGAAGATCCTCAAGGATCTGATGCTCAACACCAAGATCGACGAATCTTCACGCCTGGCCGGTCATGTGCAGAAGCGGCTGGTGGAGGCTTTGAACGAAAAGTTCGCGCCGGTCAAAAGCCACGGCGTCAAGCAGGCCCCTTTTTATGTGCTCATCGGGGCTCAAATGCCTGCCGTTTTGGTCGAAGCCTCCTTTCTTTCCAACGACCGGGAGCGGGAACGGCTCCTCCAGGAAGGCTATCAGGATCAAATCGTCGAAGGGATTCTCAAGGGGATTGAGGCCTACATCAAGGAAACCAAGATTACGGGATGAAGTCCACCCCACCCCCCTGAGCCGCACCGATCGTTTCTCTCTATCCCATCTGTCCGGTCGCCCCTTATTTCAGTTCCTCCCGCAGTTCCCTCTTCAGGACCTTGCCGGCGGCGCTGACCGGTATGGCCTCCCGGAAGATGACCTGGCGGACCTTTTTATAGGCCGCCACCTCCCGGTTCAGAAAGGCCATGAGTTCTTCGGCCGTGGCCTGTTGCCCCGGTGCCAATTTAACGAAGGCCACAGGGATTTCACCGGCCTCCTCGTCGGGCTTGCCCACCACGGCGCACTGTTCCACGGCCGGGTGACGGAAGAGGATCTCCTCCAATTCCCGGGGATAGACGTTGTATCCTTTGTAAATGATCATGTCCTTCAGCCGGTCGGTGATGTATAGATAGCCGTCTTCGTCCATCCTCCCGATGTCCCCGGTGCGCAGCCAGCCGTCCCTCAAGACATCGGCCGTGGCCTCCGGTTTGTTGTAATACCCTTGCATGACCTGAGGCCCTTTGATCCAGACCTCCCCTTCCCGCCCGGCCGGGAGTTCTTCTCCGGTGGAGACATCAACGATCTTGATTTCCGTGTCGAAGACGGGGAGGCCGACGGAACCCGGCCGCGCCCCTTCGGCGCTGGGCGGGGTCATGGTCGCCCCCATGGTGCACTCGGTCAGGCCGTAGCCCTCGCTGATGTATCCTACACCGAATTTCCGGGTCAGTTTTTCGATGACGGCCAGGGGCAAGGGTGCGGCGCCCGAGCCGGCCAAGCGGATGTGGGAAAGGTCGTATTTTTCAAAATCCGGATGGTTGATCAAGGGGATGTACAGCTGGGGCGCCCCGCCGATGAAGGTGGCCTGATACTTGACGATGGCCTCCAGGTACTCTTTGGGATCGAAACGGGGCAGGACGACCATGGTGTTCCCGCCGTAAACCTGGGCGTTCAAATAGCCCACCGTGCCCATGGCGTGGAACCAAGGGACGACAATGACGGCGGTCTCCTTGTCGCGCCGGGTGGCGAAGGCGTTCGGGTCGGAGCCTTCGGGATAGACCCATTCCCAATCGCCGTTCGTCTCCCGGATCACGGCCCCGCTGCCCCAATTGCCGAATTGAATGACATTGGCCAGGACATTGGCGTGGGTCAGGACCACGCCCTTGGAGAGGCCGGTGGTCCCTCCGGTGTAGGCCAGGTGGGCCGTGTCCTTAGCGGGGTCGATGGAGACCTCTCCTTGAAAAGGCGGATATTGGGCCAATAAGGGGGCCATGTCCAAGGTGTCGGGGACGGGCACTTTCCCCAAGGGTTTAAGGGGGGCGGTCAAGGGGTTGAAGCAGTCGGCCAGACTGGTGCTGATGACCCTTTTGACGGGGGTTTGGGAAAGGGAGGGGCTGATCCCCGGGTACAGGAGATCGAGGGTGATCAGTGTCTCGGCCCCGCTGTCGTTGAGCTGATAGGTGAATTCCCGAGGGGAAAGGAGGGGGCTTAAAGGCGTAAAGACCGCTCCGATGCGCATGATCCCGTAATAGGCTATGGCGAATTGGGGACAATTGACCAAGTGGATGGCCACGCGGTCCCCTTTGCCGACACCCAAGTCGGTCAGGGCCGAGGCGAAGCGTTCGGCCAGGTCTTTGAGTTCCGAGTAAGTGATTTCGCTTCCGGCGAAGATGAGGGCCAGACGGTTGGGAACCCTGCGGACGGTTTGTTCCAGGAGGTAGAAGACGGGCCGGTTCGGATAATATTGACTCCGGGGGAAGTTTTTGGGCCAGGCCTTGAAATTTTTCGCCATGATGGGCCTCCTTTTTGGGCAGGAAAAAGGGTAAAGAACACTGGGCCTCTTTTTTCTCTTTTGCTCATCACCTCCTTTCTTCGGCCTTCGGGGAAAAGGGCTTCCCTGGATACGGCCGGGATCTTATCTAAAGGGATTTCTGGTCCTTCAGGGCCTTTCCGGTTTCGTCCCCGGGTTGCCTCAAGAACCGGGAAGGCCGGGGGTGCCCCGTTTTTCGTGTTCGGTACAATAAGCCGTAGGTTCCGTGCCTTGGATGAAAAATTCCTCCTGTTTGATCGGACAATCCGGCGTGGCCAGGAGGCCGGTCAGGGGGTCGATCAGGGCGGTTATCACCGTTTCGGGACGGACGAAATCGACGACGGGACGGTCGGACAAAGCGGCGCGCATGAAGCGGGCCCAAATAGGGGCGCAGACGGCCCCGCCGGTGAATCCCCGGCCTCCCGGTCGGGGTTTGTCGTAGCCGACCCAGACGCCGGCGATGAGTTGCGGCGTATAACCGATGAACCAGGTGTCGCGGTAATCGTCGGTAGTGCCGGTCTTTCCGGCCGCCGGCCTCTCCATGGCGAAAGAGTGTATGGATTTGGCCGTGCCGTAGATCAAAACATCTTTCAGGATCTGGGTGGTGACGAAGGCGGTGGCCGGATTAAGGACCGGATAGGTCACGGGAGGATTTTCCTGCCAGGCATTACGCAAACGGTCGTAGATGCGGATGATGGTGCGGGGCTCGACCCGGTTTCCGCCGTTGGCCAAGGGCGTATAGGCCGCGACCAGCTCGCTCAAGGTGACTTCTTCGGTGCCCAGGGCCAGGGAAAGGTCGTTTGGGGAGCGGAAGGAGAGCCCCAAAGAGGAGGCAAAATCCAGGAAATAAGGAACGCCGATATGTTCCAAGAGCTTTATGGTGATGATGTTGTTGGAATAGGCCAGGGCCTGGCGCAAAGTGATTTCCCCGTAAAATTTCCTCTCGTAATTCTGGGGCCGCCAGGGTTGATCCGTGCCCCGATTGTAGGTGACGGGGTTGTCGTTCCAACGGGAACAGGCAGTAATCCCTTTGTCCAGGGCGGCGGCGTAGATGAGGGGTTTGATGGCTGATCCCGGCTGCCTCTTGGCGGCAAAGGCCCGGTTGTAGGGGTTCTGTTTGAAATCCACGCCACCGACCGCGGCCAGGATGTCGCCGGTGGTCGGATCCAGACAGAGGAGGGCCCCCTGGAGTTCCGGGGAAAGGGCGCGCACTCCGTCCCGCAGGACCTTTTCCGCGGCCCGCTGCAAAGGCAGATCCATGGCCGTGGTCACCTCCAACCCGCCCTGCTCGAGGATCTCCGCCCCGAACCGTTCCACCAATTTGTTGCGCACATGGGCCAAATAATAGGGGGCCTCTCCTTGTTTGATGACGACGATGGGCCGGTTTTTCAGCTGATTTCCCTGGCCCTCGGAAATCATCTTCAATTCCACCATGCGTTTAAGGACCAGGTTGCGGCGATCCCGGATCTTGGCCGGGTCACCCAAGGGATTGTAGCGGGAAGGGGCCTTGGGCACCCCGGCCAGCAAGGCGCATTCGGCCTCGTTCAGCTCCCAGGGATTCTTGTCAAAGTAGAGAAGGGAGGCCTGGGCGATGCCCCAGGCCCCGTTTCCGAAATAGACCTCGTTGAAGTACATTTCCAAGATCTGTTGCTTGGTATACTTCCGTTCGTATTCCATGGCCAAGAGGCCTTCCTTGACCTTCCGCTCCAGGGTCTTTTCTTCGGAAAGGTATTTGTTCTTGATCAATTGTTGGGTGATGGTCGAACCTCCCTGGGCCAACTTGCCTTTGACCACATCCTTGATCAGGGCTCGGGCGATGCCCCGTAAATCCACCCCCCGGTGTTCGTAGAAACGGGCGTCCTCGATGGCCACCAGGGCCTTCTGGAGGAAGGCCGGGATGCGATCAATGGTCACCCAATAGCGCTTTTCCGGGAGGATACGGCCGACGAAGCGGCCCTGCCGGTCGAAGACCTTGATGGAACTGTAGCGGGCCGGTAAAAGCGGATAGGCGGCGATCGGTCCCTGCGCCCATGCGGGAAAGATGCCGATGAATAGGCCGAGGAAAGACAAGATGATCCATACTTTTAGTTTTGAGCACTTCATAGGCAAAAGGGTGTCTTGTTTTTAACTTATTGAAATTTAAAGGACTAATTTCATAAATATAACAAAATTCTTGACAAAAATAAATGAAAATAATACATTTCAATTCTTTTTAAAAGGGCCGTTAACTCAGGCGGTAGAGTATCTGCCTTTTAAGCAGAGAGTCGCTGGTTCGAGTCCAGCACGGCCCACCACCAAACAGGTCACGTCCCCATCGTCTAGCCTGGCCCAGGACACCGGCCTTTCACGCCGGCAACACGGGTTCAAATCCCGTTGGGGACGCCAATAAGACATAAAGAGCCTGGAATCCCCTCCGGGCTTTTTATATTTTAGGGTGAATGGGCACAAACGGAGAATGCAAATGGTTTTTCCTGTCCTTTAATCTCAAAAAGGAAGCATGGGAGCCCTCATTTTATCTCATGGGTAGGGCCTGGAACCAGACGGGTTTTTTATTTTTTGGGGATAATGAGGCTGGAGTTTTTTATACCCTCTTGCTTAAGAGCAGTGTGTTGATTATGTTAAATCCGGGACAACTCCAACCAAGTGAGTTGGGGGTTTTTTCATTCCTAAACCAATGGCTTAGACGAGGGATTGGAAAAGGAGGGGAGATTTTCATGCCAGTGAGGATTTTGATCGTCTACTATTCCATGTATGGGCATATTTATGCAATGATAAAAGCCGCTGCCGAAGGGGCTCGTTCCGTGGAGGATGTAGAAGTCACGATCCGTCGGGTTCCGGAAGTCTTGCCAGAAGAGGTCCTGGAAAAAATGGGGGCTCTGGAAGCGCAGAAACAACAAGCCCATATTCCCGTATGTACGGTGGATGAGTTGGAGGAAGCCGATGCAATCATTTTCGGATCACCGACCCGCTTCGGCAACATGTGTGGTCAGATGCGCCAGTTCTTGGACGCTACGGGACGACTGTGGAGCAAAGGAAGCTTGGTCGGAAAGGTGGGTAGTGTCATCACTAGTTCAGGAACCCAGCATGGAGGCCAGGAGTCTACGATACTGGGTTTCCACCTCACTCTGCTTCATCACGGTATGATTATTGTCGGCTTGCCTTATACCTTTAAAGGACAGATGACCGTGGATGAAATCAGCGGCTGTTCGCCCTATGGAGCATCTACCATCAGCGGCCCTGACGGGAGCCGTTTCCCTAGCGTCAACGAACTGGCCGGTGCGCGCTTCCAAGGGGAGCATGTGGCCAGGATCGCCAAGAAACTCAAGAGTTAGGCAAGATAAAGAATGTGGATTTGTCTTCCTTTTGAACTCTGACCCGGATAGACTTTTTTCGGTTTCGTCCTTTGCCGGTCGAAGGTCCTCCGGCGTTTTATAAAAAGGAGGATGAACAGTCCCTGTTTTTCCCCAGGGGGGTTCGGTAAATGCGCCGTTATTCGGAGAGGGACTCCAAAGGAATCTGAAAAATTATCCCTCCGTCAGAAAAAGGCGGAGAAAAGAGGTTGCAAAAACCTCGGATTTTGATAAAGGTGTAGGAATACCTCTCGCCGAAAAAAGATTCCGGAGGGAGGAGGAAAAAGACCGGGCTTTTTCGTCGGTTGGGGGTGGGCTTCCTTTCCTTTGCCTCGGGCCTTGTGGGATGGGGCAGCGGACCGATCCAGGCCAAAGAGGATCGGATGAAGGAAGGGGAGGTCTTCGCCCCGGAAATGAAGTGAGGGAGGTCGGTTTCATGACGCGGCCGGAAAACCCCCGCGATTATTTTTTTGAAGTGGGCATGTATCGTCCACCCAGCGAAGGGGGGAGTTATTCCCTGCTCCTGCGCTTCACCCGCAACTGTCCCTGGAATCAATGCACCTTTTGCAGCATGTACAAGAGCGAGAAGTTTTCCTTCCGTTCGGCCGAGGAAATCAAAAGGGACATTGACACCGTGGCCTTGATGTGCCAAGAATTGAACGAAATCTCCTCGGCGTTGGGTTACGGCGGAGAGATCAACCGCCGGGTCATCATCGAAATGATCAATCGGAATCCCGAGCTGAACAGCAGTCACGGATTTTTGATGGTCCTGAACTGGATGCAGGCCGGGATGAAGACCGCCTTTCTCCAGGACGCCAACAGTCCGGCCATGCAGACCGATACCCTGGTGGAAGTCCTCACTTACCTGCGGCGGACCTTTCCGTCCTTGGAACGGGTGACCTCCTATGCCCGCTCCAAGACCCTGGCCCGAAAAAGCTTGGAAGAACTGAAGGCCATCCGGGAGGCCGGGTTGGATCGGCTGCATGTAGGCCTGGAGAGCGGTGACGATGCCATCCTAAAGAAAGTGAAAAAAGGGGTGACCTCGGCCGAACACATCGAGGGCGGCCGCAAGGCCATGGAGGCCGGTTTTCAGCTTTCCGAATACTGGATGCCCGGACTAGGGGGCAAGGAACGCTGGGAAGACCATGCCCGCAACACGGCCCGGGTCTTGAACGCCATCAACCCCCATTACATCCGCTCCCGTCCCTTTGTCCCCGCCCCGGAAAGCCCGATCTTCGAGGAGGTGGAACAGGGGGCCTTGACCCTCTTGACCGGGGAAGAACAGCTGATGGAAATTAAGATCATGATCGAAAACCTGGAGGTGACCTCCAGGGTCTGTTTTGATCACGCCGGCAACTATTGGCGCAACCGCAAGGGATACCTGCTCTTCACCCAGGATTATGAAGGTTATGCCTTCCCGGCGCAGAAGGAGAGGGTATTGGCCTTGATCGAGGAAGGCATCGAGGCCCAGAAGCTCGCCCCTAACCGCCGGCCGCCGATCTTTTTGGCCTAAGCACAGTTTGTAACCGAGGAGGACCATGGAACCTTTACATTACCGTTTTTGGCCCAAAGGCGTTCCTCATGAAGTAACCGTCCCTCAAACCTCTTTGTATTACAACCTGGAAGTTTCGGCCCGAAGATATCCCAACAAGAGGGCCCTCTCCTATTACGGAACCGGCATGACTTATCAACGGCTTCACGACGAGGTGGAAGCCCTGGCCGGTTACCTGCAGAAAGGATGCGGTGTAAAAAAGGGGGACCGGGTCCTGCTCTATATGCAGAACAGCCCCCAATTCATCATCGCCTATTATGCCATCTTGCGGGCCGATGCCGTGGTCGTTCCGGCTAACCCCATGAACCTGACCGAGGAGATGCGCCACTATGTCCTGGACGCCGGGATCGCCACAGCCGTATGCGCCGCCGATCTTTTTCCGCGCATCGAGCCGTTGATGGGGGAGGGGGGGCTGAAAGGGGTCATTGCGGCCCGATATGCCGATTACGTCACCGAGCCCACGGATATCCCGGTGCCGGATTATGTCCGAGAGAGGGTCTCGCTTCCGGTCAGGGAGGGGGTCATGGAGTGGCAGGAGGTCCTTCGATCCGGTTTCCGGCCCGAACCCCACCGCGCCGCCTCCGACGATCTGGCCGCCATCTGTTATACCTCGGGGACCACCGGTAAACCCAAAGGCTGTATGCACACCCATCATTCCCTCATGGCCACCACCGTCCTTCCGGCCGTCTGGCAGGGGATTACCTCTGAAGAGGTCTTTTTGGGCGTCGTTCCTTTTTTCCATGTCACGGGCATGCAGATCCTGATGAACATGCCTCTCTATGTGGGGGCGGAGGTCGTCATCATGACCCGCTGGGATCGGGAACTGGCCCTGTTTCTCATCAAACGGCACCAGGTGACCAATTGGACCAATATCCCCACCATGGTCATCGACCTCTTTGCCAGCCCCAACTTCAAAAGCGATAGTCTATCAAGCCTCAAATACATCGGCGGGGGCGGGGCGGCCATGCCCGAGGCCGTGGCCCAGCGCCTTTTCGAACTGACCGGCCTGGCCTATGTGGAAGGATACGGCCTGACCGAGACCGCGGCCCCCAGCCACACCAATCACCCCAGCCGGCCCAAACGGCAATGCCTGGGCATCCCTTTGTGCAATACCGAATCCTTGATCATCAATCCCGAGACCTTGGAACCCTTGCCCCCCGGCCAGACCGGAGAGATCGTCTCCCGCGGCCCCCAGATCTTCAAGGGTTATTGGAACAACCCGGAGGCCACCCGGGAATGTTTCATCGAGATCAAGGGCAAGACCTTTTTCCGCACCGGCGACCTGGGCTATATGGACGAAGAAGGATATTTCTTCATCGTCGATCGTTTGAAACGGATGATCAACGCCTCCGGCTTCAAGGTTTGGCCGGCCGAGGTGGAGGCCATCATGTACGGGCACCCGGACATCCTGGAGGCCTGCATCATCAGCGCCCCCGACCCCCATCGTGGAGAGACGGTCAAGGCTGTGGTAGTGCTGAAGCCCACGGCCGACCGGAGTAAGGTGACCGAACAATCCATCATGGACTGGTGCAAGGAACGGATGGCTGCCTATAAATATCCGCGCATCGTGGAATTCGTTGACGAACTGCCGAAAACGGGCTCGGGCAAGATTCAATGGCGTCTGCTCCAGGAAAAGGAGAGGACCAAGGCCCGGCCGTAAGGAAAAACCGAAAGGAGTCATCGGCCATTCATGAACGACCAAGACCTTAAGCCTTTTCTGTATCCCCGCTCGGTGGCCGTCATCGGGGCCACGGAACGACCGGGGTCGTGGGGATCTTTTATCATAGAGGGTCTGCGGGCCTTCCCTTTCGCGGGTTCTATCTATCCGGTCAATCACCAGGCGGAAAGGGTCTTCGGGATTCCGGCCTTTCGGAGTGTTTCCGACATCCCCGGGCCGGTGGATTTGGCCGTCTTGACCATCCCTGAAAACCAGGTGGAAAAGACCCTCAAGGAGTGCGGAGAGAAAGGGGTTCAAGGGGTGGTCATCATCAGCGCCGGTTTCGGTGAAGCGGTGGAAGGGGGCAAGGAGCGGGAAAAGGGGCTGGTTGCTTTGGCCCACACCTACGGTATGCGCCTTATGGGGCCCAATGTCAGCGGGGTCTTCAATCTTTTCGCCGACTTCAACGCCTCGGCCGCCCCGATCGGCCACCTGATCAAGACCCCTGTGGCCGCGGTCTGCCAAGGAGGCTATGCCATTTATGATCTTTTGGCCCACGGCTATTATCGAAAAATGGGGGTGGGTATTTTCATTCATACCGGCAATGAGGCCGACCTGACCACGACCGATTTTCTGGCCATGATGGGGGACCTCCCGGAAGTCCAGGCGGTGGTCATGTACATCGAGGCGGTCAAGGACGGGAGGAGGTTTTTGGAGACGGCCCGCAAGGTGGCGGAGGCAAAACCGGTGGTGGTTTACAAGGCCGGGAAGACCCCTGGGGCGAGCCGGGCCGCGGCCAGTCATACCGGGGCCTTGGCCGGGTCCTTTAAGGTCTATGAAGGGGCCTTCGACCAGGCGAATGTCGTCTCTTGTCCGACCATGGAACTCTTGTTGCCCTTGGGGCAGGCCCTGGCCGAACGGCCTCCCCTGAAGGGGAGGAGGGTGGTCATCCTGACCATGGGCGGGTCCTGGGGAGTGGCTTTGAGCGACGCTTTGGAGAGCGAAGGCCTCCGGGTCCCGAACTTAAGTCCCGGCCTGCAAAAGCGCCTCAGGGACATGGGTATGCCCGTAAGGGCCTCGGTCAAAAATCCGGTGGACATCGGGGCCTCAGGGCTTTTCCTGGCCGAGGACCTGCTTACCGAACTGGGACGGGAGATCTTACGATCCGGCGAGGCCGATGCCTTGATCCTCCACGGTTTCGGGAGGCCGGGGATGGATGCCGAGGGAACGCCTCCGACCCTTCGTTTCTACCAAGAGATCAATAAGAACATCATTCGGGCCTATGCCGCCATGGAAAAGGAGTTCCAAATCCCCGTTCTCATCGGCAGCGCCTATGGTCCTTCGGAAAGTCAGGCCGTCTTCGACCTTACCCGGGAAGGGATTCGCATTTATCAACGACTGGACGAGACGGCCCAGATCCTTTCCCGGATGTTCCGCTATTGGGAAAGGAGGGGTAAGGATAGGCCCCTTTCCGAACAGGCGGCCCTCGGAGCCGAACGGTCTTCGGCCCGCGGCTAAAGCAAGTCCCGCTTCTTCGCCTCGAACTCTTCCTTGTCGATTTCCCCGCGGGCGTAGCGTTTTTTGAGGATGTCCAGGGCCGACTCCTGAGCGGCGGAGGATCCTGGCTGAAGGAGCCTTCGGAACAGGAGGATGAAGAGGATGATGACGAGGATCCAGAAAATGATCATAACAATAGGCCCTCCCCAGGCCATTATCCCCGGTCCCATGCCCCAACCCCAGTCATAAGGACAGCGGTACTGGGCCTGGGCCGAAGGGGTGAAAAACAGAGTCAGGAAAAGAGAAAATAAACATCCGCCCGGAAAAATCGTTCGCTTCATCCCCTTGCTCCTTGGAAAAATTTTTTGTCCGTAGATTTCTCGCTTCTCGGACGAAGGGTGGTGCTGTCGCCGGGATCACTCCACCTTGATCTTGGTGGTTCTTTTCTTTTCCCGGGCCGCCGCCTTTTGCTCCAGTTCAACGATCCGCTCGTCCAGGAGGGAACGAAAGGCCTTGAGCAATTCCACATGGGATTGATGGAGGTGGCGGAAAAAGGTGGACTTCCCGCCCCAGCCCTTTTCCATTTCCGAAAATAAACGGGCCAAGGGGCAGGAGATGGTCTCCGTTGTCTTTTTTTCTTGAGCCATCTTTATTCTCCCTTAAAGGTGATGTTCAAGACCTGGCCTTCCAGCTTGGCCTTGACCGCCTTGGAAGCGGCCACCGGTCTCGGCAGAGGGATATGGCGCTTGTAGGTCCCGATCCGGACGATCAGCTCTTCCGGCAATACATTCAGGTCCACATCCTCGCGGGTGATGAAGGGCAGCTTCATTTGCAGGCGGTAAACGCCGTTGGCCTTGTCCAGCCGGAAAGGTTCCTCGGTATAGAAACGGTCTAAGGGATCCCGACCGGCGTAGAGCTTTTCCCCCAATTGTTTCAGTTGATTATACCCCAAAATCTCCCCCCGGAAAAGGGGGACTTCCAAGATGGGCACGGGGCTGAAGTATTCCTCGGCCTTCTTCCGATACATCCCCTGATTCTTGGTCCAATCCTTGAAGTAGTCATCCTTCAACCCTTCCGGGAGGATGCGGTTCATGACCACGGCGTCCACGAGCATGCGGTAGAGGCTGAAATACATGTAGGCCCGCTGGGTCTCCTTAAGGACGATCTTTTCAGGATTGGTCACCAGGCGGACGGTGGTTATTTTAGGGTCGGTCAGCAGTCGGTCCACTCCCCGCAGGCGTTCGAAGAGCCTTTCGATGGCGTTGAAATAATCCTCCCCGGGGAGAGGGACCTCGTAGATGCGTTTGGCCAGGGGGCGGGCGATGCGGGCCAGGGTCTTTTCCATCTTGAAGACCTTGGCCATGTACCACTCCAGGGTGGTGGGGATGCTGATGAAACGCAGGGACTCCCCGGTGGGGGCGCAGTCGAGGATGATGACCTCGAATTTTTTCTCCTGCATATAGCGGTTGATGTAAAGGAGGAGGCTGACCTCCTCCATCCCGGGCAGGATGGCCAGTTCCTCGGCCAAGATTTCATCGAGGCCGGTGGTGTTCAAAAGCAGGGAGAGGTATTGATGGATGGCCCCCCAATTCTTCTGGACCTCTTCTTGGATGTCCAATTCTTGAATCCAGAGACGGTCCCGGACCTTGATCGGTTTCCCCCGGTTTTGATCCAAGAGGGAGCGTTCCAGGTCAAAGATATCGATCAGACTGTGGGCGATGTCCAGGGACATGATCAGGGTCCGTTTTCCCCCTTCGGCGGCCCGGATCCCTGTGGCCGCGGCCACGCTGGTCTTGCCCACCCCTCCCTTACCGGCAAAAAAAATGATGCGCAACGGCTGCTCCTTTTGCATGTTTTTTCACAAGGTAAGCACCTGAAAAGAAGGTGTCAACCCGTTTCAAGGAATGATCTCCACCTCGGCCTCGATTTCCACGGGGATGTTGAAGGGCAGTTCGGCCAGGCCTACGGCCGATCGGGCGTGATCTCCCCGATCGGGCCCGTAAAGTTCAAGAATCAAATCGGAAAAGCCGTTGATTACCGCAGGCAGTTGGGTGAACCCCGGGGCGGCGTTGACCATGCCGAAGACCCTCAGCCAGGCCTTGACCCGTTCCAGGTTGCCCAAGGACCTTTTCAGGTCGGCCAGGATGGATAGGGCCGTAAGTTTGGCCGCTTGGTAACCTTCAGCAAGGGTGACTTCGGCGCCCACCTTGCCCAACGGACCGGCCAGGGTCCCGTCCGGGTTTTGGGGGGGGTGGCCGGAGATGAAGGCGCGGTTGCCCCAGATCCTCACCCAGGAAAAGGGGAGCTTGACACCTGCGGGGGCCTTAACCGGCGGCGGCAGGACCAAACCCATGGCCTTCAATTTTTCTTCGATCGTATCACGGCTGTTTTGCAGATTCGGCATGGGGGCCTCCTTCTGAGGAATTGATTGCTCCGTTATTTATAACATAAGGGCGGCGAAAAAGCAGAAAAAGATGAAAGACCATCAAAAAAGAACCCCTTGACTTTTCGGGAAAAAACATTATAATTTATAAGTCTAAAGAGGCAAAGAATAAGCCAAGAAAGGGGGCGAAACGGCTTCGACGGGGATCCTTAGCTTAGGTGGCATACCGAGGTCCTATCGCCTCGTAAAACAGATAGGAAAAAATAATCGCAGACAACTACGATTACGCCTTGGCCGCTTAGTCGGCCATCACCCTGTCATTCTTTCCTGCGAGGATGACAAGGGTGTCGATCAGCAGGATAGCCCGACCGAAGTTCCTGTAATCTGTCGGGCGAACCCTTTAACAGGATAGCCTTTGGGACCTCCTGTCCGTCGGATGTCCGAAAGGCGAACATTGAGTAGACGGAATAAGTATGTAGAGGCCTAAGTGACGTATTTCCGGACGCGGGTTCGACTCCCGCCGCCTCCACCAAATTACTTGCTTTTTTGGGCCATGCGGGCACCTTTATCAGGCCCCTGAGATCTTGACCTCAGGGGCTTTTTTTATTAATTAAGTAGGTCAGTAGCTAAGGGTCAAATCTTAATTAATGACAATAGATAAAGGGTCTGGCGATTAAAAGCTATGGATATAGGGTCAGGTCTTGCAATAACACATTGGGTTAACTTTATCATCTTTTTCCATTGAGCCTATAAAGAGAGGGATCTTCTTAATCTCAAAGAAAATCTTGCATTGGCTCCTTAAGAGATGGCTTATCCGGAAATGACTTTGATAAAATGGTGGAGAGTATCCTGCCAATCTTTGTAGGTGGTCTGAAAAATTGGAACAAAAAATTATGTAGGCTTTGGGAATTATTGTCTTTAAACTTGAGTAAACCCCATCATATTATATTGCAAGACCTGACCCTCTCAGTTTCTTTTGTTATAAATTATCCCCCGCTCATGCATAATTTGGGATTAATAATTGGGGGAAGGACCTCAAGAAGTCATCTTCTGATAAAAAATCTTTTTAGCCGCTTCGGCGGTAAAAATATACAGCCCTACGATGACGGCCAGTAATGGGAAAAAATAAAGGGGTAGCGGTTGAAAATCAAACATAGGCCCCAAAGGGGTATTGGGGAATAGCAGGGTGGCCCCGATGACTATCAAGGTAGCCCAGGTTAAGGCCCGGCCGGGCTTGCTCTTGTGAAAGGGACGGCGGGTGCGGATAACCAAAACGATCAAGGCCGCTGAAATGACCGATTCGATGAACCAGCCGGTTCTAAACTCCGCCGGCTGGGCCCTGAGAAAAAAAAGCAGGACGCCGAAGGTCAGGTAATCGAAGATGGAACTGATCAGGCCGAAGGTGATCATAAAAGTTCGAATAAAACGGATGTCCCAGCGACGCGGTTTTTCCACCAACTCCCGATCCACCCGATCGGCGGCAATGGTCAGTTCCGGGAAGTCGGTCAGCAGGTTGGTCAACAGAATCTGTTTGGGCAGCAGGGGCAGAAAGGACAAAAACAGGGAGGCCCCGGCCATACTGAACATGTTGCCGAAATTGGCGCTGGTGGCCATAAAGACATACTTCAGGGTATTGGCAAAGGTGGTCCGGCCTTCAGCGATACCTTGAGCCAGCACCTTTAAATCCTTTTTCAGCAAGACAATATCTGCGGCCTCTTTGGCTACATCCACGGCCTGGTCCACTGAAATGGCCACGTCGGCGGCATGAAGAGCCGAGACATCGTTAATGCCGTCTCCCATATAGCCGACAACATTACCGGCCTTTCTTAACCCCAGAATAATGCGCTCTTTCTGGTTAGGTTCGACCTCGGCAAAGATATCCGCCTCCAAGACCAATTGGGTCAAGGCCCGGCTGCCGGTTTTTTGGAGTTCAGGGCCGGTGATGATTTTAAGGCCGGAGAGACCCATCTGCCGGCCGATGGTTGCCGCCACCAAATGGTTGTCTCCGGTGATGATCTTAAGGGCTACTCCCATTCCCTTGAGTTGATTAATGGTCTCAACAATCCCTGCCTTGAGCGGGTCAAAGAAGACCAGGAATCCTAAAAAGATCATATCTTTTTCAAAGTCTTTGGTCAAAACAACTCGGGACTCCATTTCCCGGTAAGCCACCCCGAGCACGCGAAAGCCCTGGGTGCTGAATTCCTGGAAATAGGTCTGGATCCGACCTTGGGCATGGCTCAGTTCTATCCGGGTTCCATCGGCCTTTTCAGCTCGGGAACAAATCTCCAGTACATTGGCTAAGGCGCCTTTGGTGACCAGCAAGTGTTTGTCTCTCTGGGAGACCAAGATACTTAAACGTTTGCGGATGAAATCATAGGGCACTTCGTACACCTTCTGAAAACCGGACAGATCAAAGGGGTGAAAGGTGCGGATGGCTTGGTCGATGGGATTGGTAAAACCGGTTTCGTAATAGGCATTCAGATAAGCATAGAACAAAACCTTTTCGTTTTCCCGGCCTTCCCAATCCAAGGCCGAGTGCACTCTGACCAAACCCTCGGTCAGGGTGCCGGTCTTATCGGAACAAAGCACATTCATGCTGCCGAAGTTTTCAATGGCGGTTAATCGTTTGACAATCACCTTTTCCCGAGCCATCTTTTTGGCCCCATGGGCCAGGTTGATGCTGATAATGGCCGGCAATAGCTGAGGAGTTAAGCCCACGGCCAGGGCCAGAGAAAAGAGGAAGGATTCCAGAACCGGCCGGACCAGATAGACATTAATGGCAAAGATGGCGATAACCAGGAGTAAAGTGATTTCCATCAGGAGATAACCGAACCGCCGGACCCCATGTTCAAATTCGGTTTCCGGGGGCTTAAGCTTCAACCTTTCAGAAACCCGGCCGAATTCGGTTTCGATTCCGGTTTGGACCACCAGGGCCTGGGCGCTGCCGCTGACGACATGGGTTCCCATGAAAAGGGTGTTGGTTCGCTGGGCCAAGGGGGTTTCCGCAGGCAGGACGGCCGTCCTCTTTTCCACCGGATAGGTTTCTCCAGTCAAAGAGGCCTCATCCACAAAGAGATCATTGGAACTCAGAACCAACCCATCTCCGGGGATGACATCGCCGGCCTTCAGTTGGACGATATCGCCGGGAACGATCTCTTCCACCGGAATTTCTCGAAGGGCCCCATCGCGCAAGACGGTTGTCTTGATCTGAACGATTTCCAATAATTTTTTAACGGCCCCCGCCGCCCCCCGTTCCTGCCAATATCCCAAAAGACCGCTGACGAAGACGATAGTCAGGATGATCAGGGCATCCACCGGATCCTGAAGAAACAGAGACAATCCGGCGGCCAGGATCAAGATGAGGATAATAGGACTTTTGAATTGACCGAGCAGCAAGGTCAAGGCATCCGATTTTTTAGGCGGCTTGAGAAGATTGTAGCCGTATTCCTCGAGTCGCTGCCGGGCTTCCGTTTCGGTCAATCCTTGGGGGGAAGTCTTTAATTCCCGAAGGAGTTGATCGAAAGGTATACTCCAAAAGGCGGTTGTTTTTTGATTCAAGGCTAACCTCCCTTGGCTTGATTATCCGCCGATCATTCTTTGATGATTTCCTTTTTGATATAAATGGGCCGGCCTATTGCCCTTAACGAGGGCAGCCTTCTAGCAAACAGAAGGGCCCCGGAAATACAGACGGCCCCGCCGAAAAGGAGGGTCGTTGGTGCGCCAAAATGGCTGGCCATCGAACCGGCCAATAAGCTGCCGAAAGGGGTCATGCCCCTGATGGCCATGGAATAAAAACTCATCACCCTTCCCCTTTTGTTATCCTCAACGATGGTCTGGATCACCGTATTGCTGGAAGTCATTTGGACCATCATCCCAAAACCGGTCAGGACCATCAACCCGAAAGAGAGCCAACTAATCCGGGACAGGGAAAAGGCAATGAGCCCCATCCCAAAAACACTCGAAGCCATGACCATGATCCGGCCTAACCCTAAAACACTTTTTCTGGAAGCCAGATAAACGGCACCGGCTAAAGCGCCGACTCCTGAACATCCCACCAGAAAACCAAGGGTATGGGGACCTCCATGGAGGATGTCTTTGGCAAAAACAGGCATCAACGTGGTGTAGGGCATGCCCATCAGACTGACCAAGGCCAAAAGCAACAATATGGAACGGATAGGGGGAAATCCAAAGGTATAAGAAAAGCCATCTTTCAATCCCTGCCAGACCCGGATGGTTTGCTTCTTTTTTGGGAGAGGAGGAATTTTCATGGCCAATAAGGAGGCAATAACCGCCAGGTAGCTCAGACCGTTCAATAGAAAACAGATCCCTTCCCCGACGACGGCAATCAAAATCCCCGCTATGGCGGGTCCGAATAACCGGGCGCTGTTCACTAGGGAAGAGTTTAAGGCAATGGCATTGCCCAGGTCCTCCTTTTTTTCCACCATTTCCACCACAAAAGACTGACGGATCGGCATATCAAAGGCATTAACCAAACCGAGAACGACGGAGAGTACAAGAAGGTGGGGGATAGTAATCAACCCTTCCAGAGTGAGGAAGGCTAAAATCAAGGCCTGGACCATGGCCAGGATTTGAGTTACCACCAGGGCCTTTCGAAGAGGCCAGCGGTCGGCCCAAACTCCGGCCAGAGGGGCCAATATAAAGGTGGAAATGGACCCCATAAATCCTATTAAACCCAACATGAAGGCTGAATGGGTCAAGTCATAGACCAACCAGCTCATGGCGATTTGCTGCATCCAGGTGCCGATAAGAGAGATGCCTTGTCCAACAAAAAAAAGGCGGTAATTGCGATGGGACAAGGCCCGGAAGGTCGATTTCAGGCCTGTGGGATTATGGGAGGGACCTTTCCCGGATCTCATTTTCTCCATAGGAATTTTCCGGATCGTTTTTCCCGGACCTTCAATCGCCCGGGGGAGATAATCTATTCAGAACCTTTTTGGATTATGAGAGGAGTGTAAGACAAGGAGAGTAAATGATCAAGGAGAAAAGCCTTATCGTTTTTTCTTTTGAACCCAAATTATGCATGAAGGGTTAAAAAAAGAGAAAAAGGGTTGGTAAGGTGTTACAACTTAAGGGACCGGGGAGGAATCCGGTTAAAAAATGATGATATCAATGCAGATCCCCCAACTTTTTTGCTTTAAGGATCGGGAAACCACCTATGGGGACGACCTTTAGGGACACCTCTCCCTT